>Ga0308158_10002285_pt1 | contig 18406 bp, 4 predicted proteins | sample PhyBR2_FD_201038 | JGI IMG/M metagenome (GOLD analysis project Ga0308158, IMG submission 201038) | Phyllosphere microbial communities from UC Gill Tract Community Farm, Albany, California, United States - DLSLB.R2 | ecosystem: Host-associated > Plants > Phyllosphere > Unclassified | place: USA...
CCGCCTTCAACTGCAAGGAACGCCTTGGTGATGGCCACGGTGATCTTGTCGTCGGTGTAGCCGACCACGGTACCGTTGCGCTTGATCACGCGCAGTTGGCCTGGAGCGGTCGCGGCCAGATCCGGACTGGCATCGTTGGCCTGCGGCGCCTTGGCCGGCGAGTTCTCGCGAGTTGTGTCGGTCAGCATGGGGTGAGTATCTCCACGTTCATAAGTTTGACTGGACGCCAATCATTGGCTCAGCCATTGAAAACTGTCCGCGGAAGGCCAGGGCCTTCAACGCTGGGTGTAGGAAAGAGCGAAAATTGCGGCCATCCGCAGGTAACGGTAGGCAAGGAATTCGTGGGCAAAAAACGTAGGAAAAGCACACCGCAAGGGCTTGAGTTCTTGCTTTGACTTGTGCTTGGTTTTTTGAGCAAAACCCTACATGTAGTGGTTTCGCGCGCCGGGGATACAAGATAATGCGGTCAGGGGGGTATTGCAAGGTGCCTTGCTGTGGATAACGTGTGGGTAATGTGTGGGTGATGACGCCAGCCCGCGCCGTGTCTGGCACGGGCGGGACATGACCGTTTGTCCATGACTTTCGTGCAGCGTCATGGCGGGTGATGCCAGGAGGACGGCGCCGCGAGCGCTGGCCACTGCGCTCGCGGCGGCACGGTTCAAGCGGTGGCGGCGCGCATCGCCAACACCTCCTGGGCCGTGTCGTTTTCGTCCTCGCTGATGCTGTACCACGGGGTGTAGCGCTGGCGTCGCAGCCAGCCTGCAGCGGTCCAGGTTTCGGTCGGGCGGCCCAGGGCGTCGTAGTACTGCAGGTCGTGGTAACCGTGCTCGGCGTCGCGCTGGCTGTCGTCATTGATGTAGCGGTCGCTGTTGGCGAAATACGGACGATAGGCTCGGATCACCTGGCCCTTGGTGTCGTATTCGACCCGCTCGCTGACCCGCCAGCGCGGGTCGGCCTGGGCTTGACCCGGCAACAGTGCGCCGTCTTCATCTACCTGATAGGCCAGGCCGGGCTCGACCCGTTGCTTGCTCTGCACACTGCGGCCGAAACCGTCGAAGCTCTCGATGCTCATGCGCACCTGGCGTTGCGGATCCCCCGGGTAGCGGTCGGCCTGGAAGGCGGCGACCCGCACCGGCTGTCGGCTGCGGCTGACCAACGGCGCCAGGGCTTCGGCGCTGTCGCTGTCGAGCAACCCCAAGTGCCACTGACGTCGCGCACTGGCACGCAGCCGCCCGTCCAGCGTCACGCGACCCGCGCTGACCTGCGCAGCGATGGCCGCTTCGTCGGCCACACCGGTGGCCGGCGGCTCGCCCATCCAGGAATCGCTTTCGTAGACATAGGCCATGGCCCAGTCGCCCAACCCTGCCGCATCGTCGGCGATGGCGTCGGCGATGCTTCCGGCCATGGTCTGACCGTTCAACGGTGCGAAGCCCACCGGCTGACCCATTTCCGTGCCGTGGAAGCTGCTCAGGGACAAGCGGCCCAGTGCGTCGTAGCTGGCCTGCTGCAGGTTGTCGTTGGGGTCGGTGATCTGCACCGGTTGCAAGGTGCGGTAGTCATGCACGGCTTGCGTGGTGCAACCGTCGGCGGCGATGACCTTCACCGGCAAGCACTGGTAGCGGTCGTACTCCACGCGGGTTTCGCCCACCGCTGGCGTCTGACGGTAGGCGAGCACACGATGGAAAGCGTCTGCGCCGCCGTAGGTGGCGTACCCCTGGCGCACCGACCACAGCACGCGGTCTGGCTCGTCCGGCAGGAAGGCCGGCATGCGGGTGTAGCCCAGCTCCAGCAGTTTGGCGTCGAGAGCGGCAGGTTCCAGTACGTCGGCGTAGGCTTGCAGCGCCGCTTCGTCCAACTCGGCGGCTTCGCTGAAGTCCGCCAGCGCCAGGAAATTCGCGGTGCCGTCGGCGCAGCCCTGGTAGCGTTGCAGGCTCAGTGCCGTCAGCGTCCTGGGAGCGGCAGGGCTCAACAGGCCGTCGGCGCCCAGCAGCGCTTCATAGCTCAGTTGCTGCAGCGCCACCTGCTCCTTGGGCAGCGACCAGGCATTGGCGCGAGCCCGGTAAGGCAGGTGCAGGCGCCAGTGTTGTGGATCACTGTCCAGATGGAGGGTTTGGGCGCGGCTTTCGGTGAAGTAGAAACGGTGCTGAGCCGGGTCGAAGGCATCGCGCCACCAGGTCTGCTCGTGCTCGTCGCTGTACGGCGGCGTATCGATTTCATGCTTGCGCCGCGCGTAGGCGATCGACAGCGCATGGGTCACTGCGCCGTAGCGATCGGCACGCAGTTGCACGCTATGGTTGCACTGCGGATCATCGACCAGGCGTTCGTATTGATAGGCAACGGTTTCCAGGGTCATGGGCAGCAGAACCGCATGGCGCTGGTGTTCGCTGCAGGGCTGCAGCAACCGCACGCCCAAGCGTACCTGTGTGACCGAGTAGGGCAGGGCGTCGCGGGCATCGCCGTCGAAGCCGAAGACTTCGCTGCGCAGCAGCTGACCGCTCAGTGCCCGGGCCATTTCGTGACGCAACGACGCATCGATGTCGGTTACGACGCTGTCGTCGCCGCTGGCTTCATCGTGACGCAGCAACAGCGTGGGCCCCAGCACCCGTGCCTGGGCATCGCTGGTGTCGATCTGCGCCAGGGTTTCATCGACGGCTCGGCCGGTGTGGTACCAGGTCTTGGTCAGCATCGGTGGGGAATGCGGCGTTTCATTGGCTACGTCGGCAGCGGTATCGGTGGCGCGCACTACACCGAAGCCGCGCATTTCCCGGTCGTGGCCGTCGTAGTAGCCGCGGCGATATTCCAGGCGTTGCGTCAGGGTGTTACCGGTGATTTCGTCGTGTTGCACCTGGCGCACCACCACATGCACAGGGAACGGCAGCTCGCACACCGGAGCCTCGCCACGTGCAAGCATTTCGGCCTTTTCATCCAGCCATTCCAGTGCCGAGCTGCGGTAGAACGCCTGGGTTTCGGCGCCCATGTTGTTGTTCGAACCCGCCAGAAGATACGGTTTGCGGCCGTTGTTGAAGTCCAGGCGCCAGTGCTGGCCGTGTCGATGGAGCACGCTGATCACCAGGCTGGTGCAGCCCAGGCCTTGCAGATCGGCCACGCTGACCTGCCAGGTGTTGTCGTAACGCAGGCCCTCGGGCCAGGCCTGAGTCACCGGTTCGGCCAGGCCGTTGCCACCCTGGTTGAGGAAAATCAGGGCCTGTTCGCTGCCCAGGTAGACCAGGTCTGCCGCGCCGGAGCCATCGAGGTCGGCCAGGCGCACGCGTGCTGCGTCGAACTCGCCCTGGGCAAACGGCAGGCTGGCGAGCTTGAAACTCTTGCCGAAGACACCGCGGCCCAGGTTGGGCCAGCAGCGCAACTCGTCGTGGCGAATACGGATCAGATGCTGCTGGCCACTGCCCAATACGTCGCTGAAGGCCACCAGTTCATGGCGGCTATCGCTGCCCAAGGGCAGTGGGTCTTCGGCGTGAACAATGTCGCAGGCCGGGTGGAAGCCCTGTTCGCGGCCACTGGCATACAGCCGCACGCTGCGGCTGCCGATCATGGCCAGGTCGCGCAGGCCATCGCCCATCAAGTCGGCCAACTGTCCTTCGGGGTTGAAGAACTCCAGCGGCAAAGCATTGAAGGGCGTGAAGCCGGACCAGCTGCGGTCGTGGTTCAGGCTGAAGAAGCCGCTGTAGCCCGGCTGCGCCACGATCCAGTCCAGACGGCCATCGCCGGTCATGTCGCTGAGGAACTGGCGAACGGGTTTGCTCGAGTCGGCCACCGGTTGCGTGGGCAACTGTTGCCAAGGCGCATACATCACTGTATCGGTGTCGCCTGCGTCGAAGTCGCGCAGCGGTTCACGGTAGCGCCAGCTGTTGTCTTCGCGGTACAGCACACCTGCCAGACCTTCGCCGAACAGGTCGACCAGTTGATAGGTCTGGCCGTCGTCCAGGCCTGGCATCTGCTCGAATCGGCGGTACTGGTGATCGTCGAAGCTGAAGTGCTCGTAGCGAAACTCGAGCGGCGGCAATTCGTGGATCTCGTCACCTTCGCTGGCCTGGCTGATGGCCGCCGTGAGCAGGCTGTAGCCATGGCATTCGCGGTACTCCAGCCACAGCCGACTGACCAGCACGGGCGCCGGAGCCAGGTCGGCGAAATGGTGGAACATCAATACCTGCTGGCAGCGACGCAGGGTGCGCACTTCAAAGCCGTAGCTGAAGCTGGCGACCGGGTCCGGCCGCACGGGCCAGGGTTGGCTGGCAGCATAGCCGGGCAAGGTGCCCTGTTCGCAGGCACGTTCGCCGTAGTCCAGCACCAGGTCGAAATGCCACTGGGGCGGCAGGCTCGATTCGTCCCACAGGTACAGCGAGGCATGGGCGGTGAGGTTGCCGTAGCGCACGCGAGTCAGGTAGCGCTGGGTGCTGTGGTCGCGCTCGTCGGCAGCAGGCAGGCCACGGCCGTCTTCGGCCTGGTATTCGTAGAGGATGTGCTCGCCGTTGGGCGTGACCGACTCCTCCAGCAGCCATTCGGCCACCTTGTGCGGTGCGTGGCTGGGGAACAGTTTGGCGCTGTCGCGCTTGCCGTACAGGTACAGGCTGCCGTCGGGGCTGTGCACCAGCCAGAAGCCGCTGTCGGTGTCGCTCAGCTGCCAGCGTTCGATGCGGGCGAAGCTGCCTTCCACCCGTGGAAAGTGCCGTGTGACCTTGTACGAAGCACCCAGCGCCTGACCGCGAAAGCGATCGACCTGGGTGCTGACGATCGTGCCCTGGGCGTTGCGCTCGGGCAGCAGGATGTCACCGCTGGGTCCGACGATTTCGTCGTCGGCAGTGTAGGCCGGCACACCTCTTTGCGTGCGTCTGGCGATGGCGTTGCGGCCCAGGCTCCAGCCCATGCCGCACAGGCCGTTGCCCGCCGCACTGCTGTAGCCCAGGCCCAGTTGCGGAGCGCTGCCGCGTCCTGCGGACACGGGCAGAGGAATGTCGAACGTTGCGGCGCCGGTGGCGCCCACGGCGCCCCAGCCCTTGCCGATGCTCTGGATGGCGCCGCCGCCTTTGGGCAGGGACGGCGGATTGATGCCCATGGGGCTTTGTTCTGATGTGGTCATGATGGGGTATCGCTGAATGGGTAGACAGAATCGAAGTGTCGGTCGCGCCTGCGGCCTTTCGCTATCCATAGAAGTGATAGGTAGGCAGGCGCGACCTTGTGTGCTGTGGGAGCGGGTTCTACCCGCGAACGGGCCGGGCCTGTTTACGCAGACTTGGCGGTATAGCTGACGCGTACGATCACATCGCTCAACGACGCCAGCAGCTCGGGCGTGGAACGGGTGAAGCGCAGGTTCCAGCTGGACACGGCGCCCGTGCCTTCGAACGGCAGATAGCGCTCGTCGTCGAAGTTGAGGGTGAACATGCCGTCATCATCCATACCGCTGGAGATCGCGATCTGCTGGCTGGCCCGCATGTTTTCCCAGACGTTGCTGCCCACCGTTTCGCCCATTTCCACCTTGCTGTAGGTCTGGGTGAGGATTGCGGCGAGGTCTTCGTACGGGCCGAGCACGGCCGGCAGCGTCACGCTGATGCGTTTGATGCGGCGCAGGTACTGGCCGGGGTAGTCGTTGTCGAACAGCCCCTGTTCCAGCTTGATTTCCAGACCGCCGTTCTTGCCCAGATCGGCCACCACGGTGGCCCATGGCTTGGCGTCGGTTTCCAGCAGGCGACGCACCGAGACGGTCTTGGTGATCTCCAACTGGCGCGCGTTGCGTTGCAGGTACGCCGCTTCCATCTTCATCAGGTTGAGCTTGAGCGACTCACCGGCGGTGAGGCCGCGATAGCTGTCCTTCCAGGCACCCGGCTGAATGAAGCGGGTTTTCAGGTCGGCGATCTCGTACTGCCAGCAGGCTTCGGCCGCCAGGCACAGCGACAGGGTGGTGTAGTAGGCCTGGTAGTAGAAGGTGGCGAACTGGCCGTTGAGCCACTGGTACAGCTGCGCGTTGGTGAAGCGCTTGCTGAGGAACTGATAGGTGGTGGCGGCTTGATCCACCATCAGCTCGGTCTGGCGCAGTTGCTCGGCGGTGACCTTGGCCTGCTCGTCGTGGACGGCGAGTTGCGCATCGATCTGCTCGATCTCGCGCTTGGCCTGGTCTTCGGCGTGCATCCATTCCTGGTGGCGACGACGGTATTGTTCGGTGCGGTCAAGGGCTTCGGCGGCGCCGTGCAGCGAGGCTGCAAGGCCTTTAGACACAGCGGCAGCGATGCCAGGAACGCCTTCCAAACGCCAGCCGCCTGTAGTGGCGCCTACGATAGCACCGCCGGCCATGCCGGCAATCACACCGCCCACTGCACCGACCTGATTAGGCGGCACTTTCAAGCCTTCGCCAAGGGCTTCGGATACGGCACCGACGCCCTCGGCTACGCGTCCTTGTAGGTGCAATGCGCCGGCGGCGGTCTCGCCCGCGCTGACTACTTCGTCAGCCAGCTTGCCGTAGTAGGCCAGACGGCCTTCGACAATAGCCCTGTTTGCCATGAGGGCTTTGCGTCCTTCGGCTTCAACTGACTGCACTAATTGCTGCAGGATGATGGCCTGCTTGCTCATATCCCAAGCTTGCTGCTGCTGCATTTCCTGTAACTGAGCGCTGTCTTTGCGCTCAAGCAGTGATAACAACGTGCTACCGAACTGGATCAGGTTGTCCACGGCGCGGGTGGCCCGCTCGTGCATGACACGGAAGCGGTAGTGAGGAATTTCTTGACCCAATAGCCGGCCTACTGCGCCGCCAGCAGCACCGCTGCCGAAGGCCGACAACAAGGCGCGTGGGTCAAGCGGAGCGGCGAACAATGGTAGTTGCAGTGGTTTACCGTCCAAAGTGCGGTTGTTACGCAGGTTTCGCAGGCGCGCTTCGGCGGTATCCCAGTGCTGCACCAGTTCTCGGTTCAAGGCAACTCTGAAGTGCGGGTTGTCCAGTTCTTGAAGCATTGGGTCAGCGTTGAACGGCATCAGCACCAAAGGGGGCTGGTGGAAAATGATTGCTGATCGGCCACCGTTTTCCGCCTCGCTGTCAGCTTTGCGCTGAGCTTCCTCATTAAGACGATACTCAAAGGTACGCAATGTGCTGTTATGCGAATTGGACAAGGCTTGCAACGTGACGGGGTTCCAGCCGCTAAGCAGCTTCTTGTCCGGGCGCGGACCAAGCAAGTCCAAAGCGCGCACGTACCACAGCTTGGCCTCATTCAAACCATCGGGTGTCAACTGACGGTAGGCACTGTCGCCACGGTCGAGCAGGTTCTTAATGAAGTGGTTGTAAACCGCCTTGCGATAATGCACAGGGTTGTCACTGGCAATGCCGTCCGGATCGATCGGTGCCCGAGTTGATTGTTCCCGGCTGATGGCATCCACCAGCGGACGCACGTTCCAGTAATCCGGGCGGCCGGTAGTGTCCCTGCGTCGGCTCGGGTCGAAAATGAAGCTGAGCCAATAGTCCGCTTCGATAAACTGCTGTTCTGTGTTAAGACGATGGCTGATCAGGAAAGGAAGGTGAAAGAACAGTTCCCAGAAGTAAAGGCCGTTGGCGCCCTTGAAGTCCATCGGAGGTTGGTCGCCAGTTGCAGCCAAGGCGGGCTCCGGCAAATGCTGCGTTTCCCACGACAGCAGATTTTCCAGAGCGACGTTGGCGCGTTCGATGAGATTACGGGCAAATAGCGTGTTCATGCGGACCGGCCGGCGATCAGCCGTATTCTGATCATTCTTGCGGATCGAGCATCCATTGAAGTCGATAAATTCTGCTGTTCCGAGCGTCGGATTGGTACTGTAGGAAATCTTCGGCGCGACCAGCGTCGCACCGCTGCTGATTGTTTCCAGCTCTATTGTAGTGGCTTTGACGCAATGACCTTCCCCGGTATAATCATTACCGATGCGGTTCATCACGAACACGCCATGCAGCACAGTGAAATGCTTTTGAGCACCTGGCCATTCAACCCCCCAATCCGGACGTAGGCTTTCTGGATCGATATTGATTGTAATGGTTTGAGTGTGTTGGGCTGGGTAAAGAGCGCTCTGTATTTCACTGACATGCAGATTGACTTTCTGACCGATATCGACAGGCGTTGGATTACCCATCGAATTTGATCGTGCAAGAAATTGCGCAAAGCTAGAGTCGCCGTGGCTGAGGGTAGCGGAGGTGGTGAAAGTACGAGCGTCTATGAATCGCAAGATATTCATGCTGCAGGTGGCACCCACTGAACTCTTTAACTGCCGGATGAGCGCCATGTTGATTTTCTTGCCATTCAGGTTGGCGCTGCCGCTTTGCGCATTGAAGCTGATGGAGCCGCTGTCGGTATTTTGAATGAATTTGGCCAAAGCCACCGACGGTTTTTGGATAGCTATCTGTCCAAGAAATGCGCTTTTAAATACGCCCCCGCTAGTGGTGATCGTAGAACCTGCCCTCAGCGTGGCCCATTCTGCTCCATTGTCTTCCGGCAGCTTAAGTGTAAATACATAGTTGTTTGTGCCGGTGGCCGTCAGAGTAAACTCATTGATCCGATCAAAGCTAGCAGTGATGCGGGTAGATACTTTGATTTGTTTGCGAGATTCATCGTAAGTAATGTCGCGACCGTTCTCGATCCGAGCAATGAGGGACTGACGTCCACCATGGTTCCAACCGCTGAATCCAGTGGTTTGGGAGTTTGGCGATGTCGTGACACTTGGAGTCTTAAGCCGTACCGTTGCAGAGGTGACTGGAAACTGGAATCGACCTTTGTTGGCATTTGCAAAAAGCAGCCCGGTACGCATGACCAGTGTACGGTGAGGACCGTTGTCCGTCGCGGGCACGTCGTCTACTTTGCCGCGTGTAGGAAACAAGTCGAAGCTGTTAAAGTTCTTATCGATCTTAAGCGCCCTCAGCATCTTATAAGTATCCAGGCTTCCATCCGCAGCGTTCCCTACTCGCGCATAGCCCGCGTAGACAGCAAGTAATAGCGCTTCAGGATTGGTGGAGGTGTCGGCAACAGCAATCGTGTCGACATCCACATTTCCACGGGCGTCGGTGATTGCCGAGTAATCGGTTTCGAACTCCAGGTAACACTGCGGAGCACTCCAGCTGTCGTCGTATTTCTTGTACGTAAGGTTCAGACGCAACTTTGCCGTGACTTTGGGTTTTGCCAGAGGCCGGTGTTCATATTTGTCCCCCTGGGGAGGCACCGCTTCCAGCGCATTGCTATTGTCTGCTTCAAGGCTGTCGGAAACCTCTGTCCAGACCACAAACAGACGATTGTTGAAGTACACCGGGCGAATGCTTCGTTCGAGTGCTGATTCCGAGATGGGCAAAGCGGCTCGCTTCCAATCCGACCATGCGCCCGGATTAGGGTTGTCATGCTTGGGGCCTTCACTGCCTTGAGCGATATAACTGCGTTCAGCCATATTCACCGAACGCCAGTAATACGCCCCCTCGGCACGGGATTTACCGATGAAGTAATAGTGAGACTGGGCAAAGTCGGTCCCGGCGATATAGCCATTTATGACGGTCAGGTTGGCCACTTCCTCGAAGCTGGCCAGGTAAGCCTTTACCGCGTCCTGAGTGGTATCGATGCTGATCCGGTTTTGATTTATATCGTTTTCCAGCTGCTGGAAGTAACTCGACTTCTTCATGCGCAGCGAAGGGTCGATGTACAGCGACGGGTACCATGTTAGTTGCTGGTTGGCCGCCCAGATCGGGTATTGGCTACGAATGTCGCGCCATTCCCCAATCAGATCCTCACTGAAGCGCACGTCGTCGTAACCCGGCTCCATGCCCAGCAGGGCACCGTTGACGTATTGCTGCAGGCTGGCAATAGCGCTGGCCACCGGGCTGGTTTCCACCGCTTGGGTAACCTGAGTGTCGAGCAGCAGGTATTCGTAAAGATCGTTCTCGGTGCGCAGTTTTTCAGTCAGGCCGAGGTCGGCCAAAGTGACATCGTTGGGCACGACTTCGCCCAGGTAATAGGCGACGAGGGCGTCGCGAAAGCTTTCGTTCAATGAGGCTGCAATGGTCATGGAATGGATTCCTGTGTGGTTTCGAAGGTTGTGAGGTGTCAGTGAGGGCCTGTTCGCGGGCAAAGGGCTCGCCGTCCGCCCCGCTCCCAAGAGGGTTTGATTAACACCTCGAACCCTTGTGGGAGCGGGCTTTGCCCGCGAAGAGGCCTGCACCGATACCTAGGGTTAAGCGCTTACTGCCGCCATGGCTGCCTGGCCAACCGCTTGCCAGTCGGCCTCAGGGCTGTCGGCGTTCAAGGCGCAGGCTTGCAGCAAGGTCGCGCCGTTGAGGCCGGTTTGCAGCGCGATGGCCTGGGCACGGCGCAGCCAGTCCAGATGGGCGACGGTTTTGGCGATGCCCTGGGGCAGCGTGGCCGTCAGTACGGCGACGTCATCGACGTTCCAGCCCAGCAGGCTGGCGGCAGCGGCGTTGCAGTGCTCGACCTGGGTCGCCAACTGGCGTTTGCCGGGACGTTTGGAGACGGCGGTGTTGGCCAGTTCCAGGTAGCCCAGCAGGCGTTCCTCGGGTTGTCCGAGGGTGTTGAACAGGCTTTCGTAGGCTTTGAGCAGATGCAAGGTGTGCAGGGTCTGCGGCCACAGGGTGGCGGTGCCCAGCCAGGTGGGTTCAGCCAGGAACATCCGCAGGGCTCGTGCACCCAGCTGGCTCCATTTGACGCCCAGGGCCGCACAGGTGACGCCGTGCAATTGCTGCAGAACAGCGTCGATATGGTCTTGCACCGGTTCACCGGAAGCAGGCCAGGCTTCGCCTACGCAATCCAGAAAGGCCTGCGGGGTTACTATGGCCCAGCGAGCGGCCAGCAGTGCTTGCTCGGGCAGCAGGCCGGTGTACTCCTGCATGAAGCCCTCAACCAGGCGCTGCTGGCGAGCCAGCGTATCGGCAAGCCATTCGCTCAAGCGCAGCGTGGTGGGCTCAACGGCTTCCGGGGCAAGTGGTAGCACCGTCAGCATCCCTAGCACTGTGGCCACCAGTTGGGCGTGGTCGGTGTCCTGCACGGTGACTTCCGGAGCGATGATGAATCCGCCTGAGCTGATCAGATGGAATGCGCGCAGCTGTGCATACCAGTTGATCACTGTCCCGTCGGCGGCCGCTGGCAAGCCCAGCCCGTCCACCTGTTCAGGGGTTGTGCGCTGGGTGAGCGCATCACCGGCCAGTTGCTGCAGGCGCTCGATCAGAGCAACGCTCGGTTCCGCGCTGCCGGTCGTGTCGAGCAGTTCGCGCAATGCGGCGACGGTCAGCTTGTTGGCCTTAAGCCAACGTACGACCCCATCCAGCTCCATCAGGATATCGAGTACATCGGCATCCTCACCGCCATTCTCGAGGCGCGGCGACAGCAGTCCAATAGTACAAGCGTTGATGTACGCAGCGCCGCCGAGCAGGTTCAGCAGGTACTGACATTCCGCCACGCCAATGCCGAACATTTGTGCCATGCGGGCTTGCCTATAGAAGGCCGACACGATTTTTAGCGAGCGCTTGAGCGGGCCTACGACGGCGATGACGTTGGCCGCCAGTAGGCCGAACGATTCTGCGGCAGGCGACAGATTCAGACCTGCACACAGCTGGCTGATGGTTTTCTGCGCAACACTGTCTTTGCCAGACTCGGAGAAAGCATTCCGGTCCAGATACAACGGCGTGTCGAACAACACTGGCGAGTTGAATACGCGGTCGAACAACGGCAGCTTGTCGCCTGTGGCGAATGGCGTAATGTTATCCACAAACGCTGCGAATTCCTCAACGCCGATCTCGTAATGAGCGTCGAAGTAGCGGTAGGCACCCAGGATACGCAGCGTGTTGCGGTTTGCGTGCAGCCCGGGATTGGCGTCGCCTTCGCTACGCATGGCCGAGGTTATCAAAGTATCGAGTTCGGCAAATGGGATGTTCATCCAGCGTTGCAGGCGGATCATGCGCTGCATACGATCGAAACGATCCAGTGACGTGTTGGCCAATAACGTCGTGGTGGAGCTTTCGGCTGGCTGCCACAGGGTCAGGGCGTTATCGTACTGATCGAGATTGGTACCTGGTTTGAGACGATCCTGGCCGCCGTTGCCATTGATGAACACGGCTCCATAGTTCATGGGGTTGGGCATCTTGCGAGTCGGGCTATTCCAGCCCGTTGTGTTGACAATTGGACAATTAGCGGAGAGTTTTGGGTGAGCGTGCTTTCGGCAAATCAAGCTTTGCAACTGCTCGGCGTCCAACGCCGAAGCATCGCAAAGCTGCTTCACTTCGCTAAGTGAAGAGCTGCCGAACACGCGTTGCTCAACACCTAGATGGTCACGCATATATTGCTGTTCATCGACATCGAGTTGCCGAATCAGGTTGGCATCGCCAGTGGTGCTCAGTTCGATGGTCAGTTGCCGACCTATACGCGACTGACCTTCAACGGTTGCAATGACGTTGAGTGTGAGGGCAGCGCAATAGCCTTCCGGCATATCCGAACCTGCATTGTCCTCGGCGTGATACTCGATCCTGAAGCAGAGTCCCTGAACGGTGTCGACATACCTACGGTTCAATGGCCAACTGTAGCCTACGCCTTCTTTTAAACCGACGGCGCGCAACGTGATGGGCTTGGTCTCAGAGCCATTACTCATGCGCAGCTCGATGAGGGTATTGTTTGTTTGGTGGGCGTACCCAATCATCGAGGGCTGAGCCGGGATATCGATGTGGGTCTCGTTGGTTTCCCACAAGCAGGTGTTGGACTGGATCGGGGTATACCAGGCATTGTCAGCAAGCGCGTGCCCTAGAGCAGCATAGGGAGCAGGCTGGATCAGCAATTGCTGTTGTGCAGGGCTAAGACCTGATAGCAGTGCCAGAGCATGTGTTTGATCGATGGGTTGCAGCCCCGTGTATTGCGGTCCCATTACCAAGGCATGATTGAGTTCGCCCAGCGCCGGTTTGTCACCCTTTAACGCCAGACTTACCTGCTGGTGCGCGAAGTGATACGGGAATACCAACGGATGTTTCTTCTGCGCAAGCAATTCATGCACCGGCCGCACATCACCTTTTTCCGCCTGATACTTGCCAATGCCCTGGGTCAGTACGTCGTTGACCAGGTCCAGCATGGGCCTGCTCTGGTAGGTGCTTTGTTCGTCGATCACCAGCTTGTCCAGGTCCGGGCGGCGGACTGCCAAGGGGATGCGCTTGGGTGAAGTCGAGGCACCTTCGATGCGCTGCTCGGCGAAGCGGCGCAGCGAGCCCAGGTAGGCGACCGGGCCGTCCATCGCTTCGATGGCGCCGACCTTGCAGAACTGGTCCCAATTTTCCTTGAACAGGTTGGGGTAGCTGGGGCCAACGTCGACCAGGGCGCGCACACCGGTCTGCGGGGCGATCTGCGGCAGGCTGCGGCCCGACGAGACTTGCTCTTCGCGGTAGGAACGGGCGATCTGGGTGGCGTAGCACAGGGCGTTGTCGTAGGCCATTTCGCCGTCCGCATCGCTCAGGCTGCGCAGTTGACGAGCGAAGGCTTGCTTGGGCTGGCGAATGATGTCGAACACCGAGCTGTAGCCTAGCCGGGGCATGGCGTCGGCGAAGCTGAGCTTGCCGTCCAGGCTGCGGGTCTGCGGTGTATCAGGGACGAGGTTCTGGAACAGCGGGTTGATGATGGGTTCCGGCATGACCGCGGGAGCCTGCTCGATCGGCAGTTCAGCGTCGATCGGCTGTTCCGGATCCAGCACGAAATCGGGATGGGGTGTTTTTGTCGTCATGGTGCGCATCACTCAATGAATAAATCAGAGGTGACGTTTTAAAACCGCAGGCGGTTGCGCGGTATCCACATAACAGATGGGTAGGCAAGCCGTTCACATAGGTGTAAGGGAAGCGTTTCCCAAGCATCCATGCATCGTGATCCGAGGCCGCGCGCGCTATCGCGCGCGGCGGCTTTCAGGCTGATGGCTTCTACGGTCGAGCGTTTCTCAGGACGATTTTCGAGTTGCGGGCGACTCGGCTGTCTTGCGAAAACAGCACGGTGGCCTGCTGGGTCACCTGTTTGCTGATGAAACCCGTGGTGCGGCTCTCCACCGCCATGATCTGTGGCGTGTTCAACAGGCTCTGATGGTGAATGGCCCAGCCCTTCGAACGCTGGTCATATTGCATGAAGGCCGTGCCTTGGACGCTTTCCAGCAACGGGCCGGCGCCTGCCTGGAAGTATCCGTAGTCGCGGTATTCCATGGCGTTGGCCATGCCCAGCCCATGCTTGATGGTCGCGCTGTTGTATTGCGCGTCTTCCTTGCCACCTTCGACGTGACGCACGCGCAAGGTATCGGCCGACAACTGGTCCACGGCCAGCGTACAACCGCTGAATCCGGGTGTGAACACCAGTTGCGGCTGACCGTTGCTCGGGTGCGCGGGAATGTCGACATAGCCGCCTTGCGGCGCCCAATAGGCATATTCCCCTGCGGCTTGGGGCTTGGTGGTGCGAGGGTCGACGGCGGTCAGTGCATTGAACCGGCGACCCTGGCTGCTCACCTGCAGCGCGCCGAACAACAGCTGACCGCCACCCTCCTTACGATTCAGCGTGGCCGTGTCGGCCCTACTGACCAGGCCCTTCGCCGGGTTGAGCAAGTCGGTGACCAGGGGTTGCTGACCCAGGCTCGTATCGCTCAGCGCGTCGCGCAGTGGTATGGGCTTGACGTCGGATTTGATTTGCTTCTGGGCGTCGGCCGGTATCCCCGGATGTTTGGCTCCGTCACGATCCCGGGCCTTGCCTGTGCGCAACACGGGTTTGTACAGCCCGTTGGGCAGTTCATCGCCCACCGGTTGCAAGCCGTCTTCGTCCCACAGGGTCATGGGGTTGTTGCGCACCATCCTGAACAGGTTGAGCCCGTCGATGGCGCCGGCCGGGTCTGCGCTCAACCAGCGTGCAGCCCAAGGTTGGTAGTAGCGCAGGCCATAGTAATAGAGGCCGGTGGCATCACATTCCTTGCCTGAATAGCGAACCGTCTTGTAGCGCGCTTCTGCCTGGCTGCGGCTGGTCCACACCGCCGTGCCGCCATACGGGTAATACTCTTCCTGACTGATCAACTGGCCGGTGTCGTCCAGTTCCAAGCCACTGCTGCCGACTCGATCCGGGTAGCTGTAGCGCAGACCGCCATTGTCGATACCGTCCGGTTTGCCGACTTCCCAACACAAGGCTCGCACTTGGCAGTGCGCGGCTTCGTCGATACTGATCACTTGCCAGGCTTCGCGCACTGCCTCGCCCGTTGCGCTGGCATGCAGCTCCAGCCCGTCGAGATACAGGGTGCGGTGTGTCTGCACCTGAGTCGCGCCGTGTTGGCTGCCCTGTTTGACGCGCCGCTTGCCCTGCGCGTCGTAACGGTACCACTCGGTATCCGAGGCCCGGCCCTCACGGGTGACCGGGCTTACCTGGCCCAGCTCGCCGCGAGCGTTCCATTGCAACCCTTGGCCTGGTGCCAATTGACGCTGATGTCCGCCGGCGTCGAACAGGTTGTGGACCAGCAGTGGATCTTCGGTCAACTGGCTGGGCACGGCCCGATTGCTTCGGGCGGCGACGGTGATGTGGCGGGTGTAATTGTTGCCACTGGCCGGTGCGCTGTGACGCACCTGTACCAGGTTGCCTGCCCGATCATGCCGATAAGTGCGCAGGTAGCGTGTGAACGCACTGTCATCCAGGGTGACCGGCACTGTCGCGGTGGGCGGTGTCGGCGTCTGTTGGCCGCGGTCGATGCGCTCGCGCCCCGTGGCACTCACCAGTTGGTAGAGGGTGTCGTAGACGAAGGTGCTGCTGGCCTCTACGCGCTGGTTGCGCCAGAAGCGTACCGCCTGGGAGGCATCGCACCGCTCGACGAGATTGCCCACCGGATCGTGACGGTATTCAAGGTCCTGCAATACCTTGGCGCCCAGTGGATGGTTGGCCGGGCGCGCCACGCGCTGGCGTGTGAGTCGTTGGGTGTGGGCGTCGTATTCATAGTCGCTGACCACCCCGTTACCCTGCGTCTGCCGCAGCGGTCGCCCACTTTCCGAGTAGTGCACGGCAACCATGATGGGCCGTTCTGCTTGCCCAGGTACGAGCAACGCCGTGGCATGAAGCTGGCCGGCCAGATCATAGGCATAGCGTCTCTCGTGCTGCCTGGGGTCGACCTTGGCCAGGGGCGCGTCGAGGGCATCGACTTGGCAGTGCTGCCTGAACACCTCCGGCGCCAGCAAGGCAGTCCAGTTGGCTGCATTGTCACCGTGCCAGTTTGCCCGGGCCTCGTCGCCGAGTACCTGCCAGGTGTCGGCCAAGGTAGCACCGCCCAGGCTCAGGCTCAGGGTCTGTTTCAAACCGGCGGTATCGTAATGGTGGGTACACTGCCCGGCCAGATTGGCGGCCTGCTGTGACGGGCTGGCGTCAGCCCAGACCAGACGCTCGACCACGCAAGGCTGCGCATTGACAGACTGTTCGGTGATGGTGTCCAGGTGATGGGCAGGGCAGGCGGGTCGATAGCGACGGGTATGCACGACGCCCGTCGCGGAAACGTCGATGGCCAGGCGGCCAGTGGCATCGTTGAGTACGGTGTGCACCCCTGCATCGACACTGTCGGTCTGCACAACGGCGTCGGACAGCGAATAACGGTAGCGCACGTTCGGTACAACGCTGGCATCGCGCAGCGCCAGCGCCGCCAGGCGCGGGTCGATGCTGGCGGCCAGTCGGCCACCCGGATCGAAACGATGGCAGGTGATGCGCCTGTCCTGTTCGGTTGGGGTGTCGGGATGGCGATGGTAGTGGATGTCGCGCACGGTCTGCCCACGCGGATCGCGTACCGTCAGGGACGGTGTGCCGGCAAACAGATGGACGTTCGAATCGAGGTGGGCGAGGGTCGAAGGGGTCATGGCAGGGTTTGCTCATTGAATGGAAAGGCAGCGTTTCTATGCCTTGGACGCCCTCCTGAGAACCCTCACATCTGTCAGCTAGACAAACGAAAAAGCCCGGCGCTAGGCCGGGCTTTTTCAGACGACCATGGTCGACTATTGCACTTCCACCGCCAGGCTTTCGGCGATCTTGCCCTGCCAGATGGCGGGGCCGGTGATGTGCACCGACTCGCCCTTGCTGTCGACCGCAACGGTCACTGGCATGTCCTTGACGTCGAACTCGTAGATGGCTTCCATGCCCAGCTCTTCGAAGGCCACCACGCGCGACTTCTTGATGGCCTGGGCCACCAGGTAGGCCGCGCCGCCGACGGCCATCAGGTACACGGCCTTGTGGTCCTTGATCGCCTCGATGGCGGTCGGGCCGCGCTCGGACTTGCCGATCATGCCCAGCAGGCCGGTCTGGTCGAGAATCTGCCGAGTGAACTTGTCCATCCGCGTGGCGGTGGTCGGGCCAGCCGGGCCGACCACTTCTTCGCGGACCGGATCGACCGGGCCAACGTAGTAGATGAAACGGCCCTTGAGGTCCACCGGCAGGGTTTCACCTCTGTTCAGCATTTCGACCATGCGCTTGTGCGCAGCGTCGCGACCGGTGAGCATCTTGCCGTTGAGCAGAATGGTCTCGCCCGGCTGCCAGCTTTGCACGTCTTCGGGGGTCAGCGTGTCGAGGTCGACGCGGCGAGCCGACGGGCCGGCTTCCCAGACGATTTCCGGGTAGGCGTCCAGGTCCGGCGCTTCCAGCTCGGCCGGGCCGGAACCGTCGAGCACGAAGTGGGCGTGACGGGTGGCGGCGCAGTTGGGGATCATGCACACCGGCAGGGAGGCGGCGTGGGTCGGGTAGTCCATGATCTTCACGTCGAGCACGGTGGTCAGGCCGCCCAGGCCCTGGGCGCCGATGCCCAGTTGGTTGACCTTGTCGAACAGCTCCAGGCGGATCTCTTCGATACGGTTCTGCGGGCCGCGGGCTTTGAGCTCGTGGATGTCGATGGACTCCATCAACACTTCCTTGGCCATCACCGCAGCCTTCTCGGCCGTGCCGCCGATACCGATGCCGAGCATGCCGGGCGGGCACCAGCCCGCGCCCATGGTCGGCACGGTCTTCAGCACCCAGTCGACGATCGAGTCGGACGGGTTGAGCATGGCCATCTTCGACTTGTTCTCGGAACCGCCACCCTTGGCTGCCACGTCCACTTCCACGGTGTTACCGGGCACGATGGAGTAGTGGATCACCGCCGGAGTGTTGTCCTTGGTGTTCTTGCGGGCGCCGGCCGGGTCGGCCAGGATCGAGGCACGCAGGACGTTTTCCGGCAGGTTGTAGGCGCGACGCACGCCCTCGTTGATCATGTCGTCCAGGCCCATGGTGGCACCGTCCCAGCGCACGTCCATGCCCACGCGCACGAACACGGTGACGATGCCGGTGTCCTGGCAGATCGGCCGATGGCCGGTGGCGCACATGCGCGAGTTGATCAGGATCTGGGCGATGGAGTCGCGCGCCGCCGGGGACTCTTCACGCAGGTAGGCCTGGTGCATGGCCTG
>Ga0308158_10002287_pt1 | contig 18402 bp, 21 predicted proteins | sample PhyBR2_FD_201038 | JGI IMG/M metagenome (GOLD analysis project Ga0308158, IMG submission 201038) | Phyllosphere microbial communities from UC Gill Tract Community Farm, Albany, California, United States - DLSLB.R2 | ecosystem: Host-associated > Plants > Phyllosphere > Unclassified | place: USA...
GCGTTTGGAAATTTGAACATAATTGGGCCATCGGGTCATTACTTCGTCAACTGGGGGCGTTGCTAATGTCGGTTCGGGTACAGGCATGGGGAATTATCGCCGCTGTCCTGGCGGATACGGATCCTGCGGGAGCCGCCGTCCGGCAGCGGTTGAGCAAAAGCCTCGACGAGAATCCCGGCGTGCCGGAGCGGGCGCTGCTGGAGTATCTGCTCGAGACCCGGCGGAGCGATGCCAATACGGTGGAGACGCTGGAAACGGCCAGGGAGATGCGCCTCACGCCGCCCGCCCTGCCACCGCAGTTCGCTGAGCAGTTGGACGCCATCCGCAGCACGTCCCGGATCAGCGCCCTGCTCGAAAACAAGATGCTGATGACCGCTTTCCAGCCCATCTATGGGCTCGAAGGAAAAACCGTAGTGGGCGCGGAGGCACTCTCCCGCTTCGTCAGCGACGATGGGGCCGCCGCTGAATTGTGGTTCGCCGAGGCAGCCGCCGTGGGCCTGGGGGCCAACCTTGAGTTTTCCGCGCTCGGGTCCGCTGCCGCGGCGGCGCGCAACCTGCCGGAAAACCTCTATGTTGCGTTGAACATTTCGCCCACGTCATGCCTGGACCCGCGGCTGCCGGAACTGTTCGACCACATCGAGCTTCCCATCGACCGGGTGGTACTCGAATTGACCGCCGATATCCCGGAAGAGGAATACCTGCAGTTTATTTCCGCGATTAATCCGCTGCGCGAAAAGGGCCTGCGCGTGGCAGTGGACGACACCCACAGCGGCGCGGGGGCGCTCAGCCGCATGATCCATCTGCGGCCTGATTTCCTCAAGGTGGGCCGCAACGTCATCGCCGATGTGGACAAGGACGGGCTGCAGCACGCCCTCGCGTCCTGCCTGGTGGACTTCACCGGCCAGATCGGCGTGACGCTGGTGGCCGAAGGCATCGAAACTGTAGGTGAGCTGAAGGCCCTCAGCGAACTTGGCATCAGCGCCGGCCAGGGCTACCTGTTGGGCCGGCCGTCCGTCCGGCCCAAGGACTGGGCCAACTGGAACACGCGACTGGACATGGATGGCCTGGAGCGCCACCTGGCCATCCCGGGCGAGCCGCGGAAGAGCCAAGGCAAAGCGACCTCCTGACGCTGGGCGTGGGGGCAGCTGCCGACAGACCGTGGGCCCGCCGGCAGCGCGACATCCAAGCACTGTTCGGAGTGGCCCTGGTCCCTGCTCATCTGGTCCTCCGCGGGCGGCGTCTCCCCGGGAGGTACTCCCCCGCCTGGTTCCAGGCCGGTGACATTGCCCTCTGCAGGGTCGGGATTCGGCGAGCCGCCCGACTCTTTGCTGCGCTGCTCAGCGAGGTGGGGCTGGGCGGCGCCAACGTCATCCTTCCCGGGACGGTCGGGGTTCGCGGGGTCATTTTCCGGATGGTAAGTGCTCATGCTGCCTTTCCTTCCTCTCCGGCTGCGGTTCGGTTCCCCAGCACTGGACTAATTGTAAGCATGCTGATAATTCTGGAGGAGTAGGGCCGGTACGCCGCTGGGGCGCCGGCACGCAATGTCGGAAGGAGCAGTCAGATGGGAATGGGCGACAGCATCGGCAAGGCAGCGGAGAACGCCATGGAGGACCTGGCCGGGACATCCAAGCCGACGGAAAAGATGGATGTTCCGGACCCGGCAGACCCCAATGACGACGTTGAAGTGCACTCTTCACTGAGCGAAGGCTCAAACGCGATGGAGGCGGAGAAGCAGAAGGCCCCCGGCCTCAAGACAGGGGCAGCGCCGGCTCCGGTGTCCAACAGTCCGCTGGGCGGGGACGTCGACGGGGCGGACAACGACAGGGCGCACAGCGACATGGCACGGAACGACCGAAAGCAGAACGGGGAGACGGACGACGGCGGCCTGGCCGGCGATGCGACGGCGCCCACCGAAACGGACCGCGGCTAGTCGCTCGACAGGTTCGGTAAGCCGGGCGCGGTTCAGCCGGTGGGGTCGTCGTCCCCCGGCGCGTTCCGCCACTGGCCGCGCTCCCGCAGCACGTCGCGGAGCAGGTCCGCCCGGTCCGTGACAATCCCGTCCACGCCAAGGTGGAGGAGCCGGTGCATTTCGGCCTCTTCATTGATGGTCCATACGTGCACCACCAGGCCCAGATCATGGGCGCGCCGGATGAAGCCGGCAGTGACTACAGGTATCCGTCCATAACGGACGGGTACCTGTAATGCGTGCACGTCCCGCAGGACCCGGCGCATCAGCCGCCGGAACACCGGGCGCGGCAGTACCGGGCCCAGCAGCGTGAAGAGGGCATTCGAGGCCACTCCGGCGGACGAAGCCACCGGTTGGCTGAGCAGCTTCAGCACCGCCCGCCGTCGGCGGTCCGAAAAACTGGTGACCAGCACCCGGTGGTGCACCTGGTGCCGCTCGATGGCAGCCGCCGTGCTGCGGACCGAGCCCCAGTCCTTGACGTCCAGGTTGAGCCGGGCATCGGGAAGCTCGGCGGTCAGCTCGTCGAAGGTGGGGATGGGCTCGCGGCCGCTGATCCGGGCCTTTGCCACCTCCGCCGCGGGCAGTTCAGCCACCCGGCCGTTGCCGTCCGTCACCCGGTCCAGGGTTTCGTCGTGGAAGAGCAGCAGCACGCCGTCGGCCGTGGTGTGGAGGTCCGTTTCAAGGTAGCGGAACCCGAGTTCAACGCCGGCGCGGAACGCGGCCATCGAATTTTCCAGCCCCTCGGCCGAGAATCCGCGGTGGGCCATGGCGATGGGCAGCTGCCGCCCGGCGTCATCCGGGTGCTCGAAGAAGGGCAGGGTCACACTGCGAGCGTACCCGAGGCGCAAGGGCTTCAGTCAGCGCAGCAGTTCAATCGGCGGAGGGAAGGATGTCCACGCCGTCGCCGCAATGCAGCAGGGTGCGCCCGCGGCCGCCGTCGAGGTGGACCCAAACCGCCGTGTGGTCCGGCGTGATGGTGTCTACCACGCCGCTCGACTCAAAGCCGGGTGAAAAGAGGACCCGGACGCGGTCGCCCTGGCGCAGCTGCTTCCAGTGTGGGGCAGGTGTTGCTGCGCGGAGCGGCCCATCGGCTGCGTGCTGTTTGGTGCTTCTTGCCATCGTTACCCCCTTTGAGCCGGCGGAGGTGCCTGCTCTCCACGCTTCACGCTATGGCGGCAAGGTAAACGCCAGGTGAGCGCAAGCTGGGAAAACGGTGGCCCGGACCTGGCGGGGGTTTTCAGGAAAACTGGACGCCCAGGGAAGCGAGCCGGGCCTCCAAAACCTGGGCCACGCCGTCGTCGTCAAAATGCGGTGCCTGCTGCCCTGCCGCACGGATGGCCTCCGGGTGGCCGCTGGCCATGGCATAGCCGTGGCCGGCCCAGCGGAGCATCTCGATGTCGTTGGGCATGTCCCCGAAGGCCACCACGTCGGCTGCCTCGATGCCCAAGGCGGACGCGTACTCGGCCAGCGTGACAGCCTTGTTCACGCCGGGCAGGGACAGTTCCAGCATTGCGACGCCGGGCGAGGAGTGGGTGGCGGCGGCCAGGTGCCCGACGGCGGGAGCCACCTCGGCGAGGAATTCGTCAGGCGTGCCGTCGCGGACGATGGCGAGGAACTTCACCACGGAGTCGTCGCGGGTGAGCGTGTCCTTCAACGGCGCGGGGGTGAATTCGGCGAGCAGCTCGCTGGACTCGTTCTCGATGAAGCCCGGTTCCAGATGGAAGCCGGTGAGCGTCTCCGCGGCGAACAGCGCGGCCGGGCGGAGTTTTTTGATGATGCTCCGGACTTCCATGACGGTGTTGATGGCCAGGGTGCGGGCAGAGACCAGGCGGTCCGCCTCGAGGTCCCACACCACGGCGCCGTTGGAGCAGATCACGCGTCCAGTGTGGCCCAGCTGCTCTTCGAGGGGGTGCAGCCACCGGGGTGGCCGGCCGGTGACGAAGACAAGTTCGACGCCGGCGTCCCGGCATGCGTGGAAGGCGCGGACGGTGCGGGGGCTGATTTTTCCGTCGTGCCCGAGGATCGTTCCGTCGATATCGCTTGCTACCAGCCGCATCCTGCAAGTCTACGTGCTGCATTGGGCAGCCATTTGACAGCCGGCGTGCGCTGGAAGGCGGCAGGGCGCCGTCGTACTTCCCTGTGCAGCACCCGCCCGTCTATCCCATCGTGGACGTGCCCTTTCCATCAGGGGATGCCGGCAGCCGATTCCACAGAGTAGAGCCGGGCGTAGTTCAGGCACATGCTCAGGCTTTCGTCGGCGGGTACCCGGTTGCCGGTGAGGACTAACGGATCGCCGTTGGTAAGCCGGGCGCCGGCAGGCAGGACGAGTGTTTCGCCGTTGAGGTTGGTTCCTTCTGGGAAGATCAGCGTGTAATCGTCCCCGTCCTCCGTCTGCAGGATGAGGCAGCCTGCCCCGTCCTTGTCCAGGTTGCCTTTGAGCCGCATCTCGGGTCCGGGAGCGGGAGACTGGCCGGAGCGGACCACCGCCTTCAGTCCGCCCGTTCCCTGCAGCACCGTGGTGGCAGGCGCTGGGGAGGTTGGCACCAGCCGGAAGGCGTAGCGGCCGTCGGCGCCGTCCGCAGGGTTCATCAGGAACTCCACTCCCCGGATGGAAAGCGTCACCTGCGCCTTGAAGACGGCACCGTCGCAGGGGACCTGAACGGGCGCGAGAACCTCATCGCCGGCCTGGGTGGCGAGCGACAGCTGTGTCTCCGTTGGACCCTGGCAGGTGAAGTGCACGTCGTAATGGCCGGGTTTTGCCCCCGAGAAGCCGTAAATGACTGTGGTGTTCGAAATGGTGGCCCCGGCGAACTGGCCTGGCAGGTCGGGCTGCAGCTGCTGGCGCGACCATTCCTGCATGGCTTGCACCTCTGCCGCGCGCGGATCCGCCGCCTGGCCAGTGGCCACCTCCCGGGGTGCCGTTGTCCCCATGGTTGACGGCTTCGCCGCCTGCCCCTCCGGCAGCCCGGTGTACTCGCAGCCCGTGAGCGCGGCGAGCATCACTGCCGGAACAAACCAAAACCTCAAGAACCGCATCGTTTCCCCCCAGAGCCGACAGTGCTCCCAGCCTACCCCCTCGGCGCCTTCAGGCCTTGAGGAGTGACCGTTGTCAGCCTCCGGCGCTACACTGAACTTATCGAACATATTTTCGAATAAAGGTGTGTTGTGGGCGTTATGGTCGGTCCCCGCGTGATAGATGCGGGCGCCTCCTTGTTCTCGGTGCTGATCTCGCCTGTGGCGGTGGCGGCGGGGTTTCCGTCACCTGCACAGGACTACTTCGACGGCAGGATCGACCTGAATGCGCACCTGATCAAGGACATCACCAGCACCTTCGTGGTCCGGGTGACCGGCGACTCCATGGAGGGAGCGGGCATCAGCGACGGCGACGAACTGATCGTGAACCGGGCGTTGGAGCCGAAGGACGGATCCGTGGTGATCGCGGTGCTGGACGGGGAACTGACGGTCAAGCGCCTCCGCATCACCCGCACTGGCGTGGTGCTGCAGGCGGAGAACCCGAAGTACCCGGATATCCACGTCCCCGCCCTGTCCGAGCTGACCATCTGGGGTGTTGCCACCCGGTGCCTGCACCATGTTTGAGGTTCAGGGTGGCTAAGCCTGTGGCGATGCGGCGGATGCCGCAGATCGCGCACGTGGATGTGAACTGCTTCTATGCCTCCGCGGAGCGGGCGTTCGACCCCTCCCTGGAAGGGCGCCCGCTCGTGGTGCTGTCCAATAACGACGGGTGCGCAGTGACCCGTTCTCCCGAGGCGAAAGCCCTGGGCATCACCACCGGTGAACCCTGGTTCAAGCTCGCGCCGCGGGCCAAGGAGTGGGGCTTGGTGGCAAAGTCCAGCAACTATGAGCTGTATGGGGACATCAGCGCGCGCGTGATGGAGTTGCTGGGCAGGTACTCGGCCTGGCTGGAGGTTTACAGCATTGATGAGGCGTTCCTCGGCGTGAAGGGCGGACAGGAGGAGCTGCTGGCCCTGGGCCGGAGGATGAAGGAGGCAGTCCGCCGGCACGTGGGCGTCCCGGTCTGCGTGGGCATTGCGCCCACCAAGACCCTGGCAAAGCTCTGCAACAAGTGGGCCAAAAACAATCCCGCTTTCGGCGGGGTCTGCCTGTGGGAGTCGGTCCCGGCTGACGTGCGCCAGGCGCTAATGGGCCGGTTGCCGGTGGATGAAGTCTGGGGCATCGCCGGGCGGCTCAGCAAGCGGTTAAACGTTTTGGGAATCTTCACCGTCATGGACCTGGTCCGGGCGGATCCCGTGATGATTCGCGACAAATTCTCCGTGGTGCTGATGCGCACTGTCCTGGAACTGCGCGGCACACCGTGCATCCCCCTGGAGGAGGAGCGGATTGGACGCGACCAGTTGATCTTCTCCCGCTCCTTCGCCACGCCTGTAACCACTGCCGCCGGCCTCCGTGAGGTCCTCAGCATCTACGGTCAGCAGGCGAGCGCCAGGCTCTCAAGGCACGGACTGCAGGCGAAGGTCCTGACGGCGTTCGCTGCCACTTCCCCATTCAGGGACAACGAACAGGCCTACCCCTCTGTGTGCGTCTCGTTGCCCATGCCCACGGCGGATCCGCTGCTGCTCACCAAGGCCGCGCACGCCCTGTTGCCCCACATCCATGAAGGGCTGAAGTATGCCAAGGCGGGCCTGATGCTCACCGACCTGCGGCCCACGGGAAACCAACCGCCGCTGGAGCCGTTCGAAAACCGGCATGAGGAACGCGGCATCGGGCCGCTGCTGGAGGACGTGGGCCGTCGCTTCGGGCGGGGCTCCATCGGGTTGGGGCATGCGGGGATAAAGTCCGGATTGGACTGGACCATGAAACGGGACATGCGCTCGCCCCGGTACACCACGCACTGGGACGAACTCCCCCTGGTCAAAGCGGCCTGAAAACAGTAAGTCCCGCCGCCGGCGCACTGCCAACGGCGGGACCTTGTTACTGCTGGACGTTCTTGTCCGGACGTTTCCTGCCTAGACGCGCCGTCGGGCCGTGACGAAGTGGAAGATCAGGACGACTACTGCGATGACCAAAAGAATGTGGATAAGGCCCCCGCCGATGTTCGCGAGCAGTCCGAGAAGCCAGAGAACAGCGATGATAATGGCGATCCAAAGCAACATGAGAGTCTCCTTGACTAGTTTTTCAAAATCCCCATGACGGGCACGTACCCATCAAAGGGGCAGATGAATCAAGACGTCCCGCGACGATTCTTGACTTCCGGCTACGCCGCGTTGAGCCTTCGCGTCGCCCCGTGAACGCCTGCTACAGCGTTGATTGTGGGGCCGACGGCCGCTCCGTAATCTCATCTCAGCATCCGCCCCGGCAAAGGATTTCCCCATGGCAAACGAGCAGGACAACAGTCCGCAGAACCAGCAAGGCTCCACCCGGATCGTCGCCGGCCAGTCTGCCAAGCCCAAGCGCCCGGTGGGCCTCAAGATCGGAATCGCGGCAGCCGTTCTGGCGCTCATTGGCGGGGGTGCCGCCGTCGCCTCCTCCGTCAACAACGCCGCCCCGGCCGTCACGCAGGAGACTGCTCCGTCCGGCAATCCTGCAGCGGAGCTGAAGCTCGGCTACTTTGGCAACGTCACACATGCCCCCGCCCTGGTGGGCGTCAGTAAGGGTTTCATCGCCGATGAACTAGGCAGCACGAAGCTCAGCACGCAGGTATTCAACGCCGGCCCTGCAGCCATCGAGGCGCTGAATGCCGGCGCGATCGACGCCACCTACATCGGGCCGAACCCGGCCATCAACTCGTTCGTCAAAAGCCAGGGCGAATCCATCAGCATCATCGCCGGCGCTGCCGCAGGTGGCGCGCAACTGGTGGTTAAGCCGGACATCAACTCCGCCACCGACCTGAAAGGCAAGACCCTGGCTTCGCCGCAGCTTGGCGGCACGCAGGACGTGGCACTCCGCGCCTGGCTTTCCACCCAGGGTTATAAGACGAACGTGGACGGCAGCGGGGACGTCGCCATTAACCCGACGGAGAATGCCCAGACCCTGAAGCTGTTCCAGGATGGAAAGCTCGACGGCGCGTGGTTGCCTGAGCCCTAGGCCTCACGCCTGGTCCTGACCGCCGGAGCAAAGGTGCTGGTGGACGAAAAGGACCTCTGGGACGGTTCGCTGTCCGGCAAGCCGGGCGAGTTCCCCACCACCATCCTGATCGTGAACCAGAAGTTCGCCGCCGACCACCCGGAGACGGTCAAAGCGCTCCTGAAAGGCCACGTGAAGTCGGTTGAGTGGCTGAACAACGCCTCGGCCGGCGACAAGGCAACTGTCATCAACGCGGCACTGAAGGAAGCCGCCGGTGCCGAACTCAAGGCCGACGTCATTGACCGCTCGCTGAAGAACATCGTGTTCACCATTGACCCGCTGGCCGGGACCTACCAGAAGCTCTTGGCCGACGGCGTCACCGCGGGCACCACCAAGCAGGCTGACATCAACGGCATCTTCGACCTGCGGGCGCTCAACGGCGTCTCTAACGAGAAGACGTCAGCAGCCGGGCTTGGCAAGGACTAGTTGGCGCCCTCGCCCCCATCGATTGCTGAGTAGATGTCCTTTTGGGTGTCCAGAACGGCATCTACGGAGCAATCGATTTCTCAAGGGAGTCTTTTTGCGGAAATCCTTCGTATTTCCTGCGCCCGGGGTGGGAAGCCCGCCACTAGGCTGAGGTGGTTGCCCTGCGGCGGGCGGCCAAGGATTGGGGGACGCCGGTGCACGGTCTCGGGACAAACAGGGATTCGCTGTCGGACAAGTCAGGCGGCTTTCTCCCGCCGAATGTCCGGCGCTCTCCTAGCGGACGGATCCCCCAGTGGGCCATCGATGAGGCCCTTGGAAAGGCTGAGCCACCGGCACCTTGGCGCAGTGTTGAAACCGCTCCACCCGTACGTACGAAGCTTCGGCGGCGGCCGAGAACCCAGCGCCGGCCCAAGCGGTCGGTACAGTTCCGGACCATGCTGGGGATCGCCGTCGTTGTCTGCCTGTACTTCACGCCGACGCTCTTTGACCGCGTGGTCCTCCCTGCCGCTGCCCCGTACCTGCCCGGCGCCAAGGTGCCGCCGCCCGGCGTCGAGGCCGCCCCGTCACCCCTGGGTACGCCGCCGGCCGGCACAGGTTCCACTGCGTTCATGCTGCAGGAATCGCCCAAGGCGGGACAGACGTTGGTGGCGTACGATCCGTGCCGCCCCGTGCACTATGTTGTCCGGCCGGACAATGCCTTGCCGGGTGGAGATGGGCTGATCAGCGAAGCGGTGGCAGCTGTTTCCCGCGCCTCCGGCCTGCAGTTTGTCTACGACGGAACCACTACGGAAGCGCCGGCAGATCAACGTCAAGCTTTCCAGCCTGACCGCTACGGAAAGCGCTGGGCACCGGTGCTGATCGCCTGGTCAACGCCCGCGGAAACCCCTGATCTCGCGGGGAACGTCGCAGGCCTCGGCGGCAGCGGCTACGCAGAAACCCCGGGACAGCCGCTGGTCCTCGCCGCCGGGCAGATCAGCCTGGACGCCCCTGACCTCGCCGGCATTATGGCCAGCCGGCCGGATGGCGCCGCGGAAGTGCGCGCCATCATCATGCACGAACTCGGACACGTGCTTGGCCTGGCCCACGTCAACGATCCAACCCAACTCATGTACGCCGAGAACAAGGGCTTGCAGGACTTCGCCGCCGGCGACCGGGCGGGGCTCGCGCTGCTGGGAAGCGGCCCCTGCGTGCCGCAGTTGTAGGACGGCTGACCCCCCAAGAACCCCATCGATTGCTGAGTAGGTGTCCTTTTGGGCGTCCAAAACGGCGTCTACGGAGCAATCGATTTTGGCTCAGGCTTCCTTTTCAGCCCCGTGCAGCTCCGCGCGGGTGGGCGGGTTGGCGCCCGGACGGGACACGGTGACGGCGGCCGCGCTGGCTGCATGCTCCAGGAGCCCGGCCAGGCCCTCGACGGGAAGGTCGCGCAGGTTCTGCCGGTTCTGCGCACCGTCCAGTTCGCGGTCCACCAGGCCGGACAACAACGCTGCCATGAACGAATCCCCCGCCCCCACGGTGTCCGCAACGTCCACCTTCGGCGCGGGAACCGAGACTTCGCCGGCACGGCACACACCCCAGGGGCCCTCCGCGCCACGGGTCACCACCACCATCGCCGGCCCCTCCTCCCCGCCGAGCGCCAGCCACTTCCGCGCCGAATCCAGCACGTCTTCCCCGGGGTACAACCAGGCCAGGTCCTCGTCGGACGCCTTCACCACATCGGAAAGCGTGACGAACTTTTCCGCCTGCCCCCGCGCATAGTCCACGTCGGTGATGATGCTGGGCCGGCAGTTGGGATCGAAGCTGATGGTCGCGGACGGGTGGGCGTATTCGACGGCGGCCAGCACCTCGGTGGCGCCCGGCTTCAGCATGGTGGCGATGGACCCGGTGTGCAGCAGCGTGGTGCCCTGCAGCATGAAGCCAAGCCGGTCCCCCATGCCGGGCAGCTCCCAGGCGAGGTCGAACGTATAGGTGGCCGCCCCGTCGTCGTCAATCAATGCGGTGGCCACGCTGGTGGGAAGGTCGTCCGGGGGCACCGGCAGCATCACGGAACTGGCGCGCAGATGTGCCGCCACCGAGTCGCCGTAGGCATCCCGGCCGTAGCGGCCGATGAACTGCACCGGATGGTCCAGCCGGGCCAGGCCCACCGCGACGTTAAGCGGGCTGCCGCCCACGTGGGCCTGGATTCCGGAGGCGCGCTGGACAACGTCTACAAGGCCTTCGCCAATCACTGTGAGCATGGTCATACTCTGCCAGAAAGAGGCCGCTGCCAGCAGTTCGTGTCAGCCCAGCAGCTTGCCCACCAGTTCCCGGCACGTAAGATACGCCTCCGCGGTGACGTCGATCAGGGCGAAGTGGTCCCCGGGCACCATGACCAGCTGTGCCGGTACGCCTCCGGCCTGGCTGGCGTCCACATAGGTGGTGGACATGCTCAGCGGCACGTCCACATCCTCCCTGGCGTGGACCGCATGGACGGGGACGTCCAGCGGCAGCGCGGCCATGGGATCGGCGTACAGGTGGCGCGCGGGAAAGTCCGACGACGGCCCGCCCAGCAGGTTGCCCACCGCGCCGCTGCTGAGGTTGAGCTGCTCGGCCTCGGCCAGGTTGAGCACGCCCGACTGGCTCACCACGCCGGTGAGGCGGACGCCGCCGCCCTCCGCCTGCAGGCCGTCCGCCCTAAGGCGATTGTCCGCCCCCAGCAGGGGCAGGCGGTCCCGCCCGGCGGCCCAAACAGCCAGGTGCCCGCCAGCCGAATGCCCCAGTGCCACCACTCGTTGCAGGTCGAGCGAGTGCGGTTCCGCGAGCGCGCGGAGCTTGTCGATGCCCGCCAGGATGTCCTGGAAGGTGCCCGGCCAGCCCCCGCCATTGCCGGCCCGCCGGTATTCAAGATTCCAGGCGGCCATGCCGTGCTCAGCCAGGTCCCGTGCCAGCGGCTCACCCAGTTCCGCCCCGTACTGCGAGCGCCAGTAGCCGCCGTGGATCACCACCACCACGCCGTGGTGCTTGGCGCCGGCCGGAAGGTCGGGGAGGAAAAGCTCACCCCACTGGCTGGGGTCCTGGCCGTAGTCGTAGCGGTGGCGTTGCGTCACACTGGCCCACTTTAGCGGCTGCAATCGGCGCTACTGCCGCGGCTTTCCGGGGGCAGGACTGTCAAAACTGGGCCAGAACCCGCGGTGGTCCTTCCTCACGTTTAGCCCCGCAGCTTTATGGGCAGGATTCCTGACATGGAAAAGCCTGAAGTGACCACGCAGGGGTCGACTGTGGAGGAATGGACGCGGGCGCTGGCAGAGTCCACGGGATCACCCGGCGGAGGAGCCGGCACGGGGCTGATGCTCGCGGTGGCGGCGTCGCTGACATCGATGGTCGCCGGCTACAGCGGGGACGACGGCGGGGAGCCGGCCAGCATCCGGGAGCGCGCCCAGGCGCTGCGCCAGGAAGCCCTTCGACTGGCAGATGACGACGCCTCGGCCTCCAAGGCATTCGGTGCCGCCTTCCGGCTGGAGCCGGGGGACGAGCGGGACGAAGCAATCCGCCGTGCATCCGTGGAGGCCGCGGCCGCATCCGCCGTCCTTGGCGAGCGGGCCATCGAAGCCATCGATGACCTCGCTTGGCTGGCAACCAACGGCAACCGGTCCCTGGTGGCGGACGTCGTGGTCGCGTTTGGTGCCCTTCGGGCCGCTGTCGCCGGAGCGCGCACCAACGTCAGCTTTGACCTCGGGTCCCTGCGGTCCGCCGGTACCACCCTGGACCAGGTCCGGGAGCAGCACGCGGACCTGTGGGCCGCCGTCGAGAAACTCAACGAAGCCATGGACCGGATCGACGGCCTGGCCGCAGCCATTGACCACCGCGCTGCACCCACAGACGCCATCTAACCCTGCCGCACGGCATTTGGACCTGCCGCCTGACCTGTGCTTATGGTGAATATCGTTGCTTGCCGAAGCCGCACCTGGGGGAAGGGGTACTAAGTGAAGTCCGAGGCCGATGCCTGGGCGTTCCTCCGGCCCCTCCTGCTCGTCGTGGCGGCAACCGCAGCGTGGATTGCCCTCTCGGCTACGGGCGCGGCCGCCGATTCCACACCTTCCCCTAAATCCTTTCCGGGAGCTGCGGACTCTGCCACCGCAACCATCGCACACCAGGCCAAGAACGCACTGAAACCGGCGCAGGAAGGGCTGAACGGCGGACTGTCCACAGCCCCGGCTTCCACTGTCGCTTCACTTATCCCGGCGCCGTCCCTCCGCCCGGCCGCGGAGGAGGTCACCGGGCTGGCCGACCACGTTGTGCAGTCCGTTCCGGTGGTCAGCGAGCTTGTGCCCGCGGGAACGGTAGCGGCTGTGGCGGATCCTGCAGTGGGTTCCGTGGATGGCATCGCGGACGGGACGGTGGGGATGGCTGTTCCCCTGGCAGTTACCGTCCTGGCACCCCTGGACCCGGTCCTTGAACCGGTCATCAACGCAGTGCCCCTGCCCGCGGCTGCCCCGGAAGCAGAGCCCGTTGCGGTCCTTCCTGTCACTACTGATGTCACCCCGGCACCCGCTCCGGAGCCCGCGCCTGCCTTTCCCCCGGCTGCTGACCTGCCGCAGACCACCGGGAGCGTGACGGGTCCCGCCCAGTCCCCCGCTTTGTTCCAAGGCAACGGCCCGGAAAGCCGCCATCAGATATTGCTTGCTGCCGCAACGCCGGTGCTTTCCACGGCCGGCCCGGAAGACGCCCCGTTCCGCACGCCGCGGGATGTGCCGCCTGCCGTGCCAGGCGCCGCCGCGAGCGGAAGCAGCCCATCCGGTGGCAACGGCCCGGCGGCTTCCGGCTGGATCAGCTCACATCACTTTCCGGCCCCAGTAGCTGGGACGGCCGCCCTGCGGGGCCCTTTGCCCACCGTCCCCGCCCCGGTGTCCTTCGACCCCGGCTCTTCCCCTGACTAGTTGAGGCCCTTCCCCGCGTCGCTTTCGCGCGGGCACGCCCAAATTCCGGGCTGAGCAGTACTCCCAATTCAACTTTCAGGAGAATTTCCCATGATGCACCGCAACATCCGCAGATGCCTGCTCGGTACCGCTTTCGCAGGTGGACTCTTGGCCTTTGGCGGTCTCGCAGCCAACGCAGCCGCTGCGTCAATGCCAGTGGGCCACTCTTCCACTCCATCGACGCTGGCCAACACGGGCGTGAACACCGGCCTGTTGATAGTGGGCCTGCTGTTTCTTGCCTTTGGTGGACTGCTGACGCTGGTCCTGAGCCGCAAGCGCCGCTGAGCGCACCCGCTGCTGGGCGCGGTCTGGGTCATGAATCACAGCCAGCGGAAGTAGCGTAGGGACAACACCCGCAAACCAGGGAGGTCCCCGCATGGCACGCGTCTTCATCACCGGATCCACCGACGGGCTGGGCCGGGCCGCCGCCGCCTCGCTCTTGAAGGACGGCCACGAGGTGATCGTGCACGCCCGGTCCTCCCACCGGCTCCCTGCGGTCCAGCACCTGCTGGACCGCAGGGCGCAGTGCGTCATCGGCGACCTCGCCGTCCTGCAGGAAGTCCGGGAGATCGCCGACCAAGTCAACGGGATCGGCGGCGTTGACGCCGTCATCCACAACGCCGGCGTGCTGGACGGGCTGGCGCTGCTGCCGGTCAACGTGGTGGCGCCATACCTGCTGACCGCCCTCATCCCCGGACCCCGCCGGCTCATCTACCTCAGCAGCGGCATGCACCGCGGCGGCGACACCGGCCTCGACGGCCTGGACTTGACAGGGCGGACGACGACGGCCTCCTACTCCACCACGAAGCTGCAGGTCACTGCGCTGTCGGCAGCCGTGGCCCGGCTGGTGCCGAATGTCGCCAGCAATGCGGTGGACCCGGGCTGGGTGCCTACCCGGATGGGCGGCCGGTCGGCGCCGGACAACCTGGAACTGGGCCACCGTACGCAGGAATGGCTTGCCACCAGCGCTGATCCCACTGCTTTGGCCAGCGGCGGCTACTGGTACCACCAGCGCCGGCAGACCCCGCACCCGGCCGCCAACGATCCCAAGTTCCAGGACGCCCTGCTCGCGCAGCTCGCGGAGCACACCGGGGTGACCCTGGACGCGCTTAGTTAGTGCCCCGCCCCCTCCTTTTAGAGAGGTGCCGGCCCCTCGATGATGGGGGGTGGTTCAGGGGAGGTGAGGGGCTTAGGGCGTGCGGAGGCGGCGTTCGACGTCGGCCGCCTCCGGATACGCCGCCTGGGTCCCTTTGCGGGTGGTCGCCAAAGCCGCGGCAACGGAGGCGAACGCGGCGGCCTTAGCAAGCCCATCCCCAGCCGCGAGCCGGACAGCAACAGCTCCGGTGAAGGCATCACCGGCGCCGGTGGTGTCCACCGCGTGCACCTGGGTGGGTTGGACAAGAGTCACCCGGGAGCCGGGAGATGCCAGCGAGTCCAGCACCACCGAACCGTTCGCGCCCAGCGTCACCAGGACCCGCTGGATCCCCCTGCCGGCAAACCGCGAGCGCACCGCGTCCCACTCAGAGGCAACAGCGCCGGCACCGGGGACCTCGGAACCAAGGAACAGCGCGGCCTCGTGCGCGTTGACCAGCAGGACGTCCGCCAACCCGGCCAGGGCCGGCGGAATCTCCGCATAAGGCGAGAGGTTCAGCAAAACTGCGGCGCCGGCGTCGTGCCCTGCCTGCGCTGCGGCCAGCACCGTGTCCATGCTGACCTCCAGGCACAGGCTCACCACGGCGGACCCCTCCAGGACGTCCGCGGCCGCAGCGACGTCGGCCGGCGACAGCGTGCCGTTGGCACCGGCCGAGATGATGATGTTGTTCTCGCCGCGGGCGTCCACGGCGATCACGGCAACACCGGTGGGTTCGCTCGAGGTCCGCACATGCCCCACGTCCACACCGGCCCCGGCCACGGAGGCCTCAAGCATGGCGCCGTTGGCGTCCTCCCCCACGGCACCCACCAGGCTGACGTGCCCGCCCAGCCGGGCCGCGGCCACGGCCTGGTTGGCACTCTTACCTCCGGGATTCACCGCGAACCCGTTGCCCTGCACGGTTTCGCCGGGCTGCGGGAGGCGGTCGCAGTAAATGGTGAGGTCGGCGTTGAGGGAGCCGACGACGACGATCCGGCCATCGCCGGAAGCCGCGGCACTCATGCGGCCACCTCGGCCTCAACCGGCTTGGGGATCAGCAGCGAGGCAGCGAACGCGGCCACGGTCAGCGCCAGGCCCACCACCACGACGGTAAGGTACGACGCCGCCGCATCGCCGAGTGCCGACGTCGCCACCAGCACGGCCGGCAGGATGAGGAAGCTGAGCCCGGCGCCCAGGTTGAAGGCGCCGGCGTTCATGCCGGGCAGGAACCCGGGGTTGCCGGCGGGCGAGAGGACGACGCCGAGTCCGTTGAGCATGATGTTGACCGTACCGGCGTACATGATGCCCAGCAAGACCGTTCCGACGATCATCATCGGCAGGCTGTGCAGGCCAAGGAACGCGATGACGGCGAGCGCGGCAATGCTGCCGAGAAGGCCGATCCGCAGCACCTTGGTGTAGCCGAGGACCGGAGCCAGCCTCCCGCTCAGCGGTCCCACCACCCAGCCCAGCAGGGCGTACGGGGTGAGGATGATCAGCGACATCTCGGTGGGTCCAACGCCGAACCCAGGCGAGGCAGCCTGCACGTAAGCGGGCACGATGCCGTTGATGACGGCGAAGATGCCGGTCATGGTCAGGGTGGTGGTGAGCAGCGGCGCCCAGGTGGCGCGCTGGCGCAGATGGACGGTCTCGACCATGGGCTGCGCGGCCCGCTGTTCGGTGCGCCAGAAGGCGAAGAACGCGACGGCGGACACCAGTACCAGGGCCAGGCTCAGGACCAGCACGCTTGGGTTAAATCCGGCCACCAGCTTGGCGGCCTCGTTGAGGGCGGTCAGCAGGGCGCCGACGGCGACCACAATGAAGAACACGCCCAGCCAGTCCATCCGGGTTCCGGCGGCGGGCCTGCTTTCGGCGGCCAGGAACACGATGAGGGCGGTGGCCGCGGCGGCCAGCACCACCATCAGCCAGAAGATGCTGCGGAAGCCGAAGTGCTCGGCGAAGTAGCCGCCCACGAAGGAGTCCACGCCGGCCACGCCGCCGTTGACTGCGGTGATGAGTCCCATGAGCGTGCCGTACTTGCGGGGGTTGCTGACGGCGGAGCGCAGCATGATCAGGCAGAGCGGGACGGTGGGGCCGCTGACGCCCTGGATGATGCGGCCCACGAAGAGCCACGTGATGTCCGGGGCCAGCGCTGCGATGACGGAGCCCACGGCCATGAGCAGCATCATGCCCACCAGGACCTTCTTGCGGCCGATGATGTCGCTCAGGCGCGGCAGGAACAGGGAGAACAGCGCGGCGGCGGTGAAGAACCAGGTCTGGGAGAGGCCGATCAGGGCCTGGTCCGCCTTGAGTTCCTGGCCCATGGTCACCAGGGCGGGGCTGAGCATGGAGGCGTTGAGCTGGAACGCCACGCAGGCTGCCAGCAGGGCGGTCATGAGGGCGGCGATGTTGCCGCGGCCGGTCTTTGTTTCAGTCATGGTTGCGGTGGCCATCTACTTGACGCCTCCGGCGGTGAGCTGGGCACTTTCCGGGCGTACGACGTCGGCCGTGCTGCCCTGGGTGCGGTCTGCACCTTGGTGCCTGCCGCCGTCGTCCGCTGTGGCATTGGCGCCCGGCTCGCCGATGCGGACCAGCGCGTCGGTGACGAGGTCCCAGAACCGTGCGTGGTCCAGGTCCACGGCCACGCTGGTGTGGCAGTCGGCCGGCGCGGGGGCGCGGAAATCGGCGACGGTCATGCCCAGGGTGAGCGTGCCCGTCAGTTCGATGTTCACGGGGACCTTGCGGGTGCTCACGATGCTGGGGTCGATCACGTAGGCCACGGCGCAGGGATCGTGGACCGGCGGGTAGTCGAAGCCCTGCGCGTCCTTGTAGGTGTGCGCGAAGAAGTCCATCAGCTCGGTCACGAACTTTGCCGGCCCGGTGCCGATCGCTGCGATCTTCTCCACGACGTCCGGGGTGGCGAGCGCCTGGTGGGTGAGGTCCAGGCCCACCATCACGACGGGCCACTTCTCGTTGAAGACGATGTGCGCGGCCTCGGGGTCGATGATGATGTTGAACTCTGCCACGGCGCTCCAGTTGCCCACGTGGTAGCCGCCGCCCATGAGGACCACTTCCTTGACGCGGTCCACGATGCGCGGTTCCTTGCGGGCGGCCATGGCGATGTTGGTCAGGCCTGCGGTGGGGACCAGGGTGACGGTGCCGGGCTCGTGGGCCATGACGGTGTCAATGATGAGGTCGACGGCGTGGCGCGGGTCCAACTCGATGATGGACTCGGGCAGGGCGGGGCCGTCCATGCCGGACTCGCCGTGGATGTCCGGCGCGGTTTCGATGCTCCGGACCAGGGGCCGCGGGCAGCCGGCGGCGAAGGGGACGCCGGTGATGCCGGCGATGGTTCCCACGGCCAGGGCGTTGCGGGTGACTTTTTCGAGGGTCTGGTTGCCCACCACCGTGGTGACGGCCAGCAGTTCGATATTGGGGTTGCCGTGCGCGAGCAGGAGGGCGACGGCGTCATCGTGGCCGGGGTCGCAGTCCAGGATGATCTTCCTGGCCTCTTGCTGGTTCGCTTGCGGATTTAATTCCACGATGGTTCTCCACGTCATTGGGGCCTGCCTTGCGGGCAGGGGTTTCTGTCTTCCGGGAGCGATCATGGCAGGGTTTTGTGGTCTACGTCAAACGCTTAACGTGGGCTCGGCATTGCCGCACGTCAAACGCTTGACGCCTTGCCTGCTCTGGACGCATGCGCGGCCGACTAGGATCGAAGTATGGATTCCGGGGAACAGGTGCAGCAGCGGGCCCGGCCGCGCCGGGTGACGGCGGCGATGGTCGCCGCACGGGCCGGGGTGTCGGTGGCCACCGTGTCCCTGGTGGCC
>Ga0308158_10002288_pt1 | contig 18400 bp, 12 predicted proteins | sample PhyBR2_FD_201038 | JGI IMG/M metagenome (GOLD analysis project Ga0308158, IMG submission 201038) | Phyllosphere microbial communities from UC Gill Tract Community Farm, Albany, California, United States - DLSLB.R2 | ecosystem: Host-associated > Plants > Phyllosphere > Unclassified | place: USA...
TTTTCAAAAGATTAAGACCAACAAAATCTTCGTAATCTGTAAACCTTATTTAACCTGATTTTGGGTTAAGCACTAATCGTAAACACTAACTTTTAGTCAAGTATATATTTTGACGAAAAGATGAATTTTACTCTTTTATAATAAAATAAACAAAGAAGAATCAACAAGTTGATTTTATAAGCTTTTGCTCAAGTTTTGCGAAGAAAATTTATTTGTCTTTGCTTTTAAATAGAAAGTTTAATGATAAAATCTTTGAGTTTAATAATTTAAAAACTATTACCAGATCGCTTATCCCGAACTGAGGTTATTATTAAAAACAAAAGAGCCTTGAAAATCGAGTGATTAACAAGGCTCTTTGTAGTCCAAGATGAACAATTGTCGAAACATTTTGCTGAAGATTTACAAATTATATCAGATTTCATCTACATAAATTATAGTACATTATAGCCAATGTGAGAAGTAGATAGAATATGCTTGACTCTTTGACAAATTCATTTAAATTAAACACTTTTATAATTTTAAGCCACTCGAGATATTTCTGGTTCAAAAAGTTTTAAGGAACTGAAAATTAATCGTGATATATATACAAAAAATGGTAGTTTTATTTAATAATATAATAGGTTTAATTTTTACTAAGCAAATATTAAGCACTTAGAAAAAAAATTAAGCTAATAAATAAGCTAATAACCTGAAATGAGTGTACAATTATCTGGAATAAAAGGATATGAATATCAATACAAAGTAACCTTGCTGAAAGCATTAGTGCTAAGAGATATAAATATAGAGATGCGTGTTGAAAATGGTGGAACTGAAGATGCTGTTGTAAACATCAAAAATGATGATGGTTCTCAGGAGAACATTGAAATACAAGTGAAACGAGAAAGTGGACTTTTAGAATTACCAAAATTAATAGAATGGTTATGTCATTTTGAAGAACAAAAAGATGATAATAATTTATTAAGAAAACTTATTGATGACGAAAATACTAAAGCACTGTTTGTAACACATTCAAGATGTAGTGATTCTATTTCATTCTTAAAAAAAGAATTTAGTCAAATAAATGGAACAATAGAATTTTCTATTTCCAAAGAGTTTTCTAATTCTTTTTTAGACGAACTTAAGAAAATAAGAATTGGAACAACCCCATTAAAAAGAAGAAGAGAAGCTTTTTGTCATAGACAAGCATTACAACTTAACCGTAGAAAAATTAATAACTTCTTAAAGAGATGTATTATTGTTGAAGAATTAACAGATGAAAAAGTTGATATCGCAGTACTACAAATCTTAAATAATAACTGTCAAATAGCACAATCAAAAGCCGAAGAAGTTTATTTAAAGCTTTTGCAGATTGTAACGAAGGGCAGAGATGAGGGATTTGATATTATTGAAAAAATAAAAAAACTTTTAGAATCAAATAAGATAGGAAGCCCCAATGTTGATTATTCTTACCAAACTCGCTCTGAAGAACATAAATTAATATCAAAACTAAAAGAAGATTGTTTTTTGTTGTTAACAGGTAGATCACAATGTGGTAAAACTCAGTTAGCAAAAAAAATATCCGAAAAGTTTGTTTTGGAAGGGTATGATTTCTGTATTGAAAATGAAATTTCTGAGGTAAAACAATTTTTACAATCTAATATTCTTGATAATAAAATAGCCATTCTTTCAGATCCGTTTGGACATAGTGAACTTGTTGAAAGACATGTAGAACTAACAAAAAACATAAGTGATTTATTAATAGAAAAACAGAGCCATCATTTATTGATAGTTACTAATCGTTCTGAAATACTTCTTGAAGCATTTAATACTCACTCTTTAGAAGATTGCAAAATAAATCAGAAAAATTGGTATGATTTGACTTTAAATGATGCTCATACAATATCATCGTTCTGGAAAGCTATATCTCAGGAAAAATCTATACCACAAACTATCATAAATATTGTTAATACTGGTATATTAGAATCTGGAAGTCAGGAACAACTACAAATTGGTCAATTAAGATATCTATCAAATGAAGATATTCAAAAATTAGAGGGAAAAAACTTTACAGAACTGTCTTACATAGCAAGAAGGGATTCAAGGGAAATAGCAAATCAGTTAAAAAGAGCAAATTCGTTATCTGCAAACTTATTATCAGTAGTATCTTTCTGTTCAACACCCCTTTATGGTATTAATGTTAAAGATCTGGCTTATATTATGTCGGATGAAAAATTACTTCCAAGTATACAGGAAGAGCATCTTATTCGAATTTTATCTTTTAATGAGGAACAGTTTGAGTTTCCGAAATATTCTGAAAATTTTATATTGGATGAATCAATAATAAATGCTTTAGGATATTTAGAGCAAAGAAACTTTATCTCAGCTACAGATTCCAATCTACAAATATTCACAACTACTCATTCCACTTTTCACATCGCAGGTCAAAATCTCTTTTTTGAAAACAGCACTATTTTATTGAAAAAAAAATTAGATTTATACAAAAAATGTATTTCCTGTCTCAATGATCAAACAGCCTATATTGCAACGAAAAATTTGTATTTTATATACACTCACATACATCCTACTTTCAAAACGCAAATAATAGATTATGCCTTCTTAGCTTTAAGATCAATTTTCCCAGCAGTAGAGGGCAATTCACTTCTATTTTTAACTAAAGTTGTTGAAGATTTATCTGTACAGCAACAGGAAAGGTTATTTGAAAACATACAAAGAGGAGGAACTGATGATTATGAAATTGAATGGTGTGAAGGTATCCCATTTAAAGGAGGCGAAGATGGCAATTTTAAAAATTTATTTTTTAAGCTTCCTGATAACGAGATGCTCATTATTTCAGAGAAATTATCAAATAATGAACTCCCATCAAGTTATCAGATTTGGGGCTATATTAAAAATGTTAAGGGAAAAGATATTGATAAAAATTCATTTAAAATTTTGCTTCAAGTAAAGGAAGCTTTTATAAGGGCTGAGATTATGCATAAAACCCTGCAAAATCTAGAAATTCTGGATAAGGATTTTATAGAGTTCTTATTTAAAGATGAACACCCAACTGTTATATTTAATTTAATTAGCTCTGTAATCCAAAATTGGTTTAATTTTTCAGACGAGCTAAAAAGCTTATTTGAAGAGCTAATGATAAAATCATTCAACAAAACAGATGTCGCAATAAGAGCCTATGGCGTAATAGCAACTTTTTCTGTAGATTATGGTAGTGAATCAATTGTTGAATGGAAAGATTTTGATGAAGAACAAAAAATAGAATTATGGAATTTATGGGGGAAAATTTACCCTCATATAGTTGCTTCTATACCTTTAAAAATTCATTTGAATGCAGCTAGATTTAGCTCAACAATGTCTACTGCTGTGAGATTTATTGATTTGGAGATTGGTATGGAAGTTCTTAAAGGATGGTATAAAAGAATTGATTATCAGATATCGGAAAATAAAATTATTGAAGAATTTGAAATGTCTATAATGATTGATTTATTAATCTTGACTAATGAGAATTCTGAAATAAGGAGAGATCTATTTACAAATCTTATAAATTACAACGATACTAGTTTTGTACTGTCCAACTTAAAATGGGCTTTAGATGGATGGGAACACTTAGTTGAAACAGAGAAACAGCAAATTGCTGATTTGATAAAAACGGATAGAAAAGATTTACGATGGATTCAAGCTGTTATTTTAACTTCAGAAGTTCCACCAAAAGATTTAGTTAATGAAATCTTATGCGATGGTGAATTTTTTAGTAAAGAGATAACAGATTTTGTAGGTGAAATTTCAGAAAGTTTATTACTTGATTGTTTAAATGTTTTTTGTGGCACTCCACAACCTCTATGGTGGTTAGCTTTGCATCATAATAACCGTGATTTTTGGTTTAATGTGATGCGGGAAATTTTATTAAATGAGAATAATTCAAGTTTTAAAATTTGTCTGGAAGATTTTTTAAGTGATGGTGTTAATGGTTTTACAAGAGAATGGGGAGATTGGGAAAGTTTATGGGCTATTATATGCAATAACTCTTCTGAAAAAAAATATTTATTTGAGAGACTTTTGTACAATACTGCAAATGCTACTTGTAATTTGACATCAGCTAAAAAATTATGGGCACAACTTATTTGTGCTTTTGATTGTCAAGATCAATCGGATAATATCGATAGTTTAATTTTGGAAAATCTTGAGATTTTACAACAAACTGGACATGGAAGCGAAGACGTAATTACAATTTTTGAAGAACAATTTTTTTTCAAAAGAATTATTCCTAAAATCTCCCCAGATAATACTATTTTTCAAATTATCGATTTAATTCAAAAAGATCAATATCGTGAAATGGGATTTGACTTTTTCGAAAAAATTATTGAAGAAAATAATACGAGATTTCTGGGAACACTCGCCTATGCAAAGAATGTTTTAGATCTTCAAAAAGAGGAAAATCAAAAAGTTGTAGAAATTATAAAAGAAATGAACAACAAAATATATGAGTTAGGACGAGCACAAATGAAGCAAATGGATATTTTTAATTATAAATTAGAAAATTGGATAGGTAATAATTAATTTATTTGCTGTTTAAAAAAAAAACAATAGTATGTATGATTAAATGGACTACTACTAACAATCGGATATCTAAGAGATATTAGAATGGTGAATAATGTCATCGATTATTGGCAGTTCTCACCTAATGACAATCTATTATATTAAAACCTATGGGCTGTAATAAATTACATAAATGATTCCAACAAAGAAAAAGTATTTTCTTTGTTGGAATATTTCATGACTATTCCAAACTAAGAACCTGAAAAAAAAACGATTATTGTAAGGGGTAAAATGGTTAAGTTTCTGCTATTTTTCTAAAATTCCTTGGAAGCTGACAGTTAATCAAGTACTAATACTGCTGGATCGATTACATTCTAACCTATCACTTCTCACCAGTATTTTTGATCATTACGATAAAAGATACTACTCTCCATAAAATCAATACCTCCCGAAAATTAGCATCTATTAATTATTTGTGAGAAATTATTTTCTCAACAATATTTTCGGTTTTGGATTTTATCTCCAATAACATTTTCAAATCTAAACCTAATGATACGATTAAAGAAGAGGATTAGAAAGATTAAAAAAAGCAATAATTAATATTTTTAATTTTTTTTGAAAATTAACAGTGTATAGAATAACACTGTAATCTCACCCATCTTAGGCACACTCAAGTAGAGTTTTTGATTAATAATTTATTATTAGACAAAATAATAACTAAAACCACCTATATAACTTAAAAACGTTAAAAAACCCTTGTTTTAAAAGAAAATTGGAATTAGATTTGTTGCTTTAATTAATTTTTCATATGAAAGAAGAGAGACTAGAAGAATTAAAAGCATTAGATTTTTTCTGCGGTGCGGGGGGGGTCACTTGTGGGTTCCAAAAAGTTGGTATAAAGGTTTTAGCTGGGATTGACATTGATTCTAAGTTTAAAGATACTTATGAAAAAAACAATAATACTTTATTTATAAATAAGGACGTTTCTAACTTATCTCCTGCTGATCTAACAAAATATATAAACATTCGAAATAATGATGACAATTTAATTTTTGTAGGATGCAGTCCTTGTCAATATTATTCAAATTTAAAATCAGATAAAACTAAATCAAAAGTTGGTCGATTGCTTTTGGATGATTTTAAAGAGTTCGTACTTTATTATAAACCCGGTTTTGTTTTTATTGAGAATGTTCCGGGATTAGAAACGAAGCCAGGAAGCCCATTACATAGATTTAAGAAGGAATTACGCAAAGAAGGCTATATATTTGACCAAACAGTATTAAATTCAAAATACTTTGGAGTTCCCCAAAGTAGAAGAAGATTTGTTTTAATTGGAACTCGTTTACTAAAAAATATTGAACTTCCTAAGCAAGTTCGAAAAAAAGACGAAATAATCACTGTTGAAAAGGCAATCGGAGATTATAATGTTTTTCCCAAAATAGATATGGGCCATAAAGATGACACTGATTTTCAGCATACAGTAGCACGCCTTTCTGACTTAAATATGAGAAGAATGATTGCAACTCCGCAAAATGGAGGAACTAGACAAGCGTGGTCGTCCAATGAAGAACTTCAATTAGAATGTTACAAGGATCACGACGGCCATTATGATGTGTATGGACGACTATTTTGGGATAAGCCTGCTCCAACAATTACTACAAGATTTATCTATACCAGTACAGGAAGATATTCTCACCCCGAACAAAATCGAGCTATTTCTTTAAGAGAGGGAGCGACACTACAATCATTTCCCTTAGATTACAAATTTTATTCACATAATCAGGGAGCTATAGCTACTATGATTGGTAATGCAGTTCCTCCTAAATTAGCAGAAGCAATTGGACATTCTCTAAATACACATTGGCATAAATGGCAAATTTCAAAACAAGGGCAAGAGCTTTAGATATGCTCGGTCGGCAACAAATTGCCGGCATTCCTACCGCAATAAATGAACTTTTTAAAAATGCTCACGATGCTTATGCAGATAATGTGGATATTGACTATTTGCGCAAAGATAAATTATTAATTCTTCGTGATAACGGCATTGGTATGACCAAAGAAGAGTTTGAAAGCCGCTGGTTAACGCTTGGGACTGAAAGTAAGTTTGCCAATCGCAAAACATCCCCTCCCCCTAAACCTACCACCAAGGCTGAAAGACCTATTATGGGAGAAAAAGGAATTGGGCGTCTAGCAATTGCATCAATAGGTAGTCAAGTATTAATATTGACAAAAGCAAAACGAAAAGATTATAATCATAAGATTGTTGCAGCATTAATTAATTGGAAAGTATTTGAATTAGCAGGACTTGATCTTGACCAAGTTGTAATACCATTGAGAGAGTTTGATGATCTACCTTCAAAAAGTGATATCGAAGGAATGAAGGATGAGCTTATTGATTCTTTAAACAACTTGGCAATAAATGATGATATTACCAGTGACGAGGCAAATACTATAATTCATACTATTAAGGGGTTAGATGTTTCTCCAATTGAGCTCGATAATTATTTAATAGGCGACTTTTCTCTGAATAGCAAAGGCGGAACTTACTTCTATATTTCTCCAGTTGATGAAGCTTTAAATATCGATATTGATGGGAGTAAAGATTCTTCTGACGCAACAAAAATTGAAAAAATGCTTATGGGTTTTACAAATACCATGACTCCTGGGCATTCTGAACCTCAAATCACAGTAGCTTTTAGAGATTTCAGAGGTAGTGAAGGTGTTTATTATGATCTTTTAGATAAAGAGGAATTTTTTACTCCTGAAGATTTTGAAATCGCAGATCATCATTTTGAAGGTACTTTCGATGAGTTTGGACAGTTTAATGGAATGATAAAAGTATACAGGGAGAAAAACTTTAATCACAAAGTTGGGTGGAATGGGAATAATTTTAAAGAAACAGAATGTGGTCCGTTTAAGCTTAACGTTGCTTATGTTCAAGGTGCTCAACGGCAATCAGTGATAGATCCTGAGAACTATGGTTTAATTACGTCTAAGGGAGATAAATATGGTGGTTTATATATCTATAGAGATAATATTCGGATTTTACCTTATGGTAATTCAGATTATGATTTTATAGATATTGAGAAAAATCGAACTAAAAGCGCCAAGTACTATTTTTTTTCTTACCGTAGAATGTTTGGTGTAATAGATATTAATAAGAAATGGAATGTTAATCTTAAAGAAAAAGCGGGTCGTGAAGGTTTTATTGAAAATAAAGCTTATCGTCAACTGCAAGAAATATTAAAAAATTTCTTTGTACAGTTAGCAGCTGATTTTTTTAGAGAGGGTTCTGGTGGTGGTCCGAAGTCAGAATTTTGGACACAAAAACGAGCAGAGAGAGAAGGATATTATAAAGCTCTTGAGAGACATGATCTGCAAGCAAAAGTTAGGAAAGAAAAGTTTCAAAGTACACTAAATAAATTCTTCGACGATAACAATAGCCAAAAGTATCAAAAGGAAATTAAAGATTTAGTTCAAAATATCGAAAAAAACTTTGGTTTTATAGCATATATAGAAGATCCTGAACTTGCAGGACAGGCATTAATCGATCAAGAGATAGCTTCAAGAAAATTGATTAAGGAATATAATCAAAAAATAAAAATTAGTCAACCTAAAGGATTTACAATTTCTAAAGAAACATGGCGTGACTTTGAAGCGTACCAAATTGAAATTCAAAAATTAGAAAGTGGTCTACTCCAAGATGCTAATGACAATATTGACAACATAGTAGAAGAATACAAAACACTTTTAAATATTGAAATTGATAAGCGGAAAAGGCTGGAAATAGCCGTAGACTATATATCAGCTGAAGCAAAAAAAGCTGCTTCTGCAAAAAAGAAGGAAGCACAAGAGGCTGTTGTTGAAATTACTTCAAAGGTTAAAGAGTTAGCAAATGATTTAATGATTGATTTAGATAATCAAATTCGGGATGTTAAGGATAGGTTTAAGAATCTTAATGTTAGTAAAGAAAAAGATTTTGATTTGGTAGAAGAAAGAAAACTGATGGAAGCAGATATTAGCAGAGGTAAAGACCGAGCTACGCAAACATTAGAGAGAGTTATTCGACAATTGCAAGGTATTTATTGGGATAAGGATTCTAATAACGAATTTGTAACTAATGATCAAATATCTGATGCTATGGCAGAAGAGCTAGAAGAACTTAGGGAAAGGCTACAATCTGATATAGAGTTAAGTCAATTAGGATTGGCTGTAGGAGTAATACACCATGAATTTAACAGCACAGTCAAATCAATAAGAGGTAGTTTGAAAGATTTGCGTGCTTGGGCGGATGTTAATGAAAAGCTTGAAGGAGTGTATAAGAATATCAAGGTAAATTTCGAACATCTTGACAAGTACCTAAATTTATTTACACCCTTAAACAAACGTTTAAATCGGCAACGAGAAGATATTCCCTCATTAGAAATCAAAACTTTTCTTATTGACTTGTTTAAGGCAAGAATTGAACGACACGAAATTAAGTTTAAGCACACTAAAGCATTTGGTAGCAATAAATTATATGGGTTCAGATCAACATTCTATCCTGTATTTGTAAATATAATTGACAATGCAATTCATTGGCTTAATCAAATAGATGAAAATGAAGAAAAAGTGATTCGTTTACATGCTGATGAAACAGGTATTTATATTTCGAATAATGGACCGGAAATTTCTACTAAAGATGCAGAACGCATATTTGATTTAGGTTTTTCTCGTAAGGCAAATGGCAGAGGAATGGGATTGCATATTAGTAAAGAGGTGCTTGCTGCTGAAAATTACAAAATTTATCTTGATAAGCCAAGAGATGGTGGGAACGTAACATTTAAAATTGAACTTATTAAGAGTTAATATATGGCTGATTTTTTTAATACATCAAAAGAAGTTGCAAATAATTTTCTACAAAGTATTGTCTTTATTGATGATAAGGCATTTAACACAATTGGTGAAAATACAAATCACGATTTTGATGCATATGCCGTAACAAGGGCGTTTGCAGAAAATAATAAAATCTGTGCAATTTACAAACCTAAAACATCTACCGACATTGATTTATTGGCTCAATTAGCAAAGAAGGCTGATATTACAGTGCTTGATTGGCAAATCAATTTGGAAGAAGAACCAGTTCCAGAAGGTGCAGAAGAAGAAGATGCAGAAGATGATGATCCTAGAGGACCGCACACGTTAAAAATCATACGTGAAATTTTATCCGATCCCGTTACTGGTGAAGGAAGTCTGAAATTAATCATTGTTTATACTGGAGAAACTGGATTGTTAGACATTCGAGATGATATTCATAAAGATTTATTGGCACACGGAATAACCGCAGATATTAATGATTTTGAAGTTTCAACAAATAATGTAAAAATTATTATTGTAGCGAAGTCAGACAATGAGATTGATGAAGCAGGAAATCCAAAATCCAAATTTAATCTTGTTCCAGAATTCAATGCGCGTGTAAAAAGTTACGAACAACTGCCAGATTTTATTATTAGTGAATTCACTAAAATGACAGTTGGTTTACTATCAAATTTTGTCTTGGAGTCGTTAACTGTTTTAAGAAACAATACTTTTCGACTGATTAAACTTTATAATAAAGAACTTGATCTTGCTTATTTGACTCACTATCTTCTTTTACCAACACCTGAAGAATCAAATGAACAAATGGTAGATATTTTTTCTGATTCTGTCCAAGCACTTCTGCACTATAATCAAGCAGGAAAACGAATTTCAATAACCGATATTAAAAACTGGTTAGAAACTAAAGAATTTAACAAAAATATAACTGTTGGAGGAAAAAATGTTGTTATTGACGTACAATTTATTAAAAATTGGGTAGAAAAGGGATTTTCAGCAGCTATTGCAGACCAATGGCAATTAGAAAGCCTATCAGAAGATCAAGAAAAAGCTGCAATAAAGGAGAAGGAAAAACTTTCGAAAACAGTATCCCCATTAACAAACGACAATGTTATTAGTGATAAAGACATTGAGTTTTCAATTTTAACACATCACAAAAGTATTTTTAAACCGAATTTTATATTACCAAAATTAACTCTAGGTGCTGTAGTTAAAGGTAGCAAAAGTGGTTATTGGGTTTGTATACAGCAAAGATGTGACTCTGTGAGAATAACTGAAAAGAGAAGATTCTTATTTCTTCCTCTTGTAGATGTTACGGAAACACCGGGTTTAAAATTCAATTTTGTAACCAATGACGGAAGACGTTTACAACTCGCAAAAAAAAGTTTTGATTTAAGAACTATAAAATTTGAAGCAACTTTAGGTGAAGACTTTATAAAAGCAGATATAAAAGACGATAAATTCATTTTTGAACCATTATATAAAAATGGGCATGCTGATTATCATAATGATAAAGATGAAACATATGAATGGATATTAGATCTCAAAGACCTCCATGCACAACGTATTGCACATGATTTCGCTAGCGATCTTTCTCGAATTGGCTTAGATGAATCTGAATGGTTAAGGAGACGATCACTAAATTAAAATATCATTACTGTGTATCAGATAGCCCAACTTATTACAACGATACAGAACATAAAAAGATCTGGTAATGTTAAGAGATATATTGATTTCATCAAATTTCCTTTTTATAGAAACTTGGAAATAGATACAAAAATCAATTTTGATTTTCCATTGACTGTATTTATTGGACAAAACGGAAGTGGAAAAAGCTCATGTCTACATGCTCTTTACGGATTACCAAGAGGAAATACGCCATATGAATTTTGGTTTGACACCAGCGTTGATCCCATAGAATATTACGATGATCAAAAAAAACGTCATTCTTTTTGGTACTCATATAAAGATAGTAATGGGGAGACGAGAGAGGTTATTAAAGCAAGAATCAAGAGAAGAGATGATCCGAACTACTGGGAAACAAGTAGGCCGTTGGACTGGGCTGGTATGACAGTGAGAGAAGACGGGAGACGCGATGCTCCATTAGATAAAAATGTTGTCTACATAGATTTTCGTGCAGAACTAAGTGCTTTTGATAAATATTTTTATTTCGGAAATGCTAAAGGTTCTTCCACTAGAACAAAACAAGAATTTATAAGAAAAAAATCAAAACAATTAAATAAAATTATCACAGGTCAAAAAACCTTTTTTTATACAAGAGCAGGAAAAGTAAATGAATCAGTAAGAATAATAAGTCAAGAAGAATTAAAATGGATTTCATTTATTTTAGGAAAAAAGTATACAGCAGGACAGTATTTAGAACATTCTTTTTTTAGAAACTTTGGTTATACGGTAATTTTCAATACTGATTTTGCTAAATATTCTGAGGCATTTGCGGGAAGTGGAGAAGTTGCAATAGTAAGATTGGTACTTAAGATAATTGAAGCACCTGAATATTCTCTTATTCTTTTAGATGAGCCTGAAGTCTCTTTGCATCCTGGAGCACAAGATAGATTAAAAATTTTTCTATTGGAGCAAATTAAACTAAAGAAACATCAAATAATTCTAACAAGTCACTCTCCATCCATTGTAAGTGGATTGCCTAAAGAAGCAATTAAAGTATTTTATCAAAATCCAAATACAGGAAGATTTTTAGTGAAAGAAAATCTGACAAGTGACGAAGCATTTTATCATATTGAGTTTCCTATTGGTAATAAGAAAAATATTATTGTTGAAGATATTTTAGCCAGTGAAATTATATCTGCAATCTTAACAAAACTGGGTCCCGAGATTATGAACCTTTTCAATATTAAATATAATCCCGGAGGTGAAAGTGTAATAAAAAAAGAATTCATACCAGTATTTTGTAGAGACGAGAGCCAAAATAATTTTATTTTTTTTGACGGAGACCAAAGATTTTTCCAAAACCATTTTGATTGGCGAACATTTAGTATTGAAGATTTAAATGTTATTTTTTTAAAAAATAAAATTAGAGAGCAAACTCACGAAGAAATTAAATTTTCAGTAGATAGCTTAGGAAACTCTGGTAATGAAATTCAACAAATAGAACTTCAGAAGAAGTATTTAGATTTTTATTTGAATAAGGTATTTTATTTCCCTAAAGACACACCAGAGGAAATAATCTGGGATGAAATACTATCAGATATTATGGCGCGCACAGTCTTAAATGAAACTAAATATCTTGAATATTCAAACGAAATAAATTCAACATTAAATTACAAGAATAAATTTTCTATTTACGCTAAATATATCTCTGGTAATAACACATCTGAAGATATATTAGCTGCGCAGAAAACCTTTATTCAGAAATGGATAAATAATGCAAACGATGATTATCAAATAATTGTTTCAAACCTTAATAATATTAGATAAGGTCAAGTACTATTCCCAAAAATATTAGTCGCAGATTTTGTAATGTGCTTTTTTAAAACCGATAAAATTTGACATTTAAACCATATATAGCGTTCAGAAGTATATTTATTACTCGCAAGATCTCTCACTCGCCTTTCCCCAAAAAAAGTTTATAATATGCTGTACGAAGCTTTCTAAAAGTTATAATACATTGAAGTTTTGGCATTAATATTTATAACTCAATTATTTAAAAATGAAAGAACTCCGCAAAAAAAGCGGACATCTTTCATTTTTTTACCAAAGGAAAAAGAAGCAAATTTGTCCGAACAGGCCTCACAAAATTAGCACCTTTTAATTTTTATCATGAGAAATTATTTTCTCAACAATATGATTTGTTATGGGTTTATCTCCAAAAAAACATTTTCTAAAATTAGATCCAATGGTAAGGTTTATCTTTTCTGTTTAGATAGCAATGCATTTCTTCTTTTTTAAGTTCTGGAAAAAATTCTAGAGCTCGGTCAATTGCATAATTAGGTAAGAAATGTATTTCGTCACGGATAGCTATCATCACTTTTTCGTACGTATAAAATTCTACAATTTTCTCAATGTCGTCTTTACTACCACGTTCAACAATACGGGCAATAATTGATTTATAAGCTTTATCAAGATCCATTGCAGCTAAATCATAATCCCAAAAAAATGTAGGATCAAAATCAAAAGATGGTCTTATTTCATTTTCTGTTTTCATAATATAAATATACTGAATATTAGTGATATTATGAAAGTTTAACGCTTAAATCTACGTCTCTGGTTGTTGTTTTGCTCTTTAACTATGTTGAATTTAAAAGATGGATTATGCACTGATTTTTTTAATCTCTCTTCTATTTTTTGCCAGGTTACATTCTTACCTTTCACAATCTTGACCTTTACATCCCTATCGATATTATCGTGATGTAATAAACTTAGGGCAGCAAGTGAAGGGTTTCCTCCGTACTTTTTTTTATAGAATTCAAGATACATTTTAAGTGAATTGTGTTCTAATAGAAAATGCATATCAACAAAATCTTTTATCCTGCTACCATCTTGAAAAATAGCGTGAAGTTTCATTGCACCTATGTCCTCAAGGGACGCCAACCTGACGTTTTCTGCTGTTTTTACAGGTGTTTGCCATTCATATTGATGTGCAATGATGTCTACCTTAATGTTAGATATTTCTAGAAGCAATGTATTTTCAAACATATTTTTAACTGCTACAGGATAGTTATCTGCAAGATGGTTAAAGATAAATCTCTCATCAAATGCGTTAGTTGTAAAAAGATCAATGTCAATACTTAAACGATGACCGAGCATTAGACTGAGAGCGGTACCGCCTACTAAAGTAAAATCTTTTAGCTTTTCATCTTTCATCAGTTTTTGTAGAAGTTCCCACATTTCCTTACTGACAGTTTCTTTGTGAAGCATAATATCATTTTTCAGAAAATTAATTCTGAATACGATGGCTATTTATGAAATGGTACTATGTGGAAGTGTTTGTCGTTAATATTGGTACTTTATCTAATTTTACTTTTTAAATACAAAGATTTATCTGCCAATATTTCTTTCAAAATATTGGCAGATAAGTAAATACATGTCTACACTATTTGACTTGAAATAATTACTTGAAAAGAACGGTTTTATTAACTTTTGTTTATAAAATAATAACAAGTAAATCATGTGTTCGAGGGAACACGGCAAGTTGTGTTTTGAGCATCTCGAAACGTTTCGAGATGCTCAAAACAACTTGCTCTTGCAGAGGGCTGAAATTTACTCCGAAGTCGAAAATTTGATTGAAAATGAATTCAATATTATTTTGGATTTGTAAATTTTAAAGCAAAATTTTAAAATCTGATTAGAAATTTTGAGGCATAATTACCAACATTGAAGAATGTAATTGGTACTTAAAAATAATAAAAAGAAAACAAAGGAATAGTTTCAGATTATTAAAAACAAGTTCAAGCCTATCGGTATCAATAAAAATCTCCACCTTTCAGGTCGTATTTTTACTGAAAAACTTGCTTATTAAAATCTGCAACAATGATGAAATGGCTTTCTTTTTTTTCCTTTTTTCTTTTGGAATTATATAAGCTTTTTTAGATGATGTGGATCATAAATTAATTCTTTTGCATAATATGACTTTTTTTTACAAATTTTATAATTTTTCTTGTTCTTCGAACTGACCAAGTTTTTAAGGGTTTGCTAAATAGTAGTATTTTTGGAAGAAAACTATTATGATGGAAAAATTAAATAAAGGTTTCGAATATATTAAAAGAAACATTCTCCTAACAGTTCTGATATCAGTTTTATTTACATTTTGTGCTCCCTTACTTTTTACAATCAAATTGGATGTTCCATTTTTTGACTTTACAAATACCGGTCAAATTGGGGATACAATCGGAGGTATTACAGCACCTTTTATAAATATTTTAAATGCTATTTTAATCTACATTGCATTTACAGAACAATTAAAGGCAAATAATTTATTACAAGGGCAGATTGACATCGAAAAAAACAAAGAGATTATAAGACTTGCACGCATAAAAAAGCTAATTTTTTTTGATCTAGAATTTAATATTTCGCCATTACTAAATGAGATTAGATTAGAAATGGAAAAATATTTATTACGCGATAAGCAAAGTCAAAATTTCAATCAGGTGAACCAATTTATGGAATTTAATGACGAAATTTATAAGACAATTGCTCACACTGATTTATTGGAAATTTTCGGAAATGATTTTAAAACAATTTCACAGATTTATACGAGAGTAAAATTTATTAGTGATAAAACTCCATATAATCTAAGCAGAACTTATCCAACAAGTAAAACTAATTTAGCTTTAGCTAATTTGGAGGATAAACAATATGTGAGTATACGTGATGTTAATAATCAAAAGATTGATTTATTGTTAAGAGGAACATTAGATAGACCAGTTGTAAAGTGTGAAGAATTAATTAAAAAAATACTTGCATTAAAGAACTGAAAAATTAGATATTTAAACTAGGTCAAACTTTAGACTATTATAAAAATCATTACTAATTCAATAGGCAAAAGTTATAATAGTAAAACAAAGGCTCAACCTAAAGTTGAGCCTTTCTAATGAAAAAGTAATTATCCCGAATTACTTATATTTTATGTGTTGATCAGCTTCTCCAGCCTATCCATCATTTCATCTTTCTCTTTCAACATTCTTTCGTACAAGGCAATCTTTTCCTCGTGAAGTTTTAAAATTTGCTCAACTGGATGAAACGTTGGATTGTCATTTCTTTGAAATCCGATACTATGATCCCCGAAAGTATTAGCAATAACATTTACAGCTAGTTCTTCATCAAAGTTCTGAAAAGCCTCTACAGGAATTTTAAGAGCATTTGAAATTGCTTTCAAAAGATCATCTTCTATTATATTCTTTTGCTCTAACAAAGAAATTTTCTTTTGATTCCATTCTTCGCCCAAGTCAAAAGCTAAAGCCTCCTGCTTAATACCAAGCATTTCTCTAAAGCGTTTCACGTTTCTTCCCTGATGTATTTTCTGTTCCATAGCGGTTATCAAAATTTTAAAGGCCTAAAGATAAAGCCATTTCTGTTAATTCGTCTGAATTGTAAAGTTAAAAAATTATCCTGTAAAATATCCCTTCCAACGGATATTTTATTCACTAAAAGAATAGATTAGTCAATGGCAACAACAGAATTTAGTTCCATCATATTAATCCTTTTCCTATGAAAAAGTCTAAAATATCCTTGGAATCTTTTTTCTGGTCAGCAGAAGAGATTGAGGATCCTTTTGCACTGATCGACTCCTTTTTTGATTATGCAGATCTGGATTCACACAAGCAAATCTTGGCAGGCGCAATGTTGTTTGTCCAAAAGAAAGAAGTTTACAATAGTGATTATCCGGGACAGCTATTTGTTTTTTACACTGCTTTCCGCTCTTTCCTGAAAGCCTGTGTAAGGATACAGCGCAAAGACAAAACATGGCAGATCAAAAAAGCACCCGAAAGCTGGTCTTATCTGCATCAAGCTTCTTTATTAAAAGACGAATATCTTAATCCATTCCTTGTTTTCCAAAGAGCATTTACCGAAAAAAACATTGCCGAATTTGATTTTTTTCTTTGTGAGATCTTACATCTGTCAGCATCTCCTTTCGTAGAAGAGTTTGTTGACATTGATTTAATAACACCGTATATCCATATGGTCAAAATGCTTGATGCAGCACAGTTGATGCGCGAGCGTGGAATAGAAAAGATCAAAAATAAAACGATAGACGATCTCGAATAAGATATCCCTTTCCGGAATAGAATATCCTTCACTCATTCGTCAAATTTACTAAAGCAAAATTATAGAAATGAAAAAGAACACACCCTTTAGTAAAGAGAGACAGCTTGTACAAACAAGAGAGCAAGCTGAGATCGCATTAAGTATTCTGGTTCAGAATTCTCAAGGAGAAGATCTTGAATTAGGTATATTCTGCCTGCGTGACCAACTGAATAATCCCAGACTTACAGAACTGCTCGATAGCTATCCTGATTTGATTCAAGAATACGAATTGGAGAAATTATTATCAGGAGAGATTGAGATCAAAGATGCAAGCAGGCGGGATGTCAAGACAGCAGGACTGCTGTCCTGCCTGTTATTACTCATTCATTTTTACTTTGACAAGGATAAGGGTAATTTGAGTAAATCCAAGGTCGATGATGTGACTCAATTTGATAGCATAAATTATATAATGAATGCAATCACTTCCGAGAAATGTATTAATGAGCTATTCCTACTAATATTATCAATAGTAGGAATTGATTACTTTAAGAAATATCAAGAAAATATTAAAGACCCTGATTTTGTTTTGAAACAGACTTTGGGATTTGACAGCGATCCCGAAATGGGTGTACATATCGATATGATGGTATGGTTTGCCTTGGTTCGCTTATTTATTGAGGCTATCTTTATATACTACGATAGTGATTATGAAACAAAAAACGATCAGCTATGAAAACGCCAAAGAAATCTCGGTTTTCCATTCTCGCCAACGAGTTCTTGGAAAATATATTGGATCAGCTTGTACACGACCATTCAATCGTTCAGATATTTTACAAGCAGGAAAAGAACTCAACGAAATCGCACTTACTGGTCTCCGTTTTTAAAAATGCAGATGCTGTAAAATTACAGTCAAAAAAATGGGTTGCCGAAGTTAGAGAACAGTATCAGGTTTATATTTATTTCATTGATTATTCCAGAATTGAATACCAATTTTCTAAAGGCCATCCATTCATCGAATATCATTGTCAACAGTCATCAATGATTTATCAAAATGAAGACTCACGGTTTTCACTTTTGATCAATAGGAACTGGAAAAAATATCACAAAAAGTTCAATCTGTACGAGGATACTTTCCACCACGACCACGAGATCCATCAGTTGCAGGTCGAAAGGCTGATCGCTGAGAATTCCTACAATAGTGTCTTTACTTCTTATGAAAAACTGATAGAATATGATCTTGAATATTTGGAAGAATTATTTACCGGAAACAGGACATTTGACATTGATCTGAACA
>Ga0308158_10002289_pt1 | contig 18396 bp, 19 predicted proteins | sample PhyBR2_FD_201038 | JGI IMG/M metagenome (GOLD analysis project Ga0308158, IMG submission 201038) | Phyllosphere microbial communities from UC Gill Tract Community Farm, Albany, California, United States - DLSLB.R2 | ecosystem: Host-associated > Plants > Phyllosphere > Unclassified | place: USA...
CATCGTTCTGCAGGCCAAGGGCGCCCCACAGCAGGGTCAGCTGAAGCGCGGCGAGCGCCACCATCTGCACCGTAGTCTTCCATTTGGCGGCCAGGGTGACCGGCAGTTCGATGCGGCCGGCCATCGTCTCACGCAGGGCGGAGACGGCGAATTCGCGGAAGAGGATCAGGCCGCAGGGCAGGGCGATGCCCGGCAGAGAGCCCGAGGCCAGGACGCCCAGGATGGCCCCGGTCACCAGCACCTTGTCGGCGATGGGATCGAGAATGGCGCCCCAGCGCGTGGTCGCGTTCCAGCGCCGGGCCAGATAGCCGTCGACCCAGTCAGTCGAGGCCGCGATGACGAAGATCCAGAAGGCCCAAACGCTGAACCGCCCCTGGGTTTCCGGCGACAGCCAAGCCTCAAGCGCGCCCGGCGCGGCCCCGGCCATCATGGCGAACATCACCACCCCGGCCGCCAGACGCAGCCCGGTCAGGATGTTGGGAATGGGGTTGGCGCGGTGGGCGGAGGTCATCGTCATGTCCGTTGCAACGCGCCGGGTGTGGCACGGTTCGCCGCTCAATCCAACGGTTCGAACCGGGGCTTGTCGGTCAGGGCCGTCAGCGCGCCCTCGGCGATGCCGAAATGCAGGCCGCTGAGCTGAAGCTCGCCCTTGGCTTCGCGCTCGGCGATCCACGGGAAGGTGCGCAGGTTCCGGATCGACAGCCGCACGATGGCCTCTTCGGCCGCGCGCTCCAGCTGGTCGGGGGCGACGGTTTCGGCGACGTGCTGGACGACAGGCGCGCCTTGGGCGATCCAGGGGCCGACGAAGTCGGCGACGATTTCAGGGGCGCCGTTGATCATGGCGTTGACCCCGCCGCAGTGGCCGTGGCCCATGACCACGATCCGCTTGACACCCAGCACCTTGACCCCGAACTCCAGCGCCGCCGACACGCCGTGCAGCTTGCCGTCCGGCTCATAGGGCGGGACCAGATTGGCGACGTTGCGCACCACGAACAGTTCGCCCGGCTTGGCGTCGAAGATCAGGGCCGGATCGGCGCGGCTGTCGGAACAGGCCACGATCAGGGTGTGCGGCTTCTGGCCCTTGGTCGCCAGGGTTTCATACTCGGCGCGGGCCGTCGGCCAATGCTCGGCGCGGAAGCGGCGATAGCCGGCGGTCAGTTCGTCTTCGGTGTCGCTCATGGTCGGTGTCTTAGCTCCGGCTCAGCTTTTACGGAAGAAGGCGTGGATGCGTTCGGCGAGGGGTTGGTTGATGCCGTCGACCTTGACCAGATCGGCCAGGGAAGCGCGGCTGACGCCCTTGGCCGAGCCGAAGGCGTGCAGCAGGGCCTTCTTGCGGCCGGGGCCGACGCCTTCGATCTCGTCCAGCGGATTCTTCTTGATGTCCATAGAGCGGCGCTTGCCGTGGGCGCCGTTGGCGAAACGGTGGGCCTCGTCGCGCAGCCGCTGCAGGTAGTAGAGGGCCGGCGACTTCAGCGGCAGCATGAAGGGGGCCTTGCCGGGCATGAAGAACTTCTCCATGCCGGCGTCGCGATCGGGCCCCTTGGCCACGCCGACGACGGCGATGTCGTCCAGCCCGCCCAGGTCGGCCATGACCGCCAGCACCTCGGCCAACTGTCCCGCGCCGCCGTCGATCAGCAGCAGGTCGGGGCGCACCACATCTTCGCCCTCTTCTTCGTCCTTGACCAAGCGCGAGAAGCGACGACGCATCACCTCGCGCATCATGCCGTAGTCGTCGCCGGGCGTCAGATCCTCGCCCCGGATGTTGAACTTGCGATACTGCGACTTCTGGAAGCCTTCGGGGCCGGCGACGACCATGCCGCCCACAGCGTTCGTCCCTTGAATATGGGCGTTGTCGTAGATCTCGATCCGTTCAGGTCGGCTCTCCAGTCCGAAGGCCTCGCACACCTCGTCCAGAATCTTGCCCTGCGCCGAGCTTTCGGCCAGGCGGCGGCCCAGGGCCTCGCGCGCATTGGTCAGGGCGTGGTCGACAAGGGCCAGCTTCTCGCCGCGCATCGGACGGACGATCTCGACCTTGCGGTCCGCCTTCATCGAGAAGGCCTCTTCCAGCAGTTCCAGCTCGTGCGGGCGGACGTTGGACAGGATTAGGCGCGGGATCGGCTTGTCCTCGTAGAACTGGCCCAGGAAGGCGGCCAGGATCTCAGGATCGGTGTCGGTCTTGTCCACGCGCGGGAAATAGGCGCGGCCGCCCCAGTTCTGGCCGGCGCGATAGAAGAAGACCTGGACGCAGGCCTGTCCGCCGTCGGAATGCAGGGCGAAGACGTCGCCTTCGGCGACGCTGTCGGCGCTGACGGAGTTCTCCATCGCAATGGCCGACAGGGCGCGGATGCGGTCGCGCACGCGGGCGGCCTGTTCGAAGTCCATCTCGTCCGACGCCGCCTGCATCTCCTTTGACAGGCGGCCGATGACGGCGCGCGACTTGCCCCGCAGGAACTGTTCGGCCTCGGTGACCAGTTCGCCGTAGTCCTCAAGCGAGATCAGCCCGGTACAGGGGGCCGAGCAACGCTTGATCTGGTGCAGCATGCAGGGGCGGGTGCGGGTCTCATAGACGCTGTCGGAACAGGACCGAAGTAGGAAGGCCTTCTGCAGGGTGTTCAGCGTGCGGTTCACCGCCCAGGTCGAGGCGAAGGGGCCGAAATAGTCGCCGGGCGTCGTGTGGGCGCCGCGATGCTTCCTGACTTGGGGCGCGCGGTGGTCGCGGCGGATCATCAGTTCGGCGAAGGACTTGTCGTCGCGCAGCACCACGTTGAAGCGGGGCTTCAGCTTCTTGATGAAGTTGGATTCCAGCAGCAGGGCTTCGGTCTCGGTGGCGGTGACCACCAGCTCCATCGACCGGGTCTGCGACACCATCAGGCCGATGCGCTGGGTGTGGAAACGCCCTTGCGCATACTGGACGATGCGCTTCTTCAGCGACTTGGCCTTGCCGACGTACAGGCACGACCCGTCCTCGCCGTACATGCGATAGACGCCCGGCTTGTCCGGCGCCCGGCGCGCCTCGTCGGCGATCAGGGCGGCGGCTTTCAGTTGGGAATCAGGCGTCTCCTCGGTCATTGCGCCCGATATAGGGTCAAGAGCGCCGGACCAGAAGGACGCCGGCCAGAACAAGCCCCACCCCGGCGACGCGGCCGATGTTCAGCGGCTGGCGCGGCACGCCCAGCGCTCCGAAATGATCCAGCGCCAAGCTGAGCAACAGCTGGCCGCCGACCATCAGGGTGATGGTCATGGCCACGCCCAGGCGCGGCACGCCCCAGGCGGCCGCGACCACGAAACAGGCGCCGTAAGCCCCGCCCAGCCAGGCATACCACGGCAGGGCCCGCGTCGCCGCCATGTCCGGCCGGGTGTGCAGGACGGCGGCCAGCACGCCTAGCACGGTGGTCCCGACCGCGAATGAGATGAAGGCGGCGTTGACCGGCGAGGCCACGGCGGTCGCCAGCTTGGCGTTGGTGGGCGCCTGAAGCGCGGTGGCGCCGCCGGCCAGGATGACGACGAGGATGGCGAGCAGGGACGGGTTCATGGCCCCTGGCTAGCATGGCGCTCGCCGATTGCTACCCCCGGATGAAGCGGGCGGCGCGTTCCCCTTCCGGATCGCCGGCGACGCCGAAGTCGCGCTTGATGGTCATGTGGCTGTCGTCCGGCGCGGCGATGACCTCGGCGCGTCCCCCGACCTGGATCAGGGCCTCAGCCAGGCCGCGGCTCTGGGCTGTCGAATCCTGGCGGCGGGCGACGTGGAAGATGAGGAAGGGCGGATAGGCCACGCCGGCGCGGATAAGCAGAGTAGGCGACAAGGCGGCGGCCTGATCCCCGAACGCCTGATCGTAGGTCCGGCCTAGCCACTGATCGACCGGGCCGGTCCCGCGCGCGGCTGTGGCGTCATAGCCGGCCCCGTCCAGCAGGATCACCCCCGCCAGATCCGAGGGCTTCGCCCCAACTGCGTCGAGGTATTCGGGATCGATTCCGACCAGCGCGGCCAGATGGGCCCCGGCCGAATGGCCCAGCAGAAAAATCGGCCGTCCGGGCAGGCGGCGCTTCAGATCGGCGACGGCGGCGGCGACATCCAGGGCCGACTCTCGCGCGCTGACGGCGGGAGCGAGCCGATAGCTGGTCGAGGCCAGAGTAAAGCCGTGCCGCTGAGCATAATCAGGCAGGGCGGCGACATTGGTCCGTTCGCCCCGTGACCAGCCGCCGCCGTGTACGAACATCAGGATCGGTCCCGTCCCTCTGTCCGCATAGAGATCGTAGGCCTGAAGCGGGTCGGGACCGAAGGTGAAGGTATGGGCGGGCGCGACAACCGGGCCGGAGGGTGCGATGCGACGCTGTCGACGATCGCTGCGGGTCTGGGCGAGGGCGTGGGCGGGGAGGGTGGCGCTGATGGCCAGGCCGATAAGGGCCAGGCGACGCGAGAGAGGCATGGTGCGATCCTTCCAAACAGGCTTGACCATTCTGAAACGCAGCGAGGGGTGGTTTCCGTCTCACCATTCCAAATCGACCGGGGCGCCGTCGAAGATTTCGGCCAGACGCGCGCGACAGCCCCGGTTCACGTCGTCGGGCAGGGCGGAGGGCGAGAACCAAGCGATCTCGGCGATCTCGCCGTGGCTGGTACGCTCGCCTACATCGAAGGTGTTGACGCGGAAGACGGCGACGTGATCGCCGGGAAAGAACCGCTCGTTGGAATGGATCGAGATCAGGCGCGGCGCCCCGCGCGCGACCAGACCGGCCTCTTCGCGCAGTTCGCGCACCACGGCGGCGTGCGTCGTCTCGCCCCGGTCCACCCCGCCGCCTGGCAACCACCAGCCCTTGAGATAGGTGTGCCGCACCATCAACACCCGCCCCTGCGCATCCACCGCCACCGCCCGCACGCCCAACGTCTTGCCCCGCGTCAGCCGCGACCAGGCGAAGAAGAGGGGCCGGGTGAAGGGTTCGACGTGGATGCGCCAGGTCATGGGTGTGAAGGGAGGAGGATTGACGGTCGGTTGAAGTATCTTTGGGCATTGGAAGTAAAAAATCCCATTGACCGAAATTAATGTGACATCCCGTTACGTTTGTAGCATGTTACGTTTGTAACGGGAGAATGGTGATGATCGAGTCCTTGCCGCGGCGAGAACGGGAGATCTTCGAGGTCTTGTGCGGCTTGGAAGAGGGCACGGCTAGCGCCATCGGGGCGGCACTCAATGACCCTCCCAGCAACTCGGCTGTTCGCGCACTGTTAAGCCGATTGGTCGCCAAAGGTCTGGTGGTGCATCGCACTGTGGATCAGACCTATGTGTATGCGCCTGCTTCAGGTGCGGCATCGATCGCACAGACGTCCCTGCAGCGAATGGTTCGCACTTTTTTCGACGGATCCGTGGCCAGCGCGGCCACGGCGCTGTTGGGCATGGCGCCAAAGCTGAAGGAGGAAGAGCTCGACGCGCTGCAGAAGCTGATTGATGAAGCGCGGGAGCGCGGTCAGTGAGCCTCGCCCTGATGTTAGAACTCGCTTGGAAATCGGGTCTTATTGCAGCTGCGGCTCTGCTCGGCGCGTCATTGCTGCGGACGCGACCGGCGTCCGAACGGGTGGCCGTACTGCGGTTGGGAGTGACGCTGATCGTGGCTCTTCCGCTGTTGGCAACGTCGATGCCAGCACTTCAGATACAGCCGCCTGCTCTCTTTGGCCGGGCGATATCGGCTGAGCTGGCTATCGACGCCACCTCGGTCGTCGCCGTGCGTCAGGTTGCGATCCCCGCAGCCTCGGTTTCGTCTCAAGCGCAAGAGCGGCGAGTTCCGGCGCAGATCACTCCTGTTGTCGCCATATCATGTCTGTGGGGAGTTGGGTTTGGGCTTCTGATGCTTCGGCTGTTGGCGGGCGTTGTCCTGCTGAATCGCTGGACGCTGCGCGCCGCGCCCGTATCAGATGGACGTTGGCTGGCCGCCCTAGCCCGCACTGACGAAGGCGGAATCTCGCCCGCCTTGCTCGCCTCTCCACAGGTGAACTCGCCGCTGAGTTGGCGTTGGCGGCCTGCGGTCATTTTGCTGGATGGAAAAACCTTAAGTCAGCCGGGGCGAGCCGACGCCGTCTTGGCTCATGAGATGGGCCACATCCGTAATCGCGATTGGCTATTCCTTATGGCGTCGCGACTGCTGGTCTGCCTGTTCTGGTTCAATCCGCTGGTTTGGCTTCTTCAGCGCGAGCTGGCGCGGCAGTCGGAACAGGCGGCTGATGCCTGGGCCGCTGGGCGCGTGGGGCGCGTGGACTACGCGGCCGCCCTCGTCGCCATGGCGTCGCGCGGACAACCTCAGGCCGCGCTGGGTATGGCCGCGCCAAAAGGGGAGATCGCCCGACGCGTAGTTGCGATACTGAAAGTCACCTCGAGGCGTGGAAAGCCTTGGGGCGCCATAGCGGCGTGCCTTGTTTGTCTGGGATTCGTCACGCCGTTGGCAGCTGTCGAGCTGCGCGCCCCGGTCGAGATGTCGTCGACTGCGCGCGTCGCCGCCGCGGAGGGCTTGACCCAGATCGCCGCGTTTCCCCGAGATGGTTCGGTGGCGCAAACCTGGACAGATGCGTCATCGGGGATTTCTGATCGCAGCGCCGATGAAGTCGCCGCTCAATCCCCGTCACCCGGCAACCTGATGCAGGCGGTTCGACACACTGCGGCCGCCGGGTTCAACACCTCTATCGATCGCGTCGCGGTCGACCTCGACGATCCTGCGTTCGGCGATGCCCAAGATGACTTCCCGAGCGCCTACGACTGGAACGGCCGCCCGAACCGTGAACAACGGAGGCAGGCCGCGCAGCAGCTGCGCGACGCCGCTGATCTGCTCGATGGCGAGATCGACAGGATGAGACGCAACGCGCTCAAAGTCGACGACCCTGAGCATCGACGACAGACACTAGACGACACCAACGAGATGAAGGCGGAGGCGACTGCGGTTCGACGGCAGGCGGACGCCATGGAGCACGACGGCTAACAGCGCCCTCTGACACCCCGGATTGTTGCGCCGTCTTCCGGCGCCGCGCCTTCCCCTTGCTTGATCGCAACTTCCTTAAAAATCTGAACGGAGACTTCCGATGCGACTTTACGCTATCGCTTGCGGGCTGCTGCTCGCCGCCTGCTCGACCACGCCGCTGGCCCAAACCTCCAATGCGCCCCAGGCGCGTTTCCACTACCCGGATCTGAATCTGCAGGACCCTGCTGACGGCCAGGTGCTCGTCTCGCGTGTCGATCAGGCGGCTTCAGACTATTGCCGCAACCACAGCGCCATCGTGACGCCGCACGACCGGCGGGCTGATCCCCGATACTGCGCCACCACCATCCGGGTTCAGCTCATGTGGGCCATGACGCCCGAGGTTCGCCGCGCGTATAACGAGGCTTGGAGCAAGCGATCGAGGAGCCAAGGCGTCTGGCAATGACGCCTACAGATCAGGGCGATCTGTCACGCCGCTTGAACCCCGTCCCATCCCGCTCTAAGCCAAGACCGACAACAGGAGCATTCCATGCTGGCTCTCGGCATCATCTTCGGCTTCATCGCCGTTCTGGCGGCGTTCAACGTGTTCGAGTTCGGTCGGGTTGACTGAGCCGGCTGCTCGCTCTGAGCGGGGCGTCGCCCTGGTCACGGGCGGCGCGCGGCGGATCGGGCGGGCCATCTGTCTGAAGCTGGCCCAGGCCGGGTTCGACGTGGCGATCCATCATCATGCGTCGGGCGACGACGCGCGGACCCTGGCCGACGAGATCGCCGGCTTGGGTCGGGGCGCATGCCTGTTGCAGGCGGACCTGACGGACGAGGCCAAGGTGCGGGCGCTGATCCCTGCGTCGGTCGAGGCCCTGGGGCCGGTCAGCGTGCTGGTCAACAACGCCTCGGTGTTCGAGGACGACCGGATCGGCGCCCTGACGCGCGACAGCTGGGACCTGCATCTCGACACCAATCTGAGGGCGCCGATCGTTCTGGCCGAGGCGTTCGCGGCGCAAGCCGTCGAGGGCGCCATCGTCAACCTGCTGGACCAGAAGGTGCTGAAGCCGGATCCGCGCTTCTTTTCCTACAGCCTGTCGCGGAACGGCCTGTGGTGGGCGACGCAGACCCTGGCCCAGGCGCTGGCGCCGGGCATCCGGGTCAATGGGGTGGGGCCGGGGCCGACCCTGCCGTCCATCCACCAGACACCCGAAGAATTCGCCGCCGAGGCGCGCGCCACCCTGCTGGAAACGCCCGGCAGCCCCGAGGCGGTGGCCGAGGCGGTGCTGTGGCTGATTGACGCCCGGATGGTCACGGGCCAGATGATCGCCGTCGACGGGGGCCAGCACCTGGCCTGGCGCACCCCCGACATCCAGGAGTAGCGCGTGGTTTCCTCTCCTCTGGCGACGCCGGTTCCGGCGGACGATCCGCTGCGTTTCGAGCGGCTGAGCGTGTTCGTGCGCGGGCTGGAGGTCGAGGCCGGGATCGGGGTCTATGACCACGAGCAGGGGCGGCTGCAACGGCTGGTGATCGATGTGACGCTGGAGCTGGAGCCACGCCCCATCGAGCGTCTGGGCGACACCATCAACTATGAGACCGTGGCCGACGCCGCGCGCGCCATCGCCGCCGAGGGGCATGTGGGGCTGGTGGAGACCTTCGCCGAACGGCTGGCGCGGGCGTGCCTGGAGGACGGCCGCGTGCAGCGCGCCACGGTGCGTATCGAAAAGCCGGGCGCCCTGGCGGCGGTGGCGGCGCCGGGCTGCGAGATCGTGCTGGGGCGGTAAGGGCGGTTGCTTCGCGCCGCGCCGACCGCCATTGTCGTCGGCAGATTCCAGCCGGGCGTCCGGCGTCACAGAAGCGTTGTTCATGGCCGAACCCGGCGATCCGAAAGACCCAGCAGCGCCCCGCGATCACGACCACGATCATGACGCCGAGGTCGGCTTCGTCTCGCCTGCGTCGCTGGCGGGCCGTGCGCGTGAGCGTCAGCCGGAGCCGTTTACCGCCGAGGAGCGCGAACCAGACCTGTTCGACCCGCCCGAGCCGGGGCCTTTCGACCGGTCTGGCCCGACGACCCGGCCGACGGCGCCGTTTCCGCCCCGCTCCGAGCCGACGCCTGTCGAGGCCGAGCCGGCGCCGGCCGTGCGCGCGGTGCGCCAGCGTCTGACGGCCGAGTCCGCGTCGCGCCGCGAAGGACCGGTCGTGCCGATGCGGCTGTACGCCGTCTATGTGCTGATCCTGCTGGCGGTGCCGACGCTGGGCGTGTCGTGCCTGGTGGCGCTGCTGGCGGTGATGCGGCGCGACGGGGCGACGGATCCGCTGGAGCACAGCCATGCCGTCTATCAGCAGCGCACCATCGTCGGTGCGGTCGGGGCGGCGGTCGTCGGGGCCCTTCTGATCGTCGTCAACATCGGCGTGCTGGTGCTGTTCGCCCTGGCGATCTGGGTCCTGGCGCGCGGCGCGTTCGGGGTGCTGAAACTGAAGAGCGGGCAGGCCGTTCCTCACCCCCGCAGCCTGTTGTTCTGAAGGACCGATGATGACGAACGAACCCAACTTCATCGCCGGGCAGCCGTCCGAGGGCAAGGTCGGGGCGCTGATCGCCTGGGCCCTGTTCATCCTGTCGATCCCCAGCGCCAATGTGCTGGTTCTGATCGGGCTGGTGGTGTCCTATGTGACGCGCGGGACGGCGACGGGCGTGGCGCGCCAGCATATCGAGGCGCAGATCCGGCTGTTCTGGTCGGTCTTCTGGTGGACCATCGCGGCCTGGGTCGGGATCTTCGTCAGCGCCCTGGCGTCGGTCGTGCTGATCGGCATTCCGTTCCTGCTGCTGTTCCTGCTGGTCTGGTTCCTGCTGAGCGTCTGGTTCACGGTCAAGAGCGTGATCGGCCTGCTCAACCTGCTGAACGACAAGCCGATCTAAGGGCCGATCTGAAGCTCGCGGAACGTCCCGGCGGCCCTGGTGGTTGATCCGTCAAAGGAGAACCCGATGGGACAGTTCAAGGACGTCGAAGGTGACAACCGGTTCGAACAGGCGTTCGACGACGACAAGGGCGCGGGCCTGGTCTGGGCCGACTATGCCGTGAAGGGCGATGCGCGGATCATCCTGCATGTCGAGGCCGAGCCGTCGCTGCGCGGATCAGGCGCGGCGGGGCGGTTCATGCAGTCGCTGGCCGACCATGCGCGCCAGACGGGGCTGAAGCTGTTTCCGCGGTGCAGCTACGCCGTCGCCTGGCACAAGCGGCATCCCGATTACGACGACGTGCTGGCCTGAGAAAACACCGCCGCCCCGCGATCGCAGGGCGGCGGTTTTGATTCAACCGCCGGCGTAGCCGCCGATGATCGGCAGGATCTCGCCGGTGATGAAGCTGGACATCTGAGGCGAGGCCAAAAAGACATAGGCGGGCGCGATTTCCTCGGGCTGGGCCGGGCGTTTCATCACCGTGTCGGCGCCGAACTTCGAGGTCGCCTCGGCATCCTTGTCGGCGGGGTTTAGCGGGGTCCAGACCGGGCCGGGCGCGACGACGTTCACGCGGATGCCGCGCGGCGCCAGATGCGTGCCCAGCGAACGAGCAAAGGCGTGGATGCCGCCCTTGGTCAGCGAATAGTCGAGCAGATCCTTGTTGCCCATCAGACCGGTGACCGAGCCGGTCATGACGATGGCGCCGCCGGTCTTCATGTGCGGCACAGCCGCCTTGGTCATGTTGAAGTAGCCGTAGAGGTTGGTCTTCAGGGTGCGGTCGAAATGTTCGTAGGTCAGGTCCTCGAAGGCGGGGACGTGTTCCTGGAAGGCGGCGTTGGGGACGAGGACGTCCAGGCGGCCGAAGGCGTCCAGCGTCGCCTTGACCGCCATCTCGGCGAAGGCGGGATCGGAGACATCGCCCTTCAGCACCACGGCGCGGCGACCCTCGGCCTCGACGGCGGCTTTGGCGGTTTCGGCGTCGGCGTCCTCGTCCAGATGGCAGATGACCACGTCGCAGCCCTCGCGCGCGAACAGGACGGCGACCGAACGGCCGATGCCGGAATCGGCACCGGTGATCAGGGCGGCGAACCCGTCCAGCTTGCCCGACCCCTTCCAGAAGGGCGCGTCGTAAAGGGGCGCGGGATCCAGCGCGGCCTCGTCGCCCGGCTTGGTCTGGTGCTGTCTGGGGAAGGGCGGTTCGGGGTAGGGGCGGGCGCCGGCCTGCATCGCGCCGGAGGGTTTGTCATCGCCGGACGCCTTGTCCTTGGCGTCGATGTCGCGCTGGATGGCGCGTTCCTGATCGGCGATGTCTTCGGCGCGCGCGCGGGTCCGGTCGTCCATGGTGTCGTCTCCTGAAGATGGGGTCTTCAGGAAAGCGGACGGGCAGGCGGGTCGTTCCGACAGCCCAGCTTCGGTTATCAGCCGACGCGGTGGACGATGGTCTTGATGGTCTCGGCCTTGGTCGGCAGATCGGCGGCGAGACGCGAGGCGATCTCGCGCGCGCCGACCGGATAGGCGTCGCCGCCGTCCGCGATGGCCTTGGCCTTGGCGGCGGCTTCCAGCAACAGCTTTTCCAGACCTTCGATCTCTTCCAGCGCCAAGGCGTGGGCTTCAAGCTGAAGGCGTTTGACGCGGTCGGCGGTGGTTTCGGGCGCTTTCATCAGGTTGTAGATCTCGGCCTCGGCCGCGACGAGCCGCAGGTCAGGCTTGGCGTCGGAACCGGTGGATTTGGCCATGGAATCACGTCTCCCGCAAACGACAGGAGCCTAGGGTGAGGCCGATCGAGATTGACGTCGAGCGTTGCTGTAACGGTTGTGGCGACACTGTGGCCGCCACGCATCGGTCGATTACCGCTCGGGTGCCCGTGCCGGGACCATCGCAGGCGCAGCGACGGGGGCCAGGACGCCGCCGGCGACCGCACGCAGCGGCGAGCGCGGCGTGTGCAGGACGGCCGGCGAGACGCTGACGCCGTCCTGAACCGGGGTGACCAGATAGCCTTTGGCCGCCAGCTTGTCGCCCGAGCGGACGCGCGAGGTCCAGACGGTGATCGGGGCGGCCAGCAGGAGCGGCAGGACGATCGGGGCAAACCAGGTGGCCAGGTCGGGACGAACGGCCAGCGGGACCAGGAAGCCGACGCCGGCGATCATCTGCCAGCGCATGGCGCGGAAAGCGTCCGACCAGGCCAGGCCGTCGGCCTCGCGCTGCTGGGTCGACCAGCCGGTGTCGTGGCCCGAGACGATCTGGATGAAGGCCTTGGTGTTGGCGACCATCAGGATGGGGGCCAGGATGGCCGACAGGGCGATCTCGGCCGCCATGCCCTTGGCGATGGCTCGGCGGCCGCCGAAGGCGCGCAGCTCGGCCGGACGGCTGAGGACCAGGGCGGCGCCCATGAACTTGGGCCCGATCAGCAGCACGCCGGACAGGAAGGAGGCCAGCATGAAGGGCGTGAACTGGGGGTTCAGGATGTAGAAGAAGCTGGTCCAGTCGACCGGATAGAACATCTGGATGAACAGGCCGACCATCAGCGACGCCAGCCACAGGGGCGACGACAGATAGGCCATGCAGCCCATCAGCAGCTGCAGGCGGCTCATCGGCGACAGGCCCTTGGCCATGATCAGGCCTAGGTGCTGAAGGTTACCTTGGAACCAGCGGTGGTCGCGGCGGATGAAGTCGGTGATCGACGGCGGGGTCTCTTCCCACGATCCGTCCAGCGAGGCGGTGACGTGGACGGCCCAGCCGGCGCGGCGCATCAGGGCGGCCTCGACGACGTCATGGCTCATGATGTGACCGCCGAAGGGCTTCCTGCCCTTCAGGTGCGGCAGGCCGCAGCAGGCGGCGAAGGCGCGCGTGCGGATGATGGCGTTGTGGCCCCAGTAGCTGGATTCCGAACCAGTCCAGTAGGCCAGTCCGGCAGCGGCGACGCGGCCGTACAGGCGCACCGAATATTGGGACACGCGCGCGAAGATGGTGCGGGCCTTGATGATGACCGGAGCGGTCTGGATCAGACCGACGCCGGGATTGCGCTCCATGGCGTCGACCATGCGCAGCAGGGTCTCGCCGGCCATGGTGCTGTCGGCGTCCAGGACGATCATGTTCTCATAGGCGCCGCCGAAACGGCGGACCCATTCGGCCAGGTTGCCGGCCTTGCGCTCGGCATTGTCGGTGCGGCGGCGATAGAAGGCCTTGGAGTTGGCGGCCATGCGGAACGCCTGGAACACCGAACGCTCGGCGGCGGCGGCGTCTTCCTTGGTCGAGTCGCTCAGCACGAAGATGTCGAAGGCCGACGAGGCGCCCAGACGCGCCAGGCAGGAATCGATCTGGGACAGGCGCGCGAAGGACGAACGGGCGTCCTCGTTGTACAGCGGCATCAGCAGGGCCGTGCGGGTGCGCGGCATCGGCGGATGCGGCGAGAAGGCGAGGTCCGCCTGATCCTTGCCGCGCAGCATGACGAACAGACCCATCAGGCCGCTGACGAACCAGCAGGAGATGGCGGTGATCAGGACCATGAACAGGCCGAAAGCCAGGATCTCGGTGCCGTCCCAACCCTTGCGGGCATAGAGGTAGAAGGGCGTGATGGCCGACAGGCCGGTCAGGACGATGGTGCCGGCCAGCAGGGCCAGGCGGCGCGTCGCGACCGTGCGCGGCGAGGTCGCGGGCGTCACGTCGGCGACGGCGTCGGGCGCGGACAGGGACTGAACCGGCATGGCCAGCGGCGCCTCGTCGGGCAGCCACGACCAGCTAGGCGTTTGCGCGCCGTGGATCGTCGTCTCGATTTCAGCCTGTTCGACAGGCCGGATCGCCAGCTTGTTCATGCCGCTCTGGACGCCCCCGAGTGAACCGGATGTCGTCCCGAGGGCTGGGGACGACGCGGAGTGCTGCACTGCAACACGACCTGCATAATCGATCACATTCGCGCGATTTTCAATCACGCAATGTTGATGAAACCAAAAAATGTGGGGGGGTGAAGTCAGGCCGGAACGTCGAACGAGGCGGCAGCCGGGCGACTGTGCGGCGACTCCGTGGCGACCGACAGCAGTTTACGGTCCAGGACCCAGGCTGCAACCCCCACCCAGCAGACCAGGACAATGGCGTAGAGACGCTCCCACCAGCCGACATTGGCGTCGTTGACCGTGCCGGGGAAGACAAGGTGCTTGGTCAGGACCGTCAGGATCGCCATGACGATGAAGGTGACGGCGAGGAAGAGCTTCAGGCGCGGCAGGTCAGGGCGTTTGGCCAGCCCCCACAGCAGCAGCATCGGCGCCAACTGAATGCCCAGGGCCAGGTTGATGACCATGTGGCGCGGATCGGGCCAGGGCCACAGGGTCGAGGCCGACATGCCGCCGCCGGCCAGGATGAAGACGATGGCGATGACCCAGGCCGCGACCCGCGCGCCGGTCAGGGCGTAGATGGCCAGGCCGAAGCCGATCCCCGCCAGCCCGGCCATGACGCCGGCGACAAAGACCCCGCCGTTGAAGATGATCGGCGCCTTGGCCGTCGCCCCGCCCAGTTCGCTCAGATACTGGGTCGCATTGTTGAAGCCGGGATAGGCGAGGATGGCCACGGCGACCACCGTCAGGGCCAGAAGCGGGGCTGCGACGCCCACGCCCAGCAGGCGACGACGGCGGTGATAGCGAAGCTGCGGCTTCAGCAGAGCCTGAAGGTCCAGCGGCCAGGGCCTGCCGTCCAGCGGCTTCAGCCCCCAGAGCGGGCGAATGGCCGGGATGCGCCGCACGATCTCATAGATCGCCAGGCTGCCAACGAAGGTGATGGCGATCAGGGACAGCAGTTCGACCGGCGCCGGCAGGTTCGCCGGGCGGATGATCCAGACGGCCGCGACCAGCACCGTCTGGTGCGCCAGATAGAGGGGGAAGGTGGCCTGGGTCAGATAATTGAGCGCAGGGCCGCCCCGGTCGCGCAGATGGCGATAGCCGAAGCCCAGGATGGCGACGATCACCGCCCATTGGTCGACGCCGTAAACGGCGGCCTTGGGCACGCCCCAGAAGGCCCGCGCGCCGGGATGCCAGACCTGGACCATCATGATCGGCAGGGCGACGGCCGCCAGGGCCAGGGCGATCCAGCGATACCGCTCCATCGTGCGCCACAGGCTCTCGCGCCCCACGATGCTGAAGCCGAACAGGAAGGCGACCAGCGACAGGGCGTGATTGTACCAGTCGTTGTGCAGGGTGTTGGTCAGGCCGAACCAGGGAAAAAGCAGCCACCGGATGGCGAAGAGATAGAGGATCGGCAGGATCAGCAGACGCGGGCCTGTCAGCGCCTTTTCCAGCCCGTTCCCCAGTCGGTCGATCAAGCCGGGCTGACGCCACAGGACGACGGCGACCAGGCTGTAAACGGCGATATAGACGATGAACCACAGATGGTTGACCGGCACGCCGTCGGCGAGACCGCTCCAGCCGAACTCATGACCCAGCCAGGCGACGAAGCCGGCGACGCCGCCGGGCCAGCCGCCCTTGTCCATCGACTCGATCCAGGACTGGATCGGCACCAGAACCAGGGCGCCGAAGATCAGGGGCGGGACCAGCCGCTCGAACCGGGCGCGGGCGACCTCGCGCGGGGTGCGCCGGAAGGTCATGAACCGCAGGGCGGCGCCCGACACCAGAAACAGCAGGGTCAGCCGCCAGGGATTGGTGACCAGGATCGCCTCACGCATCCACTCGAAGGTGTGGGCGCTGTGGATGTGCCAGTCATAGACCCCGTAAACCAGGCCTACATGATACAGGATCAACAGGCCGAAGGCGCCGACCCGGATCCAGTCGAGATCGTAACGGCGCTGGGTCGGGGAAGCGGGCGGGTTCACGGCCGCGTCTATGATCCGCGTCTGCGCATCAGGCAAGACGCCGGATGGACGCGGGGCGCCGCCAGCCCCGCATCCGGTTGAACGGACTAGACCATCTCTGTCAGGCCCAAGGCCTTCAGCGTCGCTGTGATCGAGGCGTCCTGTTCGGCGCGGTACAGGGCCATCTCGTCTTTGACCGGGCGACCAAGCGCCTGTTCGAAATCGGCCTTGGCGGGATCGACAGCGTAGGCGGTTTCGCGGGCCTCCGAGCCCAGGTTGGACTGGAAGATGCCGGCGGCGCTGACAGGCAGGAAGTCTTCATAGGTGATGGGTTCGGCGACGACGTGGCCCAAGGCGATCAAGGCGTCCAGATCGGCGGTCTCGGCGCGACCGGCCAGCCCCTCAGGCGTCGCGCGATAGCGGAACCAGGCCAGGTCTGCGCGGCGCAGGGCATCCCAATCGTCGGGCAGGGCGGAGAAGTCCTTCGTCGCCAAGGCCTCGTCATACAGGGCGCGACCGGCCGGGGTCAGGGCGCAGCCGCGCTGTTCGATCTCGCCGAAGCGGGCGGTGTGGGCGCCCGCCGTGGGGCCGTCGGCGCCGGGGAAGGTGATCGCCTCTTGCAACGCCTTGAAGCTGGTCTGGCGCAACAGGATCGGACAGGCGCGGGCAGGCGGACCCTCGATGGTTTCTTTGGGCGAAATGCCGCGCGCGGGCATGGCGGCTTGGGCCGCGTCGATATCCAGCGTGCGCGGCGTCAGGTGGTTGATGTGTGGACCCTTGAAGCTGACCACGTCGGCGATCAGACGGTGGGCGGCGACCAGCCGTTCGTAGGTCTGGGCGCTGACGGTCGCCTGGGCGTGCCAGCGGAAGGTCTCCAGCAGTTCGGAGACGAAACGATCGGCCTGAGCCTCGTCCAGACCGCCGGCGGTCTCCGCCGTCTCGATCAGCTCACGCGCGCCGGGGGTGAAGATGTCGCGGCGGGCCAGCGTCTCGGCCGCCTCCGCGCGCAAGGCGTCGTCCTCGATCAACTCCAGCCGCAGCAGCGAGGTGAAGACCCGGAACGGATTGCGCGCCAGGGCCGCCGGATCGATGGGGCGGAAGGCGGTCGAATGCACCGGCACCCCGGCCGGAGCCAGGTTGTAATAGCTGACCGGCTCCATCCCCATCACCGCAAAGGCGCGCGCGATCGTGGCCAGTTCATCGGCCGTGCCGACGCGAATAGCGCCGTGGCGTTCCTCCGACAAACGCGCCAGTTCGCCGGACGCCGCCAGCCGGTCGGCGCCGCTCGCATCCGCCTTCAACGTCTGCGCATTGATGTCCGCCACCAGCGTCAGTAGGTCGCCGTATTGCGGCACTTCGGCCCGGTACATGGCGGACAGGGCGGCCGAAAACCGGCTGCGGATCTCGTCAGGATGGACGAAGGCGGACATGAGCGCTCCCATTTTTCGCCGATCCATAGGCCGACTGGCCGCCGGTTGAAACCCGACGGCCGTCGCATGGGTCAGGCGTCGATGCCGACCCCGATGGGGCAGACCACGCCGGTCCCGCCGATGCCGCAGTATCCAGCCGGGTTCTTGGCCAGATAGCCTTGGTGATAACCCTCGGCGTAGAAATAGTCGCCCGCCGGCTCGATCTCGGTGGTGATCGTCCCGCGCCCGGCCTGGGTCAGGGCGGCCTGATAGGCGTCGCGAGAGGCTTCGGCCTCGGCCTGCTGCTCGGCGTTCAGCGTGTAGATGGCCGAGCGATAGGTGGTGCCGATGTCGTTGCCCTGGCGCATGCCCTGGGTCGGGTCGTGGTTCTCCCAGAAGGTCTTCAGCAGTTCGGCGTAGGTGATGACGCTCGGGTCGAACACGACCTTGACCACCTCGGTATGACCCGTCCGGCCGGTGCAGGTTTCCTCATAGGTCGGGTTGGGCGTAATCCCGCCGGAATAGCCGGCCGAGGTCACCCAGACGCCCGGCAACTGCCAGAAGATGCGCTCGACACCCCAGAAACAGCCCATGCCGAAGATGGCGGTCTGGAAACCGTCGGGATAGGGCCCTTTCAGCGGATGGCCGCTGACATAGTGGTTCACGTCTGTGTCCAGCGGCTCGGCGCGGCCGGGCAGGGCGGTCTCGGGCGTGGGCATTTCGGCGGTCTTCTTGAACAGCATTTGCGGCTCTCTCATCGGAAAATGGCGTTGAAGTCCATATGGGGATGCGAGAGGCGCTTGCCGAGGGGGCGAGGGTGTTCTATCAGGCCCGCCTCCCGCCGGATCGACCTCCGGCGGCGCGCAAGACGCAGCGTGAAACGGACAGGTGGCGGAGTGGTCGATCGCGCACGCTTGGAAAGCGTGTGTAGGTGAAAGCCTACCGAGGGTTCGAATCCCTCTCTGTCCGCCACGCCGCTGTCCGCAGGAGCGAGGGTGCAACCCGAAATCAGGCTTCCGGCCGGCTGTCACTGTCACCTGATCCTGGGCACTTCGGCAAAGATCCTCCGCGTGATCCAGGTCAGAAGCCGCAGCAGAACTGGCGCGGTTCTTTCTTGATGAATGCTCACCTGTCACCCCCGTGTCTGTCGGCGGGCCTCGTCATCGATGACCGCGCGCTTGTGGGGCTGCTCGCAGGCTTGACGAGGTTTGAGAACGCCTGAGCGTCTCACGCTCCAGAGACTTCGGTTGCTTCACTGTCGCGGGATCTGTTGCGACCCAAGATCCCGAAGGACTGGG
>Ga0308158_10002290_pt1 | contig 18393 bp, 12 predicted proteins | sample PhyBR2_FD_201038 | JGI IMG/M metagenome (GOLD analysis project Ga0308158, IMG submission 201038) | Phyllosphere microbial communities from UC Gill Tract Community Farm, Albany, California, United States - DLSLB.R2 | ecosystem: Host-associated > Plants > Phyllosphere > Unclassified | place: USA...
GACATTGTACGACGCTGGTATCAAGGTAAGCATCGTCAATCCTGCCTGCATCAAGGGCTTCGGACACGGTGAAAATATCCGCAACAAGAACGATGAAATCGATGCTGGTCTCATTGCTCGCTATTGCTTGGCCATGAATCCCGAACTGTGGACGCCACCGCCGCTGGAGCAGCGCCAGCTACGGGGATGGACGTTGCGCGTTCAAGCACTGAAAGACATCCGGCAGCAGGAAGAGAATCGGCTGGAAGCTCACACAATCGGCGGAATGGAAGACGTTGCGACGCACGTGAAGACGCACATCATATGGCTCGACGTCGAAATCAAAAAGCTGGAGAAGGAGATCGACGATCACATCGATCGGCATCCTAATCTCAAAAATGACGCCCAGCTCATTGCCAGCATTCCTGGCTTGGGGATGACGACGATAGCCCGTGTCCTTGGCCACATTGGCGACATTCGCCGCTTCAAGAACGCCAAGGCCTTCGCTGCCTTCCTCGGCGTGACACCAAAGCAGCGTACGTCCGGCAGTTCGGTCAGAGGACGAACGGTGATGAGCAAGACCGGGAGTTCGTCGTTACGTGCTGCACTCTTCATGCCCAGCATGGTGGCGCGACGTCACAACCCCATTTTGCGCCAGTTCGCCGACCGCCTGCTTGCAACCGGCATGGCGAAGAAAGCTGTCATCGGCGCCGTTACGCACAAACTGGCGCATCTGATTTACGGTGTCATTCGAACAGGCAAGCCATTCGACGCGAATTTCTTATCGAATCGGCTTGCAATTCAAGACGGTATCTGACCCCAATTTATGCATGACCCCAATTTATGCAATTGCCGTCAACCCGATCTGTACGCGGCCAGGTGCTGTATCGAGCAAAGGAAATTATCCAATGGGCCTCAAAATATCAAGATAGAAATTGATCGAGGCATTTCGCATTTAGCTCATTCACTTCTTCTCAAGCTTCGCTGCAGCACCTTTAGCACGTGCGGCGATTCCCTGCAATTTGCTCCGAGGTAATCCGGAATAAATCGCGGCTATGGCTTTCTTATTAGATATTAGTTCTTGGGCGGCAATATTTATTAAGTCTATGAGTGTTATAGCAGTTTCTCGATCATCTCTTAAATCTAGCTCGCCTGGGTGAACTGACTCGTTCCCGATAACTCGGACTACATCAAAAGCTTGCTGCAGATGGGGATCCATGCCTTTATCAACTAAACTTTGGATGTCGTTGTCGAGGTTTTTTCCTGACTGCCCTACTTGTCGGCACAATTTCTGAACCGCTAGTCGTAAAAGAGCGGCTGCACCGCGCGGCGAGGCATCTAAAATCGACCGTGCCTCATCTATGTCAATACGAATGTCCTCATCCAAGTCTGGATTTGGAGCGGAACCGACCCGGGGTCGGGGAACAACTAAATTTTGACCGTGCCACAGCGCATTCTGCTTACATCCAAAGCACCGGCTAAGGTAGATGTTATAGGCTTCGAAGACGGCTACTTGCTGAGGCGAATCCGAAAAAAATATCTCGCCAGCATGCATTTTTCTAGTCCACTCATTGACTAACCTGAGCGAACCACCCTCAGCACCATCAACGAAGTCAAGCGCGGGACCTTGCGGACGAATTGGGCGCCGCTGATCATTCTGTATAGGCTGTGGCAACAGCGAGAACCATGTTTGGTCTGCGAACGCGCCGCAGTAAGGACATGAAAAAGCCGTGAGGCTGACTGAGGGAAGAGTTTCAGGCATGTGCGATCTGCAATTTTAGCGTCGACGGACCGTCATCATACCTTGCATAAGCTGCAACAATGGAAATAATTATTTGCTGCGACAGGACTAGTCACTATTTACTCAAATAGCTTGTAACCAACTGATTACAAATGAATTAGGATTCCGACCGGATGCAACTCAGCAGTATGGCCGGCGGGGAGCGCTTGCAGCCATATAACGTGTACAAGTATTAGTTGCTCAAAATACAACAAGAGTCTACACTGAACATGGCCGGCCGTCCGATATCGGCCAAAAGCGGACTTTTGATGAAGCTGAATCTAGCTTAATAATCGTAAAATGACATTGACTTCTCTGAAATCCTCATCGAGGCTATTGCTGGTGCCATAGCTGGTTTTACTGGGCTTGCTGCGTACTATGCAGCTACTATCCAGAATCGATTGACTGCTACCAATGTTGCGGCCAATTGGATGCGGGATCTGAGGTCATGGGCGTCAGAAGCAGATCTTCACCATTCTGTCTGCATGTGGGCTGCCCTTAAACTATTGACGTGTGTCCGATGCGCACCTAGTTCTTCGTCTTGGTCGGGTTTATCGTGCAGTTACCAACGCAAAAAGTTTTTATCCTCTATACCAAAAACACACTGATCGGAAAACAGTATGAGACGCGCTGTTAGATATTTTAAACGCGATGAGGCGCTTTTGACCATCGCTCTGCTTGGATTTGGCGGCATTCTGATAGTGGCCTTATTAGCACTAGTTGTTTACGCAGAAAAATTTGTCGATGGCAATGGACTTTCAAATAGTCAAGAGGTCTGGGGCCAGTTTGGAGATTTTCTGGGTGGGCTGCTAAATCCAATGATTGGGGCTTTGACAGTATTTTTATTGCTAATCAGCGTTCATGTTCAAAGAAAAGAATTTCGCAACTCTATTGCTGAAATGAAAGCTTCAAACGCTGCCCTTGAAGTTCAACGGAAGGCATTAGAACTCCAAAACATCGAACAGACATTTTTTATTTGGTTGGAAAGTTATCGGGAAATTGTAGGCGGCTTGCCCGGACGAGAGCACTTGCGGGAACGGTTAGATGCTTTTCTAAAATCAGAGCAAATTATGGCAGATTTGGTTGATTCGCAAAAATCACTTCAGGGGGCCATTGGGAAGTTACAATTAACGATCTCCCCAACAGCCGACGAGCATGTGTTTAATTCGCTGAAAAACCTAGTTTTAAAAGAGTGGGAAGAATTGTATAAAAGTGAAGCGCATAATATTGCCGGCATGTTCCGAACACTCTACCAGCTAATAAAGTGGGTGCACAAGCAAGAATCAAGCGTTCTGAGCACGGAGAAGAAATATCATTTCATATCAATTGCTCGCGCTCAGCTCTCGGACGCCGAGTTGATCTACCTTTTTTACAACGGCTTTACAGAAAGAGGTCGAAAATTTAACTACTTGATTAATCGATACGCTCTTTTCGACAATTTAGACACGAGCAAAAATCCGGAAATGAAAGCCCTTCGCTTCGGAGATGATTGTCCTTACAAACCACCCGCTTTCAAGTCGAACTTGGCGAGAGAAGCGCTGGGATTGCCAATCACAGAGCCGGATGAGGATCATCTACTAGACGAAATTCAGAGAATAAGTTCTGAAGTGAATGAAGAAAAAGACTCAATGAAGCCAAGCTGACTAATCCAATTATTTTATGCCGTGGCGGATCGTCATTCTGTGGCAACGGATTAAAACGCGTGCCAGTACTCTTAAGTGGTGGAAGTACGTCGAGAGGTCTTGTTATCATACTTAGAACACCTATTAAACGTCTTACTTGCTCCGACAGAAACGACCTCATCCACATAGCCGATATCCGCTCTCGGCCGAAAGCGGACGAATGACCAAAACCTTCTTTATAACCTAGACCTCGCATCTAAAACATGGATATGAAACAACTATGTAGCTTTTTAAACTGCTTTATTTCGAGTAAGGTCAAAAATTCCTATCCGGTCAGCGAATTTCATAGCACAACAAAATGAAAATTACGATTATCAAGAAACATAAGTCTATCCCAGCAGGGGTTTCATTTGATTTACCAGATTTCTGCATAATTACAGGAAAGAATGGAAGTGGAAAGAGCCATTTATTAGAAGCAATGGCGAATACTCAAATTTCGAATATTGCCGATTCTGGCGGCGTATTGCAAAAGATTCAATTAATCGGCTTTGGCGGACTTAATCCACAAATAGATGAAGCCTGCGACCCCCAGCAGATCGTTCAAAATACCAAAAATTGGTGGGGACAAATTCAAACCTTCCAAACCAATTTAAAGCAGGTCCGTGATAGTGGTGAGCAAATCAACGGACCAATCACGAATTTTTTGGGACGATGGGGCCAAAACCCTCAACTGTTTAGCGTCGTTAACAGCGTCATGAGCAAAACTTCAAAGTCCTTTGAGGATTTGCACGAAGACGACGTGTACTTCAACCTGAACATATCCGAGGCAAACCAAGGTACATTATTTTCGTCTCAACTGGCCTTCATATTCAAAACCTATCACATAAGACATACAAAGAACGAATTTAAAAAATTCCTGAATGAAAAAAACGGTTCACACCTACCGACCATTTCTGATGAAGAGTTTCATAAAAAATATGGTCCAAAGCCTTGGGACCTGGTGAACGAGATACTTAAAAAAGCAGGCCTTACTTATGAGGTCGTAAGCCCTGAGGCGATTGATACCGAATCGACCTATAAATTGCGACTGGTTGATCAGCTGGATGGCACAGATATATCTGCGAACGATCTATCCACTGGGGAAAAGGTGCTAATGTCGTTAGCTATCGCCATTTACAATACGCAGGAGTCATCTGGAAAACCCGATGTACTTATTCTAGATGAGCCTGATGCTCCTCTTCATCCCCAATACTCGAAATTACTAATCGATACGCTCAGAGATATTGTCGTAGCTAAGGCTGGCGTCCGTGTTGTCGTAACGACACACTCCCCATCTACTGCAGCGATGAGTCCAGTCAATTCCCTGTTTGAAATGAATAGGGAAAAGAAAATACCGGAAATGATTAGTTTAAATCGAGGTATTGAAGTGCTGACTGATGGAATACCGCACCTTAAGGTTTCCATCGATAGTAGGCGCCAAATATTTGTTGAAAGCAAGTACGACGTTTTATATTTTCAACGGCTGTTTCAAATAATAGAGAGAATCACGCCATTGGGATATCGACCGATATTCCTTGAGCCACACAGCGGCTCGTCCAATTGTTCAGATGTCGAGTCGATTGTTATGCGGCTACATGAGGCTGGGAGCGATGTGGTGAGAGGAATCATTGATTGGGATGGAACTAAATCTGACCAGCATCCGATTTACGTACTAGGGCGAGGCAGAAGGTACGCGATCGAAAATTATCTGCTTGACCCGCTCTACGTCGCACTTGCGTTAGTCAGGGCAGGAAAAAAGACCTTAAACGACTTTTCAGTAAGTCACCTTAGCACATATGTCGACGCAAGCAAAATCAGCGCTCAAGATGTGCAAAATATTTCAAACTTGGTGATTATTTCGGCTGGATTAGCACTTGAAGATCTTGTTCCGTGTGCGATGCAGAACGGCTGGTCAATAAACTTGCCGGCGGCATTCCTTAACATGCGCGGGCATGACTGGGAGGCGGCTCTGCTTAAATGTATCCCGGAGCTTAAAGCAATATCCACCAGGAACGGTGACGCAGGATTAAAGTTAGGGCTTCTTCAGGTCGTTGAGGAGTTTCCTCAATTCTTATCGGTGGATATTTTCGAAACATTTTCGGCAATAAAATGATCTTAGTTATTAAAATTTGGAGCCAGAATACGGGGAATTTTAGATCTCGTTTTCGCACGATGTTAGTCTCGTCTCCCGCGTCCTTAGATTCGCCCAAAAATCGTTGGATCTGCAAGGCTGGGCAGCAATCAAAACAAATCTAAACTGCGCAGGCCGGTTATTGCTTTTGGTCAACAACATCCGCCGAAAAGTTTGCCTTATCTGAGCCAAACTTGTGAGCACGGACCATCACAAAACGCTCTTCTTCGGGTAATACGCTGACGCTATAATAGGTTTGCTATCGGTCCCGGCTGTGTAAAAACGCGAGATCTGCGTGTTTTCAGGGGTCTGTTCCCCATGCCCGACCTTGAGAAAACGCCTTGTAGAGCGTTCTGAGAGGCCGAGTGTCGCCGGCACGCTGTTCGGCTTGCGTTTTTACACAGCCTGGGTCGAAAGCAGTCGTTGGTAGCACTCACACTTGCATGATGGACTCGCGTAGTACTTCTCAGACGGCGCATAGTAATTACACATAAATTACGCAATCAATCTACAACTCATTGATTATAAATAGATGCGGATTCCGGCCGGAGGCACCACTTACTCGCATCACGCATTCGTACTACACTAAAAACCCGCAATCTTCCCAGGAAGTGCGGGTTTTTTGCTATCTGGCCTCCGTATCATCAAGCGCCGTCATCTCAACGCGCCCCATCGGCAACCGAATCGCATAGCGCCGTGGGGGAATTTACCAGACGGCCGGATCTGGATCTCCGACTTCAAGCAGCGTGATTTTTGGGGCGGAGCAGAATACCGTAAGCAAAGGCCACGACATGTCTTCTACCGTCCGTAAGCTTCTCGCTCCGTTTTTGCTCGTTCTGGCATGCGCATCGGCTCTGGGCGCGCCGCCGCCCCGCATGCTTCAAGAGCCACTGTTGGGCTTGCAATACGATCGCGAGCGGATTAAGTTCGAGCCGCTCTCCGCCAAGCTGGCGTCCGAATGCCATGCGCTGAATGATAGCGAAGAGATTTCCGGCGTATGGTTCGTCTTCGCCAAAGCGAGCGATGCGTCCGGACGGACGTACTATCTGCTCAACGGCTACGATGTCGATAGCATACCGGCAAGTGCTGACCGGCAGTACACGGCCGGGGGCTCCGGTTTTATTCTTGGCGTAAATGGGGACAAGTGCGACGTCCTGGATGGCGACGCCCGGCAACTCTTCTCAGCAAGAGTTTTCGACGACGAGTTCCCGTTCGACATGATGCGGCGCCTTGCCGCGGACTTCGCTGCCCGGCTCGCGAAGGCTTACGGTGGAGCAGACGCGCTCCGGCGAGAGCTGGTCAAACAACACATTAGTGTCGAGGCGCAGCCCGAAGAGATTCGGCATGCTCTCAAGGAGATCCGCACAGCGACGCGGTGATTTTCCGAAAGCTATCGGCTCTTCTTCCAATCAATCCGACTCGAGCTTCATCGCGCTGCAGTCACTCGCTAGTCGACATGACCTTGTTGAAAGCCGCGGTGCGCAAAGAGCACCAACGCGCGTAGACGTGCCGCTTGCCAGGAAGCGCGGATTTGCTACCCACCCTCAGCATCACCAGGCGCCGCTCCCCCAACCCCAGCAATTGGCAACCGAATCGCAAACGTCGCCCCCCTCCCCCGCCCTTCACTGCTGACACTGAGCGTCCCCTCATGCAGCTCCACGATCCGCCGCGCGATATACAACCCCAGTCCCAGCCCGGTCGCATTGTCATGCTGCTGCAGCTTGAACGCGCCAAACACATGCGGCAGATCGTCCGCCTCAATGCCCTGCCCTGAATCGGCGATATCGATCTCGACCCATCCCCCGCTGCGGCGGATACCAATGCGGATCACCCCGCCCACCGGCGTGAACTTGACCGCATTGAACAGCAGGTTCCAGCACACCTGCTGCAGCCGCTGCCCATCCGCCTCGAAGCGGATATCCGCGCCGTAATCAGCGGGCGTCACCTGCATCAGGATCTGCTTGGCATGCGCATGCGGCTCCACCGTGGCGATGGCTTCGCGCAGCACCTGCCCCAGCACGATCGGTTTGCGCACGATGGACATCTGCCCAGTCAGCGTGCGTGCCGCGTCGATCAGATCGTCGACCATGCCGGCTTCCTGGCGCACGTGCACGCGCATGGATTCCAGGCCGCTAACGGCCTTCTCTGGCAGGTCGGGGATCGTGCGCAGCATCAGCTCGATGCGCATCGACAGCGCCGACAGCGGCGTGCGCATCTCGTGCGAGACGGTTGCCAGGAACAGCTCGCGTGTGCGGTTCACGCGCGTCAGGTCGTCGATGGTTTCGCGCTGCCGGTCGAGCGTGCTTGAGAGCGTGCACAGCAGGGTTTCGTACGTGGCCATGCGCTGCGCGGAGACCGGCGCGTCAAGCCGCACTTCGCTCCACAGCAGATGGCCGGATACGCCAATCTGCCGGCCGATACGCTCGCAGGCCAGCGGTGAGCTGAAATCGGCAAAGCGCCAGCCGAACACCAGCACGCCATACACGTCGCCATGAAGTAGCAGCGGCAACGCGCGTACACAGAAGCCTTCGCTAAATTCGCTGGCGCCCGGTGTGCCCTGCTGGCAGACGTCGCGCGCCAGGCTGCGCTCGAGCGCCGTGCCGGGGCCGTCCTCGGCCCACAGCGTCGACTGCTCGGCGAGGAAGGTCGACATGCGTGAGCCGGTCAGCGGGCCGATGCGGCGCACGCCGGTCGCGTCGTAGACGGACGTCACCAGCCCGGTCGCCTCGGTGTACTGGCGCAGCGGCGCGCGCCAGTCGTCCCAGTCGATGGGCGGCTTGTCAGGCAGGTCGACGGTGATCACCGGTTCGTTTCAGCCGGTTGGTGCGTCGACTCGGGCAAGGGCTCGCCATTGGCGACGGCTTCCTCGATGATCGGACTCTGGCGCGATGGGGACCGCGACAACAGGCCGTAATACGACGAGAACGGCAATTGCGGTACAGCCTGGGTATTGTTGTCGCTTTCGTCCAACAGACTCAGGCCGCCCACGCCGATCGTGTATTCGCGCGTCACCTGCAGGTTGCGGCTGCCGCGCACTTTCGGCACCGCCAGCGCGCGGCGCAATACGGTGGAGATTTCGACGTAATTGAGCAGGATGATGTTGTCGACCAGGTGCGAGCCCTTGAGCTCTTCGCTGATCTGCGATACGCCCAGCAGTTCGGGGCTTTCGTAGTTGAACAGCGTCGTGGCCAGCCGGTTCTTGAAGAAACTCGCCAGCGCGTACAGGTAATCGGCCACTTCGCTGCGGCTGGTCATTTCATACACGGCGATCGAATCGAACACCACACAGTCGATGCCTTCTTTTTCCACCAGCTTGACGATGCGGTCGAAGTGTACGTCCAGCTCGAGTTCAAGCGGCGACTCGTAATGAATGAACAGGTCGCCCGCATCGACCAGCGCCTGCAGATCAAAGCCAAGGGGCTTCGCGTTGCGCATCAGCTGGCGCGCGTGTTCGTCCAGGCTGACCAGCAGCGCCTTGTGGCCCTTCTTGATCGCGTCGCTCAGGAACTGCACGCTGAGCACCGTCTTGCCGGTGCCGGAAATGCCGCTGACCAGCGTCACCGAGCCTTTGTAGATACCGCCGTCCATCATCTTGTCGATCGCGGGCGAGCCGGTCGACAGGCGTTCTTCCGACGTCGGCTGGTCGGGCGAGATCACCGGGCGCGACTGGGCGCGGCGGTACACGTGCACGCCCTGATGCGCCTCGATGCGCATGGTGTGGCTGCCGCCGATGAAATCCTGGCCGCGCGACTTGGCCACCGTCAGGCGGCGATGCACGCGGCGGCGCGCTTCTTCGAGCGTGAGCGAGATGATCGTGTCGAACACGAAGCGTTCGTGGGCCAGCACGCCACCGAGCGACGCGTCCTTTTCGGCCGTGACCATCGTCGTCACGCCCAGGCGTGTAAGTCCCTCAATGAGCAGGTGAACGTCTTCGCGGAACGGGATGTCGTTGCCTTCGGCGTACAGGCGCAGTGGCGTCAGGCCGTCGATCAGCAGGCGCTTGGCGCCCATCGCGGTTAGTGCGGCCGAAAACGCGCCGTCGCTGCTGCGAAATTCGCTCATCAACACGGCCGGGCTGGTCTGGATGATCTTGATCCGGCCCTGGTCGATCATGCCCTGCAGGTCCCAGTCGAAGCCGGCGGCGTCGCGCAGCAGCTTGGCCGGGTCGAGCTCGAACGAGACGATGGCGCCGGGCTCGTCGAAATCGACGGCGCCGCGGTAGATGAAGCCCAGTCCCAGCGTCGTCTTGCCCGCACCGGGCGGCCCTTCGACGAGCAGGTTGTTATTGCGTGGGATACCACCGTGCAGGATCTCGTCCAGCCCCACAATCCCTGTCTTCACCAACGCGCTCATGAACCCACCTTTTTTGCAGAATGAACCAGCTTATCATGTGTGCATGTTACGCTCCAGAGACAGTCGCATGCGACCGGTTCTTGACCGTGGCAAGTGCATGATCTATCGTGTTCAATGACTCTGTAGAACAATCCTGCCGGTGCTCTTCATTGCCCCGCGCCGGTCGTCAGCGCCGTGTTTCTTGTACGTTCTCTTGCTATGCAAAGGCCGCCGCCCGCATCCATGGAACCACAGCACACTCCCCCCAGCGACACGGTGCGGCACATCGTCGATGAAGCATTACAGGCCGCCGCAAACGAAACCGCGGCCGGCCAGCCGGCGCAGGCCGAGGCGCTGTACCGCGCCGTGCTCGACCTCGCCCCCGGCCATGCCGAAGCCCACTTTGGCCTGGGCCTGCTGGCGCGCCAGGCCGGCGACCTGGCCGCCGCCATCCCGCACCTGACCGAGGCCCTGCAGGGCGCCACGGGCGAAGGCCGCTACTGGCTCGCGTACATCGAGGCGCTGATCGCCGCGCGCCAGTTCACCACGGCGACCGACTTGATCGCACTCGGTCGCAGCCACGGCCTGGCCGGGCCGGAAGTCGACGCGTTCGAGCAGCAGCTGGCCACAACCGGCACGCCGGATCCCGACACCATCGCCGCCGCCACCGCGCTGTTCGCATCCGGGCGCCTGGACGAAGCCGGTTATGCGGCGCAGTTTTTAACCGAGCAGTTTCCACAGCATCCATTCGGCTACAAGCTGTTGGGCGGCATCCATCATCTGCAGGGCAATCTGCAGCAGGCGCTCGAGTCGATGCAGGTGGCCGTGCAGTACGCGCCGGACGACGCCGAGGCGCTGAGCAACCTGGGCTTGCTGCTGCGAAGCGCAGGCCGATTGGCCGACGCGCAGGCCGTGCTCGAACGCGCCGTCGCGCTGCGGGCGGATGATCCCCACGCCCACAACCACATGGCGCTCACGCTGCTCGACGCCGGGCGCCTGGGCGAAGCGCATGCCAGCGCCAGCACCGCGCTCGCGCTCGATCCGGGCCATGCGCAGGCCGGTAATACCCTCGCGATGATCCTGCAGCACCAAAGCCGCGCGCTCGAGGCGGTCGAGGCCTACCGCAGCGTACTGGCGCGTGACCCGCACAACACCGATGCGCACAGCAATATGCTGTTCTGCATGAGCCAGGTGAGCAGCATCGGTGCCGATGCGCTGTTCGCCGCGCACCGCGCGTTCGGGCAGCAGCTCGAAGCGCGCATCGGCGCGCCGCGCACCACCTGGCACAACACGCCGGATCCCGAGCGCGCCCTGCGCGTCGGCCTTGTCTCGGGCGACCTGCGCAACCACGCGGTGGCCGCGTTCATCGAACCGCTGCTGGCGCGCCTGGCGGGCCGGCCCGGCCTGGCGTTGCACGCCTATTACACGCACCAGGTGCACGATGCAGTCACCGCGCGCCTGCGCGGCCACATGGCGCAGTGGCGCGACGTGGCCGGCCTGGACGACGCAGCGCTGGACGCGCAGATCGTCGCCGATGGCATCGACATCCTGATCGACCTGGCCGGCCACACTGCCCACAACCGGCTGCCAGTGTTCGCGCGCAAGCCGGCGCCGCTGCAGGCGACCTGGATCGGTTACCCGGGCACCACGGGGCTGGCGGCGATGGATTACTACCTGACCGACCGCTTCATCCTGCCGGCCGGCCAGTACGACCACCTGTTCACCGAAAAACTCCTGCGCTTGCCGGTCTCGGCGCCGTTCCAGCCGGCCGCCGACGCGCCCGACGTCGTCGCGCCCCCGGCGCTGGCCAATGGGTATGTCACGTTCGGCAGCTTCAATCGCCTCAGCAAGATCAGCCGTGACGTGGTCGCCGCCTGGGCCGGCCTGCTGCGCGCCGTGCCCACTGCGCAGCTGCTCGTGGCCGGCCTGCCCGATCATGGCCACGAGAGCCTGCTGCCGTGGTTCGGCGAAGAAGGCATCGCGCCGGAGCGGCTGCGCTTTCATGGCCGCACCGGCATGCACGACTATCTGGCCCTGCACAACGAGGTCGACATCTGCCTCGATACCTTCCCGTACTCGGGCGGCACGACGACGCTGCACGCGATGTGGATGGGCGTGCCGACGCTCACGCTCGCGGGCGAGACCGCCGCCGGCCGCCAGACGGCCTGCATCCTCGAACACAATGCGCTGCCGCAGTTCATCGCGCACGACGCCGCCGCCTTCGCCGCACAGGGTGCGGCCGCGTGCAGCGACCTGCCCGCGCTGGCCGCGCTGCGCGCCGGCATGCGTGGCCGCTTCCCGCCCACCACGTCCGGCCCCATGAACCGGATCGCCGACAGCGTCGAGCATGCGTTGCGGCTGATCTGGCGGCGCTGGTGCGCAGGCGAGGCGGCCACCAGCTTCGACGTGCCGATGCCGCCGAAGCGCAAGCCGCCTCAGACGCTGAATGCGCAACCGGAGAATGTGCCGGCGCCGGCCGCAACCCTGATCCGCGTCACCCAGCCGCACCTGCCGCCGCTGCACGACTTCATTCCCTACCTCGAGCAGATCTGGGAGAGCAAATTCCTAACCAATGGCGGCCAGTTCCACCAGCAGCTCGAAGCAGCGCTGTGCGAGTACCTGGGCGTCGCGCATATCTCGCTGTTCGCCAATGGCACGCTGGCCCTGATGACGGCCTTGCAGGCGCTGGGCATCGAGGGTGAGGTGATCACCACGCCGTATTCGTTCGTCGCCACCAGCCACGCGCTGCTGTGGAACGGCCTGCAGCCGGTCTTCGCCGACATCGACCCCGTCACGTTCAACCTCGATCCGGCGCGCATCGAAGCGGCGATCACGCCGCGCACCACGGCCATCATGCCGGTGCACTGCTATGGCATCCCGTGCGACGTCGCGGCCATCGAGAGCATCGCCCGCAAGCACGGCCTGAAAGTCATCTACGACGCGGCCCATGCCTTCGGCGTGCGCCAGGACGGCGCCAGCATCCTGCGCCACGGCGACCTGTCGGTGCTGAGTTTTCATGCGACCAAGGTATTCAATACCTTTGAAGGCGGCGCGATCATCTGCGACGACGCGGCCACCAAGCGCCACATCGACCTGCTCAGAAACTTCGGCATCCAGGACGAGCAAACGGTCGTCGCGGCCGGCATCAACGGCAAGATGAACGAGGTCAGCGCCGCCTTCGGCCTGCTGCAACTGCGCGGCATCGACGCCGTGCTCGCGCAGCGCCGCCAGATTGCCGCGCACTACCGGCGCCTGCTGGCGGACATTCCCGGCATCGATGCGATGCCCGACCTCGGCGACGACGCCAACAACAGCTACTTCGCGGTGCTGGTGCGCGACACCTATCCCCTCAGCCGCGATGCGCTGCACCAGAAGCTGCACGATGCAGGCATCCACGCGCGCCGGTATTTCTACCCCCTGATCAGCCACTTCCCGATGTACCGCGCCATGCCATCCGCAGCGCCTGCGAATCTGCCCCACGCCAACGTGATCGCGAATCAGGTCATCTGCCTTCCCATCTATCCGGCGCTCGCCGCGCAGGACGTCGAGCGCATCGTCGGCCTGCTCGCGTCATCCTGATAAACCACAGGACACACCATGACCATCCAGCCGTTTCGCCATGCAACGCTTGTCGACTTCAACGCGCTCGCCAGCCACGCCGATACCGCCTTCGATGACCTGCATGCATTCGACGAGGTCTACTTCCTGGGCGACCATACCGGCAGCTTTGCGCTGCGCGCCAACACCATCGCCAGATCGCTGCCCAATTTTGCCGGCATCGCCGTGTTCTCGGTCTCGCCCGACAAGCGCACCCGCGTCGCGCAGCAGTTGCCGCTGCGGGTCAACTGGCGGTTCATCGAGATCCCCGACCTGGTGGCGCGCGCGGCCAGCAAACGCATCGTTGTCATCGATTTCAACGACAACCTCGCCGGCAAGCAGGTCGGCGCGAAGGTCGCGGCGCAGGGCGTGCCGGTGCGTGACTGCCTGTATGCGATGCACCAGCTGGATAACGTCCACACCTACCAGACCGTGCGCCAGGAACGCGAGCACGTGGTGGCCAACCTGGCTCAGTTCACCGCGCTGGCGGGGCGCTTCAGCGACGACTGGTCGCGCACCACGCTGCTGGCGCGCCTGCGCGCGTTCCTGACGCTCGATCGCCGCCCGCTGATCGAAGTGGCCTTCCCGCTCGGTGAATTCATGAACAGCTTTTCCACCCGGGCCGGCCTGAAGGTTGGCACGAACGACATCTTCATCGATGCCGGGGCGGCGCACGGCGACACGGTGGCCCACTTCTTCCATATCGCACGCGGCCAGTACCGCGCAGTGCATGCGTTCGAGCCCGATGCGACCAACTTCGCGGCGCTGCGCAACCTGGCTGCGCACCTGCCTGACGTGCACCCCTATTTCGCCGGCCTGGGCGCAGAAGATGGCGAGGTCGATTTCTACGAAAACCCGGACAACCGTTTCGGCAGCAACTTCGCTGGCGGGGGCATCAAGACCACGATGAAGATCATGACCGTCGACAGCGTCGTCGATGAAGCCACGGTCATGAAGATCGATGTCGAAGGCTGGGAAGCGCAGGTGCTCAAGGGCGGCGCGCGCACGATCGCCGCCTGCAAGCCGGACATGACCATCTCGGCCTACCACTATGCGAAGGATATTCCGGCGCTGCTGGCCACGATGGACGACATCACCCGCTACCAGCACGTGGCGCTGCGCCACTACTCATCGAGCCTGTACGACACACAGCTGCTGTTCTCGGACCGCCAGGACTTCAGTTAGGCGCCGATGATCACGATCGGCTGGGCGTGGGTCGCATGGAGGAAGGTCCTGGCGGCGATGTCCTGCTCGATCCGCCCCGCCTTGTCGACGATGCACAGCTTGCCGATCTGGCGGCCATGACCGACGATCACGCCCAGGCCGAGCGTGACCTGGGCGCCGATGCGTGCACCGCGCCCGATCACCACACCCTCGTCGATCCAGGCCGAGTGGCCGACCGTGACGCCGCTGCTGACGATGGCGCCGGCACCGATCACGGTGTTGAAACCGATCCGGCTGCCATGCTGGATGATCGCGCCGGCGCCGATCCAGCAATTGTCGTCCATCCGCACACCAGCGGCCACCAGCGCGCCCGGTTCAACCAGCGCCGGCATGGCGATGCCGCGCAACCGCAGACTTGCCATCAGGTCCAGGCGCATGCCGTTCAGGAAGCGTGCGTCGAGCGCGACGAAGGCGCTGGCGCCTTCGTCGTCGAGGCCATCGAGGCCATCCAGCGCTGCCGCCAGCGCCGCCTGGCTGGCTGCCGGGTCGAGTTCCAGCGGCCGCAGCTCCAGCGCCGCCGCGGGTGCCGACGACAATGCAACCGAACGCCACGCCGCCAGCGCGCGCGCCAGTTCCGGCCCATGACCGATCACGTGCTTACAAGGCAAAGTTCCCCTCCATCAGGTCTAGGTACCAGAGTTCCAGGCTGGCGTTGATGTACTCGTACTCGCCCAGATGGGGCGGGCGCGCGCCCGGGTGCAGCGTGCGCTGGATCTGTTCCATCACATCGATGTCTTCGCGCATGACGACATCGGCGCCCATCATGTGCGCATGCAGCACCGCGGCCGACGACGCGTACGGCTGCTTCTTCTTCGCTGTCAGGTAGTACACCACCAGGTCGGTGCGCCCGGCCGCGACGGGGATATGGTGCTCGATGATGAACGCATGGCCGCCATTGGCCGACGCGATGTGCAGGTTCGGGAACGCCAGCCAGTTGTAGTACCAGTCCTGGTCGCGGTAGCGCTCGACGTGGGCGTGGTATGGCTCGTCCGGGGGCGCCGCCATCGGCGCATCGCGCCCGCCGCCGCTGAAGCTGCGCATCAGGCCCAGCGCGCGGCTGCGGTCGGCGATGCCGGCTTCCTGCAGGCGGCGCAGGCCCACCACGCCCTCTTCGCTGATGCTGGCCTCGAACTTGACGTCCTGGTACAGCGAGCGCACATGCAGGTAGCGCGGGTGGTGGCCGTCGCGCAGGTTTTCGTAGGCCAGCTTCCAGTTGAAGTGGCCCTCGTAGGTCGTCATGATCACTTCGCTGTCGTAGGCCAGCGACGACGCCGTGAGCGAGGCGAGCATCGCTGCGCCAAACTGCTGCCTGATCGGCAGGGGCGTTTCGGCCAGGCACACGAACACCAGGTTGCCGACCACTTCCAGCGCAAAGCGGCGCAGGTGGATGCAGGCCCGCTCTTCTTGCGCGAAGCGGTACAGCGCATCCTCGTGCGGGATGCGCGTGGCACCCTCGCGATCAAAACTCCAGCCGTGGTAGCCGCAAAACAGCGGCCGCACGCCATGCGGCTGGACCTGGATCGGATTTTGCCGATGTGGGCAGATGTTTTCGAATGCGCGCAGTTCGCCATGAAAGTTCTGGACCACGACCGGAATGCCAAACAGCGTGCGCGTGATGAACGCGTTGTGCTTGTCCAGCATGACTTTCAGGCCCACGAACTGCCATAACGGCTTGAACAGCAGTTCGCGTTCGCGCGCGAACCAGGCCTCGTCGATGTACGCCTGTGGCGGCATGCGTGAACGCATTACTTGAACCTGAAGATCTTGGCCGGGTTGCCGATCATCGTCACGCCCGGCGGCACGTCGGCCATGACGGCGGCGCCGGCGCCAATGACGGCGCCATCGCCCACCGTCACGCGCGGCAGGATGGTCGCATGCGGGTGGATGATCACGTCGCTGCCGATCCGCGCACCGCCGCCCACGAACACGAAACTGCCGATCGTCGTGTAGTCGCCGATCTGCACGTCGTAGCCGATGACGCTGGTGGACTGGACGAACACGAAGTCGCCCAGGCGCGTGTCCACGCCCATGCGCACCTCGGGTTCGAACAGGCAACCGGCGCCCATCTCGACACCGATCGCCTTGTGCAGGCCGGTACGCAGGCTCATGAAGGTCGCGCCCTGCGCCAGCAGCGGCGCGGCGAAACGGCGGCGCTGCGCCGGCTGGCCCAGCGCGCACAAAAATTCTTCGTGCGGGCTCGCGCGCCAGGTCAGCGGATCGCCCAGCACCGGCAGCGGCGTGTCGGCCGCCAGGTCGCTGCGGTTGTCGAGAAAGCCGATGACGGTCCAGTCGATGCCATTGGCGACGTCGCTTTGCATGATGTTGTAGACGCTGCGCCCAAAGCCGCCGGCGCTGATGATCAATGCGTCCTTCAGGCGCGGCGTCACGTCCATGGAATGCCTCCGTCCAGATGCAGCTGCGTGCCCGTCACCTTGCGGCTGATATCTGCCAGCAGGTAGATGGCGGCGTAGGCAACGTCTTCGGGCTTGCCCAGGCCCAGCGGGTACATTTTCGCCTTGTCGTCGAGCCAGGCGCGGTCGTCGTTCACGAGCGGCGTATCGACCAGGCCCGGCGCGATGGCATTGGCGCGCATGGCGCGCGGCGCAATTTCCAGCGCCAGCGGCCGGATCATGCCTTCGAGCGCCGCCTTGGACGCCGAATACGGGCCCACACCGACGGTGCCGGTATGCGCCGCAATCGACGACATGAACACCAGCGAGGCGCCGTTGCGCAGCGTCTTTTTGGCCAGCAGCTGCTGGGTGAGCATCAGCGGCGCGAGAAAATTCGCGTCGAGCACCGTCTGCATGAAGCTCTGGCGCAGCATGCGCAGTGGCGTCACGCCATGCACGCCGGCCGCATGCACCACGCCATCGAGCTCGCCGCACGTGGCCACCAGCCGCGCCATCTGTGGCGGATCGGTCAGGTCGGCCACGCAGGCCACGTGCTTGAGCCCCGCGTCGAGCAAGGCAAGCGTTTCGCCAAGTCGCGCCGCATCGCGACCGTTGATGACAACGCGGGCCCCGGCGCGGGCGCATTCGATGGCGACGGCGCGCCCGATGCCGCTCGACGCGCCGGTGACCAGCACGGTCTTGCCGCGCAGGTGGAATGGATGCTGGAACAGGGCGTCGTCGTTCATCGCACGTGCAGGGTCAAGCCCGAATCAATGACCAGGGAAGTTCGTGATACCCAGCGGCTGGCCGGTGCCAGCAGCCAGGCGATGGCGCCGGCCACGTCGGCCGGTTCGATCATGCCCAGTGGCGCCAGGGCTGCCTTGTCGTCCGTGCTCATGACGTTTTGCAAGCCGTCGAGCATCGGCGTGGCGACGTAGCCGGGCGAGACGCAGTTGGCGCGTATGCCCTGCTTTGCGTGTTCGACCGCGATCGTGCGCACGGTGGCAGTCAGCGCTGCCTTGGCGCCGGAATAGATGCCGGTGGCGTGCGGCGCGACGTGTTCGGCCACCGCCGTCACGTACACGAGCGACGCATTGGCCGCGATCCTGCGCCTGGCCAGCAAGGCTTGCGTGAGCAGCACGGGCGCGTCGTAGTTCACGGCAAACAGCTGGTCGAGGTGGCGCTGGGTCACCATGCGCATCGGCGCGAGCTGCGCGGCGCCGGCGCTGAACACGCAGCCGTCCAGGCTGGGCGCAGCATCGACGAGCGCCTGGCGCGCGGCCGGATCGGTCAGGTCGC
>Ga0308158_10002292_pt1 | contig 18386 bp, 12 predicted proteins | sample PhyBR2_FD_201038 | JGI IMG/M metagenome (GOLD analysis project Ga0308158, IMG submission 201038) | Phyllosphere microbial communities from UC Gill Tract Community Farm, Albany, California, United States - DLSLB.R2 | ecosystem: Host-associated > Plants > Phyllosphere > Unclassified | place: USA...
TCCACTCCATCTTGGCGAGAAAAGCCGCGTGAAAATCCTTTATCACCACCGTACCCGTTCCAAGGACGGCCAGTACGTCCACATCGAAGAAATGATCCGCGCGCTGCGCGCCGAAGGCCATGAGGTTGTGATCGTGGCGCCGCCGAGCGCCGAAACCGAATCGTTCGGCGCGGATGCCGGCCCGGTCGCCTGGCTCAAGCGCCACCTGCCCAAGACCTTCTACGAATTGATGGAGCTGTCGTATTCGCTGGTCGCGTACCGGCGCCTGGCCAAGGCGGTCAAGCAACACCGCCCGGACGTGCTGTATGAACGCTACAACCTGTTCCTGCCAGCAGGCATCTGGCTGGCGCGCAAGTACAAGCTGCCGATGCTGCTCGAAGTGAACGCCCCCATCCTGGAAGAGCGCACCCGTTACGACGGCCTGGCGCTGACGAAGCTTGGGCGCTGGTCGCAGGCCTATGCGTGGCGCAACGCCGACATGGTGCTGCCGGTCACCCACGTGCTGGGCGAGATCGTGCAGGCCTACGGCGTGCCGCCGGAACGCATCGACGTGATCCCGAACGGCATCGACCCCGAACGCTTTGCCGGCGCGCCGGACGTGGAGCAGGCCAAGCGCGCGCTGGGCCTGCAGGATGTGCTGGTGCTGGGCTTTACCGGTTTTGTCCGCGACTGGCACGGCCTGGACAAGGTGATCGAACTGATCGCGCAGGATCCGCCGGATGCACGGCGGCACCTGCTGGTCGTCGGCGACGGCCCCGTGCGCGCCACGCTCGAACAGCAGGCGCGCGACCTGGGCATCGGACACCGCGTGCAGTTCACCGGCATCATCGGCCGCGACGACGTGGCGCGTTACGTGGCCGCCTTCGACATTGCACTGCAACCGGCCGTGGTGAAGTATGCTTCACCCTTGAAGCTGTTCGAGTACCTGGCGCTGGGCAAGGCAATCGTCGGCCCGGACCAGCCGAATATCCGCGAGATCCTGCGCGCCGACCACAACGCCGTGCTGTTCGACCCGGATACCCCGGGTGGCCTGGCCGGCGCGGTCAAACGCCTGTGCGACGACCCGCTGCTGCGCGCCCGCGTGGCGCAAGGTGCGCGCGACGCCATCGACGAGCAGCAGCTGACCTGGCGCGCCAATGCGCGCCGCGTCGTCGCCCTGTTCGAAAGGTTGATCCAGCGTGCGTGACCTTATCCTGTTCCTCGCCTTCGTGGGGATCATTCCGTTCATCTTCAAGCGGCCTGTGGTTGGCGCCATTGCGTACGCCATGGTCAGCCTGATGAACCCGCACCGACTGACGTATGGATTTGCCCAGAATTTCCCGTTTGCGCTGTACCTGGGCATGGCGACATTGCTGGCGATCCTGATCTCGCGCGAGCAGAAAAAGATCCCTATGTCGCCCCCGGTGCTGGTGCTGATGCTGTTTTTCACGTGGTACACCATCGCCTCGGTCTTCGCGCAGGTACCGTCCGAGGCGTGGAGTGACTGGGACCGGTACGCCAAGACCATGCTGATGGTATTCATTGCCATCATGACCATACGCACTGCCAAGGACGTCAAGGTGCTGGCGCTTGTGGTGGCGCTGTCACTCGGTTTCTGGGGCATCAAGAGCGGCGTGTTCGTGATCGTCAGTGGGGGTGGCGAAGGCTTGCGTGGCCCGATGAACAGCTTCATCAGCGACAACAATACGCTGGCGTTGGCCATGGTGACCATTACGCCACTGCTCTTCTACGTCTCGACCCGCGCCAGGTCGAAGTGGGTCAAACGCGCCGCGCTGGGCATGGCAGGGCTGACCATGCTGGCCGCGATCGGCTCGTACTCGCGCGGTGCGCTGCTCGGTACCTTCGCGATGGGCTTCTTTTTGTGGCTCAAGTCAACGAGCAAGGTCAAGACGGGCCTGGCCTTCGCGCTGATCGTGCCGATTGTCCTGACCCTGATGCCGCCTGAGTGGACCGGCCGCATGCACACCATCCAGACCTATGACGAAGATGCGTCTGCGACGGGTCGTATCAATTCCTGGCATTTCGCGGCCAACGTCGCCAACGAATTCGTCATGGGTGGTGGCCCTGGCGTCTTCACACCGCACATGTTCATGCTGTACGCACCGAACCCGGAACGCTATTACGACGCCCACAGCATCTACTTCCAGGTGCTGGGCGAACAGGGTTACATCGGGCTGGCGATTTTCGTGCTTGTATTCGTGGTGGCATGGCGCACAGGCGGGCGCGTGATCCGCCATTGCCGCGATAAGGAAGAACTCGTCTGGGCACTGATGCTGGCCCGGATGTGTCAGGTCAGCATGATCGGTTACCTTGCCGCCGGCGCCTTCCTGACGCTGGCCTATTACGATCTGATTTATTACGTGATTGCGATTTTGGTCTGCCTCGACAAGGTCCTGATCAGGGCGCCGCAGAAAGACGACACGCCACCGATGCAGCTGCCATTCCTCGAACGCTACCTGGCGCGCCGGAAAGCGAAAAAAGCAGCCCGGGCGCAGCTAGCGCTCTCCCGCCGCCGCACCTGACAACGGCAAGCGCTTGGTCTGGCAGGGTCACACAAGCACTTCCAGCGCCGCCGGATGGCCGAGAAAACCGGCCGGGCTGGCGCTGGCCCCGTAAGCGCCCGACTGGAACACCACCACCAGGTCGCCGACGCGGGCGTGAGCGAGTTCCATGCGCTCGGCCAGGATGTCAAGCGGCGTGCACAGCGGGCCTGTGGCCGATGCCGGGCCACTGTCCGGCGCATCATTCTGCGCATTCATGCGGTTGCCGATCGCTACCGGATAATTCTTGCGGATCACCTGGCCCAGGTTGCCTGATGCCGCCAGGTGATGGTGCATGCCGCCGTCCAGCACCAGGAAGACCTGGCCGCGCGAGACCTTGCGGTCGATCACGCGCGCCACGTATACGCCCGCTTCACCGACCAGATACCGGCCCATCTCCAGTGCCAGGCGCGCCTGCGGCAGCGCCCCGGCCAGGCGCGGCAACCACGCTGCCAGGTGCTCACCCATCGGCGCCGGATCGAGGCGCTGCTCGCCCGGGAAGTACGGAATGCCCAGGCCGCCGCCGATATTGACCTGGCGCACCGCCAGCGGGCTCTCGCCAGCCAGCTGGATAGCCAGTTCGATGCTGCGGGACTGGGACTCGATAATGGCGTCCAGGCGCAGGCTTTGCGAACCGCTGTAAATGTGGAAACCTTCGAAATCGACCCCCAGCGCTGCTGCCTGGCGCAATACGTCCGGCGCCTGCTCGGCATCGATGCCGAACGGCTTGGCGCCCCCGCCCATGCGCATGCCGGACGACTTGAGTTCGAATTCGGGATTGATGCGCAGCGCCACGCGCGGCGCGATGCCCAGCAGATCGCCGATGCGCGCCGCGTTGTCGAGCTCATATTGCGACTCGATGTTCAGGCAGGCGCCGGCGGCAATCGCCTGGGTCAGCTCGCCCTCGAGCTTGGCCGGGCCGGCAAAGCTGATGCGGGCCGGGTCGATCCCGGTGTCGAGCGCGATTTTCAGTTCGCTGCCAGAGGCCACGTCCAGCCCGTCGACCAGGCCTGCCATATGCTGCACCAGCGCCGGCATCGGATTGGCCTTGATCGAATAGTGCAGCGCGACTTGCGGCGGCAGGATCGCACGCAGGCTGGCCACGCGCTCGCTGCACAAGGCGCGGTCGATCGCATAGAACGGCGTGCGGCCGACGCGCTGCGCCAGGCGCGGAAGCGGAATACCGCCGACGTGCAGGACATCGTCGACGACTGGAAAGTACATCTGGGGAGCGTGCTGGGGCTTGGTGCCGGTCATGGGCTTGCGGTCAAAACGGGTCAATTGGCGCCGGCGCTAGCCGGTCTGGATGGTGTGTCTGAGCAGGTTGCGGTCGATCTTGCCGTTCGGGTTGCGTGGCAACGCATCAGGACGCAGGACGATGTGCGCCGGCACCATGTAGGCCGGCAGCTGGCGCTTGCACTCGGCCAACAGCGCCGCGCGGTCGACCAGCTGCTGGTCGACCACGACCACAGCGACGATGGCCTGGCCCAGTGCCATGTCGTCAATGCCGAACACGGCCACTTCGCTGACCAGACCACTGGCGTGCAACACGCTTTCAATTTCGGTCGGGCTGATGCGATAGCCGGACACCTTGATCATCTCGTCAGAGCGACCTACAAAATACAGGAAACCGTCGGCATCGCGGCGCACGGTGTCGCCCGACCAGACGGCCATTTCGGGCAGCGGCAGCGCCGGGTCATGGCCCGGCGCCGGGCGAAAGCGCTGGGCGGTACGCGCCGGGTCGTTCCAGTAACCCAGCGCCACCAAGGCACCTCGGTGTACCAGTTCGCCGGGCTCGTCGGCATCGCATAGACTGCCGTCGGGCCGCACGACCAGCACTTCGGCATTTGGAATAGCGCGGCCGATCGAGCCAGGCCGGCGCGCCAGTTCGCCAGGAGGCAGCCAGGTCGAACGGAACGCTTCCGTGAGCCCGTACATCAGGAAGATATCGGTCGCCGGCAGCGCTGTCTGCAGCGCCGCCACCGTCACGACAGGCATCGCGCCGCCGGAATTGGTGATGAAGCGCAGGGTGGTGTCTGCAGGCCAGGCAAGGCGCGCCAGGGCGATCCACAACGGCGGCACGGCGGCCAGGCCCGTGATGCGGTGTTCGCGCACGGCGGCCACGATATCTTTCGGGAACAGGTAGTTCATGAGCACCACCGTGGCCCCGCGCAGGAAAGCCGTCGTGAGCTGGCTCAGGCCGTAGTCGAAACTGAGCGGCAGCACGGCCAGCAGGCGGTCGTCGTCGCGCAGGCCGAGGTAGTCGGCGACGCTGGCCGCGCCGGCAACCATGTTCCGGTGTGACAGTACTACGCCCTTGGGCTCGCCGGTGCTGCCGGACGTGTACAGGATGGCCGCCATATCGGTGTCGATGCGGCGATGTGATGACGCCGCGCTGCGCTCATGGCGCTCGAGCTCGGACCAGTCCAACAGCACAGGACCGGTCCCGGATGCGGGCGCCGTCCCCGGCGCGCCGGGGGTCAGCAACAGCGCGCGCAGGCCGGCACAGCGCGCCAGCACCGGCATCAGCTGGGCGTGGCGCTCCGGCGTCGTTACCAGGAGGCGCACATCGCAGTCAGCCAGAATGTAAGCCACCTGCTCCGGCTTGAGCAGCGGATTGACCGGCACGAACACGCAGCCGGCGGCGGCGGCACCGAACATCGAGGCCACGTTCTCAATGCGTTTTTCCATGTACACCGCAACCCGCTCACCCGGTCGCAGCCCCTGCGAAAGCAACAAGGCGGCCACGGCCGTGACTGCACCGGCCAGCTCGCGATAAGTGCAGCGCGCCGTGCCATACACCAAGGCCTCGGCGTCGGGCGTGCGTACTGCGCTGTCGAAGATGCTGGCGTGGATGAGGTGATTCATCGCGAATCGGGCTACGAACCCGGAGGAAGTAAAAGAAGTGCGACACGAGCGACGCATCCGCCATCTTACCAGTTCGGCACGGGTTGCGATGGGCTGCATGCTATATTCCCGGCATGCCGGATACCCAATACAATCGCACTGTTCCCCGCACCATACCTTCTGTTCCGGTGCTGGCACTGGCCGATTTCGGGCAGCGCAACGGACCGGGCCTGCCGGCCCTGGACGCGGCGCCGGCGGTGCAGCTGGTCTCGAGCGGGCGCATCGCGATCGGCATGGCGCTGCGTGCGCTCGGCATCGCACCCGGCGATACCGTGCTGGTGCCGGCCTACCACAGTCCTTCGATGATCCCGCCCGTGCACTGGCGCGGCGCAAACGTCGTGTTCTACCGCATCCACCCTGATACTACCGCCGACCTGGACGACATCGCACGCAAGCTCGGCCCGGACGTCAAGGCCGTCATGGTTACCCACTTCTTCGGCTTTCCCCAACCCCTGTCCGCCTTGCGCAGCCTGTGCGACACACACGGCATCGGCCTGATCGAGGATTGCGCCCACTGCTTCTTCGGCAGCAGCGGAGGCGTTGCGGTCGGCAGCAGCGGCGACTATGCGATCGGCAGCAGCATGAAGTTCTTCCCTATCTTCGAAGGCGGCTGCCTGGTCTCACACCGGCATGCCCTGACCGGCCGGCTCACGGGCGCGGGGGCTGGCTTCGAAGCCAAGGCGGCGCTGGCCGCACTTGAAGCCAGCTTTTCCAAGGGCCGCCTACCCGCTTTGCGCGTCGCGCTGGCACTGCCCCTGCGGCTCAAGACGGCGCTGTGGAACCGGGTCAAGGCGCGCGCGCTGCGCGGTCATGCCGGCACCGTGGCGGCGACTGCGCCGGCACTGGCGCCGACGTCGTCCGAGAGCAGCTATGCGTACGATCCCAACTGGCTCGACAAACGCTCGTCGTGGTTCTCGCGCACCGTGCTGCACCTGGTTTCGCGGCGGCGCATCGTACAGCAGCGGCGCCGCAATTATCTGGCGCTGGCGGGCGCCCTGACCGGCGCGCCAGGCTGGCAGCCCTTGTTCGCAGCACTGCCAGCGGGCGCCTGTCCCTGGGTCTTCCCACTGCTGGCCGATCAGCCCGATGCATTGTTCGCGCGCCTGGAAGCGGCCGGCGTGCCGATGGTACGCTTCGGCGCCACCCTGTGGCCGGGCGTCGACGACACCGTGTGCGCCAACAGCGTGGCGCTGGGCCGGCGCCTGTTTGGCCTGCCCTGCCATCAGAGTTTGACCGATGCCGAATGCGAGCGGCTCGCGGCCACTGTGCGTCATGCGCTGGAACAGGGGGCAGCGGCATGAGCTGGAACGTGCTCCCGGCGCGCGCGCTCACCGACCCGGCACATGCGGCCCGCTGGCGCAGCCTGCACCGCGACAGCGGAGGCTCGCCCTTGCTGGCGCCGCAATTCGTGGACGCCGCTCTGGCCGTGTTCGGCACCGGCAGGGAGCACCTGGCCTGGCACGAACGGGACGGGCAGGTCGACATCATGACCATCGTGACGCCAGCGAGCCACGGCGTCTGGCACACCTTCCAGCCGGCACAGGCGCCAGTAGGACTGTGGCTGCAGCGCGATGCGGGGGCCCGCACCGCCGATGTGCCCGGCCTGCTGCGCCGCCTCCCAGGACTTGCCCTGATGTTCGGCATCACGCAGTGCGATCCGTGCCTGATGGCGCGACCGTCCGGGGGGGCTGCCCTGCGTGTCCTCGACTACATCGACACGGCCCGCATCACCCTGGCGGGAGGCTTTGACGAATACTGGCAAGCGCGCGGCAAGAACCTGCGCACCAATCTGCGCAAACAACGCAAGCGCCTGCTGGACGAGGGTGTTCCGACCCGCCTGCAGGTCAGCCGCGCGGCGCACGAGATGGCCGCTGCGGTCGACGATTACGGACGCCTGGAAAGCGCAGGCTGGAAGGCCGGGGATGGCACCGCGGTGGCAGGCACGAATGACCAGGGTCGGTTCTATCGCACGCTGCTCGAGGGCTTTGCCGACGCTGACATGGCATGCGTCTACCGCTACTGGATCGGCGAACGGCTCGCGGCCATGGACCTGTGCATCGAAGGCGGCGGCTGCGTCGTGGTGCTCAAGACGGCCTACGACGAAACGATCGGCAATGGCCTGTCACCCGCGCTGCTGATGCGCGAAGAAGCCACGCGCGACATCTTCGACGGCGGACGCTTCGAGCGCATCGAATTCTATGGCCGGGTGATGGAATGGCACCTGCGCTGGACCGATGAAGTGCGCGGCATGTACCACATGAATGTGTACCGCTGGCCTCTGCTGGCCCGGCTGCACGGGGCCAGGCAGGCCAGGCAGGCCAGGCAGGCCAGCGGCTGATCAGAATCCGCGCGCTACCGACAGGACGTCGCGCACGGTGCGCAGGCGCGGGTATTCAAACAGCGAACCGAGGACGGCGCGCACCGCGTCGACCCGGCGGCCGGCGCGCAGATAGGTGTACGCAACCTGCATGCGCACGGCATGGCGCTTGGCGCGGTAGCCAGCGCGCACCGGTGCCGACGCACCGCGCAGCAACGGCTCGAGCGACTCGATCGAAGCGATAAAGCTCTCGGCCGCGCCGACCGGATCCTTGCGCAGGGCGCTGGTCGGGTAGATGTGGTACGTCGCGACGATGCGCGGCACCACGCCTGCCTTCTTGCTGTCGGCAACAAGACGGATGAACAGGTGCAGGTCTTCGCCCACCTTGTGGCCCAGCGGAAAGCCGCCGAGGCGGACGAATTTCTCGCGCGGGAAGCTGATGGTACGAATCTCCATGAAACCATCGCCAATCAGGTCTTCGAAATCGGCTTCCTGCAAGGGTATGCGCGCAGACTGCGGATGGCGGGCCAGCAAGCGTTTACCAGCGCCACTGGCGTCAACAAACGTGCCCAGCAATTTGCCCTGCGGATCGCGCATCTCCTGGTCGGCGAGCAGGAAGTCAAGGTCGGGCTCGTCGCGGATCCAGTCGGCGTGCAGCGCCAGGCGGTCGGGCGCGAATTCGTCGTCTGCGTCGACAAACGCCAGCCATTCGCCGGTGGCCAATTCCATACCCCGGTTGCGCGCCGCCGACACGCCGGCGTTGGCCTGATACACATACACGATCCGGCCGTCGTAGCGGCGCGCCACATCGGCCGTATCGTCGGTGGAACCGTCGTCGATGACGATGATCTCGTGCGCCGCATGGGTCTGGGCCAGAACCGACTCGATGGCGCGCGCCAGGGTGGCGCCATTGTTGTAGTTCGGGATGATGACCGAGAATGTGGGTAGATTCGTCGGCAGGTGCGTCGAGAGCGTCATGGCGATGTCGCGGTTGCGGTCCGGTTGCGGGCGCCGGCCAGTGCACCGGACAGTTGCGTCATGCTCATGAACTGCCCTCCGAGCGTGTCGCGGAACCATGCGCAGTAGTCGTGCACGGTGGTGATGAAGCGTTCCAGCTCGGCGGCGTCGCGCACATAGGGCGTGTGCCCAGGCATCATCGACGGGCTGTGATAAGTCAGCGAAAACACCTGACAGCCATCCTGGTACAGGCTGGTGCTCAGGCGCCGCATCTCGTCGCCGCTGGCAACTTCAGGGCTGAGGCGAATGCGCTCGAGCGCGCCGCTGCGCGCGAGCACGCCCCCGAGGCGCGCACGACGCGCCCAAGGCTGTTGGGCCAGCTCGTACAGCGCCGTACCCTGCCCGCGCAGCCAGCCGGCGTAGCCGGTGGTCACGGGCAGTTCGAGCAGGGTGTCGCCATTCGTGTCGAACCAGTAGGGATGTTCATCGAAGGCGCGAAAATCCGGACCACCATCGTCAAGGAAGGCGCTGTACGGCACCACGCTGGCATCGATCCGGTAGCCCAGCGCTGCGATCGACTCGGCAGTGTGCGGCCCCAGGCCATAGCGGCCAGCCTTGAACGCCGTTGGCGCGCGCCCGAACGACGCAGTGATCGCCTCGGTGAGCATGCGCAATTTGTCATACTCGAGCTGACGCGGCAGATTGCCTGCATACGAATGAAAGCGCGACACTTCCTCGTCATGGGGCGGCGATACCCATGGATGCAGGTGGGTACCGATTTCGCAGCGTCCCGCTTCCATCAGGCTGCGCAGGACCGCGACCGATGTTGGCGTGGTCGCCACCGGGTAGTCGATGACATAGGTCGGGACGATGCCCATGCGGTCGAACACGCGCTCGTGCATCAGCGGCTGGCCGGCGATCGAACCGGTCCCGACGCTGGCGCGGTTGAACGGCTGGTCCCAGGCGAATTCTTCTTCGGTGTCGATGATGACCAGCAGTACCGGCCGTTCCCCTGCGCCCAGGCGGGCCGGGAGATGGTTGCTTGTGCCTAGCATTGGGTGGATTTCTGCAGAAGTTCGTGGTGCGGCGGCGCCTGGCGCGCCAGCGCGGCAAGGCAGGCATCGATGCGCTGGTAGGTGGACAGGAAGGTGGTGTCGTCCTTGCCCTCGGGATCGAGGATCTGCCGCGCGCCTGCATCGCCGGTACCGGTATCGGTATCGGCTTCGCCCAGCAGATGGATGCGGTCCTTCAGGTGCGGGTAACGCGCTGCGATGCTGTCGAGATTGATGCGATCGAACGCGATCACCAGGTCAGCCGCTTCCAGCATGGCCGCACTGGCATGGCGCGAGCGATGCGCCTGCATGGCCACGCCGTGGCTGGCCGCTGCGGCGATCGCCACGGCCGGTGACGGCCGCTGGTTACGCGGCAGCATGCCGGCCGACGCAAAGTGCAGCCGGTCGGCGCTGAACAGCTGGCGCGCTTTGAGTTCGGCATAACTGCTGCGGTTGATATTGCCCTGGCAAACGAACAGAACCTCGAGCGGACGGGTGCCCGTCGTGGCCAGCAGCCGGGCCAGGTGCGGGCCGAGCAAGTCAGCGGCCGGGCGCGCCGGGCGTGGTGCTAGGCGGCCGGCGACGAGGTCACGCAGCTCGCGCAGACCCGGTTTCGGATCGTCCAGCACCAGTGTGTCCTGGTGCTCGCGCCCGATCAACAGGCGGTGAAAGCCCCAGGCCCAGCTCGCGCAATGCGCTGCCAGCTTGCGCGGCTGGCGCTTCAATTCGACGGCGGCCATCCTGGCCTGCCACATGTCGAGCACCAGGTTGCGGCAATACCGGCCTGCCGGGTAGTCGACCGGTGCGGTGCGTTCGCCGCGGGCCAGCAGGCGATACAGGCGATACGGGAAATCCACGCCGATCGACACCGGCAAGGGCAGCGAGCCCCAGGGACGGGCGTTCACCTCAATCAGTATCCAGTTGCCGCTGTCACCGTCGATCTTGAACTCGAACATGGCCAGGCCGGTGTAATGGCTGGCCCGGACCATGCGCTCGACCGCAGCAAGGCGACCCGGGTCGAGCGGTGCGCTCTTGCGATAGTAGCCACTGCCATTGAGCTCGTGGGCGCGGTAGTGTTCGAATGCCTGCAACACCTCGCCTTCGTGGCACAGGACCGAGACGCCGGCACCAAAGCCGGGGAACATCTGTTCAAGCAAGATCGGGCCGGCGTGATCATGCCGGGCCAGCCAGGCCGCCAGCGCCTCGCGTCCATCGACGATGCGCGTGCTGGTGCGCACGTACAGCTCAGGCAAGGCATACGACATCGGCTCCTTGAGCACCACCGGGAGGCCGATGTCGGCCACGATCTGCTCAACCGTGTCGTCTGGCGCCAGCATCCGGCCATGCGCCACCGGCACATTGCAGGCCTGCGCCAGCGCGCGCGTTTTCACCTTGTCGAAAAACGTGTCGAGTGCGTCCGCAGACGGTATCGCCAGCGCGCATTGCGCCGATAGCGCATCGCTGTGCAGGCACAGCGGCAGCAGGCCGCGCTCATCGCACGGGATGACCAGGGTGAAGCGATGCTCGCGCAATAGCGTGTTAATCGCGGCCAGCCATTCGGCACCACCGTCGAGGTAATAGGGCAGGAAATGGACGGCCTTGATATAGCGCGATGCCAGTGCAGGCGAGCGAAAATCGAACGGCGCCACGTGCACGTCCAGTCCCTGGCGCCCAAGCGATCGCACCGTGGCCAGGAAACTGCGGGTGTCATCACCAATGACGAGTACTTTCTCCCGCATATTCATGCACGGCTCCGCAACAATTGGCGTGTGGCGAGTGCCATCGTGTACATGGCCCACTTGAACGACACCCGCGCCGCCAGCGCACGACGCGCGTACTGCACCCCCAGCGCATGCCGGCCTTCACTGGACCAGTGACGTGACAAGCGGCGCAGGATATCGCCTTCGTACTCATGGCACAGGGTACGGACGGCGTCGTGACGCACTGTCATTGCAATATGTTGCGAGACCAGAGCGGACAGCAGCCAACGCTCGGGCTGCGAAAAACTGCGCGACAAATTATTTTGCCTGAGGGGGTCGGGCACATTGTGTTGCGCGATGACGTCCGGATTGAAGAACACGGCGCGCGCCGCATCGGCTGCGCGCCAGAAGAAATCGCGATCTTCTTCATACGAGGTGCGCGTCCAGAAGCCGCCAATGGCCTCGACAGTGGTTTTCCTGACCGCGACAGTATTGAGCTGGGCAAACCCGCCAGCCCGCACCAATTCGTCCAGCGCGACCCGATGACCGCGTGCATGATCACGAGCACGGCCACCGACCAGCGCATCCAGGCCAGGCAGCCAGCTGGTGCGCTCGACTTTGCCTGTCGACGACACGGCAGTCTGGTTGGCGATATACAGGTCGACGTCTGGCTGGCCGTCGAATACCTCGGCCATGGCGCTCAAATGGGTGTTACTGGTCCAGAAATCGTCATCATCGCAGAAGGTCAGTACCGGGCCGGCAGCGCTTTCCATGCCCAGGTTACGTGTCACTGATGGACCAACGCCCACGCCGCCGGCAGCGCCCAGTTCGATCAGGCGGAAGCGTTCGTCCAGGCTCGCCCAGAGCGCGGGGTAGGCATCGCGGGTAGTGGCGTTCGACCCGTCATCCACAACGATCACCTCGAAATCAGTCAGTGTCTGGCTCTGAATGCTGGCAAGCATGCGCTGCAGTAAGCCGTGTCGGTTCCGGGTAGGAACGACAACCGAGATACGGCATCCGGACACCGGAGTGCGGCGTGCCATGAGCTCGCTTTCAGAAGAAGGGGCTGTTTCGCGGAATGACAATTTTCTGCCTTCAGTGCATTAAATCGCGGCATGAGAAACCGCTCGAAGAATCTTGCCATGCTAACACATTCGCATCCGCGCACGTGGTTGAACACTGAGGCTGCACCACGGCCTGACGGCACCTGTATCACGGGGGCGTCGGCGATTTTGCCCCACACGACACGGTGCTGTCGGACAGGAAACTGCATTGGTCTGCACCCGGCTGAATATCTGTCCAGCTGCGCCCTTACCTCAGGTCGAATATATACGTTCAAATAGACGCTGCTGCAAGATTAACTTTCTTTATATTGAACAGCACGGGTTTTAACGAAGCAGTCACATAACCCACATAGATTTCTTTAAAAAGAATGTTGATAAGAGATGGTTAGTTCATCAATACAAACATGGTCGCAATAGCGGGTATTGGCAACAGAAAGAAGTGCTATTTTTCCTCATCAAGATGACAACTCCCTTAAAAAAACGTCTATCCCTGCCAAGTAAATTATAAATATTCAAACATGTGTGGTTATATTTTTAATTAAAAACAGGCAGGACTGTGAATTTTCCATTCAATCAACTAAATGCCTTGACATACCAGCAGGAAAGCATGTCTTCCTATGAATTTTCCGTTGTTTTCGTGCGGCAATAAATAGAATTTGGCGATTATCAGACCACAGGGATTATGAACCAGAGTAAAGTTCAGTTCTTCAAGGAAATTCTTTCTTAACCGAACTATTACTTTCTCCATGATCATGAATCCCTCTACCACATTGCACTTCGCTGTGAGCGCCGACGATGTCGATGCGCATCAATCCGCGCGTCCATTCGCGCTTGCTGCGAGCCAGTGTTTCGCTGCTGTTCTGAGCGCGACACTGCTGGTTGCCTGTGGCGGCGGCGGCGCTGACACAAGTACAACTGGCGATAGCTTGTCCCTGGCAAAAACGACGACGGCGTTCAAACCTGTTACAGCACCCGTCTCGCCACCAATTACGTCAGGCGATGCTGCCATGACGCCGAATACGGTTAAGATTGGCGCCATGATCACCGACGTCAATATCCAGAATACCGGCGCAGCGCAGACCGATGTGCCGTTCACGTTCGGCCAGATCGTTGCACCTGGCCAGATGAGTGTCAAAGAAGGCCTGGTTGCCAAGTTGGGCGATGGCACAGTGGTCCGCCTGCAAAGCGATATCAAGGCAACGCATGCCGACGGTTCGGTGCGTCACGTGATTGTGTCCGGCGTACTGCCAGCGCTGGCGAGTGGTGCGACGCAAACGCTGACCCTGGCCAAGTCCAATGCCTCGGAGCGCAGCACGGAAAGCTTGCAAAGCCTGACCAGCTCTGGCATGAACGGCAAGGTGTCCATTACCATCAATGGCGAACAGTACACCGCATCGCTGGCCGATGCCCTGGCCGACACGACGCCGGAAACATGGCTGTCAGGCCGTGTTGCCAACGAATGGCTGCTCGACGCACCGCTGAAAAACGCTGCTGGCGTTTCCCACCCGCTACTGACGACCCGTTTCTACGTTCGTTGGTATTCCGGACTCTCGAAGCAGGCCCGGATCGATGTCGTGGTCGAAAACATCAAGACCTTCACGGCTGGCGCACGCAATCTGACCTACGATGTCAAGATCGACATCGCAGGCCGTCAGGTCTACGCCAAGAATGCACTGACCCATTACCATCACACGCGCTGGCACAAGGCGGCCTGGTGGGACGCATCGCGCGAGCCGGCCACCAATGTCCAGCTCAATACTGCCTACCTGATCGGATCAAAGGCCGTGTCGAACTACGACAACACCATCGTGCCGGCAGAAAATGCCCTTGCCGATCTTGGCAAGGTGCTCAGCCCCGCGAATACCGGTCCGATGTCGATCGGTCCAGCGTACCCGTATATGCCGAATACCGGCGGCCGCGGTGACATCGGTCCGCTTCCATCCTGGTCGGTGATGTACTTGCTGTCGATGGACAAGCGCGCCCGCGATGCAATGCTTGCCGCCGCGGATGGTTCGGGCAGCTGGTCGGTGCACTACCGTGACGAAAAAACCGGTTACCCGGTGCGCACTGACAATGAAGCAAACAAGCTGATTTCCACCCACGGCAATATGGCGGGCCAGGGTCCTCTGCCGGTGCCACGCTGCGCCAATGCCGACCAAAAGTTGTGCGATACCCCATTTACCGATGACACTGCGCACCAGCCATCGCTGGCCTACCTGCCTTACCTGGTCACGGGTGACTATTACTACCTTGAAGAGCTGCAATTCTGGGCGGCCTCCAATCCGCTGGGTACCGCGCCGGGCTACCATGGCAATGGGCAGGGTCTGGTGCGCTGGCAGCAGGTACGTGGCCAGGCCTGGTCGCTGCGTACGCTTGGCCACACCGCGTACATCACGCCGGACAGTCACCCGCTCAAAGGCTATTTCAATACCCAGCTCGACACCAATCTGGACTTCTATCACGCAGCCTATGTGGTCGGCAATCCGAACAACCTGGGCGTGTACGACAGCTCCGGCAAGGACGCTTTCTGGGTGGAAAACCCTTCGCCGTGGCAGGATGACTTCCTGACCTGGAGCTTCGGCTACCTCTCGGAACTCGGCTATGCCAAGGCAACGCCAATTCTGGCCTGGAAGTCGAAGTTTCCTGTCGGTCGCATGGGCCCCGACTACTGCTGGGCGCAAGCGGCAACGTATGTACTCCAGATGCGCGGCAGCGATGGCAAAATCCTGAACAGCTTCGATGCTCTGTACAGGACGAACTTCAGTGGCATCCTGTACAACGACAACGGTCAACCGTACAACCACCCGCAAGGCGTGCGCTTCATCGACCAGCCGTGCGGTAGCCAGGCGCAGGCCGACTACTTCAGCTTGGCGTACGGGTTCAAATGGGACCTGGGTCGCATGGCTGGCTACGCCGATTCGGCGATGGGTTATCCGGCAAACATGCAACCAGCGCTGGCAGTAGCCGTCGCATCGGGTATCCCGAACGCGAACCGGGCATGGACCACGTTTGCAGGCCGCTCCGTCAAGCCGGACTATAGCCAGGCACCGCAGTGGGCGATCGTGCCGCGCTGAACACGCATCCCAGGTCGGCTGGCCGGGGTTCCGCATCACGGGACCACCGGCCAGCCTTATTGGCAAAACCATGACCCCGGCCATGTCCATTCGCCGGCGTAGCAATCGATACATTTTCATAACCATGTTTCAGTAGAACGAACTTCTGCTCACATTGCACCTTATAATGTCGTGCGTGAAAACAAGTCGTTTCCTGGATGCCGCCTCATAAAGGTCGATTCGCTCCCTGGGCTCGGCATGCAGCGCCCCGTAGAGCGGTAAGCCGCCTTGCCAACATGAACATCAATGACATCGTTCGTTGACGCCCGGTGGTTTGAGGTCTGTGCCTGTCAAAGGCCATTACCGCGCCGCCAACCCACCGTCACTCTGTAGCAGGCTTTATGGCAGATCTGCGTCGCTCGCTGGTCATCAATTTTTTCTCTTCTTCAGGTGCTGCGCTCCTTCAGTTCGTCGTCAGCGTCATGCTGGCCCGAATGCTCAGCCCCAGCGAAATCGGCGTGTTTTCGATGACAGTTGTCTTCGTCAATCTGGCCCACGTGTTTCGTGATTTCGGCGTTTCGACCTACCTCCAACGCGAACCGAATTTGACGCCGGACAAGATTCGCTCGGCCACCGGTGTTGTGTTTTCCACGTCCTGGCTGATCGCATTTGGCATGTTCCTGTCCAGCGCCTGGATCGGGCGCATGTTCAACGAACCGGAAATCGTGCCTGTCATGCGCGTGCTGGCAATCGGCTTCTTGCTGATCCCCTTTGGCACGGTGACGAATGCCTTGCTCACGCGCGAGTTCGCAGCCGACAAACAGGCGATCGTGACCGCCGTGGGCACGATCAGTTTCTGCATCAGCTGCCTGGTGCTGGCAAAGCTGGGGTTCGGCAGCATGAGCCTGGCCTACGCCAACCTGGTCAATATCATCACCTGCGCCATTGCTTACATCCCGCTACGGCCCAAAAACACCCCTTGGGCACCATCTTTTCGCCATTGGCGCGGCGTCGCCCACTTCGGTCTTGGTTCATTGCTCTCGAGCTCGGCAGTGGCGATCAATAACGCCATCCCCGACATCTTGCTCGGCAAGCTGGGGTCGGCACGCCTCGTCGGCCTGCTCAGCCGCGCCAATTCGACCGTTACGATCTTCACCTATGTCGCCGGATCGACGGTCAGCTACGGTGCGGTGTCCTACCTGGCACAGGCTCACTACAATGGCACGTCGCTGGTGCCGACACTATCGCGCGCAACGATTTTACTCACCGGAATCGGATGGCCTGCGCTCGCGCTTACCTGCCTGTTGGGCCACGACATCGTGCTCGGACTGTACGGCGCACAATGGGTGGAATGCGTACCGGCCATCCTGCCGCTGACGCTTGCGGCAGCGGTGACGATGCTGTTCCACTACATTCCAGCGGCGGTGACCGCTATTGGACGTCCTTACCTGAGCGCGGTACCCGTCCTGGTCACTCTCCTGACCAGGATCGCGTTCGGCGTGGCGCTGTTCGATGGCGGCCTGGCCGGGTTTGCATGGGCATTGTGCTGGGCAACGATCGCTTCTGCTCCTGTGATCGCCATGCAGCAGCACCGTTATTTTGACTTTACCATTGTCTCCTTGTTGCGCGCGACGATACCGAGCATGGTGGTAACGATCGGCACCGGCGCGGTCGGTGTGCTGCTGAACCTCTTGATCCCGGACAGCCTGCCTTCGCTGGTGCGCCTGCTCGCGATGCTGCCCGTTCTGGCCCTGGTCTGGTACATGATGCTGCGCGCAACCCGGCATGAACTGCTCGAGGAAGTGCACCGATTGGCCGCCACTGCCAGGCTGCAATTGGGAAGGCTGCTACCGAATGTATAATTCCTAATAGTGCGGCGACCGCTGCGCCGCGCGCTTTTAACGAGAATGACGATTATGTACTTCGATGAAGTAAGGACCATCCTGATTGACGTGCTGGCCCTGGGTGAGTCAGCTCAGCACCTGAGCGAAGATTCGCCCCTACTGGGCAGCCTGCCGGAGCTCGATTCGATGGCCGTGGTCAGCCTGATCGGCGCCCTCGAAGAACGTTTCGGCATCGCCATCGACGACGACGACATCAGCGCCAGCACCTTCGCCACCCTCGGCACGCTCGCTGCGTTTGTCGCGCAGAAGCAGGCCGAATGACAGCCAGCCAGGTTACGCCCTCCGCCGAGCCGTTCTTCCTGAAGACCGGTCCAGGCCAGCGCTTTTGCCTGTTTCATCCGCCGCACGGCCCCTGCCGTGGTGCGGTGCTGTACGTGCCACCGTTTGCCGAAGAAATGAACCGTTCACGCCGGATCGCGGCGCTGCAGGCGCGCGAGATGGCGGCTCTTGGCTACGGCGTGCTGCAACTCGACCTGTACGGCTGCGGCGACAGCAGCGGCGACTTCGGCGAGGCCCGCTGGGCCATCTGGAAAGATGACCTGGCTGCCGGCGCGCAGTGGCTCGAGGCGCGCCTTGGCCAGCCGCTGCTGCTGTGGGGCCTGCGCCTGGGCGCCCTGCTCGCGCTGGACTATGCGCGCACCGCGCAGCACCCGGTCAAGGCATTGATTTTGTGGCAGCCGGTGCTGAGCGGCGCGGCCTACCTGACCCAGTTTTTACGCCTGCGCACCGTTGGCGCGCTGCTGGCCGAAGGCGCGTCCGGGCACACCGGCACGGCGGCCCTGCGCGCGTCGCTGCAGGCAGGCGAGACGCTCGAAATCAGCGGCTATGATCTGGCGCCCGAACTGGCCGCCGCCATCGACGCGCTGCCAGCGCTCGAAGACTTCACGCCGGA
>Ga0308158_10002297_pt1 | contig 18362 bp, 22 predicted proteins | sample PhyBR2_FD_201038 | JGI IMG/M metagenome (GOLD analysis project Ga0308158, IMG submission 201038) | Phyllosphere microbial communities from UC Gill Tract Community Farm, Albany, California, United States - DLSLB.R2 | ecosystem: Host-associated > Plants > Phyllosphere > Unclassified | place: USA...
CATCAACTCCGGCACTGCCGGGGCTGTTCGCCCATCCATGGGCGGAAGGCGCCACTGCTTGACCGGATCCAGGAGATCACTGTGAACGCTACAAACAAAAACACCATTGCATTCGGCATTCCCAAGCTGCCCCTGCGCTACGGCGCCCTGGTCATGCCCTTGCTGCTTTCCGTCCTGATGACCTGCGTCGTCTCCCTGATCAGCACGCTGAAGAGTATCGGGATGTCGCCGCTGCTGGGCTCCAAGTGGCTCGCTGCCTGGGGTGTTTCGTGGCTGGTCGCCTTCCCCATCCTGCTGTTGCTGTTGCCCCTGGTACGCAAGGCGACTGCGGTATTGGTCCGGTCGGCCTGACATTCCAGATTGCGCCGGCCCGCCCTGCGGGCCGGCTTCTACGTCGCTTGCGCGGAGGCCATGGTGCCGGGCATCGGAATGCACGCATACTCGAATTCCCGATGCGTCCCGCCAGCCCCGACCATGACCGACCCTTACAACACCTCGTCCAGCCGTACGCCTGCCGCCCTGCTGAACGACGCAATGATCACCACCGCACTGGAGCTGCCGGGTTACCGCGCCGTGCGCAATCTCGGCCTGGTGCGTGGCATCACCGTGCGCTCCCGCTCCATCGTCGGCAACTTCCTGGGTGGGCTGCAGACCCTGTTCGGCGGCAACATCACCATCTACACGGAACTGTGCGAACAAGCCCGCGATGAAACCTACCGCGACATGGTTGCCCACGCCCGCCAGTTGGGTGCCAATGCCATCATTGGCGTGCGCTATGACGCCACCGAGCTGATGACCGGGCTGACCGAAGTACTCTGCTACGGCACCGCTGTGGTGGTGGAAGCGGATACCCGCTGACCGCTGACCCAAGGACGCCGCAAGGGTCTGCGGCAAGCCTGCAGCGGCCGAGCCGACCACACGCTGCCAATCTCGCCTTGAAACTGCCTGCGGCGTAATCCGCACTCCATCGTGAAGGATCACATGCGAACGAAACTGCTGGCCCACCTGATCGGCTTCATGGTGCTCGTGCCGAGTACGTTGGTGGCGTTGTTCTACAGCGCGCTGGGCCTGATGTTCGCGCTGGACTCGATCCAACGCCAGGAACATCAGGGCAATGCCGTGCTGGTACTGAGCTGTCTGGTCGGCGGCTGGCTCGGCATCGTCGCATTGTGGCGCGCCTATTTTGTGCTTGCTGCTGACCAGCGCACCTTCAGCACCACACGCATCTGGATTGGTTTCGGCTGTGGCAGTCTGGTTTCATTGATGCTGATCGGGATGGTGAACGGTTCACTGCTTTTCCGGGGACTGTTCTTCGGTTGGCCGCTGCTTGCTGTTGCTGCGTTCACCGCGATGTTGCTGCGCCACGACACCCGTGCCGCAGCACCTGCACCTTCCGCCTGATCAGGCACTGGACCTTGATAGAGCCGCCATGCCACGCAACGTCCTTTTCATCTGCACCCAGAACCGCTTGCGCAGTCCCACCGGAGAACAGGTCTTCGCCGACTGGCCGGGTATTGAAACGCAGTCGGCCGGGCTTGGAAACGATGCCAATACGCCGGTGTCGCCAGAGCTGCTGGCTTGGGCGGACCTGATCTTCGTGATGGAGAAAGCCCATCGCAACAAGCTGTCCAGGAAGTTCCGCGCACATCTGGATGGCAAGCGTGTCATCTGCCTGGGTATACCGGATGACTACGACTACATGGACCCGATACTGGTGCAGCTGCTCAAGCAGAAGGTGACGCGGTTCCTGCCTGTGGGATGAGTGGCACTACGGCTTGGCCTAAACGGAGCATCAGCTTCGGAGCGTTCCTCGCCCCCGGTGCCAGTGGTGCTTGCGTCGCCCTCTCCCCAACCCCTCTCCCGTGCAGGGAGAGGGGCTTTCAGTAGCTGCAGACTGCCGAGCCAGCTTGCTTGCGGGCTGAATGCAGGTACTGCGCTACTCTGCCTACCCGGGCAGTTGAACTCCTTCGGAGAGCAGATGCAGACCACGCCTCACCCGCTCGACAGGAAGATGCTGGCAGCACTGGCAGTCGTCGCATGGTCGGCGCTGCTGCTGCAGCTCTACCTGTCCATCGAATTGGCGTTTTCCAATGGCCGTGGCGTCCTCCATGGAACGCTTGCCTTCCTCGCCTACTTCACGGTGCTTACCAATCTGTTCGTCGCGCTTTCAGCCACCTTTCCGCTGGTTGCCGGAGCCACACCTCCTGGCCGGTTCTTCGCCAAACCCGAGGTGCTGGGTTGTGCGATCACCTCGATTGTCATGGTGGGTGCGGGCTATCACCTGCTGCTGCGCAATGCCTGGAGTCCGCAGGGTTTGCAGCTGCTTGCCGACTACCTGTTGCATTACGTTGTGCCGCTCGGTGCGCTTGCTTATTGGGTGGTGTTTGCGCCCCGCGCCCGACTTGGTGTGCTCGCGCCGCTGGCATGGTGCATCTATCCGATCGGCTATTTCATCTACGCGCTGATTCGTGGCGGACTGACTGGCATGTATCCGTACTACTTCATCGATGTCACCAGGATTGGCTTTGCCAAGGTAATGGTGAACTCGGTTGCGATGCTGGTGGCCTTCCTGCTGGTTGGTATGGCAGTACGCCTCATTCCGGTACTACGTGGCGCTTCCTTGCCGACCGCTGAGCGTTGAATCACCCATCAGCCCGCGGGGGCTGCCATCGACGGCACTCTTTGCCGCCACCTTGTCCACACACCCGACAGTACGCCATGCAGCAACAACGGCACCACCCAGCTGCTCCACAACAGCAGTGCGATGGCATCCGGGCTCGGCGCACGCCCGCTCGCTATCCAGGCCGGCAACAACAGCCGGAACACCACCGGCGCCAACGTGACCAGATAGGCCCGTGTCATCCAGCGTCGGTGCCTTGCGATGTTGCCGCGGCGGATGCTGCTCATCGCCACCAGGGCGGTCAGCAACCAGGCCAATGCGGTGCCGGCAAACGCCGTGGTGATCGCCGCAGGTGCCGGTGACGTCGCTATCAGGCCGACCGCCGCCACACAGGCGAGCAACATGCCGCCTATATAGCTGCGTCCCAGCCAACGGTGCAGACGAGGCCAGGCACGCGGCCAACGCGTCAGGAACTGCAGTGGGCCGAGCACGATGCCCAGCACACCACCCACGATATGCAGCCACAGCCAGCCACGGCGCGACCAGTACATGGTGTAGTGCGCCGGATCCAGATGCCGGTACTGAGCGTATACGGCCAGCAGGAAGTGCAGGCTGAGCGCCGCCAATGCCAGCCACAACAGTGCCCAGGCAAAGCGCTGCAGGGAACCACGGCGTCCAGAGACAGCTTGCGACGGGTCGGACATGCTCACCTCGGCGGGGGCGTCGGTCTGAGCATACAAGTCCCGGCCGGTGCGCTGTAGACCACGTTCAAGCATGCCGCAGGCAACGACGTGTGCATCAACGGAAGTGGGGAGACTGCGGTTCCCTTCTTGCTGACTGGGCCAGTTGTTGCAAAATACAAATCATTCGCATTTAATTTCCCACTTGCATCGCCGCCCGCCAGAGCGCCGTTTCGCCCCGCATCGGAAGCGGGCATCGCCCCCGCCCGTGGCCAATCCGCTGCTTTCCCCCGTTCAGGCCCGCCCATGCACCCCAATCGCCCCACCCGCCGCCCGGCTCACGCCGCCGCTTCATCGTTCCCGTTCACTATTGCCAGCGCACCACTGAAGGCTGCCATCTGCCTTGCCTTGGCAGCCACCAGCGGTGGCGTCCTGGCGGCACCGCAGGCCGCCACAGGCGGCGCTCCCAGCACGGGAAATGACAGCGCCACCCAGCTGGATACGGTGCGCGTGGTTTCCCAGCGCGCCAACCGGGTCAGCAACGGTGCCACCAACCTTGATCTGGATATCAAGGAAACCCCGCAGTCGATCAGCCTGGTCAGCGGCGAGCAGATGCAGCAGTTCGGCATCGACAACATCAACGACGCGCTGCGCCTGGCCACCGGCATCCAGGTGGAGGAATGGGAAACCAACCGCACCAACTACGTGGCGCGCGGCTTCGACATCAAGAACACCCAGATCGACGGCGTCGGCCTGCCCAATGACTGGGGCATCGTCACCGGTGCGATGGATGCCTTCGGCTACGAGAAGCTCGAGGTCATCCGCGGCGCCAATGGCCTGCTCACCGGCGTGGGCAATGCCTCCGGCACCATCAACTACGTGCGCAAGCGCCCCACCAACGAGGCCAAGGGCCAACTGGGCGTCAGCGTCGGCTCCTGGGGCAAGCGCCGCGTCGAGATCGACTATTCCACGCCCTTCACCGAGGATGGCCGTTGGGCCGGTCGGGTGGCGGCTGCGCATGAAGACGCCGACTCCTACCTGCGCGGCTTCAATACCGACCGCAATTTCTTCTACGGCGTGGTCGATGGCCAGATTGGCGACAACGGCACGCTGACCGTGGGCTATTCCTGGCAGAAGGCCAACAGCGACCAGAACATGTGGGGTGCGCTGACCTTCGTCAACGCCGATGGCACGCAGGCGTCATGGCGCCGCAGCGCCTCCACCACCCAGGATTGGACCTACTGGGATACCAAGACCGAAACCGCCTTCGCCGAATACACCCACCAGTTGGGTGCGGACTGGCAGGTGAAGGCCTCGTACAACTACCGCAAGAGTGGCAGCGATGACCAGTTGTTCTTCGCCTACACCACCACCGGACTGGATCCGCTGACCGCCGAAGGCCTGGTTGGCTGGTCGTACAAGGGCATCGACCAGGGCAGCTCGCACCTGGGCGATATCACCTTGAATGGTCGTTTCCAGTTGTTCGGCCGCGAGCAGGAAGCGGTGTTCGGCTTCAGCATCGCCAAGAGCGAAGAGACCACCTGGGACCACCCGGTGGATAGCAGCGATCCTTCGTTTGGCGCATTGCCCGCCTTCCCCTACGCAGGCAACGCCATTGCCGAGCCGCAATGGGGTCCGCGTACCAGATCCAACTGGACCAACCAGCGCCTGAAGCGCGGCTATGGTGCGACCCGGCTGAGCTTCACCGATCGCCTGAAGTCGGTGATCGGCTTCAACTGGGCCGAGTACCACCGCGACGGCAACAACGGCGTTGCCTTCAACCAGACCGAAGACCATATCAGTCCCTATGCCGGCCTGACCTGGGACTTCAATGACAGCGTGCTTGGCTATGTCAGCTACTCCGACATCTACCAGCCGCAGGACCAGTACGACATCAAGCATGTCTACCTGGACCCCACCAAGGGCGTGAACTACGAAGTCGGCATCAAGGCCGAATGGCTGGACCGCCGCCTGCTGACCACGCTGGCGCTGTTCAAGGCCAAGCAGGAAAACCTGTCCACCTATGGCGGCTATGACTTCGCCACCGCCAACTACTGGTATTACGGCGTGGACGTGGAATCCAAGGGCGTGGAGTTCGAAGCCACCGGCAAGCTCAGCGACAACACCAACCTGGTATTCGGCTACACCCAGCTGAAGATGAGCAACCAGGACGGTGGCAGCACCTATACCTGGGTGCCGCGCCGCACCGCAAACCTGATGTTGACCTCGCGCCTGCCGAACCATGAAGCACTGTCGTTCGGCCTGGGTGGCCGCTGGCAGAGCGATACCTCCACCAAGGAAAGCTATACCAACATGGTGGTGCGCCAGGGTAGCTATGCCGTGCTCAACGCCTTCGTCGCCTGGGACGTGCTGCCCAACGCAACGGTACGCGCCAACATCAACAACCTCACCGACCAGAAGTACATCAACAGCCTGTACCAGATTGGTTACTACGGTGCCCCGAGCAATTACCAGTTGAGCTTTGACTGGCGGTTCTGAGGACGGCGTATAGCGAAGCAGTCATGGCTTTTGGCTTTTGGCTTTTGGCTTTTGGCTTTTGGCTTTTGGCTTTTGCTTCATCCCCTCTCCCCTTGCGGGAGAGGGTGCCCCGAAGGGGCGGGAGAGGGGTAGCACTTCACTGCCAACCTTACCCCCTTCCCTGCCCCTCGCCCTCTCCCCAACCCCTCTCCCGCAGGGGGAGGGGCTTCAAGCAACGCTTCACCCGAACCGACACGACACCATGTCCCAATCAACCACCATCGCCACGCCCTCCCGCTCACGACGCCAGATCGTGCTGCACGTGCTGGCCGCAATGTTCGGCGGCTACGTCTTTGCCTGGGGCACGGTGGCGTTGGCGACCTGCCTGTTGTTCGCGGCCAAGCTCGACTTCCACGATGCAGAGTTCCTCGGCGCCTTCATCGGCCTGCTCGTCTACGTGACGGTGTTCCTGTGGAGCATCGCGACCCAGCGCCTGCTGCGCGTCTGGATCGTCCTGTTCGGCGGCGGACTGTTGATGGCGGGCGCTGCATCGCTGGTCCAATCCCTGCTCGCATGACCGGAGAAGTCCATGTTCAATAGTTTCCGGCAAGCAATGGCGTGGCTGCATACCTGGTTCGGCCTGGTGCTGGGCTTCGTGCTGATGGCGGCGTTCTTCTTTGGCGCGCTGTCCGTCTTCGACCGCGAAATCGATCGTTGGGCGATTCCCGCCACCCGCATCGAAGCGCAACCGATGCCGTCCTTCGAGAAGATCCTGCGGCCTGCCTTCGAGCGCATGCAGCCGACCAAGGAGGCCATCGATGCGATGCGCCCACGTGTCAACGGGCCGATGCCCACGCACTTCGACAAGGTCGCCAGCTGGAGTGCCTACACCACCCATCGCGATCCAGTGCTGGCCCTGTATGCGGGCTATCAGGTGCCCAATGCCAAGGACCCGGAAGAACTGATCTGGGCCTATACCACCATCGATCCGCGCGATGGCAGCGTGCTTCCCGACGACCATTTGAAGATCGGCAGCGGCTTCTTCTTTCCGCTGCACTACGGCCTGACCCTGGACTGGAAAAACCTGGGCATCTGGATAGTTGGCTTCTCCGCCCTGGTGATGCTGACCGCGTTGATCAGTGGCGTAGTGATGCATCGGAAAATCTTCCGCGAATTTTTCACGTTCCGCCCGGGCAAGGCCAGGCTGCGCAGCGTGCTGGACCTGCACAACCTCACCGGCGTGGTGGCGCTGCCGTTCCACTTCTTCTTCGCACTGACCGGCCTGCTGATCTTTGCCGGCACCTATTATTTTCCGGTCGGGCACACCCAGCTGCATGATCTGCACGACCTGCACGAACGGATGGAAGCGCAGGAAACCGGACTGCCGCATCAGCGCGCAGGCGTTGCCGCTGGGCTGGCTTCGGTGGATGCGATGGTCGCGCAGGCGCAGCGGCGCTGGGAGGCCAATGACAAGGCTGGCGATGTCGGCTTCCTGGTGCTGCAGCATGTTGGCGATGCCAACGGCTACGTCAGCGTCTACCGCGCCGGCACCGACCGCATCGCATTGGTAGGCGATGGCATCCACTTCAAATCCTCTGACGGCAAGCTGATCCGCGAAGATCCGGCCGCCACGCCGGTGGCACGCATGGCCGAGTTCCTCACCGGCCTGCACCTGCAGCACTTCCGCCATTGGCTGCTGCGTTGGCTGTACGTATTCGGCGGCCTTGCCGGTGCGGTGTGCATTGCCACCGGCTTCATCTTCTTCGTCGAAAAACGCAAGCGTCAGCACGCCCTGCAGGGCAGCCAAGGTGCACGCATCGTGGATGCGCTGGCCGTGACCACGGTGACCGGCATGGTTCTGGCCACGCTGGGCATCCTGATCGCCAACCGCCTGCTGCCCGAGGCCCTGCCCGGCCGTGGCGACTGGGAGCGCCATGCGTTCTGGGCGGTGTGGGCGTTGGCGCTCGTGCATGCGGGTGTGCGCGGTGCACCGGTGGCACGCGGCCTGGCCAACCCGGCGTGGCGCGAACAGACCTGGGCCATCGCGGTGATGGCAGTCGCAGCCGTCGCCCTGAACTGGATCACCACCGGCGACCATCTGCTGCGCACACTGGCGCGCGGCTATTGGCCGGTGGCGGGTATCGATCTGTTCCTGCTCGGCAGTGCGTGCGTGGCCATGATCGCTGCCCGCAAGCTCGGCCAGCACGCGCATGCCAAACAGGCCGCGCAGCGGGAGAACGCCCATGCATGAGTCGCTGTCTGCCAACCTGATGCTGGCCGCCGCACTGCTGAGCAGCCTTGCCGGCATGGCATGGCTGGCATTGTCGATGCAGGTACATGCGCTGCAGGTGTGGCCACGCCAGCCATCGCCGACCACCCTGCGCTTGCTACGCATCCTCGGCAGCTTCAGCGTCTGCGTTGCATTGGTGCTGTGCCTGGCGGTGGATCACGCCACGATGGCGGTGCTGGTCTGGGTAATGGCCTTGAGCGCTGCAGCAATGTTGGTGGCGTTTATGCTGTCTTCGCAGCCGCAGCGTTTGCGCGTGTTTGCGCCTTGGATCAGGTAACAACGCAGTCGGCAGGCAATGCATGCTGACTGCCAAGCTCAGCGCTGTTCGCCCATGTGTTCACGATACGCGGCAGCTTCCGCGTGCAGCCATTCGCGGAATGCCAGGAAGCCGCGATGACTGGTCGAACGCTCCGGGTAGACCAACCAATGCGACCATGCTGTCTTTAGCCGTTGATCGGACAGCAACTGCAACTGGCCTGACTGCAGCAACAACTGCGCGCGCGTCACCCGCCCGAGCGCCACGCCCACGCCTTCCAATGCCGCACGGTGGTGCGATTCGGAGTCATCGAAGATGGCAACGTAGCGCTTGGGGGCTTCTGCGTCGGTCAAGGCGAACCAGCGATCCCATTCTCCATCCGGGTCACCCAATAGCGGCCACTCCGACAATGGTTTCGCATCGATGCCGCCCATGCGTTCAACCAGCGCGGGGCTGGCCATCGGCACCAGCCATTCATCGATCAGGGGCTCGGCGATCACGCCCGGCCAACGACCATCGCCGATACGCATCGCCCCATCAAACTGCAGTTGCCGTTCGAAATCGACCAGCAGTTGGTTGGACTGCAGGTTGATCTCGATCTGCGGATGCGCCGCCACGAAACGACCCAGACGCGGCACCAGCCATGCCGATGCCATCGTCGGCACCGCGCTGATCGACAACACACAATCGCGGCGCGCCTGGAACGGGCGGAAGACCTCGTTGATCGCATCCAGGTGCGGACCAATCTGGTCCAGCAGACGTCGCCCTTCCTGCGTCGGTGCCACGCCCCGTGCCTGCCGCAGCAGCAGCGGATAGCCGAGCCGCTGCTCCAACTGGCGCATCTGGTGGCTCAAGGCACTGACGGTGACGTTCATCGCCTCGGCAGCACGCGACATGTTGCCCATGCGTGCGGCAAGCACGAAACCCTGCAGGAATTGGAGTGGCGGCCTGGACATAAGATTTGAGTTTTACTCAACACTTGATTGAAGGATGCTCGCTTTTCCTGACTATAGCCCGGGACTAACCTCGAATTCTCTCAACAAGGAGTAGGGAAATGAGCGTCTATACCGACCTGCTGTTCATGCAAGGACATATCGTCAATGTCGAGCTGGCGAGGCAGTTGGCGGGCGAAGACGGCACAGCCGCCGCAGCCGAGGGCGCAAGCGACGTTGGCAGGACGCGCAGGGATGAGCGCAGTCATGAACCCGTAGACGCCCCGGCGCGCGCGATGTCCCTGCCAACGGGCGCCTGCTCGAATCGTTGAAGCCCGCCCGTTCCGATCCGTGTGCAGCAGCGCAGGCCCGCCTCTCCGTCATCAACCCCGCCGCTACTTGGTATGGTTCGACAGATGAAAACCCACCACTGGCGCGGCCGAGCGGCCGCCTTGCTTACCACCGTCGTGATCCTGTGCATCGTCTCCAACCCGGAACTGGCTACGTTGGTGCCTGTGCTGGATGCATTGGGGCTGGACGTGCTGCTCGCGCTTTTCTCCGCACAGCTGATGGTGATCTTTTCGGATGTGCTGTTGCCGCATGCGCGGCATTTCCACCAGCGCTGGGGCAGGCGCGCATTGAAGCCGGTTGGTGATGCGCTGCTGTGTGCAGCAGGCGGCTATCTGCGGCAGTTGGCCGGGCATGTGCGGCTTGCAGGGATGCCAGCGCGCGTTGCTTGACCCCTGGTTTATAGGAGCGGCGTAAGCCGCGAAGCTGACGGTATTGAAGCCATCCGCATTTTTGCCAACTGATGATGTATCGGCTTCGCGGCTTACGCCGCTCCTACAAAGGCAAGGAAGCCATGTTGCTGCTTGTGGCTTGCTTGACGCGCTTTCGCCTACCCTCACCCCAACCCCTCTCCCTGAGGGAGAGGGGCTTCAGGGCTTAACGACAAAGGCCCGCCAATGGCGGGCCTTTGCGTTTGCTGCGAACTGCGAAGAAACCGCTGGCGCGATTACTTGGCGGCAGCTTCCTCTGCCTTCGGGATCGAGGCTTCGGTGGTGATGCGGACCTTGACGTCATCGCTGACGGCCGGGGCGTAGGCGCCCACGCCGAAATCGCTGCGCTTGAGGGTGGTGGTGGCATCGAAGCCGACCGACGGCACCTTGGCCATCGGGTGCTCACCGGCACCGTTGACGGTCACGTCCAGCACCACCGGCTTGGTGATGCCCTTGACAGTCAGGTCGCCGGTCACGGTCAGCTTGTTGGTGCCGGCGGCTTCCACCTTGGTGCTCTTGAAGGTAGCGGTCGGGAACTTGGCGGCGTCGAAGAAATCGGCGCTGCGCAGGTGCTCGTCGAACTTGGCAGTGAAGCTGTTCAAGCCGGACAGCGGCAGGGTCACTTCCACGCTGGACTTGCCCACGTCAGCGGCGTCGTACACCAGGGTGCCGTCAGCGTTGCCGAAATGCGCGCTCGGGTTGGAGAAGCCCATGTGGCTCCACTGCACCAGCACGTCGGTGTGGGTCGGGTCGAGCTTGTAGGTGCCGGCGGCGATCTGGATCGCAGCAGCTTCCGGGGCAGCCGGGGCAGCAGCAGCGGCATCGGCCGGCGCAGCGGCGGTTTCGGCCGGGGCGGCAGCCGGGGCAGCGGTGTCAGCCGGCTTGGAGCAGGCGGTGATGGCGGCGGCCAGGGCCAGCGGGAGCAGCAACTTGGTCATAGCGGACATGGATCTCTCCTTGGAGGTGATAGACGGGATAATTCTGGACAAGCAAGGCGTCAGCCAACGTGACGGACGCCGCGTGGAACACTTCAACAATCAGGCAATACGCGCGGCTTCGTCGAACGAAAGCCGCGGCAGGCGCGGGAAGATGCCGGACGGGTCGCCATAGCCCAGATTGACGAGGAAATTGGACTTGATGGCGGTGCCGGCAAAAAACGCTTCATCCACCTTGGCCGGGTCGAAGCCCGACATCGGGCCTGCATCCAATCCCAGCGCGCGCGCGGCGAGGATCAGATAGGCACCCTGCAGGCTGCCGTTGCGGAACGCAGCCTCGTGGCGGCCTTCGCGCGGGCCATCAAACCAGGCCTTGGCGTCGGTGTGCGGGAACAGGTACGGCAGCTTCTCGTGGAAATCCAGGTCAAAACCAATGATCGCGGTGACCGGTGCAGCCAGGGTCTTGGCCAGGTTGCCCTCGGACAGGGCCGGGGCCAGCTTCTGCTTGGCTTCGGCCGATTTGACGAACACGAAGCGGGCTGGACTGGCGTTGGCGGAGGTGGGGGCCCACTTCAGCAGGTCATACAGGGCGCGCAGCTGGCTATCCTCGACCGGACGGTCCTGGAACGTGTTCTGGGTGCGGGCGGTGCGGAACAGCTGGTCAAGCGCGGCATCGTTGAAGATGTCGGACATGGAAACTCCGTGATGAATTGGCTACGGTCGTGACATTGGACCGGTCAGGCCGGGACAATGGCACACCGATCAGAGGTCGCAGTGTAGAGCCCTCTGGCTGTTGCAACACCCAGCCTTATTGAAACGAATTAATGCCATACGCGAAACGATCGACGCTCCCCTGGACGATCACCGACGGCCGCGCAGGCAACGTGCGCCAGGCGGTGGCACTGGCGTCCGCGCTGGCGCTGGGCGGCCAGCAGCGTCTGCAGCTGCTGCCACGGGCGCCGTGGCGCTGGCTGTCGCCGCGGCTGCTGCCGGGTGCCGCACAGGGCTTTGGACCGCAGTTTGCGCAGCTGGCCGGCAACCCGCCAGCGCTGGCGATTGGCTGCGGCCGGCAGGCGGCGGGCGCATTGCGGGTACTCGGCCAACGCGGTAGCCGCACCGTACAGATCCTCGACCCACGTATTCCGCCGCGCCACTGGGACCTGCTGGTGGTGCCCGAGCACGACCGCCTGCGCGCGGACAACGTGCTGACCCTGTTGGGCAGCCTCAACCCGGTCAGCGATGACTGGCTGGCCTGGGGCCGGGCCGCCTTCTCCAGCTTCGAGCAACTGCCGGGGCCACGCACCGCCTTGCTGGTGGGCGGCCCCACCGATCATGCACCGTGGCAGGACGACGACATCCAGCCGCTGTTCCAGCAACTGGCTGCCCGCATCCGCGCCGACGGCGGCAGCGTGCTGGCCACCACCTCGCGGCGCACCCCGCGGGCGGTGACGGCCGCCCTGCTGCGCGCCTTCGACGACGTGCCGGGGGTCATATGGGCCGACGGCGGTGATGGCTCCAATCCCTATGCCGGCCTGCTGGGCTGGGCCGACCGCATCGTCTGCACGCCGGACTCGGTCAACCTGCTGTCGGAAGCCTGCGCTACCCGCGTGCCGGTTGGCGTGCTGTTGGGTACGCGTGCGCAGGAGCGGATGGCCCGCTTCCAGCAGGCGTTGCGGGAGCGTGGGCGGTTGCTGGATGGGCTGGCCGCGTTTGATGTTGATTTGGGCATGGCGGTTGAACCCTTGCGCGAGACCACCCGCATTGCGGCTGAGGTGAAGTTGCGCTTGGGGTTGTGAGCGGCTCTGACTCTGCCTCTGACCTTCGCCCCTGGCTGGTCATTCCCGCGAAGGCGGGAATCGCTCTTGGCTCTGGCTCCTGGCTGTGGCAGTGGCCTTCGCCCCTGGATCGTCATTCCCGCGAAGGCGGGAATCGCTTTTGGCTCTGGCTTCGATTCCTCCGTACGAAAGAGGAACCAAAGCACAGCAAATACAGGAGCAAGAGCAGGAGCGATTCCCGCCTTCGCGGGAATGACGAGCTTGAAAAGCAAAAGAAACGGCAACAGCAACGACACAAGCCAAGACAGAAGCAACGGCAGAAGCCAAGGCAGAAGCACCGCCGACGCCTATCGGCATCGGCACCGTCCGTCCTCCACCATCCCCTCCCCGCCAATCGCCTAGAATGGCCGCTGTTTTCTGATTGGAGCAGGCCCCATGCCTTCTTTTGACGTCGTATCCGAAGTTGACAAGCACGAGCTGACCAACGCCATCGACCAGGCCAACCGCGAGCTGTCCACCCGCTTCGATTTCAAGGGTGTGGCCGCAAGCTTCGAGCAGGATGGCGAGAAGCTGATCAAGCTCACCGCGCCCACCGATTTCCAGCTCAAGCAGATGTCGGACATCCTCAAGCAGCGCCTGGCCGCGCGTAACATCGACTTCCGTTGCATGGAATTCGGCGACATCGAGACCAACCTGGGTGGCGCGCGCCAGCAGGTGACGGTCAAGCAGGGGATCGAGCAGAAGCTGGCCAAGCAGATCGCCGCCAAGATCAAGGAATCCAAGATCAAGGTCGACACCCAGATCAACGGCGACAAGCTGCGCGTCAACGGCAAGAAGCGCGATGACCTGCAGGAAGTGATGGCGCTGCTGAAGAAGGGCGACTTCGAACAGCCGCTGCAGTTCGACAACTTCCGCGACTGATCTGAACCCGTTGCAGCAGGCTCAACCGGCCTGCTGCAGCTTCCGGTACAGGGTGGTGCGCGAAATACCCAGCTGACGTGCCGCGGCGCTGAGATTGCCGGCATGCGCCGCCACCGCCTCGCGCACCGCCTGTGCGCCCTGGCTACGTAGCGAACCCGTCGCTGCCACCGCAACCGCCTGGGTACTGGCACGCGCGCGCACCGGTCCGCGCAGGTACTGCACCTGCAAGGCGCTGTCTGCACGCAGCGGTACCCGATGTACCGGCCCGGCCTGCAGCAGGCGGCGACGCTGGTGCGTGCTGGCTTCGGCAAACATTGCGTCCAATGTCATCAACGGCAAGACACCACTGCGCGGAAGGCCGAGAAGGCGCCGCGCCACGCTGTTTGCGGCACGCAGCTGGCCGTCTTCGCCCACCGCCAGCACGCCCTGTAGCGGCGTTCCCAGCCAACGCGCGTCGTGCTGCACGGCCAGTAGATGGCAATCACGCTGCTGCTGGATCAACTGGTTCTCTATCGACAACGCGGCCTGGCGGAAGTAGCCGCGCAGCAACTCGCTGTCACGCTCGCCGATGCCGGTGATATCCAGTGCGCCCAGTACTTCACCATCGGCGCCGTGCAGGGGCACGCTCAGGCAATAGACCTGCGAGAACTCATCAAGGTAATGCTCGTTCCCGCGTACCAGGGCCGGCGCATCCTCGGCCAGTGCGCAGGACGGCGCGGTGGTGCCGATCTCGATCTCACGCACGCGCCGCCCTAGCTGGATCGGCCGCAGTATCGCCTCATCGCCCAGGCCGTGTTCGCGTTGGGCGATGATCAGGCCGTCGCGGTTGACGCAGAACAGGGTCCAACGGCGACCACCGAACGCCGCCCATAGATCATCCATGTCCTGGCGCACGCACCGCGCCAACAAACGATCCACCGGATCGTCCAGACGCAGCTTGCGTTGCACCAACGAAGAATACTGTGGCGCCTGCTGCGGACGCACGCCCGCTTGCCGCGAGCGCTCCCAGGAACGCAGCACGGCCGGTGCCAGCAGTTGCGCAGGCAGGCTGCCGCCTTCCGCGAAGCGCTGTCGCGCTGCTGCCAGGCGTTGCTGCTGCACGAGCGTGGTGGCCATGGGCGTCCTCCAGACAACTGCACCCAGCCTACACCTCGCTCGCTGACTGAATTGCCATCGCGGACCCGTTCGGCCCGCGATGGTTTGTTCCATCAACCGATCTTGAGGATGGGCTTCAAGGTAATGCCCTTGGTGCTGTCCTCGGCTGCCTGGTTGATCTGCTCCAACGGATAGAACTTCACCAGCTTGTCGAACGGGAAGCGGCCCTGCTGGTACAGCTGTACCAGCTGTGGGATGAATACCTTGGGTACGCTGTCGCCTTCGACGATGCCGCGGATGCTGCGCCCACCCAGCAGCAGGTTGTTGACATCGAACTCGGCCTTGGTGCCCAGCTTGGGCGCACCCACCACGCCGATCATGCCCAACCCGCCCAGCGCTTCGATGCCCTGCGCCAACACCTCCGGGCGACCGGTGGATTCCAGCGCGAAGTCAGCACCGCCGTCGGTGATGGCACGCACCGCCTCGATCACATCCACCTCGCGGCTGTTGATCGTATGGGTGGCACCCAATTCCTTGGCCAGCTCCAGCCGCGACGGCACCACGTCGATGGCGATGATGGTGGTGGCACCGGCCACACGCGCAGCCATCACCGCACTCAAGCCAACCGCACCCGCACCATAGGACGCAAAGCTGCTGCCAGCGCCGACCTTGAGCGAGTTGATCACCGCACCGGCACCGGTCTGGATGCCACAGCCCAACGGGCCGAGCAGCTCCAACGGCGCATCGACCGGCACCTTGATCGCATTGTTCTCGCGGCTCAGCGCGTAGGTTGCGAACGAGGACTGGGCGAAGAAATGATCGTGCAGCGGCTGGCCGTGCGGGTCCTGGATGGCGGTGCTGCCGTCCAGTTCACCACCGCCGAAGTTCAGCCCGTAGAAATCCTTGCAGTACGCACCATGACCGCCACTGCAGGGGTTGCAATGCCCGCAGGCACCGTAGGTGAGCACTACATGGTCGCCGACCTTCAGATCCTTGACACCCGGGCCCAGCGCTTCGATCACGCCCGCACCTTCATGGCCAAGTACTGCCGGCAACGGCACCGGGTAGTACTGGTCGCGCACGATCAGGTCGGTATGGCACAGGCCGGTCGCAACGACACGCACCAGCACCTCGTCATCCTTGGGACCGCGGATGCGCGCCTTCTCGATGGTGAACGGCTTTTCCTTCTCGCGCACCACCGCCACGGTGATGTCACGCAGTTCTGCAGATGCACTCATGGGTTTCTCCTGTTCAGAGTGGATAGGCCGGGGCTTCGCCCTTGATGGTCAGCCACTGCCATTGGGTGAACTCTTCGATGTTGGCCGGGCCGCCGATGCTGCTGCCATTGCCGGAGGCACCGACACCGCCAAACGGATTGACGACCTCGTCATTCACGGTCTGGTCGTTGATATGCAGGATGCCGGTGTGCAGTTGTTCGCCCAGCTTCAGGGCACGGCCAACATTGCTGGAGACGATGGCCATCGACAGGCCGTACTCGGTGTCGTTGGCCAACGCTGCGGCGTCTTCATCGCTGTCGAACGGCACCACCACCGCCACCGGTGCGAAGATCTCCTCACGGAAAGCAGGATTGGTCTTGTCCACGCCACTGAGCACGGTGGGCTCGAAGAACAGATCCTGATAGGTGCCGCCGGTTTCCAGTGTCGCCCCGGCCGCTGCCGCCTCGGCCACCACGCGCGCGGCATGGTCACGCTGCTGTGCGTTGATCAAGGGGCCCAGCGCGACATCGGCAAGCGCCGGATCACCGACGGTCAGTGATTGCGCTTTGGCGATGAGCTTTTCCAGGAACTGCGCATAGATGCCACGTTGAACCAGCACGCGACCGGTGGCCATGCAGATCTGGCCCTGGTGCAGGTAGACGCCCCAGGCGGTATTGGCGATGGCCAGGTCGATGTCGGCATCGTCGAGCACGATCAGCGCATTTTTGCCGCCGAGTTCCAGCGACACTTTCTTCAGATGCCGGCCAGCTGCTTCACCTACCTTGCGGCCGGCAGCGGTGGAGCCGGTGAACTGGATCATGGCGATATTCGGATCACTGGTCAGCGCCGCACCCGCTGCGCCGTCGCCCGGCAACACATGCAACACACCCGCCGGCAATCCGGCCAGTTCAAACAGGCGCGCAATCACCAAGCCACCGCAGACCGCCGTACGCGGATCCGGCTTGAGCACCACCGCATTGCCCAGCGCCAGCGCCGGCGCAACGGCACGCATCGCCAGGTACAAGGGGAAGTTGAACGGCGAGATCACTCCGACCACACCCAGCGGTCGACGTCGCGCCAGATTCAACCGACCCGACGCCGACGGCAGGATCTCGCCAACGCTGCGCGAAGGCAGCGCGACGGCCTCGTGCAGGGCCTTGGTGCTTACCTTGTTCTCGAAGCCGGCTTTGAGCCTGGTCGAACCGGACTCACGCACCAGCCAGTCGATGATCTCGGCCGCGTGTTCATCGGCCAGCTGCGCGGCGCGACGCAGCACCTGCGCGCGGGTTTCATAAGGCGCGTTGGCCCAGTCGCGCTGTGCCTTGGCGGCGGCTGCGGCCGAGCGCGCGATCTGCGCCGGGTCGGCCATCGCAATGCTGCCCAGCACCTTGCCGGTGGCCGGCTCGATCACATCCTGCTGGCTGCTGCCGGCCTGCCATTGACCATCAAACTGCTTGCCTGCCCATAGCGCGGGGGGAAGAAATACCTGTTCTGCCATTGCCTGTACTCCTGGCGTGGTCTGTGCCGACATTGAATACCTGCGCCCGGCCAGTGCCTATTAGCCTTCGGCAAGATCCTTGCAACCCGCTGAAACCATGGGATTTTCCACAATGCACGGTGTCCAGTTTGTGGACAGTGAATGCCAGCCCGATGACAGCACGAGGGCAGCCGACAGCGATGACCACTACAATCGCCTGCCCTGCCAGCCCAAGCTCCCGCCATGAACGAACCAGCCATGAACGACGAAGCCGCCATCGATCCCATCGCCGTCACCCGCAACTGGGTGGAGAAGGCCGTGATCGGATTGAACCTGTGCCCGTTCGCCAAGGCCGTCTACGTCAAGCAGCAGGTACGCTTCGTGCTCAGCGATGCGAGCACGCCCGAGGCGCTGCTGGAGCAGCTGGCCGAGGAGCTGGTGTTGTTGCGCGACACCCCGGCCGAGCAGATCGACACCACGCTGATCATCCACCCGGAAGTGCTGGAAGATTTCCTGGACTACAACGACTTCCTCGAGAACGCGGACGCGGCGGTGGAAGCACTGGATCTGCAGGGCATCCTGCAGGTGGCCAGTTTCCACCCGCAGTACCAGTTCGCCGGTGCTGCCGCCGATGACGTGAGCAACTACACCAACCGCTCGCCCTACCCGACCCTGCACCTGCTGCGCGAAGACAGCGTGGAGCGCGCGGTGGCCGCTTTCCCCGACCCGGATGTGATTGTCGAGCGCAACATCGCCACGCTGGACAAGCTGGGCGTGGAAGGCTGGCATCGGGTGCTGGGCGGCGGTGAAGGCAACGCCTGAGAGATGACCTGTAGTGCCGAGCCATGCTCGGCAGAGGCGTTACCGGTAATGTCCAATGTAGTGCCGAGCCATGCTCGGCAGGGGC
>Ga0308158_10002299_pt1 | contig 18360 bp, 13 predicted proteins | sample PhyBR2_FD_201038 | JGI IMG/M metagenome (GOLD analysis project Ga0308158, IMG submission 201038) | Phyllosphere microbial communities from UC Gill Tract Community Farm, Albany, California, United States - DLSLB.R2 | ecosystem: Host-associated > Plants > Phyllosphere > Unclassified | place: USA...
AAATACACTGGAAGGCATACTTTATCGTATGCGCACAGGCATTCAGTGGCGAGATTTGCCTGAAAGTTCTACTGGGGATAAATGAAAATCCTCTATCTTTTTAATATCCTTAGGAGCAAACCAATATCTTATTGCGGTATTACAGGTTCGCGTACCTTCCGCTACTGGGCATTTTTCCCATACGTTAATTTTCTTTTTTTTATTATTTTCTTTTTCCACCTTTTTGATTGAATCTAAATCAGTAACTACCAAAGTCTTAAGTTCAAGAAAGTCGAGGAGTGGATAAAAAAGATGAGCATGAGCTCCTCCAGCTTCAATACAAGTTACATACTGGCTTGCTAATTTTTGATGTTCTGGTAAGGATTTATCAACTAATTCTCTGAGGCGAGGCATTAATAACCGTTCAGTTGTCCCCTCAACCATAATCACTTTATCTGCAAAATAAAGATCACACTTAGTCAGAGTCATGTATTTATGCAAGAACTCTTTATCAGTAACAGATATTGTTTGCATACCCTTTTTAAAATCTTTAACTTTAGTATTTCTAATACTTTTCACTGCATCTTTTTGGTTATAGAAATATCTTACTGCATCAAAACATGCCGCATTAGCAACATGAGAAGAATGTGTAGTAATAATAAACTGAACATTCCAAACGTCTTCTGCTGGATAGGCACTCGAAAGCTTTTGAATAGCAACATTTAATTGATTAATAAAAACTTCCTGCATCTGTGGATGCAAATGAGCTTCAGGTTCTTCAATGAATATCAAATGGGCTGAAGGGCGAGTAATTTGAGATCGGTAAATTTTGTGATAGCTTTCAAGTTGTAGCAGCATATAGATTAAATTTCGCGTACCAAGACCATTATATCCCTCAGGTAAATGCACACCATCTGTACCACTATAAACAACTTTTGTATGCCCAGACAAAAGTGCCTCTACATTTAATGAAGTTTCAGGCCTTAATTCAGTATCATTAAGACTTGGAAAACCCATCACCCCCATAACAGGTAATAACTTTTTGAGCATTTTGTCAAAATCACTTTGAACATTAAGCTCAATATCTTCAACAGATTTCTTTAATTTCGCAGCTAACTCTTGATCAGATTCTGTAGCCGTTGGTGCAGCAGCTGTTTTAAACAATTCACTAAGTAATTTTCCGATAACATCAGCCTCACCAAGCTTTGTCTTATCAAGAGTTCTTTGTGCTTGAACAAAGTTACATTGTAATAATGCTGCGAATGCTGAAGTATCCTCGAAATTTCTCTTATTAGACTTATCCGTCGGATCTATTGCACTAACATGCACTTCGTAAATTTTTGATAAGTTATTACGTAAACACTTAAAAAAATGTATTTGAGGTTCCATACCTACTGGTGGTTGAGGTATATCAAACAACAAATGCATTTTTGCTAAGACAGGCCTATATTCAATACAAGCAATCGCTGTTGTAGAGTCCATATCTAAATCAATGATAAATGGTGAAAGAGGCCCTAAAGTCGGGGCATCACTATCGTATCGAAATGTCAAAGAAAGAGTGATTATAGGCAGTGTATTATATATCTGCTCTGGACTTGCCCCCTCTTCTTTCAATTTTCTTGCATTTAAAAACTTCTCACGAGACAAACTAGAAAAATCTTCCAACCTAAAACGGGCTCCTGACTCACCACAAAAACAATCAAATATGCTAGTAAAAGATGTTTTTCCGCTATTATTTCGCCCTACAATCACAGTTGAATTCTTTTCTAATACAATCTCAATATCTTCAAGAAGTCTATACCCCTCAACTCTAACTTTTTCGATACGCATTGTTCCCCCCAAAATACATTGGTTATTGTAACTTTATCTATTTTTTCAAAGGTTTCGCCCAAGAAGAGCATGTAAATTATTTTGTGTACATTACGTTCTTTATAAATGATTTTTTAGCTAGTCGTCCACGCATTCGACAACTGCTCAGCTTGCTTCATCACAAGCTCAATCGCTTCAGCCGCTTTATCAGGCGGGTATTTCCATCGCTGCAAAGTACGACGTACTAATATTTTCAGCTGAGCACGCACACTATCCCTAACCTGCCAATCCACTGTCGTTGACTTCCTAAGCTTCTCTGTAATCTCTCGTGCGATCTGTTTCAGCGTATCGTCTCCAAGCTCTCTGACAGCACTTTCATTGTTTGCCAAAGCATCATAGAAAGCGATTTCATCAGGATTCAAACCAAGTGCAGCTTCACGCTGCATCTCTGCCTGAAATTCTTTTGCCATTTGAATGAGTTCTTCAATGACCTGAGAAGTTTCAATCGCTCGGTTATTGTATTTCCTCAAGGTTTCCTGCAAACGGTCAGAGAAGCGTTTTTCCTGTACCACATTGTTTCGCGTCTTTGCCTTAATGCCATCATTGAGTAACTTTTCCAGAAGTTCAACTGCCAAGTTACGGTATGGCATCTGCCGTACATCTTCCAAGAACTCATCTGAAAGCAAGCCAATGTTGGGTTTATCCAAACCACACATTGCAAAGACATCTGTTACCCCATCAGCAATGACAGCATTGTCCAGAATCTGTTTTAGCGTACTGTCCTTTTCCGCTTGCGACAGTTTACGATCTACAGAGGTATGCTTGCTAATGACTGCTTTAATGGCTGAGTAAAAGGCAATTTCTTTGTGCAGGTTCTTCGCTTCATCCAAGGTGCTGCATAAAGAGAAGGCTTTATTGATTGCCAGAACTAAATCAAGAAAACGCTTTTTACCATCCTTTAAGCTCAGCACATAGTTAGCTGCGGGGATAATCAGTCGGTGTGCCTGAGTTTCATAAGCACCCAAATCCATACCTGCCTGCTCGTTGGTTTTGGTGAACATTCCTCGTATTGCATCCATCTTTTCAGCAAGAACCGCATAGGCTTCTTCTGCACGTAAGGTCGGCTCACCTTTCCCTTTGGCATCGGTATAGGTTTTTAAGGCCTGCTTCAATTCATTAGCAATGCCAATATAGTCAACAACCAGACCACCTTGCTTATCTTTAAAGACCCGGTTCACGCGTGCAATCGCCTGCATGAGGTTATGGCCTTTCATTGGCTTGTCGATATACATGGTGTGCGTGCACGGTGCATCAAAACCTGTGAGCCACATATCGCGAACAATCACTAACTGCAAAGGATCTTTGACATCCTTAAAGCGTTTCTCAAGACGCTTTTTAACTTGCTTGTTGTGAATGTGCGGTTGCAGTAACGGTTTGTCTGAGGCTGATCCCGTCATGACCACTTTAATTTTTCCCTTTTCAGGGTCAGGATCATGCCAGTCTGGACGGAGGGCAACAATCTCATTGTAAAGATGAACACAGATCTCGCGGCTCATACTGACAATCATGCCTTTGCCTGCCGTTGCTTCGGTACGGGCTTCAAAGTGAACAACCAAGTCCGCTGCTATCTGTTTCAGCCGTGGTGTGGCACCCACCAGTTTTTCTAGTCGGCTCCACTCACTCTTGGTCTTTTCCCTGTTACCGACATCTTCTTCATCTTCTACAACCTCATCGACTTGATCAGACAAATCTTCAATTTCAGTCTGATTGATGTCCAGCTTTGCCAAGCGTGATTCGTAGTAGATTGGGACGGTTGCACCATCATCGACGGCATCCTGAATGTCATAGATGGAAACATAGTCGCCAAAGACAGCTCTGGTGTCTTTATCCTCACTCGAAATCGGAGTTCCAGTAAAGCCAATAAAAGCAGCATTCTTTAAAGCATCGCGCATGTGCTTGGCATAGCCGAACTTGTATGTGCCATCATTACCTAGTTTTGCTTTCAAACCATATTGGCTACGATGTGCTTCATCTGACATCACCACAATATTGTGGCGTCCATTTAATAATGGATGCTCAGTCTCACCTTCCAGTAATGCAAACTTTTGTACCGTGGTAAAGATAATGCCACCAGACTCACGCTCAGCTAAAAACTTTCTCAGCTCATCACGGTTATTGGCTTGTACTGGCGTTTGTTTTAATAATTCTTGAGCATTACTAAAGGTTTCAAAGAGCTGTCCATCTAAGTCATTACGGTCAGTCACGATCAACAAAGTTGGGTTGTGCATGGCAGACTGCTGTAATAGTTTACCTGCATAACAACACATGGAAATACTTTTACCCGAACCTTGGGTATGCCAAACGACGCCTGCTTTTTTGTCCCCTGTCGGATTGGCTGCTGCAATGGTCGCTTGTACCGCTTCCCTAACCGCATGGAACTGATGATAGCCTGCAATTTTTTTAATGGTCTTTTCGCCATCTGTTTCAAATAACACAAAGAATCGAATGTAATCTAAAAACAATTCTCGGTCAAAGAAGCCCCGAACAACTGTTTCTAGCTCCCACTCTAAAGCAGGTTTATCATCTTCATTCTTGATGGTACGCCACGGTAAAAAGCGTTCCTGATTCGCCGTCAGTGAACCGACACGTGCTGTTACACCATCACTGACTACCAAAGCTTCATTAAAGACAAACAGATCGGAGATTTCTTCTTTGTAGGTTTGCAGCTGGTTAAAGGCATCCCAGATATCTGCATTTTCATCGGTTGGGCTTTTTAGCTCCAACACGGCAAACGGAATACCATTGATAAAACAGATGATGTCAGGGCGTCGAGGTTGTTTAGTGCCTAGAATCGTAAATTGATTGACCGCAACAAAACGGTTTTGATGCACATGATTAAAGTCCACTAAGAAAGCATGGTCATGTACCCAATCGTCCTGTTTCTTATAGGTGACAGGCACACCCTCCAACAACATACGATGGAAGGCACGGTTATTGGTGACTAGATCCAGACTTTCAGGTTTACTCAATTTCAATAACACTTGCTCAAAACAACCAGCAGGCAAATGTGGATTCAAACGTTCAAAAGCTGCCTTTAAATCAGCTTCCAATAAGATCTGTTTATAGTCTTTGCGTAAAGGATTACTGCTATCAAGTGCAATATCAATACCATGAACGACTTCCCAACCATTTTCGGTGAACCAATCAAGGCAAAGGTTTTCTAGTTGTGTTTCGTTCATTTTATACTTCCGAAGTAGAACTGATGTTGCTTGTATCTTCACCTACACTTTTAAGCAGACCAATAAACTGTTCTCTATCTGCACTTAATTTTGTGATAATTCTTTTGGCTGCAATTTGCATTTCAGGAACTTCTACAGGTGAAGAACCACGTTCAAAAACACCACACAAATGTGAATATTCATTATTGATTCTATCTGTCAAAAGAGCAGGAATATTATCCCCATCAAAAAATAAATTTAAGGTTTCTTCTGTCATGCCTTTATCGGGGTATTTGTAATACAAGTAAATTTCAAAAAATTTTCGAGCATTGTTTCCAAAATTATAAAAAGTTATATAATTTGAATCATCAATAACCTCAATAACAGAACACTTATAAAGTTGATGGAATAAATAGTTAAATTCTGTCACATATTCTTTAAGATATTTGGGCATGATACTAATCTTAGAAGTATCATTCACCCTTGCAATCAAAAAGTACTCTTTTTGATAATTCTGAGGTTTTCCACTCGAATTTAAAAATTTCCCATCAACCTTTTTTAAATATTTTAAAAAGTCTAAATTATGCGTAGAAATAAATAGTTGACCAAAAATATGATTATTAACAATTTTCTCGTTAATCAAACTATAAATAAAGAAAATATGATTACTATCTAAGCTGGAAATAGGATCATCAATCCAAATAATTGGCTTTGAACCTTTAGTATCAATATCCTCTAATTTTGCCATAAAGTAGCAAAAAGCAAGTAAACTGCACTCCCCTTCGCTTAAATGATATGCTTTTTTATCATCTCTAATAACTTCAAATCTCACTCCACTTTCATTTGTTATTGGTTGCAAAGATAAATAATGATGTCCAAAGAAATTCTTTAATAACTCATTAACTTTATCTGCACCTTTTTCTTCATCACGAAGTTCTGCTTTTTTAGTTTTGATAAGTTGCTCTTTTTGGCTAATAATCTCATCTATAGATATCTTTTTGTTTTCATTTTCAACAACTTTGACACTCAAGGCTTCAATACTAGCGACTTGATCTTGATATTTAATAATTTCTGAAAAATTAGAGATCTCATTTAAACGCAATTTATCTTTAGCATGTTTTTGTTCATTTAATAACTGTTTACTAAACTCGGTCGATTCTTTTTTAATATTTAAGTATGAAGTCCATATTACTTTTAAATTTTCAACATCTTTATTAGGATTAATAAAGTCCATTTCAGTAAGAATGTTCGCTTTCCGTTCTTTTAATTGATCAATTAAACTATCTAAAATTAAATCATATTTGCTAATTATTTCTTCCAAATCTGTTTGAATAATATCAAGTATTTTATGAAATTTTGAATAAAATTTTGATTTATCAACTTTTAATAAAGAGAAACTTTTCTTCTCTGATTCAATATCTACAATGAGACTATCTATATCATCTTCTAAGATTTTAGATTCTTTATCAAAATGCTGGTCTAATTCCTTCCACCTCTCCTCACTTATAAAAGTTCCACAAAAAGCGCAATTACTTAGTTTATCTTTATGATAAGATCTACCCTCATTAACCCAACGATTCAAAATTGCATTTTTAACCAATTCTTCAATCTTATTAGATGAGCTAATTTTTTTCGTAACGAGATTATCAGTTTTTTCAACAAAATTAGATAATCTAATTTTAGGAAGATCAATTATAGAATAATCATCTAATGCTTTTTCTAAACTCAGCTTTGTAAACTGTTCAATTTCTTCTAAAGATAACTCTTTATACGACTCAGACAATACATCTCTAATATCATTACTAAGTTTCTGAACATTATAGTTTTGATCACCAAATCTTTCAGATTGATATTTTATTCCAATTTTTCTATCTGTTGCTTTATCACTTAACTGCTTATCTAATGCTCTTTTCGCATTATCCCAAACTATTTTAGCATCATTGTAACTGCTGATTGCTTGAACCCTTTTAGCATACAATCCTGTTTCTTGGCCCTGTTCCTTTTTCCCAAGCTCATCTTCAATGGTCTGAATTTCGGCTTCAACAATATTATTGTTCTCACCTAAAATAGCAAATGATCGAATGTCATCATCTTGATGCACAATAAATTTTAAATTTTCTTTAATAAAGTCTTCATTAAAAACTCTAATTTTCTTCCCATGAGATGTTAGGTTGTTTTGCGTTACTTCTTTATCAGAAAACTTCACACAAAATTCTGGATTGTTATATTTATCCGATATCCTCCCCATCTCTAGTGCTCTAATTATTCGAGATAAAGATGTCTTTCCAGAATAATTTCGCCCATAAATTATATTGATGTCTTTAAAGGTATCAGCAGCTCCCCCATTATTCCTAACATTAGCATCCCATTCAAAACCTTTAAAAACCGCAAGGTTGCCGATACTTTTAATTTTCTTAATCATCAATACTACCCATATTTTTATTCAAAGAAATCTCACCCGACATCAATTTCGGCAATAAAGTATCTCTTAAATTAATTAAACTCTGATTTTCTTTTGCTTTTGAGGTAATTTCATCATATAGCGTTTTGACCGTTTTAGTATAAGAGACAACCACTTTGTCATCTGGGCAAACAAAGCTTATTTCTCTGAAATTTTTCTTACTAATTTCCTGAAATGTCGTACCTGATGCTCGGCCTTTTATCTCAGCCATATTAGCTTCACACCACTGAATTAAATATTCAGCTGAATATTTCATATTTGGTAAAATTGCTATATAGCCTTGATTAATAGCTACTTCAATTTTCGATAGAGCCAAATACCCAACTGGCGCACGTGAAGACATTAAAACAGTATCTTTAGGCAATAATCCTGAACTGATCTTTTTCAGTCCGGCATCAGTTATTTTTCTTTCTGTATTTAACAGAATTTTATCAGTTAAATTTGATAAGTCTTTAGGTGTTGTCCAATAGTGAATACCATCGTCCCAAAAATCAACATTCTTAGTTGAAGGTGTCCCTCCTCCAACTGTTTGAATTTGATCGCCAACAGTTGAAACCACCCACCCCTTCGGCACTTCCCCTAACTCACTTTCTACCAACCCATCAGGAAACAGTGCAGCAGTCGCCCGTAACGCAGCAAAATCATCTTCAGCCATTTGCTGAAGTTCAATTTCACTTTTTCCGCTAATGGCACACATCGCAGCAAGCTCAGCGTCTTTTCCTTCCTGCTTAGCAGCAATTTTGGCACGGACAGGGTCGAAGTCGACAAACCAACTTTTAAAGAGGGCTTGGGCGATAGATTCGAGGGTTTGGTTGATTTGGTTGTTGATGTGAATTTTGTCATCTAGGTCGGAAAGGATTTTGGCTATTTTTCTCTGTTCTCCCAATGATGGAAGTTTAATTTCTATATTTTTTAATGATGTTAAAGGCTGCCCAATTCCAGGCGTACCAACTTGAGAAGCATTCTTTAATAACTCATAACGTCCTTGATGAGATTTAAAAAAATAGTAAATAAATTCGCTATCAGCAATATTTGGATTACAGCGAAGCTTCATTAAACTTGAAGACATCATGTATTGATGAAACTGATTATCAACTAATCCAACCTCACCAATAGAACCTCGGTGTGGAAATACTAAATCACCGTTACTCACACAGCAATTTTCTAATTGTTTTGCTAACTGTTCTGAAATAAAAACCCAATCACCTGAAAATTTCTTACTGCCAGTAAGATTAGTTCCTCTAATGACAGGAACACCACTTTCGACATAAGCATCACTTTTCATTCTTGAACCGAATGGACCTATCGTTATTTTGTCAGCTATGTCTTCAATTCTGTATGTATTCCAAACGGTACTCACACCTCACCCCCAAATTCTTTCTTAATCATCCAATAGCCACGTGTTCCACCCACACGCTCAAGCCAACATGCATCTTTTAAATGATTCAGATGCTTTTTCACTGCTGACTCATTGATTCCCAACTGTTCGGCCATAGCACGATAGGAAACTTTTGGGTTCTGTTGAATTAAAACTAAAATCTGTTTTTGCCGATCTGTCAGCATATCCTCTTGGATTGAGCCACCAATTGAGCCACCAATTGAGCCACCTAATTGCTCAATCGAAGGACGATAAAACTCCCAATCAACAAAATCACCTTGCGCTTTCAGTTGAGGTTCGGCATTGCCTGCCTGCAAACATAGATCTTTGATCCGGGCAATACCGCTGCCCCATTGCTCGATATAACCCAGCTCTTTAAACACACGCGCCAAGACACGGTTACGAATCTCAGAACGACCTTGCGCCAAATCTTCTTCAATCAGACCATTGGGCAAGCCACCCGGGGATACAATATTCAGGATGTCATCATAAATGCCGACCTTAATATCACGCCCTGCATTGCTATAGTCACGATGCAGCACTGCATTCACCAAGGCTTCACGAATAGCAGGAATAGGGATCTCATAGCTTTCTGTACGTTGTAACCCTAAAATTTCTGCCCGGAGATGCAGATGATTCTTGATAAATTGCTCGGTCTGCTTCAACTGGCTAAACAAGTCTCCACGGTATTCTTTTTTATCCAAAAACACCGTCATGGTGGTGCCTTTAAAGCGACTGCATTTGATTTCAACCTGCTCATAAAGCCCCAGCAAAATGAGCAACCCATGACTTGGGTAATCCTGTCCATTCTGCTGAATGATCAATTTAAGATTCCGCATCTTCTGCAAAGACAGCTCTTTACCCACCTCAGCAAAGGCTTTCTGCAACGGCTGTAAATCAATATCATCTAAACTGTATTGCGGATTCGGTTGCTCATCAAAAGTCTGGTTCAGACGTTGCAATTCAAGTTGCTGGATATACTCAGGCGATGCCACACGATTACTTGCACCCAAACGGATATAGGTTCCCTGTGCCTTACCTTGCGGCTTGAGATAATAAGGCAATAACGAACCACGGCTGACTTCAATTACCAGCAACTCAATGCCTTGGATATTCTCGATATAAATATACGGCAGAATGTTGGGCATACAGAGTTCATTGATCATTGAAGTGATTTGATCTTGCAACTCAAAAATATCATCTTGAATACCTACGAGTTGCCGATCATCACTTACACCCACCACCAATTTACCACCACTGGTATTGGCAAAAGCAATCAGGGTCTTTGCCACCTGTTGCCCTTTCGGTAACTGCTCTTTAAATTCAAGGGTTTGACTTTCACCCTTCTGAATTTCCAGCAATAAAGGATGATCAGAACTCATAGCCCAAGCCCTTTAGATTCTTTTTAATCTCACTTTCCAAGACAGCACTTTCAGCAAATTGCTCTTTGAGCTGAGCAGTCAAACGCAGCATTTTCTCAGCGAATGGCTCGCCATCATCTTCCTGCTCGACTGCACCCACATAACGCCCTGGGGTCAATACATAGTCGTGCTTCTGAATATCTTTTAACTCAGCAGAGAAGCAGAAACCTTTCTCATCTTGATACGCTTCGCCTTCAAAATTTTCGCCTTGTTGCCAAGCATGTAAAGCATTGGTGATTTTAGCAATATCCGCATCGGTAAAGTCACGCAGTACGCGATCTTTCATATAGCCCAAATTACGGGCATCGATGAACAGAGTCTTGCCTTCACGGTTGGCTTTCTTTTTATCTAAAGACAAGCCATTCTTTTTGTCCTTGGTTAGAAACCAGATACAGGCTGGAATTTGCGTGTTGGTAAATAGTTGTCCTGGTAATGCAACAATACATTCCACTAGATCAGCTTCGATCAAGTTTTTACGAATTTCGCCTTCATTATTGGTATTGGAGCTCATCGAACCATTGGCAAGTAAAAGTGCCATGCTGCCTGTTGGTGACAGATGATGTAGCATGTGCTGCATCCAAGCAAAGTTGGCATTGCCTTGTGGCGGTGTACCGTATTTCCAACGCACATCACTTTCTAGAGAAGCATGCCACCAATCCTTGATATTAAAAGGCGGATTGGCCATGACAAAGTCAGCACGCAAGTCTGGATGCTGATCCTCTAAAAAGCTGTCAGCATTTTTCTTACCGAAATTAAAATCAATCCCACGAATTGCCATGTTCATAGCGGCCAGTTTCCATGTGGTCGGGTTGCTTTCCTGCCCATAAATAGAAATATGCTTTTTCTGTTCGGAGGCTTTGTAATGCTTTTCCTGAGCATGTTGTTCAATAAACTTTTCACTGGATACAAAGAATCCACCTGAACCCATTGCAGGGTCATACACTCGCCCTTTATAAGGCTGCAACATTTCAACGATTAAGGTGACGACGCTTTTAGGCGTGTAGTACTGCCCACCTTGCTTGCCTTCAGCCAAAGCAAACTGTCCTAAAAAGTATTCGTAAACATGCCCGAGAATATCTTTACTGTGCAGACTGAGTTTTTCACCATTATATTCAGGCTTAGTAAAACTGGTGTCAGAGAAGGTATTGATCAGATCAAGTAACTTGTCATTGTCCAGCTGGTACTGTCCAATACGATTCAGAATGCCCTTAAGTTTTGGATTGGCTTTTTCAATTTCATCAAAGGCATTGTCAATCAGCCAGGATACAGAGCGCAACTTCACGTCCTGTCCTTGCTCATCCTGCCAAATGATTGAGCCAATTGGTAAAGCTGCTGCATTGCGGATACTTAACCAACGTGCTGCTTTGGGCACCCAAAATACGTTTTTTTCTTGGTAGTAATCCAGTATTTCTAGTTCGTCAGCAATAGCCTGTTGGTATTCTTCATCGCTATCATAGTGATCACGTGCCATGTAGTAGATATTGTGATCGTCTTTTTGTGCAAACAATTCTTTGAGTTCAGATTGCCGTTCATCAAAAGCATCTGATACGTACTTTAAGAAAATCAGTCCTAAAACAATATGCTTATAGTTGGCTGCATCTAGACTGCTGCGTAATTTATCGGCGGCTTTCCAAAGCTTGTCATCTAAGTCATTTAGAAATTTTTGTTCCAATGAATGCATTTTATTTCCTCAATCCAAGATCAACCGCTTTGGTTTTATACTTAATGTTAAACAATGTTGCTAAGTTAGCATATCTGCGACCTATTAAAAGTCATGCACTTAACAAAAAAAATAGAGATTAATTAAGTCTTGTCATTTTAACGGGATAACTATAGCTAAAATAGTACTTTGACAACTCCCACGACTAATACTGTCGTAAAAAAAAGAGCAACCTAGAAAGCTGCTCTTTTCCAACTAATCGATTAGTTGACGGGTCTGACTGATTGCTGCAACCCCTGCTGAATCTCCTGCACATAGCTCAATTGCACTGAATGCTCCGTATCTACAGCACTGTCATTGTGTGGATAAAACTCTTCCAGCAATTCCATCCCCTCCTCTGCATGCACCTCAAACTTGGCATTGGCAAAACCCTGCCGTGCAATCTGATCTAATGCCGCCTGATCAAACCCTGCCTGTTTTCCCTGTTGGTCAATCTCCTTGGCTGTTTGAATCGCTGTTTGCAAATCCACGCCTTCCCGTAACGTTAAATCCACGTAATACACGGGCTGACGATAGCTTTGAGTTGTGCTTTTCCCACGCAACGTGAGCTGCAACGGCAAACACGACAACAAACCACCTGATGCTGCATGGTAGTAATTCAAACGTGCTGCCAAAGTGCGAATGCTGTTAAAACCAGTGGTTCTGAAAATAAAAGTCCCAAACTCATCGGCTTCGCCTAAATTGACATGCAGGCGTCCATAAGGCTTGCAATGTCCACCTTGTCCAAGTGGGCATAAGTCGGGGGATGGGCACGGATGTTGCTCTACACCTTGTGATGTCATGCGTTGGCAGGTCTGACCATTCCCCACACAAATCGGGCGACCTGTCTGTCGGTCAAATAAACTATATTCAGCTCGAAGATTGAGTTCAGGGTCATTGAAGATCATACGTACAGGGATGCTACGCAGCTTTTGATTCGGTGCTTGACTACGCAATTGCTCATCCAAGGGGTGTTTAATCCAACCGTCCTTACCCTGTATTTGACTTGTAATAGTGAACTGATCGTCTTTCTCTGGCAGACGCTTGCCATTCTTTTCTATTACACGGCCAATACTGATCCGTCCCAAGATGGGTGGTGTGATTGCTAAACCTTTAATCATGTTGAAATTCCTCTGTCGTTGAGATGTTTAGATGTGTTGCCCTGTGTGCTTAAAATAAAATCGGCATAAAAAAATCCCATGCAGGGCTGCACGGGATTTCAGATTTCTTCTTGCTGAGTGATTAACTTTAAGTTTTGAGCTAATCGTGATAAATGTTGAAACGACGACTGCCTGCTTTCTGCAGTGGGTACTGTTGGATGAGTTCAGGTTGATGCTGAAGTAAGGATTTGATGTCCAGGCTAATACTATCCTTGCTCTTCTTCCATGTCACTGAACCTTGCTGAAATACGGCACGTTCATGTTCCTGCATCAGTGCCTGAACTCGGTGTTTGAGTAGATCAAACTGGCTTTGGTGTTGTTCAATCTGCTGTTTTTCCTTTATCAGCTGATCAAACAGTTCATTGGCAAGTTCGACCTCCGTTAGATCAACACAACTGAGCGGGGTATGTTCAGGATAGAGCTGCTGTAAAGCTTTGGCTGCCGATTCACTGGCATCCACTGCTGGTGGAACGTCATTTTCAACACATTCCCAAAATAATCGTTCTGCCTGAATGATCTGTTCAATCAGGGCTTCATTACGACTGACTTTGTAGATTTTGGTTTCCTGTCCACACAGCAACACACAAATATGTGCCGCTTGCTTGCCTGTCACCGCCAGTTGATGTTGTACCTGACACAACACGTATAACGGCACACCATCTCGCCACAGTTTAGCGCCATATTCTCCTGCGGTTTTACATTCCAGTATTTGTACGTCTTCATTGCCCACTACGGCATAATCCAAGTTCGCCAACATAAAGGCTTTGTCAGGATCAGGGTGCTGCAGTACCGCATTGACCCGACGGACTTTATTATTGGTGTGCATGCTGTAGTATTCTGCGACCAAGGGTTCTAACTGCTTGCCCCAATATAAAGGTGCATGCCCTGAGCTTTCATCTTCAATATTTTGCTGTACCCGTCCTGTTTTAATCATCCACAGTTCTAGCATCGACATATAAGGATTCAAGCCACAGGCAGCTGCGGCATCACTGCTGCCTATTCCCTGTTTACGCACTTCCAGCCATGCCTGATAGTCCAGTTGTTTGGTGTTGATCAGACGTTTGGCATTTAAACTACGTTTTGAACCTGATTGACTTTGTTTAAGCTTGTGATTGGCTACAGTTGGTAAATACTGAGATTGAGACGTTACTGTTGGGTTTATAATCTGATTCATGGGTTTATCCTTCTATCATTGATTTTAAAACGGCATAAAAAAAGCCACATCCGAAGATGTGGCAAAGAGGGATCGTTAATTAGGAGGACACTTGATCGTACTGATCACATGCCCTGATGGTAAAGTTTCAAGATTAAATTCAGCTTAAGCCACTAAGCGTAAAGCTTGCTCCAATCCACGTTGTTTCAATGCTGCCCCTGCACCAAACCATGCAGAGTCAAGGCGGTGATCGGTACTCATCGCGCGACGTTCATGATCTACAAATTCGGTGATTGCACAAAGCAGTCCATAGGCGGTGTCTTTGGCTGAAGATAAGTCTGCCCCACGTCCCTGCCCATTAAACATATTCATGACTTTGGTCATGGCACGTCCATTCGGTTCAGTTTTATTGGGTTGTGGATTGGCTTGAGACGCGACATTACGGTAGTACTGAATAATGTTATCCTCCTGTTCCATCGCACTTAGGCTATTGTTGTTAAATACCGCATCAAAATAAGCTGCTGCTTCCTTCTGGGTGACTTTACGTTGGGTAAGTTGTTTCATTTCATACATGTGGTCGTACCATGTTTTCACTGAAATACCGAGTTGATCTTTGACTTTGTCGGCATCAAACTTAGTACTGTGCGGTACTTTGACCACGCCTGCATTGGAACTCTGCCCTCGTAAGGCAATCGCTAAGGTGTTATTGCACACCACACGGATATTGGTGAATTGTGCGGTTGTGGCTAAGGTGCCATCACATGCTGTTGCCAGCAGGATATAGCCATTGCTGACATCCCCACCTTTCAATTCTGCTGTTTGGCCTGTGCGTGCCAAGGCCCAGAACTTTTTCCCACCTTTAAGTACACCTGCGGTTTCCAGTTCAAAGCCGGATTGCTCGGTTAGATCACGGTAGAACTCCAGAATTTCCATCGGTTGGACTTCCTGATAACGCTGACTCACCACCGATAAAGGGGCATGAGTATCTGAACGGTACAGTACCCGTTGTTCTTCATACGGCATGATGATGCTTTGTCCACGTGAGTTTTGAGCCATGTAACTGACATTGGATGATTCAATGCGCCAATCCATACCTGCTTGCTTGGCCCAGACTTCAATCGGTTGGTTTTGGCTAAGTTGATTGCCCAGACCATGCCACGGGGTTTGTCCGACATACGCCATTTGTTCAAGTTGATGTGCCATTTTGATTATTCCTTAAATAAAAGTGAAAGATGTGAAAATGCAGAAATGCGCTGTAAGGGTTTAAACAATCCATCTATTCAAAGATGTAACCGTGTAAAGTCAGAGATGCGATTACGGCACCCATGCAAACGTTTGTTGGCAATCCAAACAGAGATACTGCTCGGCATTGCTGTAATATTTTTCATAGCAGTACTGACTGACAATAACCAATACACCACCCACCACAACACCGATGGCTGCGCCTGTAAAAGGCGGGAATCCTGCCTTTTTGGCAAGCTGCATGCCGAACAGCGCCATCTGTGTCGGTGAAATACAGCGTTGCAGTTGTTCGAAATAGTTGGCGTTTGCATGACTTGAATCAGTCTGTCTGACATAGGTGGATTGACAATAGGGGCATTGAATTAAGGACATTGAATATTCCTTGTTAAATGAATTGGGTACGAAAAGCTGAATTGAGGGCATAAAAAAACCGTGCCCATTGAGGACACGGTTTGATTTAAATTTTACTTTGGCGAGGAGAGTCGCTATTGAAAGTTATAGCTTGCAGTGCCTTTATCGGTTTCGACATCAACCTGCACCACATTACTGTAGCTACAGTCTGTTAATTTCAGTCTTAAACGTTGCCCCATCTTAAAATGCTGCGGATATTCCAATGATCGACGATAGCCTTCATAACGGCATTGTCCATGATTGACAGAAACATGGCTGACATCGATAGGCTCTGCAATATTGGAACGGATGGTCAATACCGTAGCGGATTGATTTTGGGCATACCAGTTACTGGTATCAATTACATCGAGTTCGACCGTAAACGTGTTTGGATCAAGACCTGCATTACAGCCACTCAACATGATGCCTGTCGTTGTAGTCACTGCGATGAGTAAGGGTTTTAAAAGTTGCTTCATCTAGTTCATCCTTAGCAGTAGTTATAGCTCACGCCATAATCGCCTGTATTTAAATCAATGCTGGCCAAATGGATTTCACAGTCTGTGCCGTTATCAAATTTATAAACGTAGTAGCGATTACCCGCTTGCTCCGACTCCAGTGCGCCATGTTCTTGCAAGCTAAAGTCTTGCACTGATTTGCCTGTATCTTTTGCGGCTTTGGCAAAGATATAGCGTTGATACTTGTCTATATTGTCCTGCTCAAATTCAGGCAGTTGATCATAGGGCAGCATCGACAGTAAGGTATCCACCGCCTTAAGGTTTTGATCAAACTCAAAACTCAGCAATTCAGGTTCATGATCTGATGGACTTAGACTTTTTCTTCCCGTGGTCAATTCTTTGACATCGATCCCATCCACTTCTGCTGCTGCAATCTCAGTGGATACTGCTTCTGAACCGGCGGATTCTAAAAGTTGTGCAGAGCTGACCTCAGAAGTGTTGGCTGGAACCGTTTTTTCAGTTGCGTATTTAGGGCTAAAGAAGTAGAAGCCTGCGATGCTGATCAAGGTCAGGGCTAAGATTGCCGCCAAGCCCAATATGGTTTTTTGGGTCATTTGAATGTTCCCCTCATTTAGTTGGGCACAGTGACTTGACCATTCTGCGCATTAAAGTGAACAAAACGTGGACAACCACCTTGAAAGTTCACCGTGAAATTACGCCAACCACGGTTGCCAGGATTGGTTTTATAAAGACATTGATAAACCCCACCGCCTGTATGACGTGCTTGAACAAGGTAGGATTCACTGGCTTGTGCAAACCAGCCTGCCTGCGCCAATGATGCGCCTGCAAGTAGTGATGAAATCAGGGCAGTTTTTAGGAAAGTTTTAAACATCATCATTTTCTCTTTTTTTATAGGCATCACTGGTCTTGGTCTTAATCAGACACAGTGTTCCCCATGTCATAAATGTTGGAATGAATATCTATGTTTTTTTGAAGTGTTATAGACGATAAAGCACACAAATCTATGCCCCTCAAAACAGCATGAGAGATTCATCTTCATATCGGTAATATGTACTTGAAAAAGTTTTATTCTTAGAAAGTGATCGACACAGCAATGCATGAAATACACAGCATCAGGTCACATTACCCCTGTGGTGTAGATCGGGCACACATAAAAAAGAGAAATATAAAAGACGGTCTTGATGTAAGCGCATGGCGTACTCCTAGATGATTTAGAAGTTCTACCAAAATCACTGTCAAATAATGGTGGTAGAACGAGAAAGGGTTGACAGACCAGTCATCTAGGAACCGGCACGCACAAGGCGTCCCTCCCTCGCCCTACCGCAACGAAGGGGGACGAACGAGTTCGCCACCAAAAAATTACTTTTTTGATGTGCTAGATGATAACGGTCTGTCAAAACCGACTGACGATGTAGGTCAGCAGGCTAAGGATAATCTGCACGCTGTAGAGCGTCAAGCAAGTGCAGGACTCTGATATAAATTTTCAGCGCCGTACAGGTGCTCCATCAAACCATTTAAATCCTTTAGGGTAAATGCAAATTCTATTCGGAAGCCCAAACTGACCCGTTTGATTCTCCGGCATGCTATTTAATGCACGCAAAGGACAGCCCCCTTCTTCTTGCATAGTCCGCTCAACCCTCAGCGCTTTTTGTGCATCAGCATCGGAAAGCTCATGATGCATTTCTGGATAAACGCATGTGCCCAGATATCCAGTGCTCTCTGCTATCATTGCAATATCCCAAAGGATCAGCATAGAGTGATCGGTTAAAGCTCAGATAAAAGTGGATCACATACCGCTGCTGAACATCATCACGCACAATCCGATAAAAACGATAGACCACCTGCGTTCGATACCAAAATACTGTGGCTAAACTATTTTGGAAATTTGATAAAAATCGCTCTAACTGTCGCAAATCGATAATTTCATTTCCACCCTCATTTAGACTTAGTTCCAGTTTTAAATCCGCTGCATCA
>Ga0308158_10002300_pt1 | contig 18351 bp, 14 predicted proteins | sample PhyBR2_FD_201038 | JGI IMG/M metagenome (GOLD analysis project Ga0308158, IMG submission 201038) | Phyllosphere microbial communities from UC Gill Tract Community Farm, Albany, California, United States - DLSLB.R2 | ecosystem: Host-associated > Plants > Phyllosphere > Unclassified | place: USA...
CTCGTACCAACGCGAGTGAGAGAGCAGCAACCGTGCCAAGCTTAATTTTCCTTTAAAAACAGAAGGTTGAATTCTGCAAGAGGCGTTACAGGTGTATCCCTGTCACAGCATTGCGGATATCCCGGCTGGCGTATGGTGCCCCGCGGAAAACCGCAAAAGCCACGTCTGATGCGGCTTTCACGCCGCTGTATCAGCCCTGTTACAGACAGTTGTTACACCTGCTACAAGCCACGCGACGCGCACAGCAAGAAGGCCGGCAATGCCGGCCTTCTGCATGATCACAGGCGGCAATCGCCGCGCTATTCCGGGGGACGTCCGCCTGCACCTGCTCCCATCGCCGGCGTGCCAGCCGCATCGTAGACCTGCTGGTCAAGCAGGCCGGTCTCCTTGGCCACGATCACCGGCACCACCATCTGCCCGGTGACATTGGTCATGGTGCGCATCATGTCGAGGATGCGGTCAATGGCGTACAGGTAACCGATTGCCTCCAGCGGCAGGTTGGCTGCGCTCAGCACCACCGTGGCCATCACCACCGCCGTGCCCGGCACACCGGCGGTGCCGAAGCTGCCCAGCACCGAGGCGATCAGCACGATCACGTACTGTTCCGGCGTCAATGGCACGCCGGTGTATTGGGCGATGAACACCGCACACAGCGCCGGATAGATCGCGCCGCAGCCGTCCATCTTGATGCTGGCGCCCAACGGCACCGCGAAGGAGGCGTAATCCTTGTTGACGCCGAGGTTGTCACTGATCGAACGCATCGCCACCGGCATCGCCGCAAAACTCGACGAGGCCACGAACGCCACCTGCATGCCCGGCGCCGCACCACGGAAGAATTTCCACGGGTTCAGGCCATGGGCCAGCAACAGGCCGCTGTAGACGATGACGATGTGCAACGCACAGGCCACATACAGCGCCAGCACGAAGTTGCCCAGCGGCAGCAGCTTCTCGAAGCCATAGCTGCCGACCAGGCCGGCGATCAGGCCGAAGGTACCCAGCGGGGTCATCTCCAGCACGAAGCGGGTCACCTGGATCATGATCTCGCTCATCTGCCCAACCAGCTTGCGCGCTTCGTTGACCTTCTCGCCCAGCTTGACCATCGCAAAGCCGAGCAGGCCAGCAAAGAAGATCACCGGCAGGATCGAGCCGCGTCCGGCCGCCAGCACCTGCTCACCGGCCGCATTGGCCTTGGTGCCGATACCGGCCAGCGCATAGAACACATTGGACGGCACCACATCCATCAGCACCTTGGCGACGGACGGCACATCACGCGGCGTGTAGGTCGAGTCCACCGCCAACTTCAGGCCACCGGTACCGGGTTGCATCACCGTACCCACCAGCAGGCCGATACCCACCGCAAACGCGGCGGTGATGACGAACCACAGGAAAGTGCGGCCACTGAGCGCAGCCACCGACTTCTGCCCATGCAGCGAGCCGATGGCGTTGATCACCGCGAAGAACACCAGCGGCACCGCGATCATCTTGATCAGGGTGACGTAGAGCTCGCCCAGCGGGCCAAAGAAGGTCTCAGCCGCCGGTCCCAGCGCCCAGCCGGCCAGCGCGCCGAGCACGAAGCCGCCGACCACCCGCTGCCAGAAGGGGATCCGCAGCCAGGCAGAAACCACATTCATATCGTCAATCCGGAGAACAAATCGAAGGTTCCCACGATAGCGCAAGGCCCCAGCCAGCACGATGCCCACACAGAAAAGCTGCGTGTCATATGCATGCCTTCCACGCTTGACCATAATGGCGGCCTGCCTTCATCCAGCGGTAACAACCACGATGCACAAAGCCAGTTTCCTGTCCGCCGCCCTGTCCACCCTGTTGCTGGGCGCCTGTGCCAGCACCGGTACCCAGTCCGGCCCGGCCAACGCGGTCAGCGTTGACGTCCCCCAGATCACCCGTCCGGACGGTGAAACCCCGCAGTGGTGGTACCGCGATGGCGCCGCCCGTGCCGCCGGCAATGGCGCCATGGCCGGCAAGGCCAAGAACGTCATCCTGTTCCTGGGCGACGGCATGAGCCTGACCACGGTGGCCGCCGCGCGCATCCTGGAAGGCCAGCGCAAGGGTCAGCCAGGCGAAGAGAACCTGCTGTCCTGGGAGCGCTTCCCGGCCACCGCATTCAGCAAGACCTACAACACCGACTCGCAGACCCCCGACTCGGCCGGCACCATGACCGCGATCACCACCGGCGTGAAGAGCCACATGGGTGCCATCGGCGTCAGCGCCGGCAGCCGCAACAACTGTGCCGACAGCCTGCCCAAGGGCCTGCTGACCTGGCTGCAGCTGGCCGACAGCGCCGGCATGGCCACCGGCATCGTCTCCACCGCCCGCCTGACCCACGCCACCCCGGCGGCAACCTACGCGCACTCGCCAGAGCGCAACTGGGAGAACGACACCGACCTGCCGGAAGCCGCCAAGGCCGCCGGCTGCGTGGACATCGCCCAGCAGCTGATCTCCACCGCGCGCTACGGCCAGGGCCCGCTGGTCGCGCTGGGCGGCGGCCGCGGCCAGTTCACCACCATCAACGAGCAGGACCCCGAGTACGCCGACAAGGTCGGCCTGCGCCTGGACGGCCGCAACCTGGTCGCCGAATGGCAGGCCAAGCATCCGCAGGGCGCCTATGTGTGGAACGCCGACCAGCTCAAAGCTGCTGCCAACGCACCTGCGCTGCTCGGCCTGTTCGAGCCGGACCACATGCAGTACGAGCAGGACCGCCCCAAGGACCGCGCCGGTGAACCCTCGCTGGCCGAACTGACCCGCGCCGCCATCGCCAACCTGTCCAAGCACCAGGAAGGTTTCGTGCTGATGGTCGAAGGCGCCCGCATCGACCACGCCAACCACAGCGGCAACGCCGCCCGTGCACTGGGCGACACCATCGCCATGTCGGATGCGGTCAAGGCTGCGGTTGATGCCACTTCGGCCGAGGACACCTTGATCATCGTCACCGCCGACCACTCGCATACGCTGAACTTCGTCGGTTATCCGGCACGCGGCAACGCCATCCTCGGCAAGGTCAAGGACAAGGGCGGCGAAGACGGCATGGGCGCACTGGATCTGGCCCGCGACGGCATGGGCATGCCCTACACCACCCTGAGCTACGCCAATGGCCCGGGCTACACCGGCGCCAGCAACCAGCAGCCGGCCGGCCCCAAGCGCTTCCCGCATTCGCCGAGCAGCTTCGAGACCGCCAACGGCCGTCCCGACCTGACCCATGTCGACACCGAGCACCCGGACTACATGCAGGAAGCGCTGGTGCCGTCCAAGAGCGAATCGCACGGCGGCGAAGACGTCGGCATCTGGGCACGTGGCCCGGGCAGCAAGGCAGTCCGCGGCACGATGGAACAGAACACCATCTACCACCTGATCGTGCAGTCCACCCCGCGCCTGCGTGAGCGCCTGTGTGCCCTGGGTACCTGCGACGCGCATGGCGTACCGGTCGAGCTGCCGCAGCCGGCCAAGTTCGAGCGCAAGCCGCAGTGACCCGTCCCCGGCACGCTACCGGCTGGCCAGTGGCAGCATTGCTGTCACTGGCCACGGTGCCAGCAATCGCGTTGGCCGATGAGGCCTGCTACCGGATGGACACCGATGCGTTCAAGATCCTGGAAGGCTGCAAGCGGACCGGCGATGGCAGGCTGATCGTCGCCGAAACGGCACTGGCGCAGCTTGAATACGATGCCGATGGGCTGACCGCGATCATCGCCGGCAAGCAGCATTACTACCTGCGTCGCGACGGCCGCAATCTGCCGGTGATCACCTACGACAACGGCCCGGATTACTTCGAGGAAGGCCTGACCCGGGCCTTGGTCGATGGCCGGATCGGCTACTACGACCGCCAACTGCAGCCTGCTTTCGCCGCCCGTTTCGATTGGGGCTGGCCATTCAAGGACGGCATTGCCGAAGTCTGCCAGGGCTGCGCGCCAGGCAAACCCGACCCAGGCGGCCACACCGCCATTGAAGGCGGCAAGCATTACCGCATCGACCGCCAGGGCAATATCCTGCCCTGAGCTGGGTTTGCAGGACCTTGTGGTAGCGGCGTCAGCCGCGAAGCCAACGCCATTGAACTACCAGCCCCCCGCAAACTGACAGACCATCTGCTTCGCCGCTGACGCCGCTCCTGCAAAACCCGGTGGCGCTGCAACGTAGTGCCGAGCCATGCTCGGCAGGGGCTCCACCGGTAGTGCCGCAGCGAAGCATGGCTCCGCTCTACCATGGCCGCCAGCACCATCCACCACCCGTCTTGACACACCACGGCCCCAGCTCGGGCTCGTGTGATTTGTGGGCGTTGTGGGAGCGGCGTCAGCCGCGAAGCCGGCACCATTGAAACTGCCAGCCACTCCACAACCTGACAGAGCGTCTGCTTCGCGGCTGACGCCACTCCTGCAAAACCCCGGTGCTTCAACAATTGCAGCCATCGCCGCCGCCGCCGATACTCGGCGCGGCCATGAACCCGCTTTCCCCTTCCCTGCTGCAGGCCGCAACCGACATCCCGGTGATGGTCGGTTTCAGCGGCGGCCTGGATTCCACCGTGCTGCTGCACCTGCTCGCCAACGCCCCTGGACGCCAGCCCGGCAGCCTGCGCGCACTGCATGTGCACCACGGCCTGCAGACGCTTGCCGATGACTGGCAACAGCATTGCAGCAAGCTCTGCGCGCAGTGGAACATCCCGCTGCAGGTGGTGCAGGTCGAGGTTCCGCGCGACGCTGGCCAAGGCCTGGAAGCGGCCGCCCGTGAGGCCCGCCATGCCGCCTTCAAGACACATCTGCTTGAAAACGAATGGCTGGCCCTGGCCCACCATCAGGACGATCAGGCAGAAACTTTCCTGTTGCGCGCACTGCGCGGCGCCGGTGTCGACGGTCTTGCCGCGATGCAGGCACAACGCAGCTTCGGGGCCAGCACCTTGTGGCGCCCACTACTGCAGGTAGCGCGCAGCACGCTGGAGGCCTACGCCCGCCAGCACGCGCTGCAGTGGATCGAGGATCCCAGCAACAGCAGTGCGGATTTCGACCGCAATTTCCTGCGCCTGCAGGTGCTGCCATTGCTGCGCCAGCGTTGGCCCCATGCAGACGCAGCGATGGCACGCAGCGCCGCACTCGCGGCACAGGCAGCGGCGCTGTTGCATGAGGACGATGCGAGCTTGCTACTGCATTGCCTGGGTGCTGAGAACGCGCTGCTGCTGAGCGAGCTCAAGCAGCTCGCAGCGCCGCAACAATCCCGCGTACTGCGCCTGTGGGCGAAGCAACAAGGGCTGCCAGCACTTCCGGCCAAGGGCGTGCAGGCAATCCAGCAACAGCTGCTGTCCGCTGGCCATGACCAGCAGGCCGAGTTCCGCTGGCAGCAGGTCCGCATCGTGCGCTGGCGGGACCAGCTGCATGCAGTGCCCTTGATCAAGCCCTGGCCCGAGGGCTGGACGCGCGAATGGGACGGCGCTGAACCAGTGGATCTACCCGACGGCGGCAAATTGCTGCTGCACGGCGCGGGCGCCTTCGATGAACCGCTGCAACTGCGCCAGCGTCGCGGTGGCGAGCGCATCCAACTGCCAGGGCGCGACCACAGCCACCAACTCAAGCATTGCCTGCAGCAGGCTGACGTGCCGCCATGGTTACGCGCGCAACTTCCCCTGATCTGCGCTGGCGACAGCGTGCTGGCGGCTGCGGACCGGGTGATTTCGGCGCCCCTGCAGGCATGGCTGCAGGCTCACGACGCGTCACTGCAATGGCAGCCGCCAGGCCCGGTGAATTGACCCTTTCCCGCTGGCCGCTCACACTTGCACCATGGCAAAGAAGTCCCCCAATGAAGCCTCACCGGTGGCCCACTTCGAGCAATCGCTCGAAGAGCTGGAGCAATTGGTAGAGAAGATGGAAGCCGGCGACCTGAGTCTGGAACAGTCGCTGACCGCATACGAGCGTGGCGTAGGCCTCTACCGCCAGTGCCAGCAGGCGCTGGAACAGGCGGAACTGCGCGTGCGCCTGGTTTCCGATCCGGCCCAGCCGGAAAAATCCGAACCCTTTGAAAGCAGCGGCAATGAAGACTGACGCCCTGCTCACGCGCTGGCTGCAACGTACCGAAGAACAGCTGCAAGACGCCCTTCCCGACCCGGAACTTGCCCCGCAGGGCCTGCATCAGGCCATGCGCTATGCAGCGCTGGGCGGCGGCAAGCGCATGCGTCCCATGCTGGTCTACGCCACCGGCCATCTGTTCGGTGCCGATGAGGCACGTCTGGATGCAGCCGCCGTAGCGGTCGAGTTCATCCACGCGTATTCGCTGGTGCATGACGACCTGCCCGCGATGGATGACGACGACCTGCGTCGCGGCCGACCCACCACCCATATCGCCTTTGACGAGGCCACTGCGATTCTCGCTGGTGACGCCCTGCAGACCCGTGCCTTTGAGATCCTGGCAGGTGCGTGGATGCCGCCGGCATTGGCGTTGAACTGCATACAGACCCTGGCCAGCGCCTCCGGCGCCGCCGGCATGTGCGGCGGCCAGGCACTGGACATCGATGCCACCGGCCAGCAGCAGGCACTGGCCGACCTCAAGCAGATGCATGCCATGAAGACCGGCGCCCTGATCCGCGCCGCGGTACGCATGGGTGCGCTGTGTGGTGAAGCCAGCGACGCCCAGCTTGCGCAGCTGGACAGTTTCGCCGACACCCTGGGCCTGGCTTTCCAGGTCCGTGACGACATCCTCGATGTCGAAGCCAGCTCGGAGCAACTGGGCAAGACTGCCGGCAAGGACCAGGCGCAGGACAAGTCGACCTTCCCCTCCTTGCTGGGCATGGACGGCGCAAAGGCCACGTTGTCGGAACTGGCTGCCGCGATGCAGGCGGCACTGGTTCCATTCGGCCAGCGCGCGGCAGCATTGGCTGCATTGGCCGAACTGACGGTGCGCCGCACGCACTGACCGCGCTTCTACAGGCCCCGGGGAGCGCTGTAAGCCACGGGGCTGACATCCCGGCTTTCCCCGTCCGGCCTGCGGGCATGGCCTTTTGCCGTGCACCAGGCCGCACCCCAGAGGTGCGCAAGCCGACCTTGCCGCTCCCTTGGCCCCGGCAAAGGGAGCGGCAAAACCGCCGCGCTTGGCATAAACAAAAAGCCCGGGATTCCCCGGGCTTTTTGTCAGACAAACATCGCGCTGATTACTTGATCAGCCGGATCGTCATCGGATAGCGGTAGGTCTCGCCCTTGTTGGCCGCCAGGCCAGCAAGGATCGCGAACACCAGACCACCGATCCATGCAGCCAGATAGGTCAGGAAGCCGATCACCACGACCATCAGGATGCCGCTGATGAAGTAGGCACCCAGCAGCGTGAGCTGGAAGTTCAGCGCTTCCTTGGAGTTGGCGTTCAAGAAGGCCTTTTCCGGCTTGTCCTTGTTCACCAGCCACACGATCAACGGCACGATGAAGCTGAAAAAGATGCCCGACAGGTGCACCAGCATTGCAATGCTGTTGTCATCGGAAGCGCCTGCGCTGGTCGGCGCCGGCGGCGGAGTGTTCTGGTAGTCGCTCATTGTTTCCCCAAGATCCTTGTAAAGGGCTTATCCATAAAGGTAGACAGCTATAGGAAGTCTATTAACTTCCACATAAGAATAGTCCGCTGTTTAGTAAGACTGCGTCAATCATTACCTGCCACAGTCATCTTCCCGACAAGGATCGAACCGGTGGCGACATGCGAACGCTTGTCCACGTCGTTACCTACTGCTTCGATACCGGCAAACATCTGCTTGAGGTTGCCAGCGATGGTGATGCCGTCTACCGGGTAGGCGATCTGCCCGTTCTCCACCCAGAAACCGCCAGCACCCCGTGAGTAATCTCCGGTGATCCCGTTCACGCCCTGCCCCATCAGTTCGGTGACCAGCAAACCCGTGCCCATACCCGACAGCATGGAGGCCCGATCACCCGCATTGGCCTTCACTTTCAGGTTGTGGACGCCACCGGCATTGGCCGTGGTCTGCAAACCGAGCTTGCGCGCCGAGTAACTGCCCAGGATGTAACGCTGCAGTACACCGTCGGTGATCAAGGCCGAGTTGCGGGTTGCAACCCCTTCGCCGTCGTAGGAGCTGGAGCGCAGGCCGCGACGCAACAGCGGCAGCTCGTCGATGGCAAACCAGTCCGGGAACAGCTGGGTGTCCACACTGTCGAGCAGGAAGCTGGCACGGCGATACAGGGCGCCACCGGACACCGCGCTGAGCAGGTGGCCGATCAAGGAGCGCGCCATTTCCGCGGCGAACAGCACCTGCACCTCGCCGGTCGGCAACGAGCGCGGTTGCAGGCGGGCAACCGTGCGCTCGGCCGCGCGCAGGCCCACCGCTGCCGGGTCGTCCAGGTCTTCGCGGGCGATGGCACTGGTGTACCAGCCATCACGCTGCATGCCATCGCCTTGCCCGGCGATCAGCGCGCAACCGATGGAATGGTGGCTGCTGCGATCACGGCCGATGAAGCCATGCGAGTTGGCATATACCGACACGCTCTGCGCCGTGGAGGCCGACGCGCCGTCGGAATTGCTGATGCGGCTGTCGCTGTCACGGCCAGCCGATTCACAGGCCAGCGCCAGGTCCACTGCCTGCTCGGCGGTGAGCGCCCACGGATGCCAACCGTCCAGATCGGGGAACTCGGTGGCCATCAGCGCCGGGTCCGCCAACCCGGAGGCCGGGTCGTCCTCGGTATGGCGAGCAATCGCACAGGCCTGGGCCACGGTGGCCTCCAGGCTGGCTTCCTGCAGGTCGGCGGTGCTGGCACTGCCCTTGCGCTGGCCGAAGTACACGGTCACCGCGATGCCGCGGTCGTGCGTCGCCTCCACCGTTTCCACCTCACCCAGGCGCACGTTCACATCCAGTCCACGGTCTTCGCTGCAGCTGACTTCCGCCTGGCTGGCGCCCATGGCACGGGCCCGCTCCAACAGCTGCTGGGAGATGCCGGCCAGGCGCTCCAGGCGCTGCAGGCTGTCGTCGGCGGCAGGGTTATCGGTGCTAATGACGTTCAATGCTTTATCCTTGGTGGCCGAATCCCTTCACATCTGCCCGGTTTTGCAGGACCGGCGGCGTGGCGTGGATTCTTCGTGAAGCCCGGCGAGCGCCTGGCTTTCCTGTCATGAAGTTTAGTAGGTAGCAGTGCGATGCGTGGACGCGATCAAGAAACCGGTGAATATTTGGGCGAAAGCCGTAGCCAGAACCGGCGCGAAGCGCTGGAAGTACTGGCCCTGGGCGAAACCCTGGTGGCGCTGACCCCGGCCCAGCTGGCGCGCCTGCCGATCCCGGAAGGCCTGCTGGAACACATCGAGTACTCCAAGCGCATTACCTCGCACGGCGCGCGCAAGCGCCAGCTGGCCTTCCTGGCCAAGCAGATGCGCCGCGAGGAAGACGAGACGCTGGACGCGATCCGCAACGCACTGGACGCCAACAGCGAAACCTCGCGCCGCGAAGTGGCGATCATGCACCGCATGGAGCGCTGGCGTGAGCGGCTGCTGGCCGAGGGTGATGTCGCCCTGGGCGAGCTGCTGGACGAGCATCCGGAGGCCGACCGTCAGGCCTTGCGTACCCTGGTACGCAACGCCTTGGCCGAAAAGGCCAAGAACAAGCCGCCGCGCGCCTACCGCGAGATCTACCAGGTATTGCGCGAGCTGATGCTGGTGCCGGTGTTGAGCGCGGCAGCGGAAGTTGCTGGCGATGATGACGATGCTGCTGATGATGTGGATGGCGACGACGAGCAGGATTGAGTTGGATTGAGGGATTTGCTGCTGGTTTGGTTCTGCAGCGAAAAGCTTCCCCTCATCCGCCCCTTGCGGGGCACCTTCTCCCGCTCGCGGGAGAAGGGACGGCTGGCATGTGAAATTTGGCGGAGTCAGCTCGAACTGCAGCTCTGCAATCCCTTCTCCCGTTTACGGGAGAAGGTGCCCGAAGGGCGGATGAGGGGGGCTCTTCAGCCTCAAACTCAAGCCTGCGTACCACCCACCGTCAGCCCATCAATCAGCAAGGACGGCTGGCCGACACCGACCGGCACACTCTGCCCGTCCTTGCCGCAGATACCCACACCTTCATCCAGTGCCAGATCGTTGCCGATCATGCGCACCTTCTGCATGGTTTCCGGGCCGTTGCCGATCAGGGTTGCGCCCTTCACCGGCGCGGTAATCCTGCCGTCTTCGATCAGGTAGGCCTCGGTCGCCGAGAACACGTACTTGCCGCTGGTGATGTCGACCTGGCCGCCGCCGAAGTTGACCGCGTACAAACCCTTCTTCACCGAACGGATCATCTCCTCCGGGTCATGGTTGCCTGCGCGCATGTAGGTGTTGGTCATGCGCGGCATGGTCATGTGCGCGAACGATTCGCGGCGGCCGTTGCCGGTCGGCGCAACACCCATCAAACGCGCGTTGAGCGTGTCCTGCATGTAGCCAACCAGGATGCCGTCCTCGATCAGCGTGGTGCACTGGGTCGGCGTGCCTTCGTCATCAATGTTCAAGGAACCACGGCGGCCATCAAGGGTGCCGTCATCGACAATCGTGACGCCCGGCGAAGCCACGCGCTCGCCGATGCGGCCGGCATAGACGCTGGTGCCCTTGCGGTTGAAATCACCTTCCAGGCCGTGGCCGACCGCTTCGTGCAGCAGCACGCCGGGCCAGCCCGGGCCCAGCACCACCGGCATCACTCCGGCAGGCGCCGGAATGGCTTCCAGATTCACCAGTGCCTGGCGCAGCGCTTCGCGCGCGAAGGCTTCCGGGCGCTCACCGGCAAACAGTTCTTCATAGCTGTAGCGACCACCGCCACCGGCATAGCCGGACTCGCGGCGACCGTTCTGTTCGACGATGACCTGTACGTTCAAACGCACCAGCGGGCGCACGTCAGCGGCCAGCACGCCGTCGCTGCGCGCGATCAGCACCGTATCGACGCCGCCGGACAGGCTCACCATCACCTGCTGCACGCGCGTATCGGCAGCACGCAGGAAGCGATCCAGGCGCTTGAGCACCTCCACCTTGGCCTCGTTGCCGATGCTGTCCACCGGGTCCAGCGCCGGGTACAGCGCGCGTGCGCTGCCCCGCACCAGCGAGCGCACGTTCTGCGCGCCGCCCTCGCGGGAGATGGCGCGCGCCGACTGCGCCGCCGCCAGCAAGGCGCTCGGCTGGATATCGTCCGAGTAGGCAAAGCCGGTCTTTTCGCCGGCAATGGCACGCACGCCGACACCCTGCTCGATCGAATGCGCGCCATCCTTGACGATGCCGTCCTCCACGCTCCAGCTCTCGCGGCGCGAATGCTGGAAGTACAGATCGCCGAAATCGATACCCGGCCCAAGCAAGGTGCCAAAGGTGCGTTCCAGGCGATTGGCGTCCAGCCCGGCGGGCAGCAGCAGGCGGGTTTCGGCGAGCGAGAGAGCGTTTTCGGTCATGACATTCCAGATGGGGGCAGGCGCGCCATCATGCAAGCCTGCGCAGATTCAGGGGGTGCCCGCCGCCGCGGGGGTCACCGCGGGCGGCGGCAGACGGGCGGCATCACGGTCCAGCACTTCGACCTTGGGATCTTTCCACGGCCCGGTCACCTTGTAGGTCTTGGAGCCAATCTCGCCCAGCGGCTTGCCCAGCACGGCATTGGCGGCCGCGCCTACGGCAGCACCCACCGGGCCACCGGCTACCGCGCCGACCACGGTGAGCAGGTTGCCCGAGCGTGGATTCACGTCGATGGTCTGGTTGAACTGCTGGGCGACCAGGTCAGCCTGGCCGCGGATGGTGATCTCCGCCGCCGGTGCCTCGATGGCGATCTTCTCGGTACTGGCCTGGCCGTTGCCGAAGCGCATCGCACCTTCCACGTGGTTGAAGGCCAGGCCCTTGGAAAACAGATCGCGGAAATCGAACAGCAGGCGCCGTGGCAGCTGCGCCACGCTGAGCAGACCCAGCACCCGCCCCGCACCCGGTTCCACTTCCAGCAACTGGCCGTTGCGCAGGTTCATGTCCATGCCGCCCTGCAGGCTGGCGAGGTTGAAGGCCGCCGGCCCCCCTTGCCAGCCGGCCTGCAGATTGACCTTGCCCTGCCCTCCACGCAGCTGCCCGGCATAGCCAAGCCGCTGCAGCAGGTCGCCCAAGTCCTCGCTCTGCACGGCGGCAGTGGCCTGGGTACGCGCCTGTGCCCCCATGCCACGCCATTCCCCGTGCGCATCGATCACCTGCTTGGGCGCGCGGATCGCCAGCTCCTGCACCTGCAGGCCATCACTGGTCGGGCGCGTGCGCAGTCGGGTCTGGCCAAGCTTGACCGTGGCGAACTGCAGATCGTCGATATCCAGCGCCAATGGCGGGATGTTGGCCGGATTGATGGCCGCTGCCGGGGTGTCGCTGGATTCTGCCGTGGCCGCCTTGGCGGCCTGCCAGTACACACGCGCCAGTTGTCCGCTGACCGTGCCGCCATCGGCGGTGGGGACGCGCAGGTTGCCCGCCAGCGCGGGGCCATCAAGCTGCACGGCAACGGCGTCAGCACCGGGCCGCAACTGCAGCCGGGTCTGCGCGAAGCGCCCGCCCACCAGCAACAGCTGGTCAGCCAATACGTCGACCTGCTTGAGCGCCACACCGCCGTCGCTGCCATCGCTATCGCCACCGCGTGCCAGGGTGATCCACTCCAGCGCATCCAATGAAGGAGTGCGGCCATTGACCACCAGCCCCTCGGCCGGCGGCTCGTGATCGACAGCATCGCTTCCCATGGTGACCTGCACGCCGGTCTTGCCGTTCTGACTGCGCGCGGCCAAGGCCATCAGCTTGCCGAAGGAGACATCAATGCGCCCCGCGCCCATCGGCAAGGCGGCCTGCACGGTCGTCGCCAAGGCATCGGCAGCCGGCTTGTTCAACGGTGCCGGCAACTGCAGGCGGGTGCCCTGCAGATCCGAGCGCAGGGTCAGCAGGGTTGGCGGGCCCGTACGCGCGCCAACCTGCTCCTTGGGCAGGCTGACCCCCACCGTCCATGCCGAGGTGCCATGCACATAGGGCTTGAGCCAGGCCAGCTCCGGCGCGCGATCCAACAGCTTCCCGGCGTCCAGGTCCGCACTGAGCTCGGCCTCGAAGGCATGCGAGGGGTCCTTGACCGGCTTGCCGGCGCGCAGCGCCAGCACGCCGTCACGCTCCTGATGGCGTACCTGCAGGGCCGGCGCATCGAAACCATCGCTGCTGTACTGGGCCTTGCCGCGCACACCCTCGAACTGCAGGTCCCAGCGTTTGTCCGCCATGCGCACGCCACGCAGATCGATATCGCCGCGCAGATGCCCACCACCATCGTGGCGCAAGGGCAGCAACAGGTCGAAATTGACGGCAGCGGGGCCGGCGACGCTCAGGTTGTCCAAGGTGTCGCCATAACTGGCCTGCAACGGACTCTGCCGCAACATCGCCAGCAAGCGCCCACTGTCATCGACAGTACTGGCCTGCACCAGCAGCCGGGAATCGGCAAAACTGGCGATACCCGCGCGTAGCTGATCCACCTTGACCCCGGCCAGCGCACCACGCCCGCTCAGTTCAAATCCGCCGCCAATGAAGTTGATATCGGCGTTGACGTGCTGCATCAGCGGCCAATCCTGCTGGAAGCGGATCGACCCGTCATCGATATGCCCGCCGGCCTCGAACCGGCCGTTGTTGCCGGTGAACGGCCAGTCGTCCAGATCGCCTACCGCCAAGCCGGTTCCACCACGCAGGGTGCCATCGACCAAGGCCGCATCCAGCCAGTTCACCGCCGCCTCGCTCATGTTCGAGCGCACCCAGAACTGCTTGGCGGCAGTCATCGGCACATCATCGATCTTGGCCGCCAGGCCTATCCACGGCCGCGTGCCATCGCCCTGGAACCACAGCCCACCGCGCACATCGGCAGCATAGTTCCTGCCCTGCACCCGCAACGCCGGCGTCCCGACCTGCCAACCGGCACCTTCGCGCCACCCCACCAGGTCGCCGGAAAGCTGCAGCTCATGCAGCACGCCGAATCCGGTCGGCCAGTCAAAGCGCACCACGTGATCCGGCTTCAGTGCCAGTGAAAATGCCTGCGCATCGCCTTCAAAATGCCCACGCAAACCGCTCAGGCCGGGGCTGCCACCGACCGCAGCGAAGCTGGCATCGAGCAACTCGCCACTGGCCCGCAGCGGACCATCGGCCGTGCCCAGCAGGTTGATATCCGCAAACCGCAGCGACGGTTTGGAACGATGCAGCCAACGCCGCAAGCTGGGCTCCAGACGGTCGCTGAGCGCCAGCACCTGCAGCAACGGACCGGCATCAAGCTGCTTGCCCTGGACCGCGAAATGCCGGCCGCCGGCGAGCAACAGACCATCCAGCGCCTGAGTGTTGCCGTCGGCAGCGATCCGCAGCGTGGGGGCATCCAGCCGCCAGCCACCCTCGATCAGCTTCCAGCGCGCGCGCAAGCGCAGCTTGCTGAAAGCCACGGTCGGCGCGGCACCAGCGCCCGGCAACGGTGCACCTGCCAATTGCACATCGTCCAGTTCACCCGCGGCGGTGACCGCCACCACGCGTTTGTCCTGCAAGCGTACCCAGCTCTGCAGTTCACCCTTGCCCTGGCGCAACTGCACGCCCGCAAATTTCAGCAGCGAGGACCAGGCACCCAGTTCGGCTGGATCGGCCGAGAACCAGGCCTGACCATCGCCACGTTGACGCTGGAAATCCAATACCGCGGTAACCGGCGCGGCGCGGGTGTCGATCCAGCCCTTGGCACCTACCCGCAGACGCTCACCGTCCACGCGCAGGCGCAGGTCGATGCGAGGAATACGCGTTTGCAGGCCGATGGACGGCGCCTGCACCTGCAGTTGACCGCCAATCACCTGCAGCTCGCCCAGCCTGCGCAGGGCGTCCAATGGATCGCCACCGGTCCTGGACTCGGGTAGACCACGCACCGACCAACGGCCGTCATCGGCCCGTTGCAGGGTCAACGCCAGTCCGCGCAGGCGCAACTCGGTCAGCGGCGCGCCAGGCAGCAGACCCGAATACACCGCCACCAGTACTTCAGCCTGGCCAATGCGTACGCCTTCGCCCTGCCCCACCCGCAAGCCATCGAGCTGCAGGATCGGGCCACGCCGGGTCCAGCGGGTGTCCAGCTTATCGAAGGCTACCGGTTGCCCGGCGCGTTCGCTCAACCAGGCGGCCACCTTGTCCGGGTGTGCCTCCACCATCGGCAGCAACTGGCTGACCGTGCCTACCAGTAAAGCCACGCACACCAGCGCGATCGCCAATGCCATCAAGGCGTAGCGACGGAAGCGGCGTAGGCGGTGGCGCAACAGCGTGGTCATCAGCTCACTTCGTGCTTCCGTGCGGCGAAGTGAGCGCGCTCAGAGCAGCACGACATCGAACTGCTCCTGCAGGTATTGATCATCGGCCTGGAAGCGGATGCTCTTGCCGAGGAATTCCTCCAGCTCGGCCACCGCCGCCGACTCCTCATCGGTGATACGCGCGACCACCTTGCTGGAGGCGATCACCAGCAGGCGCGCAGCCTCAAACTGGCGTACGGCACGGGTGATCTCGCGGAAGATCTCGTAGGTCACGGTCTCGGCGGTCTTGATGCTGCCGCGGCCACTGCACTGCGGGCAGGTTTCCGACAGCTGCCGCTCCAGGCTCTCGACCGTGCGCTTGCGGGTCATTTCGACCAGCCCCAGCGGCGAGAAGTCATACACCGTGGTCTTGGCGTGGTCGCGCGCCAACGCCTTCTCCAGCGTGCGCAGCACCTGGCGGCGATGCTCGGCGTCATCCATGTCGATGAAGTCGATGATGATGATGCCGCCCAGGTTGCGCAGCCGCAGCTGCCGCGCCACCGCCTGCGCCGCTTCCAGGTTGGTGCGGAACACCGTTTCCTCGAGGTTGCGCTGGCCCAGGAACGAGCCGGTGTTGACGTCGATGGTGGTCATCGCCTCGGTCTGGTCGATGACCAGGTAGCCGCCGGACTTCAGCGGCACCTGCTTGTTCAAGGCGCGGACGATCTCGTCCTCGACCCCGAACATGTCGAAGATCGGGCGGTCACCGGTATACAGCTCCAGCTTCTCGCCCAGCACCGGCATGTACTTGGCCACGAAAGCCTGCAACTGGCCGAAGGTTTCCTTGGAGTCGACCTTGACCTTGTCCACGTCCTTGCGGATGAGGTCGCGCACCGAGCGCAACGGCAGGCTCAGGTCCTCGTAAATGATGCTGCACGGTGGTGCCTCGCGACCGCGCCGCTCCACCACCGCCCAGACCCGCGACAGGTAGGAGATGTCTTCGGCCAGGGCCTCGGCCGGCTGGCCCTCGGCGTTGGTGCGCACGATGTAACCATAACCGCCGTGCTGGGCCGAGATCTCGGTGACCAGCGACTTCAGGCGGGCGCGCTCGCCCTCGTCCTCGATGCGGGCCGAAACCCCGACCATCTTGGACTGCGGCAGCAGCACCAGGTAACGCGAGGGAATGCTGATCTGCGTGGTCAGGCGAGCACCCTTGGTGCTGATCGGGTCCTTGACCACCTGCACCACCACGTCCTGGCCATCGCGCAGCAGCTCCACGATCGGCACCGAGGAGGGCAACGGCAGGCTGGGCGCGGTTTCGTCGGTATCGGCCGCGACCGGCGCCGGCCGCACCACATCATTGGCGTGCAGGAACGCAGCGCGGTCCAGGCCCACCTCGACGAAGGCCGCCTGCATGCCCGGCATCACCCGCTGCACCTTGCCCTTGTAGATGTTGCCGACCACGCCCCGGCGCCAACCGCGCTCGATATGCAGTTCCTGCAACATGCCGTTCTCGATCACCGCCACGCGGGTTTCGCGCGGGGTGACGTTGACCAGAATTTCTTCAGACACGTCCTTCATTCCCCCTTGTCCATGGAATCTTCGTCCGCGCCCGCGGCAAATGCCGCCAGCAGCGCGGCGGTCTGTTGCAATGGCAACCCCATCACCCCGGAGTAGCTGCCGGCCAGATGGCTGATGAAACGCTCCGCCCCGCCCTGGATGGCGTAGCCGCCGGCCTTGCCCATCGGCTCACCAGTGGCGACATAGGCCTGGATCTGCGCCGCGCTCATCGGCGCGAAGGTCACTTCCGAGACCACCGTGTCCAATGCATGTCGCCCGGCCGCAGCCAAGGCCACCACGGTGATCACCCGGTGCGTGCGCCCGGCCAGCGAGGCCAACATGGCCGCCGCGTCGTCGGCATCGGCCGGCTTGCCATAGACCCGGTCATCCAGCACCACCTCGGTATCGGAGCCCAGCACCACGGCTTGCGGATCATCGGCGACCAGCGCCAGCCCGGCCCGGGCCTTGTCCAGCGCAACCCGGCGCACATAGGCCTCGGCCGCCTCACCCGGCGCACGCTGCTCCGGCACCTCCAGGTCGAGGGCGCGGAAAGGCACATCAAGGCGGGACAGCAGTTCGTTGCGACGGGGCGAGCGGGAGGCGAGATAAAGCATCGTGAAAGCATAACCCGCGCCAGCAACCTGAATGATGAGCATTGCTGGCAAAGTGACGGCGACCCCATCATGGCTCACCACCCGTTCATCGCCCTGTGTTCATTTTCACGATCCAGCCAAGGAGGATCACCATGCGCCGTACCGCCCTCGCCCCACTGCTGCTGTCCCTGTCACTCGCTCTTGGAGTCTCGATGACCGCCCATGCCCAAACCGTCCCCGCCGTGGTTGCCAGCGACGCGACCTTGTTGAACGTCTCCGCCCAGGCCGAAGCCCGCCGGGTGCCGGATGTGGCCACCCTGTCCGCCGGCGTGGTCACCCAGGCGGTCGATGGCAACACCGCCATGCGCGACAATGCCGTGCAGATGGACAAGGTGATGGCGGCGATCAAGGCCGCTGGCATTGCCGAGCGCGACATCCAGACCAGCGGCATCAACCTCAGCCCGCAGTACCGCTACGCCGAGAACGAAGCGCCGAAGATCACCGGCTACCAGGCCAACAACACGGTCAGCCTGAAGGTGCGCGACATCAGCAAGCTGGGCAAGGTGCTGGACAGCCTGGCCGCGCAGGGGGCCAACCAGATCAATGGCCCCAGCTTCGAGATCGACCAGCCCGAGCCGGTCTATGACGAAGCCCGCCTGGCCGCGCTGAAGAAGGCCCAGGCCCGTGCCGAGACCTATGCCAAGTCGCTGGGCCTGCGCGTGCGCCGTATCGTCAGCATTTCCGAAGGCAGCCAGGGCGGTTTCCGGCCGATGCCGATGATGGCCATGGCCGCCGGCCGCGCCAACAAGATGGAGATGGATACCGCGGTGTCGCCGGGCGAAACCACCGTCTCGGTCAACCTGGACGTGGTGTTCGAGCTGGGCCGCTGAGCAACGCGGCAGCTGCAATCGGAACGGCGCCTACGGGCGCCGTTTTTCTTGCCACTTACCTTGATGGGCTGGCCGGTTCTTTTCGTGGGAGCGGCGCAAGCCGCG
>Ga0308158_10002303_pt1 | contig 18338 bp, 13 predicted proteins | sample PhyBR2_FD_201038 | JGI IMG/M metagenome (GOLD analysis project Ga0308158, IMG submission 201038) | Phyllosphere microbial communities from UC Gill Tract Community Farm, Albany, California, United States - DLSLB.R2 | ecosystem: Host-associated > Plants > Phyllosphere > Unclassified | place: USA...
GCCGGCGGCGCCCCACCCCTCGGTGGTGTCTGGTCGGTCTCAAGCGTCCGCAGGAGCGTTCGGGTCGCCGATCGTGGACCCACGGAACTGGCTCTCGTAGAGCGCGTGGTACACCCCGCGCCGCTCGAGCAGCTCGGCGTGCGTGCCCTGCTCGACGATCGCGCCGTGCTCCATGACGAGGATCGTGTGCGCGTCGCGGATCGTCGAGAGACGGTGTGCGATCACGAACGATGTGCGGTCCGAGCGCAGGGCCGCCATCGCGTGCTGCACGAGCAGCTCGGTCCGGGTATCGACCGACGACGTCGCCTCGTCGAGGATGAGCAGCGACGGCTGCGCGATGAACGCCCGCGCGATCGTGATGAGCTGGCGCTCACCTGCGGACACCGTCCCGCCGTCGGCGTCGATCACCGTGTCGTAGCCGTCCGGGAGCTGCCGCACGAAGCGGTCGACCATCGTCGCCCTCGCCGCCTCGACGACCTCCTCGTCGGTCGCGTCGAGCCGGCCGTACCGGATGTTCTCCCGGATGGTGCCCTCGAAGAGCCACGCGTCCTGGAGGACCATGCCCGTGCGGTCGCGCAGCTCGTCGCGCGAGAGGTCCCGGATGTCGACGCCGTCGACCAGGATGCGGCCGCCGCCGAGCTCGTAGAAGCGCATGACCAGGTTGACGAGCGTCGTCTTCCCCGCGCCGGTGTGCCCGACGATCGCGACCGTCTGTCCCGGCTCGACCGTGAAGGACAGGCCCTCGATGAGGGGCTCCTCCGGGTCGTAGCTGAAGGACACGTCCTCGAAGACGACCCGGCCGTGGGCAGCCTCGGGGAGCCTGGCGCGCACGTCCTCCGGCTCCTGCTCGTCGGCGTCGAGCAGCTCGAACGTCCGCTCCGCAGAGGCGACGCCGGACTGAAGCATGTTGGCGATCGACGCCATCTCGCTCACCGGCTGCGTGAACTCGCGCGAGTACTGGATGAACGCCGTCGCGTCGCCGAGAGTGATGCTCCCGGACGCGACCCGCAGCCCACCTGCGACCGCGACGAGCACGTAGGACAGGTACGAGATGAAGGTCATCGCGGGCATGATCATGCCCGACACGAACTGCGCCCCGAACGACGCGGAGAACAGCTTGTCGTTGCGCGAGTCGAACTCCTCGAGCATCTCCTCGCCGCGGCCGTACGCGCGGATGAGCTCGAGGCCCGAGTAGGACTCCTCGACGTGCCCGTTGAGCGCCCCGGTGTGCTTCCACTGCGCTGCGAAGAGCTTCTGCGACCGCACGCCGATCACGCCTGCGATGATCCCCGAGAGGGGGAGCGCGACGAGCGCGATGAGCGCGAGCTGCCAGGAGACGACGAACATCATCACGGTGATGCCCAGGACCGTCATGAGCGACGACACGAGCTGGGAGAACGCCTGCTGCAGCGCCGCCTGGATGTTGTCGACGTCGTTCGTCACGCGGGACATGAGGTCGCCGCGCTGGCGCGTGTCGAAGTAGCTCAGCGGGAGGCGGTTGAGCTTTCGCTCGATGTCCTCGCGGAGCCGGAAGACGACGCGCATGACGAGCCGGTTGAGCAGGAACCCGTTCGCCCACATGAGGAAGGACGCGACGACGTACATCGCGAGGACCAGGACGATCAGCTCGGCGAGCCGGCTGAAGTCGATGCCCTGGCCGGGGATCACGTCGGTCGCGGCGAGCATGTCGGCCTGACGGGTCTCCCCGCTGGCGCGGAGCTGCTCGACGAGGACGTCCTTCGGGACGCCGGCGGGCAGCGACTTGCCGAGGAAGCCGTTGAAGATGACGTCCATCGCGCGGCCGAGGATGCGCGGGGCGATCACCGTGAGGACGACCGACCCGACGACGAGCACCATGACGATGCTCATGAGGACCTTCTCCGGGGCGAGCAGCCCGATGAGCCGCTTCGCGGAGGGCCAGAAGTGCTTCGCCTTCTTGGCGGGCGGCCCGTCGCCGAACATCCCGCCGTCGGCCTCGCCGGGCTGGAAATCGATCTCGTCCTGGACTGCGACGTTCTCCTCGGCCATCAGGCCACCTCCTCCGCACTCATCTGGGACTCGACGATCTCGCGGTACGTCTCGTTGCTCTCGAGGAGCTGTTCGTGGGTCCCGGTGCCGACGACCTTGCCGCCGTCGAGCACGACGATCTGGTCGGCGGAGCGGATCGTGGCGATGCGCTGCGCGACGATGATGACGGTCGTGTCCGCGGTCGCGTCGGCGAGCGTGGCCCGCAGGCGGGCATCGGTCGTGACGTCGAGCGCGGAGAACGAGTCGTCGAACAGGAGCACGCGAGGCTGGCCCACGAGCGCCCGGGCGATGCAGAGGCGCTGACGCTGGCCGCCGGAGACGTTCGTGCCGCCCTGGGCGACGTTCTCGTCGAGCACGTCGGACTTCTCGCGGACGAAGTCCGCGGCCTGGGCGACGCGCAGCGCCTCCCACAGCTCGTCCTCCGTGGCGTCGGGCTTGCCGAACCGCAGGTTCGAGGCGATCGTCCCGGAGAACAGGTAGGGCTTCTGCGGGACGTAGCCGACGAGCGTCGCGATCTGCTCGCGGGACAGGTCCTGGACCCGCGTGCCGCCGATCGACACGGCGCCGGACTGCGCGTCGAACAGGCGCGGGATCAGGGAGAGCAGGGTCGACTTGCCGGAGCCGGTCGACCCGACGATCGCCGTCGTGCGGCCCTGCGGGGCCACGAAGGACACGCGGTCGAGGACCGGCAGCTCGGCGCCGGGGTAGCCGAACGTCACGTCGCGCAGCTCGACGTCGCCGCGCGTGGGGGTGGGCGCGTTCCCGGTCGCGACGAGCATCGTCGGCGCGGTGCCGAGGAGCTCCTGGACGCGCTCGGCGGAGACCGCGGCGCGCGGGATCATCATGACCATGAAGACGCCCATCATGACGGCGACGAGGATCTGCAGGAGGTACTGGAGGAACGCCGTGAGCGCGCCGACCTCGATCTGACCCGAGTCGACGCGGTGGCCGCCGAACCACAGGACCGCGGCGGTCGCGAGGTGCAGGATCATCATGATCAAGGGGAACATCAGGACGAAGAGGTTGCCGACCCGCACCGAGACGTCGGTCAGCCTGAGGTTCGCCTCCCGGTAGCGCTCGGACTCGAACGTCTCGCGGACGAACGCGCGGATGACGCGGATGCCGACGATCTGCTCACGCAGCACGCCGTTGATGCCGTCGATGCGCTCCTGCATGACCCGGAACAGCGGGAGCAGCTTGACGACGAGGAACGTCACCACGACGAACAGGAGCGGGACGGAGACCCACACGAGCCACGAGAGCCCGGGGTCCTCGCGCAGCGCCATGACGATCCCCCCGACGCACATGATGGGCGTCGAGACCATGAAGTTGAGAGTCATCAGCACGAGCATCTGCACCTGCTGCACGTCGTTCGTGTTGCGGGTGATGAGGGTTGCGGTGCCGAACCGGCTCACGTCGAGGGTGCCGAGCGAGTCGACCTTGCGGAAGACGTCGCGGCGCAGGTCGCGGCCCACAGCCATCGCTGCGCGCGCACCGAAGTAGATGCCGGCGATCGCGGCGGCGACCTGGACCAGGCACACGAGGAGCATGCGCACACCGGTCGACCAGATGAAGTCGGTGTCGCCCTGGGCTACGCCCTGGTCGATGATCCGAGCGTTGAGGCTTGGCAGGTAGAGCGACGCGATCGTCGCGACCGACTGGAGCACGACGACGGCCGCGACCCAGGCGTAGTAGGGGCGCAGGTACGCCAGCGCGAGGCGGAGCAAGGACACGAGGGGCCTCCGGCAGGTGGCGGGGCAGGGCTTTCGAGCGGCCCGGAAAGGCTACCTTCGAGCCTCCCACGAGCACCCGACATTTATCCCCGACCCAGGTATAGCCCTAGGTTGTTCTCCCCGGCGCAACCCGGGCGTGGAGGCGGAAGGCCGTCAGACCCAGCTCGGCAACCACATGTGCGCCCGCCAGAACCACGTCGGGACCGGCATCGCGGTCCAGACGGGGTAGAAGAACAACGAGACGACCGCGATCGCGACCGCGAGCCACACCGCCGTGCGCCGCACGACCACCCGGCGTGCGGGTCGACCCTCGGACCACTCCCACGCGACGACGAGCACGTAGGCGAGCGCGAGGTACACGAACGGCGCGAAAGCGATCGAGTAGAACGTGAAGATCGTGCGGTGCGCGTATCCGAGCCACGGCAGCCATCCGGCCACGAGCCCCACGAGGACGGCGGTCGCCCGCCAGTCCTTGCACCGCGCGAGCACGAGCACGGTCGCGACGACAGCGAGGGCGCCCAGCCACCAGACGAGCGGGTTCCCGAGCGACGTGACGGCCTGCGTGCACTGCTCCCAGCGGCACGTGCCCCCGGACGGGATCGCCTCCCCGTAGACCTGGTCCTCGTAGTAGAAGGACGTCGGCCGCCACTGGACGATCCAGCCGAGCGGGTGCGCCTGGTAGGGGTGAGGCGAGGTGAGCCCGTTGTGGAAGTCCCACATCCGTGAGTGGTACTCGAGCAGCGACCGCCACGACTCGGGGAGCCAGCCCACGCCCTGACCGGGGTTGTCCTGCGCCCAGTGGCGCATGTACGACGACGGGCTGCGGAACCAGCCGGCCCACGACGCGAGGTAGGTCGCGAGCGCGATCGGCACCATCGTCACGGCAGCAGGGACCGCGTCGCGCAGGAGGGTCCCGATCGGCCAGCCGGTCACGCCGACCGCGCGCCGTGCCGAGGCGTCCCACAGCACGACGAGGACGCAGAACGCCGCGAGGAAGTACATGCCGGACCACTTGGTCCCGATGCAGAGCCCGAGCGCGAGCGCCGCCGCGAGGCGATACCAGCGCACCCCGAGCCTGGGACCGTACCGACCGAGCGGCCGCTGCGCGTCGAGCAGCGCGGACGCCCGGGCGGCGAGCCGCCGCCTCGAGTCGAACCGGTCGGCGACGACCAGCGCGAACGCGACGACCGCCCAGAACATGACGAAGCTGTCGAGCAGCCCGGTGCGCGCGTGCACGATGCCGACGCCGTCGACCGCGAAGAGACCGCCCGCGACGACGCCCGCGAGCGTCGAGGAGAACAGCCGGCGCGCAGCGCGCGCGAGCAGGAACACCGCGATCACGCCCACGGCCGCGGTCGCGAGACGCCACGCCCACGGGTTCTGCGAGCCCCCGAGGCGCAGCCCGAGCGCGATCATCCACTTGCCGACCGGAGGGTGGACGACGTAGTCGGCCTTGTCGATCCAGATGTCCTGGTCGCCCCGGGCGAAGCTGGCGTTCGGGTCCTCGGGCCACTCGGCGTCGAAGCCGGCGACGAGAAGGGTGTAGCCCTGCTTGACGTAGTAGGTCTCGTCGAAGACGAGCGTCCCGGGCCTGCCCAGGTGCCAGAACCGCAGCACGGCAGCGACGAACGCGACGAGCAGCGGACCGAGCCAGCCCCACAACCTGTCGGACGCCGTCGTGCCCAGGCGGAGCGCGCGCTCACCGAGCAGGACCGCCAGCAGCCGCTCGTGCGTCGACCGGGTCTCCTCCGGCGCGTCAGGGACGGGGTCCCACGTCGGGGGAGGGGCGGCTGCGCTCACGGTCGCCATCGTAGGGGAGGGGGCGACGCCGTGGCAGGCTTGGCGCATGACCGGATCCCTCGTCCTCGCGGCCACCCCGATCGGCGACGTCGAGGACGCCTCCCCGCGCCTGCGCCGCCTCCTCGTCGAGGCGGAGGTCGTCGCAGCCGAGGACACCCGCAGGCTCCTGGCGCTCGCCGCGCGCCTCGAGCTCAAGGTCGCGGGCCGGATCGTCAGCTACCACGAGCACAACGAGACGGCGCGTGCCGACGAGCTGCTCGACGTCGTCGAGGGTGGCGGCACCGTGCTCGTCGTGACGGACGCCGGCATGCCGACCGTGTCGGACCCGGGCTACCGCGTCGTGACGCGCGCGGTGGAGCGCGGCCTGCGCGTGACCGCGGCGCCCGGCCCGTCCGCGGTCCTCACCGCGCTCGCGGTCTCGGGGCTCGCGACGGACCGCTTCTGCTTCGAAGGCTTCGCGCCGCGCAAGGCGGGCGACCGAGCCCGGACGTTCGGTGCGCTCGCGGAGGAGCGCCGCACGATGGTGTTCTTCGAGTCGCCGCACCGGGTGCACGACACCCTCGCCGCGATGGCCGAGGCGTTCGGCGCCGAGCGCCCGGCCGCCGTCTGCCGAGAGCTGACGAAGACCTACGAGGAGGTGCTGCGCGGCACGCTCGCCGAGCTCGCGGCGCGTGCGGGCGAGGAGCAGCTGCGCGGTGAGATCTCGATCGTCGTGGCGGGCGCGCAGGAGCAGGCGCCGCCCTCCGTCGAGGAGCTCGTCCCGGCGGTGCTGACGCGGGTCGACGCCGGCACGCGCCTCGAGGTAGCGCAGCGCGCCGGGGTGCCCAAGCGTGACCTCTACGAGGCTGTGCTCTCCGCCCGGGCGCGCTGACCGGCCAGACCAGGGTGCGCGCGGTGCCGGTCGCGCCCCGCGCGTCGCTGGACCAGACTGGGGACGACAGATGCTCGGCGGGAGGAGCGGGGTCATGCCGTTGTCAGGTTCGATCGCGGGCGGCACGGGGCGCCCGCTCGGGTTCTGGGTCAAGCTCGTCGACTCCCTCCTCGAGGAGTCCGTGAACGCCGACGCCGACGAGTGGGGCGGTGTGTCGCGGCGGCACTGGCAGGTCTTCTCCGTGATCCGTGACGGCGCGAGCAGCACCGCCCAGGTCGACGCCGTCCTCGCGCCGTTCGTGCACGCACCTGGCGGCACGGGCACGACGTCGCTGCTCGTGGACGACCTGCGCCACCGCGGCTGGGTGTCCGGGCAGGAGCATCTCCCGGGTGCGCCCGACGACGTCGGCTCGCTCGCGGTGACGGTCGCGGGCGAGGCCGCGTACGAGGAGCTGCAGGCAGTGATCGCGCACCGTCGGGAGCTCGTCAGCGAGGGCATCGCGGCGCGCGACTACGAGGTGACGGTCGCGACGCTCGAGCGCGTCGCCCGCAACCTCGGCTGGCAGGGTGACGCCCGGTGACCGACCGCGTCGCGCGTCGTGCGATCCCGGCGCGAGTGCGCGTCCTCGTCGCGGTCGTCTTCGCGCTCGCTGCGGCAGCCCTGCTCGTGGCGGCGCTCGCGGGTGCGTTCGACGAGGGCCCCGCGTCGCGGGCGCCGATACCCCCGTCGCCCGGCGGTGCGTCGTCGGCTCCTCCTGCGGACGAGCCGGAGGAGCCGGACGAGCCGACGACGCCCGAGCCCAGCCCGTCACGGTCGACCGCGACGGCCGCCGACGTCCAGGTGGTCGCGGACGGGCTCGACGTCCCGTGGGGTGTCGCCACCCTCCCGGGCGGCGATCTTCTCGTGTCGTTGCGCGACTCGGCTCGGCTCGTGCGGTTGGCGACGGACGGCGAGCGCACGCAGGTCGACGGCCCGGGTGCCGACGAGCTGCGCGAGACGACCGTCCCCGACGGCGAGGGCGGGCTCCTCGGGATCGCCGTCGCGGGGACCTTTGCCACGGACGAGCACGTGTACGTCTACCGGACGGGCGCGGAGGACAACGCGATCCTGCGCGGCGTCCTCGACGGTACGACCCTCGGGCCGCTCGAGACGATCGTCGACGGCATCCCTAAGGCGCGCACGCACGACGGCGGTGCGCTCGCGTTCGGTCCCGACGGCCGCCTCTACGCGGGCACCGGCGACGCGGGCGCGCCCGAGGACGCGCAGGACCTCGACAGCCTCGCCGGCAAGATCCTCCGGCTCGAGCCCGACGGCTCCGTCCCGGACGACAACCCGCTGCCCGGCTCGCCCGTGTGGACGTCCGGGCACCGCAACGTCCAGGGGCTCGGGTGGGACCCCGCCGGGCGCATGTACGCGTCCGAGCTGGGGCAGGACACGTTCGACGAGCTCAACGAGATCGTCGCGGGAGCGAGCTACGGCTGGCCTGACGTCGAGGGCGCGGGCGGCGCGGCGGAGGGCTTCGTCGACCCGCTCGTCACGTGGACCACCGACGAGGCGTCGCCGAGCGGCATCGCGGTGACGGCCGACGGTGTCTACGTCGCCGCGCTGCGCGGCGAGCGCGTGTGGCGCGTCGACCTCGGCACCCTCGTGCGCGGCGAGCCTGCGACGCCGACCGTCCTGCTCGACGGCGTCGGGCGCGTCCGCAACGTCGTGGCCCTGCCCGACGGCGACCTGCTCGTCGTCACGGGGAGCACCGACGGCCGCGGCGACCCGGGCGAGGACGACGACCGGCTGCTGCGCGTGCGCCTCCAGGTCGCCGAGGTTCCCTGACCCGTCGCTGTGCGGCCCTGCCGCGCGCTCCGGTGCGCGGGACGCGGTCCCGGCCCGGGCCCGCCGGGTTCTAGGATGACGCCATGGCGCAGACCAAGTCCTTCTACCTGACCACGCCGATCTACTACGTCAACGACGCCCCCCACATCGGGCACGCGTACACGACGGTCGCGGCGGACGTCCTCACCCGCTGGCACCGCCAGCGCCAGGAGAGCGTCTGGTTCCTCACGGGCACCGACGAGCACGGGCAGAAGGTCATGAACACGGCCGAGGCGAACGGCGTCACTCCGCAGGAGTGGGCGGACCGCCTCGTCGACTCTGCCTGGAAGCCGGTGCTCGAGACGCTCGACGCGCGCAACGACGACTTCATCCGTACGACGCAGGAGCGGCACGTCGATCGCGTGCAGGCGTTCATCCAGCGTCTCTTCGACGCGGGCGAGATCTACGAGGGCAAGTACGAGGGCTACTACTGCGTCGGCTGCGAGGAGTTCAAGCTCGAGGGCGAGGTCCTCGCGGGCGAGGGCGAGTTCGCGGGACAGAAGGTGTGCCCGATCCACTCGCGTCCCGTCGAGTGGCTCGAGGAGGACAACTACTTCTTCCGGATGAGCGCCTACACGGACCGGCTGCTCGCCCTCTACGAGGAGCACCCGGAGTTCGTGCAGCCCGCGTCCGCGCGCAACGAGGTCGTCTCGTTCGTCAAGAGCGGTATGAAGGACCTCTCGATCTCGCGCAACACGTTCGACTGGGGCATCCCGATCCCGTGGGACACCTCGCACGTGCTCTACGTGTGGTTCGACGCGCTGCTCAACTACGCGACCGCCGTCGGCCTCGGCGACACCGAGGGAGAGGGCGCCGAGCGCTTCGCGCAGGTGTGGCCGCCGGACGTGCACCTCGTCGGCAAGGACATCCTGCGCTTCCACGCGGTCATCTGGCCCGCGATGCTCATGGCGGCAGGCCTGCCGCTGCCCACGACCGTCTTCGCGCACGGCTGGCTGCTCGTCGGCGGCGAGAAGATGAGCAAGTCCAAGCTCACGGGCATCGCGCCGAGCCAGATCATCGACCACTTCGGCTCGGACGCGTTCCGCTACTACTTCATGCGCGCGATCTCGTTCGGCTCCGACGGCTCGTTCTCGTGGGAGGACATGTCCGCGCGCTACGCGGGCGACCTCGCCAACGGGCTCGGCAACCTCGCGTCGCGCGTCGCGGCGATGGTCGGCAAGTACTTCGGCGGCGTCCTGCCCGAGGCCGGTGAGCCGACGCAGCTCGAGCTCGACCTCGCAGCGGTCGCCGCGAAGGCAGCGGCGGGCGCCGACGCCGCGATCGACCGCATCGCGCCGCACGAGGCGATCAGCGCCGTCTGGAGCCTCGTCGACGCCGCGAACCACTACATCACCGACACGGAGCCGTGGAAGGTCGCGAAGGACGAGACGCAGACCGGCCAGGGCGGCCGTCTCGCGACGATCCTCGTGACCGCAGCCGAGGCGCTGCGCTCGCTCGCCGTCCTGCTGCACCCGGTCATCCCGCAGGCGACCGAGCGGCTGTGGGAGTCCCTCGGCGCTGCGGAGAGCCTCGGCGCGCTCGACGCGCAGCCGGTGGACGGTGCTGGCACGTTCGGCACCCTCGCGGCAGGCACCACGATCACCAAGGGTGCGGTGCTCTTCCCGCGCCTCGACGAGCCCGAGGTCTGAGTGGGACGTCGCCGGGAGCGCGACCGCAGCTGGCCACCGGACCCGGAGCCGCTCGGCGTCGAGGTCGTCGACAACCACACGCACCTCGAGTCGATCCACCACGTCCTCGACGGCTCTCAGCCTGCGCCGACGGTCGCGGAGCACGTCGCCCGCGCCGCCGCGGTCGGGGTGACGCGCATGGTCCAGGTGGGCTGCGACCTGCCGGCAGCGCGGGAGACCGTCGCGATGCTCGACGAGCACCGCGAGCTGCTCGGCGCCGTCGCGCTGCACCCCAACGAGGCGCCGCTCCATGCCGGGATCAGGGAGGTCGCTCCCGACGGCCTGGAACCGCAGGCCCGCGAGCACCACGCGGTGCCGCTCGACGACGCGCTCGCACAGATCGCGGACCTCGCCCGGCACGAGCGGGTCCGTGCGATCGGCGAGACCGGTCTCGACTTCTTCCGGGGAGGGGAGCAGGCGCGCGAGGTGCAGCGCGAGTCGTTCCGCGCGCACGTCGCGCTCGCGAAGGAGCTCGGGCTCGCGCTGCAGATCCACGACCGCGACGCGCACCGCGAGGTGATCGAGCTCCTCGAGGCCGACGGCGCGCCCGAACGCACGGTGTTCCACTGCTTCTCGGGTGACGCCGAGATGGCGCGCGTGTGCGCCTCGCACGGCTGGTTCCTGTCGTTCGCCGGGCCCGTGACGTACCCGGCGAACGAGCACCTGCGCGACGCGCTGCGGGCCGTCCCGCTCTCGCTCGTCATGGTCGAGACGGACGCTCCGTACCTGACCCCGCACCCGGCCCGGGGCCGTCCGAACGCCCCCTACCTCTTGCCGCACACGGTCCGCGGCGTGGCCGCGACGCTCGACCTGCCGGTGCAGGAGGTCGCCCGGACGACGGCCGAGACGAGCGTCCGGGTCTACGGTCGGTGGTGACCTGCGGGACGCCGCGCTCAAGTTGTCCAGGTTTGTGTCGATAGGTGAGTCAAGGGCTCCTCGCAGCGTGTTGCCCTGACCACGGCGACCGGGGTTGAATCGTCGGGACGTCCCTGCCAGCAGGCAGGACCGACCGCTGCGCGTGCACCGAGAAGGAGAGCGAACGTGCCACTTGCCCCTCGCCGTGCCAGGCGCGCGCGTCGAGCCAGCAGGAGCGCTGCCGGCCTCAAGGTGGTCGCACAGGTGGGGGTCCTCACGTTCGTGGTCACGGGGTCCGTGGCCTTCGCCCAGGCCTCCGCGGAGCCTCCTGCACCTACCGACGGCGAGACGGCCGCGGCGGTGGCCGCCCTGACCGAACGGTCGCGCGAGGTCGCCTCCCGCTCCGCCGGTCGCACCCAGACGCTCACGGTCGTGCTGCGCGGCGAGCCCACCACCGTCAGCACGGCCGCCGCGACCGTGGGCGCTGCGCTCACCGAGCTCGGCGTCGTCCTCGCCGACGACGAAGCGGTGTCGGTCGACCCGACGGCACCCGTCGTCGAGGGCATGAAGGTCGTCGTCGACGACGTCGAGCGTTCGACCGTCACCGAGGTCCAGGTCGTCGAGCACGAGTCCGAGGAGCAGCCCGACGCCGCGCTCGTCGAGGGGACGAAGATCGTCGAGACCCCGGGGCGTGACGGGCGGTCGTCCGTCACCTACATCGTCGAGAAGGTCGCGGGGACCGTCGTCTCCCGCACGCCCGTGACGAGCGTCGTCGAGTCGGAGGTGCAGGACGAGGTCGTCCGCGTCGGCACCCTCAAGATCCCCGACGCCGGCGCGAAGGTGCTCAGCCCCTCGCAGGCCCGCGCGCTCGCCAGGTCGATGCTCGCCGACCGGGGCTGGGACGGCGAGCAGTTCGCGTGCCTCGACAAGCTCTGGACCAAGGAGAGCAACTGGCGCGTCACCGCGGCGAACTCGAGCTCGGGCGCCTACGGCATCCCGCAGGCGTACCCGGGCACGAAGATGGGCTCGGTCGCACCGGACTGGCGGACGAACGCGAAGACCCAGATCACGTGGGGCCTCGGCTACATCGCCGGGCGGTTCGGCACGCCGTGCGCTGCGTGGAACCACTCGCAGGCTCGCGGCTGGTACTGATCGTTGACGCGCTCCACCCGTCCGCTCGTCTCAGGAGCCATCGTCGTCGGCGTGTGCGCCCTGACGGTCGGTGGTCTGCAGGTCCTCGCGCCGCTCGGTGGCATGGCGTGGGGAGACCCGCCGCCCGCCGTGCTCGCGAGCGACGACGTCGCCCCTGACGGCCCGGGCGTCGACCAGCACGACGGCGGCCGTGAGCGCGCCGACGGCGCGGTGTCGCGCGCCGAGCTGCGCGGGGACGCGCCGGTGCCCGTGACGGTCTCGCTCGACGGCACCGAGCTGGAGGTCTCCACCTCGGCGGCGGACGTCGCGGAGCTCCTCGTCTCGCAAGGCGTCGTGCTCGACGGCTATGCGACGTCGCACGACCTGGACGCTCCGGTCGAGGCCGGTATGCGCGTCGTCGTCGCGAAGGTCGCGTGGGACGACGAGACGCTCGAGACGGAGGTCCCGTTCGAGACCGTCGAGGTCGAGGACCCGACGCTCCCCGCGGGGGAGCGCGTGGTCCGGACCGCGGGGCGCGCGGGCTCCGCGGTCACGACGTTCCTCGTCTCGCGGATCGACGGCGTCGAGGTGTCGCGCAGCGAGGTCGTCTCGCTCGTCGCGGCTGCGCCCGTGGACGAGGTCGTCCGGGTCGGCACGGGCAGGACGCCGACGCCGGGCTCGACGCCGTCGCGCGCCCCGTCTGCGTCGCCCGCACCGACGCAGGCGCCTGCGCCCACGGGCACCCCCGCGCCCCCGAGCTCCCCCGCGCCTACGAGCGCCCCCGACGCGGAGCCCGAGCCGGACCCGGAGCCTGAGCCGACGCGTCCACCGAGCGACGCCCCTGCAGGCACTCCCGGGACCACACCCGCGAGCGCGAAGGCGCTCGCCCGCGACATGGCCGCCGCTCGCGGGTGGACCGGGGGCGAGTTCTCCTGCCTCGCGAAGCTCTGGCAGAAGGAGAGCCGCTGGAGCTATCAGGCCGCGAACCCGAGCAGCACCGCGCGCGGCATCCCGCAGGCGATCATGAGCCTGCACTTCGGGGCGGGCTGGCGGGAGAGCCCCGCCGCAGCGCGCTACCTCACCACCCCGAGCGTGCAGATCGCCTGGGGCCTGAGCTACATCGCGAACCGCTACGACGGGCCGTGCGGAGCCTGGAAGCACTCGCAGGCCCGGAACTGGTACTGAGACGAGCGTCACCGCGGACCTGACCTGCGACGACGGCGGGAGCGCCGGGCAGGCGGGACCTTCAGGGGTTGGCGCATGATCACGAATCGGTTACGTTGGAGCGTCCGCACGTCGTCAACCGGGCTCGCGCAGTGCGCAGGCCACGCAGACGAGCTGCCGCCAAGGAGCGGCAGGAGCGACGTCGGACCCGGGGCCTACGGGCATCCCGGAACGGCCGGATCAGCAGCCGACCGTCGAGACAGCGTGCGCGTGGCGCACCGGACGTCGCCCCCCACACAGAAGCCCCCTCAACGGGACGCCTGTGCTGCGACGCCCGCCTCCGGGGCACCGACGGCCGCGCTCCTGTGCCCGGGGAGCTCGACGTCTGGAACCTGATGCACAACCCCTACCTCCGGTCCGCCGACGCGGCCGACGCCACGACCGCCCCCCTGCAGGTCGTCGACACACCTCCAGCCCTCCGCGCGCGCCGACGCAACCGACGCCGCGGTGCTGCGATCGTCGCGGGCGTCGCAGCGCTCGCGGTCGTGGGTGCGGGAGCGGCTGTCGCGAGCGACGCCCACAAGAGCGTCACGCTCGACATCGATGGTGACGTGAAGACGGTCTCGACCTGGAGCGGCTCTGTCGCCGGCGTCCTCGCCGAGCAGGGCCTGACGGTCGCCGAGCACGACATCGTCGCTCCGATGCCGGAGGCTGCCCTCAACGAGGGCACCCAGGTCACCGTGCGCGTCGCGCGCCAGGTCACGATCTCCGACGGTGACACCGAGAGCACCGTCTGGGCGACCGGGACGGACGCCGGCGAGGTCCTCGACACGCTCGCCGCGCGCGGCGAGGACGTCCACCTCGTCGCCTCGCGCTCCTCCGAGCGCACCGCGCTGCCCGTCGAGCTCCCGTCGGACGAGGCTGTCAACGTCGTCGTCGCCGGCGAGGTCATCGCGCTGCCCGCGGGCCCGGCTGACGTCGACGAGGCGCTCGCCGCCGCGGGCATCACCCTGGGCGAGCTGGACACCGTGGCGGTCGACGTCCGCGACGACGATGGCAGCGAGCTCGAGCCCGGCGTCGTCGGCACCGTGTCCGTGGTCGTGACGCGGCACGCCGTCGAGGAGCGCACGAAGGTCACGAAGATCGAGCACAAGACCAAGACCGTCGAGGACTCCTCGCGGTACGAGGACCTCCCGGTCGTCGTCCGCACGGAGGGCAAGGACGGCAAGCGCACCCGGACGTACGAGGTCACCCTCGTCGACGGCAAGGTCGTCGACAAGGTCAAGACGGACGACGAGGTCACGAAGAAGCCGGTGACCGAGGTGCGCGTCAAGGGCACGAAGGACCGCCCGGCTCCCAAGGCCGCGAAGTCGTCCGGTGGCAAGTCCGCCAAGTCGCAGGGCAAGGCGCCGTCGTCGGGCGTCTGGGCCCAGCTCGCCGCGTGCGAGTCCGGCGGCCGCCCGAACGCCGTCTCGGCGAGCGGCGCGTACCACGGCCTGTACCAGTTCTCCGTCGCCACGTGGCGCTCGGTCGGCGGCTCCGGCCTGCCGTCCCAGGCGACCGCGGCAGAGCAGACGAAGCGCGCGAAGATCCTCCAGGCCCGCTCGGGCTGGGGCCAGTGGCCGCACTGCTCGGCGAAGCTCGGCCTGCGCTGAGCGAGCACGACCTCGGCCGGGGCTGCACGGGACACCGTGCGGCCCCGGCCTTTTTCGTGCCGTGGCCGCACCGCGTAGGCTCGTGCCCATGACCGAGACCCCTGCCGCGCTGCTCGGCCCGGCCCAGATCAGGGCGCTCGCGGAGCGTCTCGGCGTGCGCCCCACCAAGACCCTCGGGCAGAACTTCGTGCACGACGGCGGCACCGTGCGCAAGATCGTGCGCGCGGCCGGGGTGCGGGCGGGGGAGCGTGTCGTCGAGATCGGCCCAGGGCTGGGCTCGCTCACGCTCGGGCTGCTCGAGACGGGCGCCTCGGTCGTCGCGGTCGAGATCGACCCTGTGCTCGCGGCCGAGCTGCCTGCGACGATCGCGGCCCACCAGCGTGACGCCGTCGACCGCTTCGACCTCGTGCTCCAGGACGCGATGACCGTCACGGAGCTGCCGGGGCCCCCGCCTGTCGCGCTCGTCGCCAACCTCCCGTACAACGTCTCCGTCCCGGTGCTGCTGACGTTCCTCGAGCGGTTCGACTCGCTTGAGCGCATCCTCGTCATGGTCCAGGCGGAGGTCGCGGACCGGCTCGCGGCACCGCCCGGCTCGCGGACGTACGGCGTCCCGTCGGTCAAGGCCGCCTGGTACTGCAGCGCGCACCGCGCCGCGACGGTCGGCCGCACGGTGTTCTGGCCCGTGCCGAACGTCGACTCGGCCCTCGTGTCGATGACGCGACGCGAGCCCCCGACGACGCGAGCCTCGCGTGCGGAGGTGTTCGCCGTGGTCGACGCCGCGTTCGCGCAGCGGCGCAAGACCCTCCGCTCGGCGCTCGGCGCCGTGACCGGCGACGCCGCGCGCACGGAGGAGGCGATCCGTGCGGCCGGGGTCGACCCGACAGCGCGCGGTGAGCGCCTCGACGTGACGGACTTCGCGCGGGTGACGGAGCAGCTGATCGAGCACGGTCTGACCGTGTCCGGTCCCCGCGAGAGGCAGCGGTGACCCGGCGGGGAGGCCTGCGCGCGGCTGACGAGCCGGGCGGCGCCGCGGCCCGCCCTGAGGGGCGGCCGGTCGTGGTGCGCGCGCCGGGCAAGGTGAACCTGGCGCTGCAGGTGAGCCCGCTCGGCGACGACGGCTACCACCGCGTCCTGTCCGTGTTCCAGGCGGTGTCCCTCGTCGAGGAGGTCGAGGCGAGCCCCGCGGAGGGCCTGTCGCTGACGGTGACAGGACCGCAGGCGGACCTCGTCCCGACGGACGACACCAACATCGCGTGGCGCGCGGCACACCTCGTGGCAGAGCGGGCCGGGGTCGACCCGGACGTGCACCTGCACCTGCGCAAGGGTGTCCCGGTCGCGGGCGGGATGGCGGGCGGGTCGGCTGACGGGGCGGCAGCCCTCGTGGCGTGCGACGCGCTGTGGGGCACGGGCCTGAGCCGGGACGAGCTGCACGAGCTTGCGGGCGAGCTCGGCTCGGACGTGCCGTTCGCCCTCCTCGGGCACACGGCGGTCGGTACGGGGCGCGGGCACCTCGTGACCCCGGCGATGACACGTGGCGAGTTCTGCTGGGCTTTCGGGCTGCGGTATGCGGGCATGTCGACGGGAGCGGTCTACTCGACGTTCGACGACCTGCAGCGCGCCGGCACGCTCGCCGACTCGTTCGACGAGGAGCCCGCGACGGCGATGATGCACGCCCTGCGTGCGGGGGACGCGCACGCGCTCGGCGCCTGCCTGCGCAACGACCTCGAGCCGGCGTCCCTCGAGATCGCGCCCGAGCTCGGCGAGACGATGGAGGTCGCACGCTCTGCCGGCGCGCTCGGCGTCGTCGTCTCTGGGTCAGGTCCGACGGTCGCGGCGCTCGCCCGGTCGCGTCAGCATGCGCTCGCGATCGCGGCGGCGATGACGGCGGCGGACGTGGTCGACGGCGTCGCGACGGCGATCGGCAACGTGCCCGGGGCGCGGGTCGTCTCTGCGGGCGTCTGATCAGTCGACGAGCTCGGAGAGCTCGAGCCAGCGTGCCTCGAGCTCCTCGATCTCCGTCTCGAGCGCCCGCAGCCTGTCGGTGTGCGCCGTGAGGCCGGTGAAGTCGCTCTGGTCGTGCTTGGCCATCGTCGCGTGGACCTGCTGGACCTGGCTCGCCAGCTTGGTCAGGCGGCGGTCGATCGCGCCGATCTCCTTCGTCACGGCGCGCAGGTCCGCGCCCGAGAGCCCACCGCCGGACTCCTCGGACGACGCGCCCGTCGTGGCGGTGCGGGTCCGGGCCGCGTCCTGGGCCTTGCGCAGCTCGAGGTACTCGTCGACGCCGCCGGGAAGGTGGCGCAGGCCGCCGTCGATCACGGCGTACTGCTGGTCGGTGACGCGCTCGAGCAGGTAGCGGTCGTGCGAGACGACGAGGAGGCAGCCGGGCCACGAGTCGAGGAGGTCCTCGATCGCGGCGAGCATGTCGGTGTCCATGTCGTTCGTCGGCTCGTCGAGCACGAGGACGTTGGGCTCGTCGAGCAGGATGAGCAGGAGCTGGAGGCGGCGGCGCTGACCGCCGGAGAGGTCCTTGACGGGCGTCGAGAGCTGGGCGTTCGTGAAGCCGAGGCGCTCGAGGAGCTGGCCCGGCGTCATCTCCTTGCCGCCCGCCATGTAGGTCGTGCGCTTCGTCGCGACGACGTCGCTCACGCGGTCCTCCCACACGTCGGCCAGCTCGGCGAGCTCCTGGGTGAGGGTCGCGAACCTGACGGTCTTGCCGTGCTTGACGCGCCCTGACGTGGGCGTGAGCTCGCCCGTGACGAGCTTGAGGAGGGTCGACTTGCCTGCGCCGTTGACCCCCAGCAGGCCGGTGCGCTCGCCCGGCGCGATGCGCCACTCGACGCCCTCGAGGACCGGGGTGGCGCCGTACGCGAACCCTGCGTCGATGAGGTCGACGACGTCCTTGCCGAGGCGCGACGTCGCCATGCGAGTGAGCTCGACCGAGTCGCGGACGGGGGGCTCGTTCGCGATGAGCTGGTTCGCGGCCTCGATGCGGAACTTCGGCTTGGAGGTGCGGGCGGGGGCGCCGCGGCGCAGCCAGGCGAGCTCCTTGCGCATGAGGTTCTGGCGCTTGGACTCGGTCGCGGCGGCCATGCGGTCGCGCTCGACGCGCTGCAGGACGTACGCCGCGTAGCCGCCCTCGAAGGGTTCGACGATCCCGTCGTGGACCTCCCACGTCGCCGTGCACACCTCGTCGAGGAACCAGCGGTCGTGCGTGACGACGAGGAGCCCGCCCGCGTTCGCGTTCCAGCGGCGGCGCAGGTGCGCGGCCAGCCACGTGATGCCCTCGACGTCGAGGTGGTTGGTCGGCTCGTCGAGGAACAGGACGTCGTCGTCGCCGGTCAGGAGCGCGGCGAGCGCGACGCGGCGACGCTGGCCGCCCGAGAGGTCCCCGACGCGGCCGTCCCACGGGAGATCGCCGAGGAGCCCGGAGATGACGTCGCGCACCTTCGCGTCGCCCGCCCACTCGTGCTCGGGGATGTCGCCCACGACGGCGCGCCCGACGGTGAGGTCCGGGTCGAGGGTGTCGGACTGGTCGAGCATGCCG
>Ga0308158_10002306_pt1 | contig 18329 bp, 17 predicted proteins | sample PhyBR2_FD_201038 | JGI IMG/M metagenome (GOLD analysis project Ga0308158, IMG submission 201038) | Phyllosphere microbial communities from UC Gill Tract Community Farm, Albany, California, United States - DLSLB.R2 | ecosystem: Host-associated > Plants > Phyllosphere > Unclassified | place: USA...
TTTGCAGTTCCCCCATCGTGGCGTGCGTGCGGTCGACAGCGGCGGCGACGCCCGGACCATAGCCGTGCTCGGTCTCGATCGCGGCGGCGAGCACCGTGTTGTCGGCCCGCATCCGACGTTCGATCGTCGCGCGACGGACCGCATAGACATGCTCCAGCGCGTCGAGCCTTGTCGTCTGATCGCGATTCAGATCCATCCGGTCGTGCAGAACAGCGTGCAATTCGGCGGCGGGCGTCGCGGCCGGGACGGTCAAGACGCGGCCCGCGATGACACCCGCGATTGCGGCCACGAACGCCGCCAGGATGATGAGCAGCACGTCGGTACGCGGCCTCATCACGATCCGCCCAGCAAGGTGGACGGCGCAAGGGCACTTGCCCCGCCCAGCATCTCGAACGCGCCGACCGCCCGCGTCGGTCGTGTCTGGTCAAGCGAACTGAGTCCGCCGAGCAGCAATGCGCCGGTGACGGCGGCGACGCCGAGACGAAGCATTGTGTCGGTCTGGGCCCGTTCGGTCGCTATCCGACCCAGCACGGCGTGTTCGAGACCCTCGAGTTCGTTGGTCAACGTCACCGAGGCGATACGCGCCAGCCGGACGTCCAGGTCGTCGATCATCATCGTTCCTTTGCCCTATCCAGTACCTACGCGTGCTGTTGCCCGGCCCCTCGCTGGCGATCAAAAATCGTTGCCTCAGGGCAATGAGGCCTATCAGACCGCGTGCTCCTATGCGCACTGGCGATGCAGATCCTGTCACGACTGGGGAGGGGCGAGAATCTCATCCACCGGTAGCAAACGCGCCGCGTAGTGCGGCGAGTTTGGCGTGGGTGAACTGCTGCGCTTGCGGCGTCTCCGGTGCGACACGGTCGAAGCCGTGGAACGCGCCGGGGACGAGCAGGAACTCGGTCGCGACGCCGCTTTCGGTGAGACGCCGCGCGTACGTCATGTCCTCGGGTGCGAACAGGTCGACGCCGCCGACCGCGATGAAGGCGGGCGGCAGGCGGCGCAGGTCGGCGACGCGCGCGGGGACGGCGGCGCTGGGTACCTGCGCGGTGCCCGGCGCCATGCCGAGGAACGAGCGCCAACCATATTGATTGGCCGGGCCATCCCAGCCGACCGCGCCGATGAACGGTGGCAGCCGGACTGCGCCGCCGGTGCGATCGTCGAGCATCGGATAGATCAGCGACTGGAACGCGACCGGCACCTCGCCGCGATCGCGCGCGACGATCGCGAGCAGCGCGGCATGGCCGCCGCCCGCGCTTTCCCCCATTACCGCGATCCGGCTGCGGTCGACGCCGAGCATCGCGGCCTGCGCATGGAGCCAGCGCAACCCCGCGTAATTCTCCTCGATCGAGCCGGTGTAGCGCGTCTCGGGCGCCAGCCGGTATTCGACGGTGACGATGACGCAGTCGATGTCCTTGGCCAGTTGCTGGAGATAAGCGAGTTCCTGCTTTGCCGACCCGACGATGAAACCGCCGCCATGCGTGTGCAGGATCGCCGGGCGCGCTGGACCACCGGGCCTCGCATTGACGACATAGACGGTGACGTCGGGCTGTCCGCGACCGACCACAACTTGCCGCACCTGAACGGGTATGTCGGCAAGTGGCGGCTGGGCGCCGGCTGCGCCGGTCGCGCGCAGCTTGGGCAGTTTGGCGTCGGTGAACGGGCCGCCCTGTGTGGAGAGCAGCATAATCTGCCGCGCGGCCGGGCGCAGTTCGGGCGCGACATGCGCCAGCGCCTCTCTCGATGGCTGCGGCGTTGCGGCGGCGCCGGCCACGTCCGCCAGCATCGTGCCGGCGACGACCGCGCTGCTGGTGCGGAGCATGTCGCGCCTAGTCCATCCGGCCATGTCGGTCTCCAATCTGGGTCGGGTCAAGCGGCAGCGACGCGGTCGGCGATCCAGCGCAGGAACAGGTCGGGCCAGGCACTGGCGGGCAGGTCGGGCTCACCGGTGCCGAAGCCGTGCCCGCCGCGCTGGAAGAAATGCGCCTCGACCGGGCGTTTCGCCGCCTGCAACGCGCGCATCATGATGACGCTGTTCTCCGCAGGCACCGCGGGGTCGTCCAGTGCGTGCGCGAGGAAGATCGGCGGGGTCGCCGCGGTGACGTGCTCGGCGGGCGAGCGGCGGGCGATCAGCGCGGCGTCGGGGGAGGGGCCAAGGAGCTTCAGGCTCGAATCGGCATGACCGATGCCGGGGACGTGGCTGATGACCGGGTAGATCAACCCGACATGCGCAGGGCGGGGGTCCAGACGGTCGATCGCATCGGACACCGGCGCCACCGCCTCGCCGAACCCGGTCGCAAGGCTTGCGGCAAGGTGCCCGCCAGCCGAGAAGCCGACCACCGCCAGCGTCGCGGGATCGAGACGATATTCGGCAGCGCGCGACCGGATCACGCGCACCGCGCGCTGCGCATCCTGCAACGGCACGTCCGCGCGGTGTGTCCAGCCTTCACCGGGCAGGCGGTAGATGAGCACGAACACCGTGTAGCCGAGCGCGTTCATCCGGCGCGCGACGTCGATCCCCTCGTTGACGACCGAGACGAACGTGTAGGCGCCGCCGGGGATCGACAGCACCGCCTGGCCGTTCGAGCGCGCGGGGACGAATACGCGCAACTCGGGCTGCGCCACGTTGCGTACGAAATTCTTGGGGTAGTCGGCTGGCTGGGGTTGCGCGGCAAAGCCGGTTTCGGGCGTGCCCTTCGGCCATAACGGTATCCGCGGCTGCTGATCCCATGACGCCGGCAGGCCAGGCGTCGCCGCCAGAGCGGGTGTGCTCGCCACCAACGCTGCCGAGGTGGCACCGGCGGCGATCAGGATGCTGCGACGACTCATAGGGTTTCGATCCATGGGGGGGGACATCGCGGCCTTCCGGTAAGAATGAACGATAGACGCTATGCGGCAATCACGACGTGAGCAATCGGCCTTGCCAACCGCGCCCAGATTTGAGCGAGGCCACGGCGCGCCCGGTCGCCCTGGCGCCTGCTATTCGGGCGTGTCGTCGACCCAGCATACCGGATCATCGCGAAGTGATCTTTGGTGCCAGCCGCCTGCTCACCCACCTAGCGACGGGATGCGATAAACCGGTCGGCGGTGCGCAGCGACAGCGCCATGATCGTCAGTGCCGGGTTCGCCGCCAGCGCGCTTGGAAAGATCGAGTTGTCGCAGATCAGCAGATTGGGAATGTCGAAACTGCGACCATCCGCATCGACCACCGCCTCGTCGCCGTCATGCCCCATGCGACTGGTGCCGATGGTATGCGCGGAGCGATCGACGGCGAAGATATCTTTCGCATCCGCCGCCGCCCAGATGTCGCTAAGCGTGCGGCGGGCGTGGCGATCGATGGCATGCTCGTTGGCGTGGTAGCTGAAGTCAATCCGCGCCTTGCGGTGGCCGAAGGCGTCGGTCTCGTCGGCAAGCGTCAAGCGATTGTCCGGATGGGGCAGGCATTCCCCGTTGATGCCGATCCCCGCCATATGATTGTAGCCGCGCAAGATAGTCTGGAGGCGTTCGCCCCACATGCCCGCGCCGCGTGCGAGACCGGTGGCAAGATTGACTGGCAACACTCCCAGGCTCTGGATCAGATAGCCACCGGCGTAGCCAGCATCGTCGGGGCGCAGCATATCCTCGCTGATGAGCGACGACGGGTAACCGCGATTCATCCGCATATCGGCATCGAACCGGCCCCAAACCTGCGTCGCGACATGCGCCATGAAGTTGCGTCCCACCTGACCGCTCGAATTGGCGATACCCAGGTTGAGCAGCAGGCGTGGTGTTTCGACACCCCCAGCGCATAGGAAGACCGCCGAACAGCGCTGGCGGTATTCCGCGTCACCCTGTCGGTACACGACCGCGGTGATCCGGCCGCCCGCATCGAATTCGAACGAAAGCACGCGGCACCCAGCGCGAATTTCTGCACCATGGGCAGCGGCGAGCGGCAGATAGGTCGTGTCCATGCTCGTTTTGGCGGCGTTGCGGCATCCCTGGTGGCAGGCGCCGCAATTCACGCAAGCCTGTCGCTGGCCCCAATGCGGTTGGTCCCGGTCGCGTGACACCAGTGCCGCCGGTGCGTCGGTTGCGACGATGCCGACTGCCGCACAGCCCCGCGCCATTGCGTCGGCCGGGGCGTTGCGAGCCACGGGCGGATACTCGTAGCGGCGGTGCTCGTCCCACGGATACCGCGCCGGGCCCGATACCCCGGTGAACTGCTCCACCTCTTCGATGTAGCGGATCAACTCGGCATGATCGATCGGCCAGTCGGCGCCTTCGCCGGTCAGCGTCTTCAATTGCAGGTCGCGCGGGTCGGGGCGGGGGCAGAACGCGCCCCAGTGCAGCGTCGACCCGCCAACCCCCATACCCGAATTGTTCGACCCGAACGCAGTGGGATTGGCGCCACCGCTCAGTCGCTCTTCCATCCAGTAGATGTCCGCGGCGACCTCGTCGGCGACATGGTCTTCCGGACGGAATACGCCGCCAGCCTCGAGCGCGACGACCGACAGGCCCGCCTTGGCGAGACGTGCGGTGAGCGGTGCTCCACCGGCTCCCGTGCCGATCACGACGGCATCGACGACGTCTGCCTCGCTGTGACGAAAACGCGTCACGACTCGCCCTCCGATGCACGTTGCCAAGGTTCCAAGTCGTCCGCCGCTGTCCGTATGTAGCCCTGCTTGCGATGTGCATCGCCGCCCACGGCAAACCCATCATATCCGATTTCAGCCATTGTCGTCGGCAGCGACATCCAGACACGCACGACTTCCGCGCGAACGTCTTCGAACCACAGTTTCATCTGCGCGGGGGAAAGATACGCGTCGTCGTCTGCGCGGCCAGCCTCTCCCTCGGCAACATTTTCGAGGAGGCTGGTCCAGGCGTGATCCCCCGCCGAAAGACCGTCCGTCATGATGTGCAAGGTCGTCAAGCCGCGGATCCAGGCTTCGCCATCGGCGGGCAACGCAGCGAAGCGCCACCCATCGCCATCACCCTGAGCAACGCCGAATGCGATACGACGCGCCAGGTCATGGTCGACGCCGCGATCCGGCAGGATCTGCCCGATCAAGATGGCAAGCGTGGCATAGTGATCGTCGGTCCAGTTCGCTGCATCGCGGACAGGGCGCAGCCTTTCGAGCATCGCGCTTCGTGCTCTCTGGTTGACCCGATCCGACCCGAGGATTTGGGCAAAATGCGCTGGGAGGATTGCGCCCACAACCGATGCCGCGTGTTCGCGGATCAGGGCGGCAAGCGCTTCGGGTTGTTCGTAGGGGATCAGGTGTGCCGCATCTGCCACCACCCGCAATTCGGCGGTGACATAATGCGGCTGGTTCAGCCGGCGCTGTGCATCAGCGTCGAGATCACCGTCTTCGGCACCGGCGACGATCAGCGCCGGAAGAGTGATCCGTCCAGCGTCCGCGCTCCAATCCTCTCGGCTGCCACGCTCCAGCCATCCCAGCCACGCCGCTCTGTTCGAGCGCAAAACGTCGTCGATCGCCCTGTCGCGCAACACGTCCGGCAGCGGCGTAGCGGTATTGGCATCGACAAAGGTCGCGGCGTCCTCGCGTGAGGCCTGACCATCGGCAAACCAGCCGATCATCTCGGCCCGGCGCTCCTCTTCCATCGGTTCTGGACTGGGGGGCGACGCGGCAACCAGAACGACGCCCAGAACACCCGACAGGCCGATCTCTCCGGACGCTGCACGCGCTGCAACCAGCGTCGCGATCTTGCCGCCCATGCTGTGTCCGACAAGGACGCACGGGTTGGGCTGGCGAGAACGTATTTCGTCTGCCAGCCAGTCCGTCATCGTGACGACATCGGCATGGCCAGCCTTTGCAGCGCCGCCGAACCCAGGCAGGTCGAGCGCCACGCATTCGTACCCCGGGAGATGATCGATGACCTGCTCCCATTCACGCGCGCTGGCGCCCAGCGCGTGAAGAAACACCAATGTCAGTCCGGTCATGAAGCCTCGCGAGATACGTCCTTGCCGGACGTTGCAGGACCGTGTCCGTTCCCTCGGCTTGCCGCAAGGAAGGCAATCTCGATCAATTCGCTCGCACTTTGCGCGTCACGGTCATGAACATCGGGGACCGCGCAAACCCAATCCAATCATCAGCAGCCAGCTGAACCGTATCACCGTTGACTCTTAACTCTACATATGTTGAAAAAGCGAATGACGCGCGATCGACGACCCTCGAAACAGATGCTCACGCTACTCGTGGCGATGGCGGATCAGCCTCAGGACTGGCGGCATGGGTATGACCTGATGAAGGATACCGGCATCTCGTCGGGCACGCTCTACCCGTTGCTCGTACGGATGACGGAGCAGGGATTGTCGGAGGCCGAGTGGCGCGAACCGATACAGGCCGGGCGGCCGCCGCGTCATGTCTATCGCCTGACCGCCGCGGGAGTATCGCTTGCGCGCTCGATCGGGAATGACCGTGCGCAACCCGTCGGGGAAATGCTCCGGATATGACTGTCGCGCTGTCCCGATGCCTGATGAAAATCGCGATCCGCTGCGTCGGTGCTCGTCGTCGCGATTGGGGGCTTGCGATGCAGGGCGAGTTCGAGGCGTCGATCGCCGATGGCAAGCCGTTGTCCTTCGCGCTTGGCTGCCTGCACGGCGCGTGGCGGATGATGCTCACCGACCCGGACGGACGCTTTGCGCTGACGAGTTACGCGCTTGCGGTCGGCCTGATCCTTCCCCTCGCCGCCGTGTTGACGATTGGCGCGATTGTCGGCTTCCCGTATCTCGATTTTGGGCATGACGACGTTGTTGGTATCCTGTCATTCGGTGGTGCGCGCCCGACTCTTCTCGACGACGGTAACCGAGCGGCGGCATCGTCACTGTCGCTAGCCGTGTTCCTGCTGGCCGGCGCGAGTGTCCTCATCGCCTGGGCGATCCTGGACCGTAACTGGGATCGCGTTGCGGCGCTTGAGCGGTTCACCGCCGCGGCGACACTGACCCTGATAGTATTCGTTGCGCTGCTCGGGTTCGATGAGACTCGCATGGCGCTGCCGATCCTGGCGTTTGTCGCGCAGCATGTTGCGATCCTGGTGCTCGTGCGGTGGCAATGGTGCATAGATCGAGACACCGCAAATACGCAGTACGATTCCGGGTATAGTTGATCCGTTTGGTGTCGCCGATTACCGAAGCCTCATAAAGGTGAAGCACCCGTGAGATCACCCGACAATATGTATTGCGATACTCTACGGGCTGGCCGTCTTTCTTTGACGGTTCTCGCCCTTAACTGGTCGGTGGCGGGTATTTGCCAGTCTAGGGCGCTTCCCGCTGCGCCGGTCAACGCCGATCCCGATGCAACACCCGCCCGGCCCGACGCATTGGATACGCGTCACGATATCATTGTCGTCGGCCGGCGCGGGCAGGTCGATACCGCGATCCAACCGCTGGCGACGCTGGATGCGGGGGCGATAGCCGCGACTGGCGCGACCTCGATCGATGAGTTGCTGCGTACCATTCGCGGGGTGACGCAATCGGGCGACGGGCAGGAGCCGATCTTCCTGCTCAATGCGCAACGCGTGTCGGGATATCAGGAGATCGGCAATCTGCCGCCGGAGGCGATCGAGAAGGTCGAGGTGTTTCCGGAGCCGGTCGCGCTTCAATATGGCTATCCACCGACCCGGCGGATCGTGAACTTCATCACCAAGCGCCGGTTTCGCCAGCTGTCGTTGAAGCAGGCCGATGGTACGTCGACACGTGGTGGTGCCGACAATGCCAACGCGCATCTCGATTTTACGCGGCTGCGCGGCGACGGTCGCCTGACTCTGTCGCTGGATGCGCGTCATACCGATGCGCTGCTGCAATCGCGGCGTCGCGTCCTGCCGGATCCGGACGTGCCGTTTGACGCGAGGGGCAACATCACCGGTGTGCTGGCAGGGGGCGAGATCGACCCGGCATTGTCCGCAATGGTGGGGCAGGTCGTGACGATCGTCCCGGTGCCGGCGGGGCCGCTATCGGTCGGCATGGTTGGACTGGACAGTTTTGCGGCGAACGCAAACCAGCCGCGGCTGTTCGATCTGTCGCCGCTGCGTACGCTCGCACCCGCGAACGACACGATCCACGGCGAGGCGGTGATCGCCAACCGGATCGGCCGAAAGATGTCCGGTTCTCTGACGCTGACCGCGGACCATAGTCGCGAGCGGACCGTGTTCGGCCCCGCCAGCGCGACGTTCATGCTGCCCAGTGGCAATCCGTATTCACCGTTCAGCCGGGACGTGCTGCTCCAGCGCTACCTCGTCGAGGCGCCGCCGCTCAGCCAGCGCACCGATATCACCACGCTTCATGCCGGTACCGTGGTGCGTGGCGCATGGCGGGGCTGGCAATGGGACTGGACCGGTACGCTCGATATGCAGCACCGGGACGGCATCGTCGCCAAGGCGATCGACATCACCGCCGCCAATGCCGCGATTGCCGCCGGCGCCGATCCGTTCCGGCCGTTCGATTCCGCGCTCCTTGCCACCCGGCTTGTCGATCATACCGTGCAATCGACCTATGGTGCCGGGACCAAATTCGTTGCGACCAACCGCCCGTTGCGCCTCCCCGCGGGCCGCGTCACGTTAACCGCCACCGTCGAGGGCGAGCAGATCGGTACGGACAGCAGGACGCGCGGCGCCACGCCCTCCGCGATCGCCTTCGATCGCAGCCGGGTCGAGGGCGCAGTCGCGCTCGACCTGCCGATCGCATCACGCCGCGAGGATGTCCTGCCTTGGATCGGCGAGCTGTCGGCCAACACCTCCGCCAGCGTCCGCCACGTCGGCGGTTTCGGCAGTCTATCGGACTCCACGCTGGGCGTGAACTGGGCGCCGTTCACCGGTCTGCAGCTGTTGGCGCAGTTCAAACGGTCGGCCGTTGCGCCGACGCTGGACCAGCTTGCCGGGCCGCAGATTTCGGCGCCACAGGTCTCGTTGTTCGACTTCGCTACCGGCCGCTCGACGCTCGTCACGCTGTTTCTGGGCGGCAACCCGGCGCTGTCCGCGGAGCGTCGCCGGACGCGTTCGATCGGCGCGACCGTCAAACCGTTCGCCAAGAGCGAGCTTCGGATCGGCGCAACCTACGAGGCAACCGAGATACGGGATGGCATCCAGACCGTCTACGCGCTCACCCCGGCCATCCAGGCGGCGCTGCCCGACCTGTTCGTCCGCGATGGCGCCGGCGCATTGGTATCGGTCGCTTTCCGTCCGACTAACGTCTTCCGAGAGCGTCAGCGGACGCTGAACATCACGCTCGCCGCCAACGGCCAACTCGGTCGCGCCAAGCCTCCCACGACGCCGGATGGTCGGCCGCCCGACCGCCCGACCTTCTACGGCGGGATCGGCCCGACGGTCCGCTTTGCCGACCGGATCGCGCTCAGGCCGGGGGCGCCGATGCTCGACCTGCTGGCCGGCGACACGCTGTCGGGTGGCACGACGCAGCGACTGGCCGGCTATGGCTATGGGGGTTTGAGCTATCTCGGCAATGGCGGCACGTTCGACTTCTACTGCACCGGTCCGGCCACCGTTCGCGGGACGGTCGCCGCATCGACCCTGACATTCGCGCCTCTGTGCAAGATCAATCTCAGCGGTTCGCTGAGCATCCACCATTTTCTGCCGCACCAGAACTGGACCCGGCATCTCGGCTTCAAGCTCGAAGTCGCCAACATAACCGATGCGCGTCAACGCGTGCGTGATGCGAGCGGCTCCGTTCCCTATCGTTATCAGCCGGATCTGCTCGATGCCGTCGGCCGCAGTGTAGTCCTGTCGCTCCGCAAACTCTTTTGACCTTCAGGGCAGTCGTCCGGCTGGGGATTTAGGACCGCTAGACAAACGTCCCGGTAGCAGCGCGCCGATCAACGGAAGATCACCTTGGTTCGATGTCGTATGCCAGTAAAATACCGCTGGTCGCGCACGTCACGACTGGCGCCACCGTGTTGCCGCAAATGCCCCGCATCATCCCTAAAATCCGATGTCACGCGGCGTTCGGATAGGTGCGGGAGATCAGGCGTGCGTTTCAGGAACGTCTCGACAGTGCCATTGCACTTGGGCCTGTTTAGTCTTGCCGCTACCGTTGCACAGGCGAACGAGCGCCGTAGCCTCGCGGTCCCCGAGACGATGGCGCAGGCGAGCGTGACGCGATCGTCTTCGGCCGATTGGCAGCCGGTGATGACCGGACGCCTGAAGAACGGCGTGCGGTTCGCTATTCTGCCCCGGCGCGGGGACGAACCCGGCATCGGCGTGCTGATGCGGAACGAGGGTGGCTTCATCGAGGAACACCGCCCGGGCGAACGCGGGCTCACCCATCTGATCGAACATCTCGTCTTCACGAGCCCGACGATCGATGCGCCCGACGAACTTCGGCATTTTCCCAAAGTCGGCTTGCCACTGACCTTTCCCGCGCCCTCCGCCGCGACGACGAGTTGGCGCGAATCCAATTACTTCGTATCGACAAGAACGACCAGGATGACCGATCTCGACACGCTGCTGGGGCTATTCCGCGAGGTGGCGACCGACTTGACGTTCCGTGCGGACGCGGTGGACGATCAGCGCGCGGACGTGACCCGTGAAATGGGCGAAAAAACGCTCGGGAACGACATCTACGCCAGGTATATCGCAGCCGTCGCACCTGGCTCTCCGACTGACGTGATCGACGCCCAGAATTCGGACGACGTACCGACAGCAAGCATCGCCACGATCAGGGCTCTCTATCAGCGGTTATACCAGCCCGAAAACATGATGATCGTGATCGTCGGAAACGTCGATCCGGTAAAGACGAAGGCGCTGATCCGCGAGCATTTCGGCAGTTGGCGGCACGCCGGGCAGGCTACCGCGCATGTCGCCGTGCCAGCGTTTCAATCCGACCGCATCGCACCGATCAGCGTCGCAGCGCTGCCCCAAGGGCGAAGGACCGCGCTGATGACGGTGGTGATGCCGACGGCTCTGCCGCTGCCGACCCGCGGACAACATATCGACGCTATGCTGCTGGAGATGCTGGTGCTCCGCGCGGTCAACACGCGGCTGAGCGCAATGCAACCAGACAGTCCACCGGGCAAGGTCGGGCTCTACATCGAGAACGGTGAGCAGGGTCACCGGCTGATCATGCTCTGGGACAATTTCGCGGGCGACGCATGGCACCCCGCCATTGCCGGTCTGGCCCGGGTGAGGTGCGCGCTTGATAGTGGCGGCTTCTCCGATCAAGAATGGGACGCGGCACAGCGCGCTCTGATCCAGGATCTCGACCGGCGTACCAGCGCCATGGGCCAAGTTCAGAACGTCGAACTCGCCAAGGACCTTTCGCACGCTTTTGCCGCGGGCAGGGCGCTGATCCCGCCCAGCGCATTATTGCGACGCGCGCAGACCCGTCTTCCAGCGATCGATGCACAGGCGGGCAACTATTGGTGGCGTCAGCAATGGCGTGCCGGGGTTCGCCATGTCCGGGTGGAATCGCCCGATCTTGCTCCAATGGCCGGTGACGGGAGCGCGATACGGACATCGATTGCCGAGGCATCCAAGACCGGCTGCAACGGTCTCTGAATTTTCGGGACTTGGGAAAGGAGGTCGACATGGTGGGCGATCTGATCGTCATGGCCATCGCTGCATCGGCCGGGTCACAAACGGTTGTTCCCCTCGCGCTGGAATTCGACCTCGCCAAGGTTCGCCCCAAAGAAGTGACCTGCGCGGATCGAACCGCCTCTGACGACGTCGTCGTGTGCGCGCCAAAGGGGATGGATATCTGGCTCGGCGATGTACGAGGTTTTTTGGCGAAGCCCGTTCGCGCGGAATTCACCGGCCCCCTGAAAGCCGAGACCACTATTCACGCGATCCAGCAGACAAGTCCGGTAGCCACGACGCCCGCCGCCGCCGTCACCTTCAAATGGCGATTTTAACGCCGCCGGATCACGACCGCCTGGCGCAGGGTCGGCCCCGCTAGATCGACTGCCGCCCCGCCTGCGCGCAATACTATGCTGGTACTATGCGATCGTCGCAGATCGATCTCGAAGCGCTATGCCGTACCCCGTAAATCCCGGGGGCGGGCAGGACGCTCGCGATACGAAAGGTACCGAGGCGAGATGTCGTCTGAACCCATATCGGAGCCCGATCCTACCGGGCTCGTCATCTATGTCGGCCAGGATCGCGCGGGCCATTGGCTGGTCCAGGACAGCAGGCGCAGCCTGGAAGGTCGCTTCATCTCCTACGGCGCGGCAATGCGCTATGCGCAGGCCGAACGGGATATCTACCATGCGAGCGTCGAGATCGCCGACCTGCCGCTGACGCCGCTCGTGTCCTTTGCCCCCGTCGGTCGCGACGAGCGGGCGCTGCCACGTGCGGCTTGATCGGGAGATTGCGATGAACGTTCATGCTATTCCCGTCCGGTTGCGGACGGCGGTCGGCGGTAACACGCCGCGGCACCCGTCAAAGGCCGCCGTGCAGGACCCGCGCTGGCCCCAGATCGAGGCCGCCTTGTCGGCATTGCGGACGAATGGCCGACACGCAGTGCGTATCGTCGATGCCCAATGCGGTGCCGGGACGCTACTGTTGCACGCCCTGGCGGAGGCGCGACGGCTTGGTTTTACCGCGATCGAGGGACATGGCATTGACCGATCGCCGCTGTTGATCGGTCGCGCGCGGTCCGCCGCGCTTCGCGTCGTCGACCCTGCGATCGGCCTGGATTTCGACGCTGCGGACATGGTCACGGCCTTGCGCGACGAGCAGGACCTGCCCGCCGATATCGTGATCTGCCACGACTCCGCGCGGGCGCGGCAGCCCGACGCGCGGCTTGCGCTGTGCAAGGCCGGGCGGATCGTGATCGACGATCAGGCCGGTTCGCATGATCGGGATATCGCGGCATGACCAGGCGCGATATTGCGTGGCGTACGGTCGGGCTGGTCATGGCGGCCGGGGCTTGCGGCGTGGCCGCGGCGATGAACGGGTCGGCGCTGGCGATGCTGGTGTTTCCGATCGCGTTGCTCGGCCTGACGCTGATGATCAACGGCAAGCGCGTGGTAGTGGTGCTGCGCGCCGAACGTCACGGGCATGGACATACCGCCGAAGCGATCCATGCCGTGCGCCTCCGTCGCACCCGCCGGCGCGCCGATCCGCCCCATTCCTGATTATCGGACACCGAACACCCATGACCTATTTCAGTCCACGGGACGGCGTGTTGTGCGCCGAGCGCGTGCCGCTGCCCGTCATCGCCGAGGCGGTGGGCACGCCCGTCCACGTCTACTCCGCCGCCGCGCTGCGCGATGCTGCACAGCGGTTCAGGGCGGCGTTGTCGATCCTGCCACGCGTGCGCGTTGCGTTTGCCGTCAAGGCGAACCCGAACGGCGCGGTGCTGCACCTGCTGGGCGGATGCGGCTTCGGCGCCGACATCGTCTCGGGTGGCGAGATGCGGCGCGCGCTCGATGCGGGGATCGCGGCATCGGACATCGTCTTTTCAGGCGTCGGCAAGACCGATCGCGAACTCGCCGACGCGCTCATTGCCGGCGCCGGGCAGTTCAACCTCGAACTGGAGGAGGAGGGACAGGTGCTCGCCGCGCTGGCCCGTGCGCAGGGCAGGCGGGCGACCGCGGTGCTGCGCGTCAATCCCGACGTCGATGGCGGCACGCACGCCAAGATCTCGACGGGGCGGCGCGGCAACAAGTTCGGCGTGGCGATCGCCGACGTCCCCGCGATGTACGATCGCCTGTCCCGCCTCGACGGTCTCGATCTGGTCGGAGTCGCGTTGCACATCGGCAGCCAGCTGCGCGATCTCGCCCCGCTGGAGGAGGCCTATGATCGGATCGGTCAGCTCGTGGCGGACTTGCGTGCGCGCGGCCATGTTGTCGGCCGCGTCGATCTCGGCGGTGGTCTCGGCATCCCCTATCGCGCCGACGACGTCGTTCCGACGCTCGACGCCTATGCCGCCATGGTCGCGCGGGTCACGCGCGACTGGGATGTCGAACTCACGTTCGAGCCGGGGCGGGTGGTCGCCGGGCTTGCCGGGGTGCTGCTGACGCGGGTGATCTGGGTGAAACCGGGCGCCGACCACCCCTTCGTGATCGTCGATGCCGCGATGAACGACCTCGCGCGGCCGGCGCTGTACGATGCCTTTCACCGCTTCGAAGCGGTCATCCCCGACGGCGAGCGGATGGTCGCGACGATCGCCGGCCCGGTCTGCGAAAGTGGCGACGTGTTCGCGGTCGCGCGCGACATCGACCGTGTCCGCCGCGGCGACCTCGCCGTGCTGCATGCCACGGGAGCCTATGGCGCGGCGATGGCATCGACCTACAATTGCCGCGCGCTCAGTCCGCAGGTGCTGGTCGACGGCGATCGGTTCGAGATCGTCGCCGATCGCTATCTGCCCGAGGAGTTCGCGGCTTAAAGGGGTGGCGTGATCAGGTGAGATACGCATGGACGATTTCGACCAGCTCCTCGGCCGCGACCGTGCGCGGATCGTCACGCGCGGTCGCGGGATCGATCATGTGCTCGCGGATATGATCCTCGATCACCTCGGCGATGAACCCGTCGAGTGCACCGCGACACGAGGTCGCCTGTTGCAGGACCCGCGCGCACTCACGGTCTTCCTCGATCGCGCGTTCGAGCGCCTCGATCTGTCCCTTCAGCCGCTTGAGCCGGTTGAGCAGCTTCTTTTTCTCTTTTTCGACATGGCTCATGGCCGAAATGCATCACTCTCTTGATCTATACTCCCCTAGGGTATAGCGGGCGCTCGTCGCGACGCCAAGCGCGCCCGGCAGGTGGCGCAATCGCGGCACCGGTAACGAACAGGATGCGCATGAAACCCCGATCTACCCCCTTGTCCGGCGATGGCGACAGTAGCGGCTCTGCCCTGCTGACAGTCACGGCTGGACGTCCCGGGTTCGGGCACGCCGTTCACGAATCGCGAGTGCGATCCGGCTGAGCGTCTGTCCCGGACTCGGCCCACGAGCCCGGAAGAGACGCCTGATGACCAACGTAGTTTTCCGCACGATCCAGCATGATCGTGCCATCCACGCTGCGCTTGCCGCAGCACCGCTCCACCGTGGCCGCATCCTGCGTGGGTGGCCGGCGAGCGGAGCCCGCGCCGTGACCGAGCCGTCGGCATGACGCACGCCTGTCACGCGGCGACGCTAGCGCGTCCCGTCGATGGGGAGGGATCGCGTCGTGACTGATACGGTAGCGACCGGCGGCCGGGTCCGCTCGTTCTCGCGCATCCTCCGCCTGACCCAGCCCAATCGCGCCGACGTCATCGCCTTCGTGCTGCTGATCGGCATCGCCGCGCTGCTGGTGCGCGGCGCGGAGGGCGTGGCCGAGCCTTTGTCGCGCCTGCGCGTCGAGCCGGTGACGCTCGATCCGCGGTATCTGCCCTATTACGCGCTGCGCACCGTGATCCGGATGTTCGCGGCACTCGCGGCTAGCCTCGTCTTCACGCTGGTCGTCGCGACGCTGGCCGCGCGCAGCCGCCGCGCCGGGCAGATCATCGTGCCGATGCTCGACATCCTGCAATCGGTGCCGATCCTGGGGTTCCTGACCTTTACCGTCACGGCCTTCATGGGACTGTTCCCCGGCCAGATTTTGGGCGTCGAGCTGGCCGCGGTGTTCGCGATCTTCACCAGCCAGGCGTGGAACATGGCGTTCAGCTTCTACCAGTCGCTGCGCTCGGTGCCGTCCGACCTGGACGAGGTCACGCGCGGCTTCGCCTTGTCGCCGGTGCGCCGCTTCCTTCGGCTCGACCTGCCGTTCGCGACGCCGTCATTGGTGTGGAACGCGATGATGTCGATGTCGGGCGGCTGGTTCTTCGTCGTCGCATCCGAAGCGATCACGGTCGGCAACACGACCGTGACACTGCCCGGGGTCGGCTCATGGCTGGCACTCGCGATCGCGCGCAAGGACTTCACCGCGATCGGGCTGGCGGTGCTGGCGATGGGGATCGTTATCCTGCTGTACGACCAGCTCGTCTTCCGGCCGGTGGTCGCTTGGGCGGATCGCTTCCGGTTCGAGCAGACCGCCAGTACCGAGCGGCCGCAATCCTGGGCCTATGACCTCTTCCGCCGCACGCGCCTGCTGCCGGTGCTGTTCGCGCCGGTCACCGCGCTTGGCCAGCTGCTGCTGAGGCTAGACCGGGGCAGGGCGCGCCAGGGGCAGGCGCGCATTCGCGAACCGAGCATCGTGCTGGAGCGGCTGTGGCAGGTGACGATCCTGGTCGCGGTGGTCGCCGCGCTCTGGCTCGCGGGACGCTATGTCTTCGCGACGCTGCTGTTGAGCGATGCGGTCGCGGTGTTCGGGCTGGCCTGCATCACGATGTTGCGCGTCGTCGTGCTGATCGCGCTGGCCAGCCTCGTCTGGGTGCCGATCGGAGTCTGGATCGGCCTCAACCCCAAATGGGCGGAGCGCCTGCAGCCCGTCGCGCAGTTCCTCGCGGCGTTCCCCGCCAACGTCCTGTTTCCGTTCGCGGTGATCGGCATCGTCCACTGGCGGCTGTCGCCCGATATCTGGCTGTCACCGCTGATGATCCTGGGGACGCAGTGGTACATCCTGTTCAACGTCATCGCCGGCGCGAGCGCGATCCCGACCGACCTGCGCGAGGCGGCGGGGATGTTCGGCGTCCGCGGCTGGCAATGGTGGCGGCAGGTCGCGCTGCCCGGCGTGTTTCCCTATTACGTCACCGGCGCGCTGACCGCGTCGGGCGGATCGTGGAACGCCAGCATCGTCGCCGAAGCGGTCTCGTGGGGGACGCAGAAGGTCGAGGCGCACGGGCTCGGCACGTTCATCGCCAAGGCGACCGAGACCGGCGATTATCCCCGCGTCGCGCTCGGCATCGCGGTGATGTCGATGTTCGTGATCGCCTTCAACCGGCTCGTCTGGCGTCCGATGTACGCCTTTGCCGAACGCCGTCTCCGGCTCGCCTGATGTCGAAAGGACAAGACATGGCAACAGCATTTCTCCGCGCTCCGGCCAGCCGCCCGCTCGTTCAGGTGGAGCATGTCAGTCATCGCTATGGCCGCGGCGATGGCGGCGCGCCGGTGCTCGACGACGTCAGCCTGACGCTGCACGAGGACGAGGTGGTCGGGCTGCTCGGTCGCTCGGGCTCGGGTAAGTCGACGTTGCTGCGCTCGATCGCGGGGCTGATCCGGCCCGACGAGGGCCGCGTCCACTTCGCCGACGTATCCGGTGGGCCTGCGCACACTATCAGCATGGTCTTCCAGACCTTCGCGCTGTTTCCGTGGCTGACCGTGCTCCAGAATGTCGAGCTTGGTCTCGAGGCGCAGCGCGTTCCGGCGGACGAGCGCCGCACCCGCGCGCTGGCGGCGATCGACCTGATCGGTCTCGACGGGTTCGAGAACGCTTATCCCAAGGAACTGTCGGGCGGGATGCGCCAGCGCGTCGGGCTGGCGCGCGCGATCGTCGTCAATCCGTCGCTGCTGTTGATGGACGAACCCTTCTCCGCGCTCGACGTGCTGACTGCCGAGACGTTGCGCACCGACCTGCTCGATCTGTGGGCGGAAGGGCGGATGCCGATCAAGTCGATCCTGATCGTCACGCATAATATTGAGGAGGCGGTGCTGATGTGCGACCGCATCCTCGTCTTCTCGTCCAACCCCGGCCGCGTCGCCGCCGAGATCAAGGTCGACCTGCCGCAACCGCGCGACCGGCTCGATCCCGCCTTCCGCAAGCTGGTCGACGACATCTATGCGCAGATGACCGCGCGCGCGCCGGCCGAGCCGGTCCGCGACGGGCTGTTCCCCGGCACCGGCATCCAGATGGTATTGCCGCGCGTCTCGACCAATGCGCTCGCCGGGTTGATCGAGGAAGTCGACGCCAGCCCGTTCGACGGCCGTGCGGCGATGGCCGATCTCGCCGATCAGCTTCAGTTGGAGGTCGACGATCTGTTCCCGATGGCGGAGACGCTCCAGCTGCTGCGGTTCGCCGAGTTGCAGGGGGCGGACATTCTCCTGACGCCGGCGGCGCGACGCTATGCGCAGGCCGATGTCGACGCGCGGAAAGCGCTGTTCGCGCAGGCGTTGCTGGCGCATGTCCCGCTCGCGCAGCACATCCGCCGCATCCTCGACGAGCGCAGCGGGCATGTCGCCCCGGCGCGCCGGTTCCGCGACGAGCTGGAGGATCATATGTCGGAGGATTATGCCGACGAGACGTTGCGGACGGTCACGCACTGGGGCCGCTATGCCGAGGTGTTCGCGTATGACGAGGATGCGGACCGCTTCAGCCTGGACGATGCCGTGTGATCCGCCGCTTCGCCGCAGTCCGAATGGTGGTTCAAGGAACCGCGGGGACGGCATGAGCCACGGGTACCCGTTTTCAGTTGGGTTGCTCGGAGAGGCGTTTGTATAAGACGGGATGACCGACCCCAATATTCCGTCGAC
>Ga0308158_10002311_pt1 | contig 18321 bp, 19 predicted proteins | sample PhyBR2_FD_201038 | JGI IMG/M metagenome (GOLD analysis project Ga0308158, IMG submission 201038) | Phyllosphere microbial communities from UC Gill Tract Community Farm, Albany, California, United States - DLSLB.R2 | ecosystem: Host-associated > Plants > Phyllosphere > Unclassified | place: USA...
CCGGAGCCTATAAAGGCTCTGAACAGGAACCTGTGACGGAAATCTCGATCATCCCTTATGGGCTGATCTTTCCGCTTTATTACAGCTACCCATCAGACAGGCGCAACTTCGGCTAGCGCATCTTGCTCCGAAAACCGTTTCGCACTTTTCAAACTCATCAGCGCGCTTCTCCTTGCCAGTATCCGCAATCATTCGCACGGCGTGACATGATTCATGATCGGCACGGGCTTGGCTGGTGTGCCGGTTCTGGTTAAGGTCGAGCACACAAGAACCCGACAAAGTGAGAATGCGCTTGAACAGAATATTGCTGGAAGTCTGTGTCGATGATGCGGAAGGTTTGGCCGCGGCAATCGAAGGCGGCGCTGATCGTATAGAACTTTGCGCGGCACTTGCCATTGGCGGACTGACGCCATCCATCGGGCTCATGCAACTTTCCGCAAAAGCGCCTATCCCGATCATGGCGATGATACGCCCACGCGCCGGGAGCTTTATCTGGAACGAAGATGAATTGCAGATCATGGAAGCCGAAATTGCGGCGACACGCGCCCTTGGTCTCTCCGGTGTGGTGATCGGTGCCAATCTGCCTGATGGCAGGCTCGACCAACTCGCACTCCAAAGACTGGCGAAAGCGGCAGATGGTCTTGATATCGCCCTGCATCGCTCAATCGATCTGACGCCAGATGCCGTGGAAGCTGTTCAGATTGCCAAACACCTTGGCATCAACCGCATTCTGTCGTCCGGTGGTGCGCAGAAAGCCGTATCCGGTCTGGATAGATTGGCGGCAATGCAGCAAGCAGCCAGAGACGAAATCGTCATCATGCCCGGCTCAGGCGTCAATATCGACACGCTACCCGCAATCCTTGCAACCCTGCCAGATATCACCGAAATCCACGCTTCATGTAGTGCCGCGCTGCCTGCCGATCAGACCTTGCTGCATTTCGGCTTCGCGGTTCCCGGTACCACTCGAACAGCGGCGAGCAAAGTTGCTGAACTGCGCACAGCACTTGAGCGCAGCTAACATAACTTATGCTTACATAAACATTTATCACATGATTTTTGTGTTGAAGTAAAATATTCTTTCGAATAGAAACGCTCAACACTCCTGCATAATTCCTTAAATTTGAATCCGTTTAAGGTAAAATTATGCAGCAAATTTAAACTGTCAGAGCGACCTTTGTGCGCCCAAGAGGGCGCACGGCGCTCTAAAGCATGTCGCCCAAAATTGGGACCCCGTTTTGGGAAAGGGCTAAGTTGCAACCGACCGAAGACCTCTATCAGACTGTGCAGGCAGCGGCACCGGAACTTACTCCAAAGCTGCGCGGCATATGCCAGTTGATCGAAAAGGATCCGGTCGGTTTTATCCGCTCCACGGCGCGAGAGCTGTGCAGCCAGCTCGGCACCTCGGAGCCGACACTCATCCGTTTCTGCCAGCGCTTTGGCTATGCCGGCCTTGCCGATTTTCGCATTGATCTCGCCTTGTCGCTTGCCCAAAGGCCCACCCTCACACCCTTTGGTGTTGAAGCCAATCCGGTTGATCGTCGTGCGGTTAACTTCGCCGCAAAGGACGCAATCGGGCGCAAGGCCGTCCATCTGCTTAAAGGCGATACGGCTGTACTCTTTGATAATGGTTCCAGCACTGAACGACTGGCCGCGCATCTTGGCAATCTTGCGCCGCTTGTCATCATGACCCGCAGTCTCGATGTCGCGCAGACCGTGCTTAGCCACAAGCAGCATCAGGTGATGCTGACCGGCGGCAACATTCGCCGTGAAACCATGTCCTTGACCGGACGGCTGGTTGATACGGCACTTTCTGAAATGCGCTTCGACACCTTCGTCATGGGTGCCGACAGCATCGACCCGGAAACCGGTGTCAGCACATTTCTCGAAGACGAGGCCCATCAGAACCGCGCGATGATCGAGGCTTCTGGCCGCATCATCGTGCTGGCCGACAAAACCAAATTCAGCAAACCACGACTGCATCGTATTTGCGCGATGGATCGGATTTCAACAATCGTGACCGATCTTGAGCCAAACCATGAAATAGCCAACCGCATCCGCGAACGTGGCGTGCGTGTCATCAGTACTCAAGAGGACGGCATTAATGACTAAGCTGGAAACGAGCCACACCTGGCGGGAAATTCATGCGCAGCCCGAAATCTGGCAGGCATGGGCCGAGCCGCTTGCCGCGCAGTCGGCTGAAATCCGCGAATGGATCGCCGCGAAGGGTATCAAACGTATCGTGTTCAGCGGTGCTGGCACATCGGCCTTCATCGGTCAGGCATTGGCCTCGACCAGGACTGGCGCGATTTCACTGGCAGCTATTGCGACCACTGATATCGTTTCCAATCCGTCTGAAACGCTGATCAATGACCCAGAACTCCTCGTCGTACAGTTTGGTCGCAGCGGCAACAGCTCGGAAACCATTGCAACGCTCGACCTGCTGGATGAGCATTTCCCGAAAGCCCATCGTCTCAACATCACCTGCAACGGTGAAAGCGCATTGGCCGTTCGCGCTGCCAAAGGTCCAGGCGAACAGCGTGTCATCGTGTTGCCTGAAGCAACCCATGATCGCGCCTTTGCCATGACGTCGAGCTATACGACGATGCTTCTGTCGGCGCTCGCCTGCATCGACGATACGGCTGACGTAGCTGCAAAGCTCGGCGCTCTTTCGGCTGCTGCTGCGAAGGCGATCGCCCAGCTTGACGCCTCACCTGCACCGCATCCTGAGCGCGCCATTTTCCTTGGTTCCGGCGCATTGACCGGCGTTGCGCGCGAAAGTGCGCTCAAGGTGCTGGAATTGACCGCAGGTCAGGTCATGACCAATTGGGACAGCACACTCGGCTTCCGTCACGGCCCGAAGGCTTCAGTGGTTGGCGATACCCGCGTCGTGGTCTTCATCCATCCAGATCACCACACCGCACGCTACGATCTCGATATCGCACGCGAAATCGCGCAGCAGTTTCCGCTCGCAACCGTCACAACCGTTGGTGGTGAAGGCTGTAATCTCGCACTTGAGCTGACCGGTGCCAATCATCAAGGTGACAGCCGCTGGGATGCTGTGCTTTATGTGCTTCTGGCGCAAATCTGGTCTGCCCGCTGGTCTGCGGAACTCGATCTCAACATCGACAATCCATTTATCGATCAAGGCAACCTGACACGCGTCGTTTCCGGGGTTAAGATTTACCCCTTTAAAGCATGAAGCATGAGGTCAGCATGATCTGCGGCGCCATTGATCTGGGCGGCACCAAAATTGAGGGTCGCCTGTTCGACGCGAATATGGAAACCGTTCTGACGCGGCGGATTCCAACCCCTGTGAGCAGTTTCGAGGATTTCATCGAAGGGCTGGCGGCACAGATTGAATGGCTGAACGAAACATCCGGCAATCCGAAATTGCCCGTTGGCATCAGTTTGCCAGGCTGGATTGACCCGGCCACCGGCCATGGCTTTGCCTCCAACATTCCCATCACCGGGCGAGATGTGGGTGCAGCCCTTGTGGCGCGTTTCGGACGCAACTTTCCGCTGATGAACGATTGTATGGCTTTCGCCTATTCGGAAGTTCACGGCGGCGCGGGCGAAGGCGGCAATGTCGTGATTGGTCTTATTGTCGGCACCGGTCTGGGTGCTGGCCTTGTGATCAATGGCGATATACCACCACGCTTTAATGGTCTGGCGCTGGAAATCGGGCATACGGGCATGCCAGCACGCATTTTAAGCGAGCAGAACCTGCCCTTGATCCCTTGCGGTTGCGGCAAGACGGGCTGCATGGAGCGCTACGTATCCGGCACAGGATTGGCCGATATTTCAAAGATCAAGCTTGGTGAAACAATTTCCAATCAGGAACTGACACTGCGCGCATCCAGTGGTGATGCAGCGGCAGAACAGGTTCTCGATGACTGGGCGGAACTGATGGCGGAATCACTCCTGACGATGCAACTCGTCGTCGATCCTGATTGCATTGTGATGGGCGGGGGACTTTCCAACATGGACGGCGTGGCCAAACGTCTATCGAAAGCATTCGAAAAGCAAAAGCTTGGCCCAACCCGCATACCCGCCATCAGAACAGCCCGTTTCGGCGACAGTTCCGGCGCGCGCGGCGTTGCACTCTACGCACTTAGAGCGCATTTGAATCAGCTTGAATCAGATTCAAATGCGCTCTAGCTATTTGTTTTAACGCGCATCTTATCCGAAAGTCGTTTCACAGTTTTCGGGATGCGCTCTGATAAAGCAGGAGAAAACCGATGAGCCGTCTTGTCGCCCCAGACTATGTGTTTCTTAACGGGCGGCTTCAGACGGGTCTCGTGGCCGAAATCGGCGCTTCTGGCCTCCTTGGTCTGCGTCCGCGCAAATCAGACGAAACGCCGGACCTGGCCCCGCATGTCCTGATGCCTGCCTGCATTGATCTACAGGTCAATGGTGCGGGCGGCGTGATGTTGAATTCAGAGACCAGCGCCAGGGGCATCGCGCATATCATTTCCACACTTCGCAAACTTGGTACCGGCTGGGTTCTGCCGACACTGATCACCTGCGAGCCGGAACGCATCATTCAGGCGGCTCACGCGGCAGTGGAATGCAAAGGCATGGACGGCTTCTTCGGTCTGCATATCGAAGGCCCGCATTTGAACCCTGCCCGCAAGGGTACGCATCGCGTCGAATTTATCCGCCCTATGGATGCATCCACGCTTGAAGCGCTGAAAATTCTGCGCAAGGCCGATGTGCCGGTGATGCTCACACTCGCACCTGAAATGGTGCCAGACGACACTATTCGTCAGATTGTTGATATGGGTGTTGTGGTTTCAGCGGGCCACACCAATGGCACGACCGATCAGGCAAAAGCAGGCCTTGAAGCTGGCATCAGCTGCTTCACCCATCTTTACAATGCCATGCCGCCAATGACCTCGCGTGAACCGGGCGTGGTCGGCACCGCAATTGGCAGCGATGCATTCGCCGGCATCATTGTCGACGGGCATCATGTGACATGGGAAATGGTCGGCATTGCGTGGCGTGCGCGCCCAAAGCGTGACCGCATGTTCCTTGTGTCTGATGCCATGTCCACCATTGGTGGGCCGGATCATTTCGAGCTTTACGGCGAACGCATCGAAGTGCGCGATGGGGCGCTCGTCAATGCTGCCGGTTCATTGGCTGGCGCGCATATCGATATGGTCGGCTGTCTCGCCAATCTGGTTCACCAAGTCGGCGTGCCGCTTGAAGAAGCCATCCGCGCTGCCTGTGTCGTGCCTGCCGATGTGATGGGACGCGCAGCACCAAATCTTGCTTCCGGAATGCCACTGCCTGAGCTTCTTGCTCTGGATAAGGACTTGAAGCGCATTTCCCTCTGAAATTCGCTTTCTACCTTGGGAGTCTCGTTATGAGCCTCCCTCCCGAGCGATCCTCGGAAAAGAAGCGCGGAAACCACCGCGCCTCTTCCTCAAATGTTTAGACTTTCAGGCTGTCCTTAGCCAGATTATGGAAGAAGGACACGCCGCGCTCCAGAATGTCATCGTTGAAATTATACTTCGACGTATGCAGTCCGGAGCTTTCACCATTTCCGATCAGAAGATAGGCACCAGAAGTCTTTTCCAGCATGAAGGAAAAGTCTTCGCTGCCCATGAACGGTTTATCCAGCTCTTCAAAAGCGTCTTCGCCATAATGCTGGGTCACCGTGGCTTTTGCCTGCTCGAATGCGCCCGCATCATTGATGGTTGCGGGATAACCGGTCATCCAGTCAAAGCTGACATCGGCGCCATAGCTTGCCGCCTGCATCTTTGCCACTTGCTCGACCTTATCGCGCAAAGTTTTGCGGATCGTCGGATCAGTCGCACGCATCGAAATTTCAAGCTTGGCCGTATCCGGAATAACGTTGCAAACCGCACCGGAATTAAAGGCGCCAACCGTGATGACACTTGCCTGATGCGGCGAAACATTGCGAGCAACGATTGTTTGCAAAGCCATCACGATGCTTGAGGCCACAATGATCGGATCGACAGTTTTTTCCGGTTCTGCCCCATGTCCGCCGCTGCCCCTTACCGTCAGCGTCAGCGCATCGATGGATGCCGCAATAGGGCCTGCCTTCGAGGCAAACTTTCCGGCTTGAAGACCCGGCCAGTTATGCAGGGCAAAAACCTGATCGCAAGGGAAACGCTCGAACAGCCCTTCTTCGATCATGATCTGCGCGCCACCGAAGTTTTCTTCGGCGGGCTGGAAGATGAAATGAACGGTTCCCGAAAAATCCTGATCCTGCGCAAGTGACCACGCAGCGCCCAGCAGCATCGCCGTATGACCATCATGGCCACAAGCATGCATCTTGCCAGCGTTCTTGCTTGCATAAGGCAGACCGGTTTCTTCCAGGATCGGCAGCGCATCGAAATCAGCGCGGAAACCGATGGAACGGTTTGAATTGCCACGGCGCAAAGAGGCAACGATGCCGGTCTTCGCAAGGCCACGGCTTAACTCATAGCCCCATTTTTCCAGCGTTGAAGCGATATAGTCGGAAGTCTCGACTTCCTCCAGGCCCAGCTCCGGAATGCTGTGCAGATGCCTGCGGATAGCTTTCAGTTCTTCGCCGAATGCACCCAGTTTATTGTCTGTCATGGTCTCCCCCTCAACTCATATGCAGGAACTGGCGCAAGCGCGGTGACTGCGGATTGCGCATCACGATATCAGGCGAACCGCGTTCTTCAACCAGTCCCTTGTGCAGAAAGATGACTTCGCTCGAAATTTCGCGTGCCAGCGCCATTTCATGCGTCACCATCACCATTGTCCGGCCTTCTTCGGCCAGCTTTTTGATAACCTGCAGCACTTCCGTCACAAGTTCCGGGTCGAGCGCTGACGTCGGCTCGTCGAACAGCATAACCTCGGGCTTCATTGCGAGCGCGCGCGCAATGGCGGCACGTTGCTGCTGACCACCGGAGAGCTGGCTCGGATATTGATCGCGTTTGGGCGTGATACCCACCTTTTCCATCAGCACTTCGGCCTCGGCCAGTGCTTCGGCTTTAGACATGCCCAGAACGTGAATCGGTCCTTCGATGATATTCTCAAGGATGGTGCGATGGGACCAGAGATTGAAGCTCTGAAAAACCATGCCAAGACGGGTACGGATATGTTCAAGCTGGCGCGGATCGGCGGCATGCGATTTTCCATCGCGTCCAACCTTCGTGCGGATCACCTCGCCCGCAACGGAAATCTCCCCCTCGTCGGGCGTTTCCAGATAGTTGATGCAGCGCAGCAAAGTGCTCTTGCCGGAACCACTGCTGCCGATCAGCGATATGACATCGCCTTTTTTCGCTTCAAACGAGATGCCTTTGAGAACTTCGACGCCTGCGAAGCTCTTGTGAATATTTTTGACGGCCAGTGCCATGGAAGTCATTTTGAATTGCTCCTGAAACAGATCAGACCATCGAAGCGCGTGAGCCACTCATGCGCCGTTCGATCACATTCATGATCCGGGTGAGGATGAACACAACTGTGAAATAGAGAATGCCTGCGGCAATCAACGGCTCAAAGATCGACAAGGAACTGCGCTGCAATGCACGTGCCGTACCCATCACTTCCATGATCGTGATCGTGGAAGCGAGCGAGGTGGATTTGAGCAGGATGATCAGATCGCTGGTCAGAACCGGCATACAATGACGAAACGCCAGCGGCAGGGTGATGCGGCGCAAAATCTTGAACCGGCTCATGCCGATGGAAAGGGCAGCTTCGATCTGCCCGCGCGGGATCGACTTGATGGCGCCGCGAATAACCTCGGCATTATAAGCACCCTGATTGAGGCTCAGCGCGAACACTGCATACCACAACCCGTCACGCATATATGGCCAGAGGAAACTGTGTCTGACCCATGTGCCCGGCAAGATTTGCCCAAGCCCATAATAGATCAGATAGAGCTGCACCAGAAGCGGCGTGCCGCGAAAAATGAACGTGTAAACGAAAGCTGGCCATTTCAGAATGCGGCTGCTTGAAAGACGTGCGAGCGCACTAAGCGTACCAAAAATGAGGCCAATAACACCTGCCGTAGCCGTCAGGAGCAATGTGAGCGGCATTGCCTTGATGAGAGGCGGCAGGAACTCCACGATTTTTGTAATCGATTCCATTATCCATGCCCCCGGCTCAAGCGCTTTTCAAGCTGCGCAATCACAATGACCGAGACCAGCGTGATAGCCAGAAACAGGAATGCCGTGAGGCCATAAAAGAATACATATTGCTTGGTCGAGGCAGCTGCACGATAGCCGGTGTAAAGCAGTTCATGAAACGAACCCAACACCGATATGATGGCGCTTTCCTTGGTGATCGATAACCACAGATTGCCGATGCCGGGCACTGCATGACGCATCATTTGCGGGAAAGTGACGCGGGTGAATATCTGGCGTCTGCGCATGCCGATGGAAAGGGCAGCTTCGATCTGTCCGCGTGGAATTGCAAGATAGGAAGCGCGCAGCACTTCCGTCATGAACGCACCATTGACGAAAGCCAGCGCTATGATCGCAGCCCAGAAGGCGCTGAACTGGAAATCGTTTTCGACAAGGCCCATCGCTTTCAGAAGGCGTTCGGCACCCGTCGCAACGGAGAAATACAACAGCAGAATAACGAGCAGTTCAGGCAGGGCGCGAACCACCGTCGTATAAAAATCTGCAATCGCTTTTATGTAGCGGTTACGCGAAAGCTTACCGGAGGCGCCAGTGAGCCCGAAAAGAAACGAGACTGCGAATGCTACGGCCGAGACCTGCAAGGTCATCAGAAGCCCATGCGCGAACTCGTCTCCCCAGCCCTCACTTCCCCAGGCCAACAATTGCCAATAAGAATCCATGCAGATTAATCCGATCAAAAAAGCCCAACGCTTTACAGCCCGGAGCTTTGCGGAACGATTGCTCGGTACAACTCTCATGAGTTGCGGTCTGCTGCCGTTCCACTTTATGAAAAGCGCAAAGCATTTTGTGAAATGTTGAGGTCACAGCACCTCGATGAGCGAACGCCGCAGGCGGCGTTCGCATCGGAGCGAGTTACTTCTTCTCAAAAATCCACTTGTCGACCAGCGCCTTGAGAACGCCTTCCTTGTCGAGTTCGGCAAGTGCTGCATCGACTTTTTCAAGCGTTGCTGTATCGCCCTTGCGGACTGCATAAGCGACGCCTTCGCCCAGAGCGGCATTCTCTGGCGTCACAAGCTTGACTTCGTAATCTTCACCCTGAGGCGACTTCAAGAAGTTTTGGACAAAAAGGCCTGACGCGAGGACATAATCAACACGACCTGCTGCGAGATCGGCAACCGAATTGTCGGCAGTGTCATAGGTCTTGACCGAAACGTCGGGCAGGTATTTCGTCATATAGGCAGACTGGACGCTTGATGTCTGGACACCGACAATCTTGCCTGAAAGTGCCGCCTGATCGACGACTTCACCGGAACCGTCGCTTGCTGCGACTGTACCGATCTTGTCTTCGTCAGACTTGGCGCCAACGACAACCGTGCCTTCAGTGTAGTAAGGCGTGCTGAAATCGACGACCTTGCGGCGTTCATCGGTCACGGAGAAAGCGCCGATGATGAAATCGACCTTGTTTTCGGTGAGCGACGGAATGAGACCATCCCACGCCATCGATTTGAATTCGCACTTGTCGGCCAGCTTTTCGCACAGCGCGCGTGAAAGGTCTGCTTCCAGCCCTTCCCATTCGCCAGCCGCATTGACCTGCGTGAAAGGCATATAAGGCTCAGGCGTCATGCCAAGACGAAGTTTTCCTTCAGCCTGAGCAGCACCGCTGGCCAAGACAGCAAGCGCGATCGCACCAGCAATTTTCCCTTTAAAACCCACCATGTTCCCGTTCTCCTTATTTTTGTTGACTTGCCTTATGATAATCGCAAGCACGGGGAATGCGCATACAAAAACAGCTCAGGAGCAGATGCCCCTGAGCCGTCAGAATTACTTGCGATACCAGCGAAGCGACATGCAGGAAAGGCCAGCGTCGATCTTGCCGATCTCCGTGGTCTTTAGCGGTACCACGTTATAGCCGCTCTTCTCCAGCAACTCGATTGTGCGCGGGAAATCCGAGCCGACCATCACAACGTCATTGACGCGCAACGCATTGGCGGCAGCTTCTTCGCCTTCGGGCACGATCAGCTGGCGAAGGCCAGAGAATACGCCCGACTTTGCCAGTCGGCTCGTCGAAAGAACGGTTTCCTCATCGACCAGCGAGCAGTCGGTTTTGAAATGAAGGACGCCTTCAGGGGTCGAGACAACCTCACCCTTGCGACCGATCTTTTCGAGGCTGGCGATCAGTGCCGCCGCACCCGCCTTGTCGGTACGGGCGGAAAGGCCGATCATGACGCTCTTCTGCGTCGTCAGAACATCGCCGCCATCAGCAAAACCTGGTTCCGGCAGTTCGACAACCGTATCGAACATCTGGCGCAGCGTGGGTTCGATCACGGCAGTTTCACCAACGCGCGTAAGCGCACCTGGACGAAGCAGAATTGCGCCTTCGGTGAAGACAAGTGCCGGGTCTTCGACGAAAATGGAATCGGGGAATTCTTCAAGTGCTGGAAGGATCGTAACCTCGACACCTGCAGCGCGCATGGCAGCGATATAAGCATCGTGCTCAGCTTTCACGCCTTCATAGGTCGGGTTGCCGGTATCCAGCGCGCGAAGACCATTTACCACCGAGCGGGAAGGCTCACGGACGATGATCGAATTAAACTCATAAACGGGTCTGTTAGAAGACATGGAAGGTTACCCTCAATTTAGCTGGAGCCTATCTACCCGGCTCTTGTTGTTGCGTAAAGCAAATGTGTGCCGTTTGTTGTGCGGCGCGAGAGATGAATGCCTGCAAGCATGCAGCGCACCGATCCACCTGCCAGCTCAATCGTCGGCACGGCGAAAGGCAAAAGCTTTGCAGTCTGCTCGATTGTCGCGATCTGCGCTTTGTTTAAAGCAGCGAAAGCGCGGGCAGAAAGGGCCAGAACCCGGCCATCCCGACCTTCAAGTTCGATGGCATTACCGGCAAATTCACCGATCTGTTCAGCGGTGAGATGAATGACCGTGCGTCCGGTTTCCTGCAGGCGATCCACGATCTCCTGACGACGGTCCGGATCGGTGATCATGTCGGTGCCGACCAGCGCGTAATCGGTGCCAATGCACATCAGAACATTGGTGTGATAAATCGGCTTGCCCGACGAATCGAGCGCATCGAACACCATCGGCTCGAAATTGAAATGCGTGCAGAAACGTTCAAGCGCTACTTCATTGGTGCGGTTGGAGCGGGCTGCATAGGCAACGCGTCCAATATGGTCGAGCACCATGGCACCTGTGCCTTCGAGATAATAGTGATCGCGCTCGAGACCCGAATAATCGATGACATCCTGAACGCGATAATCGCGCTTCAGCATTTCGATGACATCAGGACGGCGTTCCTTCTGACGGCTTTCCGAGAACATCGGATAGATGGCGACATGACCACCCGAATGGGTGGAAAACCAGTTATTCGGGAAAACTGAATCCGGCAACGCGTGGGTTTCGTCCTCAAAGAGATGCACCGTTACGCCAGCATCGGCCAGTCCCTCGGCCATGTCCGTTACTTCATCGAAAGCTGCTTTCGCCACCATCTCGGCAGAGCGGCGTTCGTCGACCGATTGAAACGCATTGTCCTTTGCGGTCTGCGCATTGGGGGTGAAGTGGTGCGGCCGGATCATAACGACCGATTTTGGGCTCTGGACAGATGGTCTGCTCATTCTCAGACAATTCTCACTGGTAAAACATGTCGCGAAAGACATGCGCAAAAACGAAGATCTAGAGAGCAGAGTAGGAGGGCATAAAGTCAGTTAAAATTATAAAACTGCTGGGTGAGTTGTAAAAATTCTAGCAATTTGCACAGCCAAACTGTAAAAACTGCCATGCATATTTTTGACGAACTGGATCATAAGCTCATTGCCATTTTGCGGGAGGACGGACGCGCGCCGCTTTCGAAACTGGCGACAATCCTTGGCGTTTCGCGCGGCACCGTTCAGGCACGGCTCGACCGCCTGCTTGAAACAGGCGCAGCACTTGGCTTCACGATCCGGGTTCGTCAGGATTACGATGATGGTGTGGTGCATGCGATCATGCTGATCGAGGTGCAGGGCCGGTCAACGACCAAGGTCATCAAGCTGTTGCGCGGGCTGCCGCAGATACGCACCCTGCATACGACCAATGGGTCGTGGGATCTGGTGGCTGAAATTCATGCGGAAAGCCTGCACGAATTCGACCGCGTCCTGCGCGAAGTGCGAACGATTGAAGGTGTGCTGAACAGCGAAACCAGCATCCTGCTCAGCAGCGTATAATAAAAAAGCCGGTGGCTCTCACCACCAGCCTTGCTCATAAATCAAGCCGCTTTTTTGAGTGCCTTTTCACAGCGGAGCAGCATGCCGTAAAGGTCGCGCGGCTCATCAGGGTCGGCGAGCATGTCGAGTTCGACATAGAGACCTGTTTCCTGCAATTTGCTGCGTACATAACGCAGCGCGGAAAAGTCTTCGATTGCGAAACCGACACTGTCGAACAGCGTAATGGCACGGTCCGACGAACGGCCAGCAATCGCTCCGGTGATGACTTCCCAGAGTTCCTTGACCGGATAATCGGCGTCAAGCTGCTGGATTTCGCCTTCAACGCGGGTCTGCGGCGGGTATTCGACAAAAATGTCGGAACGCAGCAGGATATCCTTGTTCAACTCAGTCTTGCCGGGGCAATCGCCGCCCACTGCGTTGATATGCACACCGGGGCCAACCATGTTGTCGCTCAGAATGGTCGCATATTGCTTATCGGCCGTAACCGTCGTGATGATGTCGGCACCTTCCACGGCTTCCTGCGAGGTGGCGTGGATGGTGATCGAAAGCCCGTTATCACTCAGATTGCGTGCGCAACGCTCGCTGGCAGAACGATCAATGTCGAAAAGACGTAAGTTTTCGATCCCCAGAATGGCTTTGAACGCCAAAGCCTGAAACTCGCTCTGCGCGCCATTGCCGATGATCGTCATGGTCTTTGAATCTGGTCGGGCAAGATGTTTTGCGGCAACCGCCGACATGGCCGCCGTGCGCAGCGCCGTCAGGATCGTCATTTCGGTCAGCAACATCGGATAGCCATTGCCGACATCGGCCAGCACACCAAAAGCAGTGACGGTCTGGCGACCTTCCTTGGTGTTCTTCGGATGACCGTTCACATATTTGAAGCCATAAAGCGTACCATCACTCGTTGGCATCAGCTCGATGACGCCTTCGTCAGAATGCGAAGCGACACGCGGCGTCTTGTCGAACTGCTCCCAGCGACGGAAATCTTCCTCGATTACCTCAGCCAGTTCCTTGAGGAAGGTTTCGACACCTACCGTCAGCACAAGCTTCATCATGTGATCGACGCTGACGAAGGGAACAATGTTCAGCTTTTCATTGGTCATGATTCTAATCCTTTATCGGATGGACTCGCGCTGAACTTCAGGCACGCTTCGACAAAAACTCTTCCGCAATCATCGAAACGATCTGCGGCAGCACTTCAAAGGCGTAAGGCGCGTGTACGCGTTCCAGCTTCTGATGAAACTCACGGCCCCATGGGCCGATATTGACCACCGGAAAACGCAAAGCGTCACCGGCTGGATGATCGACAAGGCGCGCAACCGGCGTATTGTTCGACACGATCTCCTGACCAAGCGTTGCCTGCCCGAGAAAACTCATGTCAGATATCCCCTGGAAATGCGGCTTCCAGACAAGCGACTGATCCGGAAAGGCCGCAAATGTCTGCATCGTGGTGTCGATGGCCTGTTTGAAAGCACGATCATTGGCTTCAGCATCATCGAGATGGCTTGCCGGATAATGCAGGCCAGCAAAACCAACCACAACTGCCGGACCCGACAGATGCGCAACACCCACAAGCCATTCGGTCAACTGACGGCTGACCGATAGCGGATTGTCGATATGGGCAAGACGCTTTTCCTGTTCGGTGTAAAGCGCTTCAAACGGCTCGCCTGCCACATCGGCAGCCATTGCGCGCAGCTGCTCGAATGTGATGAGCTTCGGTGCTGCTGGAATTGCGCCTGCGCGTTTGCCGATCAACTGACCAAATGCTTCAGATTGTGCGGCAAAACGTTCGACAGCCTCTGTCGCACCTGCAAGCACTTCACTCTTAAATCGACTGAACAGCTCATCAGCAGTCATGGCATGGTAAAGCCAGTTGAGCGCAATCCAGAAGCGTTCAGGCGTCGTGACTTCATAGCCGTCGCGAAGGTCTTTCGCCTCAAGGCAGATGGGGGGTGGCGAGATGTCATTGTCATCGCGGTCGGCGAGTGCTGCATTGCCTTCAAAGCGCGCGAGAATGCTGGCGGCCATCGCCTGTGCGCTGACACCTTCATAGGGGTAGCTGGCATGCGAGCTCAATCCAATGACCAGCGCAAAGGGCAACAGCTTTCCGATGGTGCCTGCATAGACGGCGCGGCCTTCGCTGCCATTGCCCTGATCGGATGTCACGTCGAGATTGATCGCTGCTGCAATTTCAATGTCGAAATCACGGGCAAGGACCGGCAGTGCGTTGCGCGTTGAGCGCATGCCACGGCTTTCACGCTCTTCATCAGGTGTGAAAACCAGCAGCAGATTACCACTGCGGTCAGGATCGGCTGCGAATTTCTCGGCACATGCAATGCCCACCGCAATGCCGCTTTTCATATCAAGCAGACCACGACCGGGAAGGAAATCGCCGCTGAGCAGGTCTTCAAGCGCGCGTTCTTCCTGAGCGGAACGGGCACGCTTCGACAAATCCTTGATAAGCGCATCTTTGAGATTGCGGCTGTCGCAAGCAAGCGACTTCAACTCGTGATAATTATCAGTCGCGACCGTATCGAAATGACCAGCAAGTGCGAGCGTGCGTTTGCCGTTGCCACGAACCAGCGCGACCACATTATGCGTCAGCGGGTCGCCATGGCTTGCAACGGTGCGAATATTGTCCGGGTTTTGCTGGAAATAGGGAATTTCCTTCAACAACCCGACGAGACGCTCGGAAAATTCGGCTTCACCGGGGGTGCCGGTTTCGCTGCCCCAACCGACCATGCGCAGGGCCAGCTCTTCGACATGCTGCGCATCGATTTGGTTGTGCGCCGTCGTTACGGCGTTTTGCGCGCCGTTTGAAACATTCGCAGTCATGGACTCAAGTCTCCGTCGATTGGAGCGTATTCCGAGACGATAGAAATACGCTGCAGAATATAAACTTCAGGGCTTCAGTCGTTTCCGACCGGTTTAGAGCACAAGTCCTATCGGAGTGAAACGAGGATCGATAAGATTATGCTTCCAATAGAAACGCGCTCTAATGCGAAAGGTGCTTGCGCAGGAATGCCCGCGTCCGTTCTTCCTTGGGGTCAGAGAGGACTTGCTGCGGCAGCCCCTGTTCAACCACCACACCGCCGTCCATGAACATCACATGGTCGGACACTTCCGCCGCAAAGCGCATTTCGTGCGTTACGATCAGCATGGTCATGTGCTCATTTGCGAGCTGCTTCATGACCTGATTGACTTCCTCCACCAGCTCCGGATCGAGCGCAGAGGTTGCTTCATCAAAAAGCATGACCTTGGGCTGCATCGCAAGAGCACGCGCAATCGCAACGCGCTGTTTCTGACCGCCGGAAAGACGTGCCGGATAGGCATTGCCCTTGTCGACAAGACCGACCTTGGCGAGCAGATTGTTGGCGCGCTCCAGTGCATCGCTACGCGAAAGCCCTTTGAGGCGCATCGGGCCAATCATGATGTTCTGCAGCACGGTCAAATGCGGGAACAGGTTAAACTGCTGGAAAACCATCCCCATTTCCTGACGGATATGGTTGATGTGCTTTTCAAAAGCGCGGCCTTTGAGCGGACGGTTGACCTGATTGCCATCAAGCCAGATTTCACCGCTTGACGTTTCTTCCAGCATGTTGATCGAGCGCAGAAGTGTGCTTTTTCCCGATCCGCTGGGGCCGATGATGGAAACAATCTTGCCACGTGCGACAGTCAGGTCGATGCCTTTCAGCACCTCATGCTCGCCATAGGATTTCCTGATCTGACGCAGTTCGATCATGGGTGTCTGTGTGTTCATCGGATAGCTTCCGCTTTCTTGGCCGCTTTGCTCAAACCCCATTCCATCAGGAGATTGACGAGATAATAGAGCACGGCTGCAACGAAGTAGAACTCAAAGGGGCGATAGGTTTCGCTGATGGCACGCTGCGCATTCAGCACCAGTTCTGTAATGCCGAGCACCGAGAGAACGGCCGTGTCCTTGAGCAGGATGATGCTGTTATTGCCAACCTGCGGCAGCGCCGTGAGGATCGCCTGAGGAATGATGAAATAGCGAAGCGACGATCCATGGCTGAAACCAAGCGACCGGGCGGCTTCCATCTGTCCTTCATCGACAGTCTCAAGCGATGCGCGGAAAATATCGGCATTATAGGCTGCATAATGCATGCCAAGACCAAACACGCCGGTCCAGAACGCCGGTACCATGATCCCGATCTGCGAAAGGCCATAATAAAGCAGATAGAGCTGCAACAACAGCGGCGTTCCCATGAAAAGGAAAACCACACCACGCACGGGCAGGCTGATGATTTTGGGTGCGTGAAGCGTGATGATTGCAATCAGAATACCGAGCACAATACTGATCACACCGGCAAGTATGGTGATCAGAACGGTCCAGAGCAGACCGATCAGCATCAGTTCCAGATAGGACGGAACAACGGTGAAATCCAGGCTCATGCTGCTGCCCTCCTGTCGGCATTGAAAAAGATCTCGACGCCGCGGATGATCAGGGAAACGATAGCGATGATGACGATGTAAGCAGCACCCGCAATCGCAAAAACCTCAAAGGGCTTATATGTCGAAGTGACAAAGCGCTGGGCGGTATAGGTCAGCTCCACCACACCGATTGTCGAGACGAGTGCCGTGCTCTTGGTCAGGATGACCGTATTGACGCCAAGCGAACGGATCATGAGCGGAGCCGCCTGCGGCAGAATGAAAAGCCGCATGGTTCCGGCCCTGCCAAAGCCCAGCGAACGCGCGGCTTCGTTCTGGCCTTTATCGACTGCCAGAATTGCCCCGCGCATCCCTTCGGACATATAGGCACCGATGTTGAAACCCATCGTGATGACGCCCGCCACAAAGGGCGTGAACTCAAAGCCGAATTGCGGACCGCCAAAGAACACAAGGAACAGCTGCACCAGAAGCGGTGTACCGCGCATGATGCTGATATAGCCCACAGCAATCCAGCGAATGGGCGCATAGCGCGAAAAGCGCGCCATAACGAGAAGGCTCGCCACAACGAGACCAATCAGCAGCGATACGATAGTCAGTTGGATTGTGACCCAGGCCGATTCAACAATGAAGGGAAAAATCCGCCCGATAAGTGCGATATCCATCCTTCAACCTTTCTGCTCCATCAGGAAAAAATCTCCTATGGCGCATATGTCTCTCAGCCGAAGGGCTGGCGAGAAGCTGTAAAGCAGAGTTCAGGGACTATTGATCAGATAAGGGCAGCTCACTTTGCTGCCCTCACCCGAAACAGTTCGAATTAGCGGATATCCGCACCAATCCATTTTTCGGAAATGGCCTTATAGGTGCCATCAGCCATCATATCGTCGAGCGCCTTCTGCATGGCAGCCTGAAGCTCTGGATTGTTCTTGCGAACCGCAATACCGATATCGTAACGCGGCAGCTGATCGTCCTTCACCTGTTCAATCGGCGCATTGCTCTTGCCGATTGCGACAAGCACAGGAACGTCATCAGCGACAACCGCGTCGATCCGGCCCGAACCAAGATCAAGAAGCATTTCAGGCAGGCCCTTATAGGTGCGGACTTCGTATTTGCCCTGCTCACGAACCCATTTTTCGGAGGTCTCGCCCAGCGTTACACCGATTGTCTTGCCTTCCAGTTCGCTGAGCGACTTGACCGTATCACCCTTGCGAATGAACAGGGCCAGACCCGAACGATAGTAAGGTCCGACAAAGTTGATCGCCTTCTTGCGTTCTTCCGTGATGCCCATCGAACCAACGATCGTGTCGTAACGACCGGTCACGAGGCCTGCAATGATGCCGTCCCAGGCCGTGGTGACGATTTCAGGTTCTGCCTTCAGGCGACGCGCGATTTCCGAGCCGATATCGACGTCAAAGCCGACGACCTTGTTGCTCTCATCGACAAAGCTGAACGGAGGGAACACACCCGACAGGGCGATGGTCATCTTGCCCTTATTCTGAATCTTTTCCAGATCATCAGCTTTGGCTACATGCGCGGATATTGAGATGCCAAGTGCTATAAGCGCTGTGGAAAAAAGTCTCGCCATTTTCATTATCAGAGTTCCCTACGAAAGCCCCAGGCGG
>Ga0308158_10002314_pt1 | contig 18293 bp, 15 predicted proteins | sample PhyBR2_FD_201038 | JGI IMG/M metagenome (GOLD analysis project Ga0308158, IMG submission 201038) | Phyllosphere microbial communities from UC Gill Tract Community Farm, Albany, California, United States - DLSLB.R2 | ecosystem: Host-associated > Plants > Phyllosphere > Unclassified | place: USA...
CGACCGTCACCTGATGGGCGCAACCGTGCTGCCCGCGCCGGTGGCCGTCACAGATGTCGCGTTCCGCGTTCAGCCCGCGTAGGCTGAGCGCGGCAACGTCGCCATGATCGTTTATGCCCTCTTACCCTGGAGATGATGTTGAGACGCGCGAAGATCGTCGCCACACTCGGCCCTGCAACCTCGACCTATGAGAAGGTCCGCGCCCTGATCGACGCGGGCGTCGACGTCGCTCGGCTGAACCTCAGCCACGGCGACTACTCGGTGCACGAGGCGAACTACGCCAACGTGCGTCGCGCCGCCGAGGATGCAGACCGCGCGGTCGCCGTGCTGGTCGACCTGCAGGGTCCGAAGATCCGTCTCGGACGCTTCGAGGACGGCCCGTACGAGCTCGCCGTCGGTGACATCTTCAAGATCACCACCGAGGACATCATCGGAAACCGCGAGATCTGCGGAACGACGTTCAAGGGCCTGCCTCAGGACGTCAAGGCCGGGGATTTCCTGCTGATCGACGACGGCAAGGTGCGCGTCGAGGTCGTCGAGACGGACGGCACGGTGGTGACCACCAAGGTCATCGTCGCGGGCGCCGTGTCGAACAACAAGGGCATCAACCTTCCCGGTGTCGCCGTCAACGTTCCCGCGCTCAGCGAGAAGGACGAGGACGACCTGCGCTGGGGCCTGCGCACCGGTGCCGATGTGATCGCGCTGTCGTTCGTGCGCAACGCCGCAGATGTGAACCGCGTGCACGAGATCATGGCCGAGGAGGGCGTGCGGGTTCCCGTCATCGCCAAGATCGAGAAGCCGCAGGCCGTCGATGCCCTCGAGGAGATCGTCGATGCATTCGACGGCATCATGGTCGCTCGCGGCGACCTGGGCGTCGAGCTGCCGCTGGAAGCAGTGCCGATCGTGCAGAAGCGGGCCGTCGAGCTCGCCCGACGCAACGCGAAGCCCGTCATCGTGGCGACGCAGATGCTCGAGTCGATGATCTCGAGCCCCGTGCCGACCCGCGCTGAGACATCCGACGTCGCCAACGCCGTCCTCGACGGCGCCGACGCGGTCATGCTGTCGGGCGAGACGAGCGTGGGGGAGTACCCGATCGTCGTCGTGGAGACCATGGCGCGCATCATCGAGTCGACCGAGGAGCACGGGCTCGAGCGGGTCGCTCCGCTCACCACGAAGCCGCGCACCCAGGGCGGTGCCATCACGCTGGCAGCGCTCGAGGTGGCCGAGTTCGTCGAGGCGAAGTTCCTCTGCGTTTTCACGCAGTCGGGTGACTCGGCACGTCGTCTGTCGCGTCTGCGCTCACGGATCCCGATGCTCGCGTTCACGCCGGAGCCCGGCATCCGTCGGCGGATGGCTCTCACCTGGGGCATCCGCTCGTCGCTCGTCGACTTCGTGCCGCACACCGACATGATGTTCCACCAGGTCGATGAGTACCTGCTGGGGTCGGGCCTCGCCGAGACCGGGGACAAGGTCGTCGTGATCTCCGGATCCCCTCCCGGGATCATCGGCTCCACCAACGATCTGCGCGTCCACAAGGTCGGCGACACGATCCGCGGTGCAGCACCGGTCTACAAGACCGGAGTCTGACGCTGAGCATCCGAGCGCCGAGGGACAGGGCTGCAGAGTCCTCCCTCGGCGCTCGTGCGTGCACGAGGCGGTACGGTGCTGAGATGAGGTCGGAGTCGCAGCGGATGCATCGCGTCGGCGATCTGTGCTTCCGTTCGATCCGCTCGACCGGTCGGTCGAGCACCGTCTTCGTGCTGGTGCACGGCATCGGGATGTCGCACCGGTACCTGGCCCGCCTGCACGCGGCTCTGTCCGAGCAGGGCACCGTGATCTCGGTGGACCTGCCGGGCTTCGGAGGATTGCCGAAGCCCGCCGGCGACGCCGCAATCGGCGAGATGGCGGATGCCCTGGGCAACGTGCTCGACCGCCTCGGCGTCGGCGCCGCCGTGCTCATCGGACAGTCGATGGGCACGCAGTGGGTGGTGGAGCTCGCCGCCCGCCGCCCCGACCTGGCCCGAGCTGTCGTGCTCATAGGCCCCGTGGCTGACGAGCGCCGCCGCACCGTGATGCAGCAGGCAGGCCTGCTCGCTCTCGACACCGTGGGCGAGCCGCCGGGCGCGAACGCGCTCGTGCTGGGTGACTATCTGCGCTGCGGACCGCTCTGGTACCTGACGCAGCTGCGTCACATGCTCGACTATCCGATCGAGGAGCGCATCGCGTCGGTCGACGCTCCTGTGCTGATCCTCAGAGGGGGACGGGATCCGATCGCGTCCCGAACCTGGTGCCGGCGTCTGCGCTCATCGGCGGCCCGAGGCACGATGCTGATCGAGGTGCCTGGCCGCGTGCACAACGTGCAGCACACGGCGCCCGGCGCTGTGGCATCCGCCATCCGCCACTTCTGCGCTGCGGCGGATCTCCGACGACGAGAGAACGGCGCCGCGTGAGCGGGCTGCTGCGCCGCGCGCTGTGGTGGGCCGAGGACTACGCCTACGCCGCCGTCTGGCAGGCGAGGGCGTTCGGCAGCCGCAGTCGCGCCGAGGCCTACACTCGCGGCGCGGGAGTGCCGATCGTCGTGCTGCCCGGCATCTACGAGACCTGGCGATTCATGCAGCCGCTCATCGAGCGCGCGCATCGCGACGGGCATCCGGTGCACGTGATCGAGCCTCTCTCGCGGAACCTGCGACCGGTGTCCGAGATGGCCGAGAGCGTGAGCGGATACCTGGCGCAGCACGACCTGCACGACGTCGTTCTGCTCGCGCACAGCAAGGGCGGGCTCGCGGGCAAGCAGGTGATGCTCGGGCCGGCGGCGTCGCGCGTGCGCGGGATGCTGGCCGTCGCGACCCCTTTCGGCGGATCGCGCTATGCGCGGGTGATGCTCACACGCAGCCTTCGCGCCCTAGCCCCGAGGCACCCGTCGATCGCGGCGCTGTCTGCACAGCAGCAGGCGAACGGGCGGATCGTTTCCGTCTACGCACGGTTCGATCCGCACATCCCCGAGGGCAGCGAGCTGTCCGGTGCGAAGAACGTCGCGCTGGACACCGGCGGGCACTTCCGCGTGCTGGCCCATCCGCGTGTGATGGCCGAGCTCGCGGTCCTGGCCGGCTGACACCAGACTCGCTGGTCCATGCACGAAGGCCGCCCACGCCGGGGCGGCCTCCTGAACAGGTGCCGGCGGTGGGACTCGAACCCACACGCCCTTTCGGACAAAGCATTTTGAGTGCTCCGCGTCTGCCATTCCGCCACGCCGGCCGGCACGCTGCGCATACGACTGTAGCGCAGGCGACACGTGCGGCTGCTCGCGGCCTTCCGCCCCGCGGGCCGGCGTTCGACTAGGATGGACGGGTGACTGAGCAAGAGCAGCCCGAGCAGCCCACGGCATCCGCCCCGCGTCGCGTCGTCGTCGCTGAGGATGAGTCGCTGATCCGCCTCGACATCGTCGAGATCCTGCGTGACAACGGATACGACGTCGTCGGCGAGGCCGGCGACGGAGAGACGGCCGTCCAGCTCGCCACCGAGCTGCGTCCCGACCTCGTCGTCATGGACGTCAAGATGCCGCAGCTCGACGGCATCAGCGCGGCTGAGAAGCTGCACAAGGCCAACATCGCACCCGTCGTGCTGCTCACCGCCTTCAGCCAGAAGGAGCTCGTCGAGCGCGCCAGCGAGGCCGGCGCCCTGGCGTACGTCGTCAAGCCGTTCACTCCGAACGACCTGCTGCCCGCGATCGAGATCGCCCTCGCCCGCCACGAGCAGATCATCACCCTCGAGGCCGAGGTCGCCGACATGGTCGAGCGCTTCGAGACCCGGAAGCTGGTCGACCGTGCCAAGGGACTGCTGAACGAGAAGATGGGCCTGTCGGAGCCCGAGGCCTTCCGCTGGATCCAGAAAGCGTCGATGGACCGCCGCCTCACCATGCAGGACGTCGCCAAGGCGATCATCGAGCAGCTCGCTCCCAAGAAGTGAGTCGGCCGCGGAACACCGCCGCCGCGGACTCGACGCGAGTCGAGGTCTGATCCAGACGAAAGAGGCCCCGCCGATCGGCGGGGCCTCTTCGCGTCGTCCGTCAGGAGTCGACGGACCTGATCATGTTCGTGATGCGGATGGTCGAGCAGCGCCGGCCCTGTTCGTCCGAGACGGCGATCTCATGCACCGTCATGCTGCGTCCCAGGTGCACGGGAGTGCACACGCCCGTGACGAACCCCGAGGTCGCCGAGCGCGTGTGAGTGGCGTTGATGTCGACGCCGACAGCCAGTCGGCCGGGACCTGCATGGAGGTTCGCAGCCATCGATCCGAGCGATTCGCCGAGGACGACGTAGGCGCCTCCGTGCAGCAGGCCCACCGGCTGGGTGTTGCCCTCCACAGGCATCGTCGCGACGGCTCTCTCGACCGAGAACTCGGTGAACTCGATGCCCATCTTCTCGGCGAGTGCGCCCATGCCGCGGTGCGTCGCCCACTCCAGGCCGGTCATCTCCGTCTGCTCGGTCACATGTCCTCCTCAGCGCGTGTCCGCCGCCCTCGTTAGGCTTGCAGGGTGACGGACTCCGCAAAGCCTACCCTCATGGTCGTCGACGGCCATTCACTCGCATACCGGGCCTTCTTCGCCCTTCCTGTCGAGAACTTCACCACCAAGGACAACCAGCACACGAACGCCATCTACGGCTTCCTGTCGATGCTGGTGAACCTCATCAAGGCAGAGAAGCCGACGCACATGGCGATCGCCTTCGACACGTCGCGACACTCGTTCCGCACCGATGAGTATCCCGAGTACAAGGCGACCCGGTCCGAGACGCCGGGGGAGTTCAAGGGGCAGATCCCGCTGCTGCAGGACTGCCTGGCCGCCATGTCGATCCCCGTGCTCACGCAGGAGGGCATCGAGGCCGATGACATCCTCGCGACGCTCGCCAAGCAGGGCTCCGAACAGGGTTATGACGTGCTGGTCGTCTCGGGCGATCGCGACACCATCCAGCTCGTGAACGACGACGTCACGCTGCTGTACCCGTCGGTGCAGGGAGTGTCGCAGCTCAAGCGCTACGACCCGGTCACGGTGCAGGAGCGATACGGTGTGCCGCCCGAGCAGTACCCCGACATCGCCGCACTCGTCGGCGAGACGAGCGACAACCTGCCTGGTGTCCCCAAGGTGGGCGAGAAAACGGCCGTGAAGTGGCTCACGCAGTTCGGGTCGCTCGATGAGCTGCTCGACCGCGCGGGCGAGATCAAGGGCGTCGTCGGGGGCAACCTGCGCGACCACATCGACGATGTGCGCCGCAACCGCAAGCTCAACCGTCTGCTGAACGACGTCGAGCTGCCCGTCGGCCCCACCGACCTGGCAGTCGTGCCCATCGATGCGCAGGCTGTGCGCGACATCTTCGCGCGTCTCGAGTTCCGGACTCTGCTGCCGCGCGTCTTCGAGGCGGTCGGCGCGCCCGACGAGCCAGTGCACGACGAGCCCGCCGTGGAGGTTCCGGCCGCCACCGAGTCATCGGCGGCCGACATCGCCGCATGGCTCGGCGCCCAGCAGAGCGAGATCGGGCTGCTGCTGACGGTCGTCGGCGGCAGGATCACGCGCGTGGGCGTGGCGACCCTGGACACCCTGCACGAGTGCGACTGGAACGCCGATGCGGTCGCAGCGCTCACTCCATGGCTCGAGTCCGATGCACCGAAGGTCCTCAACGACGCGAAGCCGCAGGTGAAGGCGCTGCTGCGCGAGGGCATCCGGCTGGGCGGGCTCGCTCACGACACGCTGCTCGCGGGGTGGCTGATGCGTCCGAGCTTCCCCGACAAGACGCTCGCGCACCTCGTCGGCCGCTATCTCGACGAGAAGCTCCCGGAGTCCGACTCGACCCAGCTCGTCCCCGAGACGGATGGTGCGACACCCGCGCAGGAGGCATGGTTCACGCTGCGCACCGCGAACGCCGTGCGCGAAGCGATGCCGGATTCGGTCGCTGCGGTGCTCGCCGACATCGAGCTGCCTGCCGTGATCGCTCTCGCCGACCTCGAGTCTGCGGGCGTGTCGGTCTCGCACGACGTTCTCTCGACCTTCTCAGGAGAACTGCTCGCGCGCACTGACGCTCTCGCCGCCGAGGCGTTCGCCCTCGTCGGCCGCGAGTTCAACCTCGGCTCACCCAAGCAGCTGCAGGAGGTGCTCTTCGAAGACCTGCAGCTGCCGAAGACCCGCAAGACCAAGACGGGGTACTCCACGGATGCCGCTGTGCTGGCCGACCTGCAGGAGAGCAATCCGCACCCGTTCCTCGCACTGCTGCTGCAGCACCGTGAGGCGACGAAGCTGCGTCAGATCATCGAGACGCTCGACACGGCGATCGGCGCGGATCACCGTATCCACACCACGTACGTGCAGACCGGCAGCCAGACCGGCCGCCTCTCGAGCACCGATCCGAACCTGCAGAACATCCCCGTGCGCACCGAGGAATCGCGTCGCATCCGCAGCGCGTTCGAGGTGGGCGAAGGCTACGAGACGCTTCTCACCGCCGACTACTCGCAGATCGAGATGCGCATCATGGCGCATCTCTCGGGCGACCCGGGCCTCATCGAGGCATTCAACTCGGGGGAGGACCTGCACCGGTTCGTCGGCGCACGCGTCTTCGGCGTCGAACCGGAAGAGGTCACCTCGGCGATGCGCACGAAGGTGAAGGCGATGTCGTATGGCCTCGTCTACGGGCTCAGCGCGTTCGGACTGTCCAAGCAGCTCCGCATCGAGCAGTCCGAGGCGAAGAAGCTGATGCTCGAGTACTTCGCCCGATTCGGCGCCGTGCGCGACTACCTGAGAGCCTCGGTCATGCAGGCCAAGGAAGACGGATACACCGAGACGATCTTCGGTCGCCGGCGTCCGTTCCCCGATCTCGCCAGCCCGAACCGGGTGCTGCGCGAGAACGCGGAGCGCGCTGCCCTCAATGCGCCCATCCAGGGCAGCGCAGCCGACATCATGAAGATCGCGCTCAACCGCATCCACGCCGACCTGCGCGACCGCGGTCTCGCGTCGCGCGCCCTGCTGCAGATCCACGACGAACTCGTCGTGGAGGTCGCGGCGGGGGAGTGGGACGAGGTCGAGAGCGTCGTGCGCGATCGCATGGCCGGCGCTGCGTCTCTGTCGGTTCCGCTCGAGGTGCAGGTCGGTCGCGGCCGTGATTGGAACGAAGCGGCGCACTGATCCCGGGTACGGAGAAGGGTGCGGGCTAGGCTCGAGATCATGAGTTCAGAGCCTCGCACCCCCTCTGCCATCGATCAGATCGCTGAGAACTGGGTCGACACCCTGGTCGACCTCTCACCCATCCTCGCTACATACATCGGACGCAACGAGGCGAACGCACGCCTCGACGACGTCAGCCCCGAAGGTCATGAGCGCGCTGTCACGGCGGCGCGTGAGACGCTCGCGAAGCTGGACGCCACTGCTGCCGTCGACAGCATCGACGAGGTCACGAAGACCGACCTCTCGGCAGAGCTGCGACTCCAGCTCGAGCTGCATGACGCGCAGTGGCACCTTCGCGACCTCAACGTGATCGCCTCTGCGCCGCAGGATTTCCGTCAGGCCTTCGACCTGATGCCCACCGAGACGGTCGACGACTGGTCCGTGGTGTCCGAGCGCCTCGCGGCTGTTCCCGGCGCTCTCAGGGGCTACGTCGAGACGCTGCGCGAAGGCATCCGGCACGGCGTCGTGCCCGCGCGACGTCAGGTCACCGAGGTCGCCACCCAGATCGCGCGCTACAGTGCCGATCAGGGCTTCTTCGCCGAGTTCGCGGCGACGGCGGCCCCGGCTGACGGCCAGCTGCCGGCCTCACTGGCCCGCGATATCGCCGACCACGCCGGCGCCGCGCGCGTGGCCTACGACTCGCTTCGCGAATTCCTCATCAGCGAGCTGGGCCCCGTCGCTGGCGACCAGGATGCCGTGGGGCGCGATCTCTACGCGCTGAACTCGCGCCGATTCCTCGGTGCCACGATCGACCTCGACGAGACGTATGAGTGGGGCCGCGAGGAGCTGCAGCGGATGATCGCTGAGCAGGAGGCGATCGCGAACGAGATCCTTCCCGGCGCAAGCGTCGAGGAGGCGGTCGCGCATCTCGAGGCCGATCCGTCTCGCAAGCTGCACGGAACGGATGCGCTGCAGAAGTGGATGCAGGAGACGAGCGATCGTGCGATCGCCGACCTCGGCGCCAGCCACTTCGACATCCCCGAGCAGATCCGCGAGCTCGAGTGCATGATCGCCCCCACGCAGGAGGGTGGCATCTACTACACCGGTCCCACCGACGACTTCTCGCGTCCGGGGCGGATGTGGTGGTCGGTGCCCGAGGGTGTCACGGAGTTCGACACCTGGCGCGAGCTGACCACCGTCTACCACGAGGGCGTTCCCGGTCACCACCTGCAGATCGCTCAGGCCACGTACAACCGAGCGGAGCTGAACACCTGGCGTCGCGTGCTGGCCGGCACCTCGGGTCATGCCGAGGGATGGGCGCTGTACGCCGAGCGCCTGATGCAGCAGCTGGGCTACCTCGACGACCCCGCTGATCGGCTCGGCATGCTCGACGGCCAGCGCATGCGTGCTCTCCGCGTCGTGCTCGACATCGGCGTCCACCTGGGCAAGCCCACACTGGACGGCGATGGCGTCTGGGACCACGAGTACGCGCTCGAGCAGATGCGCCGGAACGTGAACATGCCTGACGAGTTCCGCCAGTTCGAGGTCAACCGATACCTCGGCTGGCCCGGTCAGGCACCGTCGTACAAGGTCGGTCAGCGCATCTGGGAGCAGGTTCGCGACGCTGTGCAGCAGAAGCAGGGCGACGCGTTCTCGTTCAAGGACTTCCACAAGCGCGCGCTCGACCTCGGCGGAGTCGGCCTCGACACCCTGCGCACCGCCGTCATCGGCTGAGCGTCGGTGTGCGGCGCCTCTACGATGAGAGGATGCCGCACACCGAGCTTCCGAGCCGTGCATCCATCGCGTCGAGACTCGACGCGCTGCCCTTCAGCCGACCGCACCTGCGGGTGCTCACCGGATCGGGACTCGGCTGGGCGCTCGACGCCATGGACGTCGGACTCATCTCTTTCATCATCGCCGTGCTCGCCCAGCAGTGGGAGTTGTCGCCGGCAGAGACGGGTTGGATCGCGTCGATCGGCTTCGTGGGAATGGCGATCGGTGCCAGCGTCGGTGGACTGCTCGCCGACCGTCTCGGACGGCGTCAGGTCTTCGCGCTGACGTTGCTGATCTACGGTCTCGCGACCGGTGCCAGTGCGCTGGTCGGCGGGGTCGCGATGCTCTTGGTGCTGCGCTTCTTCGTCGGCCTCGGCCTCGGGGCCGAGCTGCCCGTCGCTTCGACCTATGTCAGCGAGTTCGCCCCCGCGGCGATCCGCGGACGGCTGATCGTGATCCTCGAGGCCTTCTGGGCCGTCGGGTGGACGGCTTCGGCTCTCATCGGGTATTTCGTGATCCCCGCATCCGAAGACGGCTGGCGCTGGGCCTTCGCTCTCGGCGCCATCCCCGCCGCCTACGCGCTGGTCGTGCGGTGGGGGCTGCCCGAGTCGCCGCGCTGGCTGGCGTCGCGCGGACGCATGGCTGAGGCGGAGCGCGTCGTCTCGACGTTCGAGACCGCGGCAGACCTGAAGCGCGCACCGGCGCCTCGCCCGATCCCGGCTCCTCGCACGGTGGCCGAGAACGCGGCCCAGCGGATGAGTGCGCTGTGGTCGTCCGAGTTCCGGGTGCGCACGCTGTGCATCTGGCTGGTGTGGTTCTGCGTCAACTTCGCGTACTACGGGGCATTCATCTGGATCCCGAGCATTCTCATGCAGGCCGGGTACGACCTCGTACGCTCCTTCGGGTTCACGCTCTTGATCACGCTCGCACAGCTGCCCGGATATGCGGTGGCGGCCTGGCTGATCGAGGTGTGGGGCAGACGGGCGACGCTGTCGGTGTTCCTTGCAGGCTCGGCGATCTCGGCCGTGCTGTTCGGCACCGCGGGCAGTGAGCAGGCGATCATCGCGACGGGTATGGCGCTGTCGTTCTTCAACCTCGGAGCATGGGGCGCCCTGTACGCGGTCACACCGGAGCTGTATCCGACATCGCTGCGCGCGACGGGCTCCGGCTGGGCGGCAGGCGTCGGCCGCCTCGCATCGATCCTCGCACCGCTGCTCGTGCCCGTCATGCTCGCGTCGGGCGGCGCTCCGCTGGCGTTCTCGGTCTTCGCCGGATTCTTCATCGTCGCCACAGTCGCCGCGTGGGGTCTGGTGGATCTGCGCGGGAGGGCACTGGACGAGCGCTGAGCGGCGCCATCCAGGCCTCGCCGCGCTCGGCGCCGCAATAGGCTGAGAGCATGGCGACTGTGCGTTTCGTGGCGATCGGAGACTCCTTCACCGAGGGGGTCGGCGACGAGCTGCTCGACGGCAGCGTGCGCGGTTGGGCCGATCTGACCGCACAGGGGTGGGCGGATGCCATCGGAGACACCGTGCAGTACGCCAACCTGGCGATTCGCGGTCGTCTGATCTGGCCGATCGTCGAAGAGCAGCTCGAGCCCGCTCTGGCGCTGCGGCCGACCCATCTGTCGTTCAACGGCGGGGGAAACGACATCCTGCGCCCCAATGCCGACATCGAGCACATCGCCGACGCCTTCTCGCGCGTGCTGCGCCGCTGCGACGAGGAGGGCGTCACCCTCATCGTGCTGTCCGGCGCCAACCCCAGCGCGCAGCTGCCGATGGGGCCCGTGTTCCAGCGGCGGGGCGACCTGCTGTCGGCGGCGGTGCTGGGCCGGATCGAGGACCGCCCCGACGTCATCCGAGCACTGAACTGGCCCGATGCCGAGCTGTCGCGTCCGCGCTACTGGTCGCACGACCGGCTGCACATGAACTCGAACGGACATCACCGCGTAGCCGCGCGCGTCCTGGACGCCCTCGGCGTCGAACCGCCGGAGGAGTGGTGGTCGCCGAGCGCTGATCACCCGGCGGGGCCGGTCGGGGTCGCGTACTACCGCCAGTTCGTCGGCCCGTGGGTCAAGCGCCGGGTGACGCGCACCTCATCGGGCGACGGACGTGAGGCCAAGTACCCGACCTGGGTCGAGCGGTCACCCGAGTGAGCGCGCCTCGCGGCGGAAGGATGGCGCGGCGCATCGCCCAGCTGCTCGTCGGCGTGTTCCTGTACGGAATCGGGATCGCTTTCCTCGTGCGCAGCGCCCTGGGTGCAGCCCCCTGGGATGTGCTGACCCAGGGCATCACGCGGCATGTACCGCTCTCATTCGGCGTCGTCACCACGATCGTCAGCGCCATCGTGCTGCTGCTGTGGATCCCCATCCGGCAGAGGCCGGGGATCGGCACCATCGTCAACGCCGTTCTCGTCGGTCCTTCCGCAGACGTCGGGTTCCTGTTCATCCCGGTAGGGGAGGGGCTCGGACAGCAGGCAATGCTCTTCACGATCGGGCTCGTCGTGCTGTCTGCGGCGACGGGGCTCTATATCGGCGCGCACTTCGGTCCCGGTCCACGCGACGGCCTGATGACAGGGCTGCACGTGCGTCTGCGCCGCCCGATCTGGCTCGTGCGCACCTGCCTCGAGGTCACGGTCGTGCTCGTCGGGTGGGCGCTCGGCGGCGTCGTCGGTGCAGGCACTGTGCTGTTCGCTCTGCTCGTGGGGCCCCTCTGCCAGTTCTTCCTGCGCACCTTCGCCGTACCCGTCGTGCGCGAATCCACTCCGCGCACCGGCCATCTCCCTGTGGAAGGCTGACCGTGGACCTCTGGGAGATGCGGACGCTGCCTGCCGGGACCGTCCTCCTGCACGACGCCCGCCGAGGCGAGCACCGGACGGTCGAGCTCGAGTCGTTCGAGATCGGCGTCTTCGCGGTGACCGAGGGGCAGTTCGCCGAAGTGCTGGGGATCGCCGCTCAGCATCCCCGCCGCCCGGCCCGCGACCTGAGCTGGTACCGGGCCATCCGGTTCTGCAATGCCGCGTCGGAGTGGGAGGGACTCGATCCTGCCTACTCCTTCGACGGGGAGGAAATCACCTGGCACGTCGACAGCGACGGCTACCGTCTGCCGACGGAGGCGGAGTGGGAGTACGCCTGCCGCGCCGGGTCGATCGGGCCGCAGTACGGCCCCCTCGGCGAGATCGCGTGGACATCGCTGGATGGGGTCGATTCGCCGCGGGATGTCGGGATGAAGCTGCCGAATCTCAACGGCCTGTTCGACACGCTCGGCAACGTCTGGGAGTGGTGCTGGGACTTCCTCGATCCGGAGCGCTACGACGACTACCGCGTCTTCCGCGGCGGCGGCTTCGCCGACGACACGTGGAGCGTGCGTGCGTCTGTGCGTCGCGGCGGCGGACCGCGGATGCACCATGACGACGTCGGCATGAGGCTCGCGCGGGGTGGCTTCGACAGCGAGGATGCCGCCCAGGGCTGGTCGGCGCAGGCCGACGTCGAGCGGGGCGGACGCGGCGGAGCACGTCCGCTGGGCTGGACACCCCGACGCTGATCCACGGTGCGTTCCCCGCGCCCGACCCACCCGAATACTCAGGAGAACTGCCCATGAACACGCCGATCGAACTCATCATCTCGCAAGGACGCGTTGGCGACCGCACCCCCGGCGCGCTTCCGGGCGCACTGGCGGCAGGTGAGGCGATCGGCCGGATGCTGGGACTCCAGCCCCGCATCATCGGGACTCCTTCAGTGGCGCGCACGGATGACTGGTCGGAGTGCCTTCCGGCCGCCGCCGACACGCTGCACGGCCTGCGCGACGCCGTGCAGCGGGCCTTCGACACCGGCGCAGTCCCCGTGCTGGCCACCAACACGTGCGGTGCGAGCATCGGAACCCTGCCTGCGGTCGCGCAGCATCTTCCCGACGCGGTCGTCCTCTGGATCGACGCGCACGGCGACTTCAACACCCCTCAGACGACGGAGTCCGGATACCTCGGTGGCATGGTCGTCGCAGCAGCGTGCGGTCTCTGGGACAGCGGACACGGCGCCGGCCTGAACCCCGCGCAGGTGGTCATCGTCGGAGGCCGCGACATCGACCCCGCCGAACAAGACCTGCTGGACGCCCATGGCGTGACCGTGCTCCGTCCCGCGGAGAGCACGCCGGGACGCATCGTCGAGCTCGTCGACGGCCGCGACGTGTGGATCCACGTCGACTGGGATGTGCTCGAGCCCGGATACATCCCCGCCGCTTACCGCGTCGGCGAGGGCCTGCTGCCTCATCAGGTCGCAGCGATCTTCGCAGCGCTCGCGCCACACCAGGTGAAGGGCGTGGAGCTGGCTGAGTTCGAAGCGGGCGACGATGACATCCCGTCTCACCTCAGCCTCGAGCTGATCCTCGAGACCTTCCAGGCGCTGCGTCTCTGAGCACCCGTTCTGGGGGCGGGGTCAGCGGCGCCGCTGACGCTCGGGGTCGAGCCCCATGCGGATCCGCGTGTTCTTGCGTTCGCGGATGATGAACGACGCGCCGATCAGCCACAGCGGGATCTGCGTGGCGAACGCCCAGCGGAACGCATCGAGCGCGTATGTGTCGGGCGTACCAGCACCCTGCAGATCCAGGGTGAGCCCGATGAAGAAGATCGCAACGAGCGCCGCCAGGAAGCCGCCCGAGTTCGTCACTCCGGTGGCGGTGCTGAGCCGGTGGGCGGGGTTGTGCGTGCGGGCGTGGTCGAACGCGATCATCGACGCCGGCCCGCCCGCAGCCAGACAGACCACGAGCACCACCAGGAGCCAGATGGGTGCAGGCCCCGGCCAGAGGATCACGGCGCTCCATGCGATGACCTGGACGGCGATGCTCGGCAGCACGAGGGCGAGGGAACGTCTGGTGGGAATGCGTCGCGACAGAGTGCCGAGAATCGGGCTGAGTGCCATGCTCACCAGCACGTTCACCGACAGGATGCCTGCGGCTTCGGCCGGCGACAGGCCCTGCCCTGCGGTGAGGAAGGGCATGCCCCACAGAAGCAGGAACGCCGTGCTGGCGAAGGGGGTCGTGAAGTGCGACCAGAACGCCAGTCGCGTCCCGGGGTGCGCCCAGGCCGCGCGGATTCCGACTCCGGTGTCGATCGCGGAGGTGATCACCTGGACCACTCCGGTCTCCGTGTTCACCGTCACGTCGGCGCTGCGTTCCGGCGGATGGTTGCGCACGAGCATCCAGACGAGGATCGCGAAGAGCAGTCCGAGGCCCGCGATGCTGCCGAAGGTGATCGACCAGCTGGTCGAGTGCAGCAGAGCGGCGAGAGGCATCAGGGCGACCAGCTGGCCGGTCTGGCCGATGAGGCCGGTGAACTGGCCCATGACGGGTCCGCGCTGAGCGGGGAACCAGGTGGCGACGAGTCGCAGCACGGCGGGGAAGATCGCCGCATCGCCCGCACCGAGCAGCACGCGAGCGATGAGGGCGATGCCGATGCTGGGTGAAACGGCCATGACGAACTGGCCGAGTGCCATCAACAGCATGCCGACGACCATGATCGGCCGCGATCCGTACCTGTCGAGCAGCACCCCGATCGGGATCTGAAGACCGCCGTACACAGCGAGCTGCACGACCGCGAACAGGGAGAGCGTCGCCGCGTCGGCCTGGAAGCGCTCAGCGGCGTCGACGCCGACGGCGCTCAGGGAGCTGCGGTTGGTGATTGCGAGAACGTACGCGGCCACCGCCACGCCCCATACCAGCCACCCGCGCCAACCGGGCGTCGCGCGGGGGAGGGGAGGGGCACTCACGTGTCAAGGCTAGCGCTGCTCGACGTTCGGGCAGACCGCGTGACAGGAGGGGCCTGGCAGCGCACACTCGAACCATGACTCCCTGGGTGCTGCATGTCGACATGGATCAGTTCATCGCTGCCGTCGAGGTGCTGCGGAACCCGGAACTCGCGGGAAAGTCCGTCATCGTCGGTGGCAACGGCGATCCGGCTGAACGGGCGGTGGTCGCCACCGCCTCGTACGAGGCCCGCCGGTTCGGCATCGGCTCCGGGATGCCGATGAAGATCGCCGCACGCAAGGCACCAGCCGATGCTGTCTTCCTGCCCGTGGATCACGCTGCCTATGAGGAGGCGTCTGCCCAGGTCATGGGGACTCTCCGCGCTCTTCCCGGCGTGACGGTGGAGATCACCGGCTGGGACGAGTGCTTCCTCGGCGTCTCCACCGAGGACCCAGAGGCGGTCGCGCATCGCGCGCAGGCGGCGGTGCTGGCCTCCACGTCCCTGCACTGCTCGATCGGTATCGGAGACAACAGGGTGCGGGCGAAGATCGCGACGGGGTTCGGCAAACCGCGCGGGGTCTTCCGGCTCACCCACCAGAACTGGTTCGAGGTGATGGGGGAGCGATCGACGCGCGAGCTGTGGGGGATCGGGCCTCGTGTACAGAAGCGGCTGGCAGCCCACGGCATCCGGACGGTGCGGGAGCTGGCCGACGCCGATCTCGCGGAACTCGTCGCGGAGTTCGGCCCGAAGATGGGTATCTGGTACGGCGATCTCGGGCACGGCCGAGGCCCCGCGGCCGTCGATGACACGCCCTGGGTGGCACGCAGCCACAGCCGCGAGACCACGTATCAGCAGAACCTCACGACATCGGAACAGGTGTCCGATGCGATCCGCAGCCTCGCCGTGCGCGCATTCGACGACTGCGCAGCGGAGGGCCGCCCGATTGAGCGCGTGCATCTGAAGGTGCGCTACGCGCCGTTCGACACGAGGACGTTCGGCCGCAAGCTGCCGACGCCCACTTCCGATCGTGACGAGTTCGTCACGGCGGCGCTGGGGCTTGCCGCCACGGTGGAAGCCGAGCGGGAGGTCCGTCTGCTGGGGGTGCGCGCGGAGATGACGATGCCCCGCGACGAGGACCCTGTTGAGCGGACGCCGATCCGCGGCAGGATCTGACCCCGGCACTCGCGGATGTCGGCGCGGCCGGCGGCGACGGCCATCGACCGCGCGACCGGGGTTCGAGAAGGAGCAGAGCGTGTCAAGCCCATCGGCTGTCAGGTCTCGGACACCTACAGTGACATATCGTCGCTGTGCACCCGACCAGACGGCAGGAGGACTCGATGACCGCCGATGACTCGTTGACCAACTCTGATCTGATCGATGGGCGCTACCGGATCCTCGAATGCGTCGGCCGCGGAGGGATGGCGCAGGTGTACCGCGCCGATGACACGGTTCTCGGACGCGTCGTCGCGATCAAGATGCTTCGCAGCGAGCTCGAGGGGGACGAGGCATCGGCGGGTCGCGCTCGGGGTGAGATGACCGCACTCGCCTCGCTGAACCATCCGGCACTCGTCACGCTGTACGACGCGCATCTCGTACCGGGGCGACCCGAGTACCTGGTGATGGAGTTCGTCGATGGACCCACGCTCTCCCAGCGCATAGCCGAGGGCCCGCTCCCGCCCGCGGATGTCGCCGCACTCGCGGCTGACCTGGCTGAGGCACTGCATGTCGTGCACAGCGCCGGAATCGTGCACCGCGACATCAAGCCGTCCAACGTGTTGCTGTCCCGTGCCCCGTTTCCGGCGAGCCGATCGGGTGCGAAGCTCGCCGACTTCGGCATCTCCACCCTCGTCGACGCTGCGAGGCTCACCACGCCGGGACTCGTGATCGGCACAGCCGCCTACATCGCGCCCGAGCAGCTGCAGGGCGCCATGCCCGCCGCGGCGGCCGACATCTACTCGCTCGGGTTGGTGATGCTCGAGGCACTCACGGGCACTCGCCCTTTCCCGCAGGCAGAGGGAATCGGCGCCGCGCTGGCCAGGTTGAACGCCGCGCCGGAGGTGCCCGTGCACCTCGGACCGGCGTGGTCGAAGCTGCTGACGGCGATGACGGCTGCAGAACCGGGGGAGCGGCCCACAGCATCGGAGGTGTTCGCCGCGGCATCCGAGCTCGCTGCCGGTTCGGCGCCGCCGCCCCGTCCGACGATTCCGGCTGCTGCGGCCGCTGCGGCCGCCGCAGCGGCAGCAGCGGCCGCAGGCTCGTCGGCTGCGGATGCGATGACCGCTCCGACGGATGCGATGACCGCGGCGATGACGACGTCGACGGATGCGGGAGCCTTTGCGGTGACCGGCGCGACGCCCTCCCCGTCGTCAGCAGCGACCTCTGTCATGCCGGCGGGCGCGGCATCCCTGCCCGCCGAGCCGACGGCGACCCGCGTTCTCACCGGCTCACCGCCGAATGGCGAGCCCGATCGCTCGTCGACCCGCCGTCGGCTCGGATTCGTCGGGGCGGCCGCAGCCGTGGCGGCGGCCGCCGCGATATTCGCCGGGGCGTGGATGACCGGGAATGCCGTACCCGAACCCGCTGCGACGAACCCGGCCGATACCGGCCCATCGGAGATCGCGACCCCCACGCCCGCCGCGCCGACCGAGACGGGAGACTCCGACGTCGCCGGGAACACATCGGACGACAAGAAGTCGGAGAAGGACCGCAAAGCGGAGAAGGACGCCGAGAAAGCGGCCGAAGAGCAGCGGAAAGCCGCAGAGAAGGCTCAGAAGGACGCCGAGAAAGCGGCCGAAGATGCGGAGGAAGCCGCGGAGGATTCGGGAGATCAGCAGCTGGACGAGGCGGAGCCGTCACCTGACGGCGACACCGAGCCGACACCGGAAGGTGATTCGGGGTCGACGCCCCCGCAGTCGCCGCCTCCCGCCGGGTGAGAGACGGGATGGTTGACATGTGGTTCTTCGGCGCCGAAGGCGACCGGGAGGTCGCATCCCGTCGCTTCTCTCATCTCATAGGGGGGACGGGATCGTTCCCACGCCCGTCCGTCGCCATGCGCCGGGTCCGCCTGCTGCCTCGCTGGGTGCGGCGGCTCGACTCACGCGCGGCTCAGCGGATCAACGGCCACCGGCATCTGCCAGAACTCGACGGCGCCCTCGCGGGGCTTTCGCACCGTGCGGATCGCAGCCGGCTCTGGTTCCAGATCGGGACTCTGCTTTACCTGATGGGCGGATCGCCGCGACGGGGCGCGGTGCGCGGCATCGGATCGCTGATCGTGGGCAGCGCCCTGGCGAACCTTGTCGGCAAGCGCGTCTTCGGCGGTGATCGGCCACTTCTCAAGGACGTCCCGGTTCCGCGGCGTCTGAAGAAGACACCGACGTCGGGGTCGTTCCCGTCGGGGCACTCCGCCTCGGCGGCGGCTTTCGTGACGGGCGTCGCTCTCGAGTCCGGGCGCTCCGGTGCCGTGCTGGCACCGCTCGGTGCGGCCGTGGCATATTCTCGCCTGCACACCGGCGCGCACTGGCTGTCGGATGTCGTCGGGGGAGCGGCGCTCGGCGCTGCCGTCGCGGTCGTCGGGCGGATGCTCATGCCGGCGCACCCGCGACCCGAGCCCACGCACCGAGGGGCGATGATCGAACTCGCT
>Ga0308158_10002315_pt1 | contig 18290 bp, 16 predicted proteins | sample PhyBR2_FD_201038 | JGI IMG/M metagenome (GOLD analysis project Ga0308158, IMG submission 201038) | Phyllosphere microbial communities from UC Gill Tract Community Farm, Albany, California, United States - DLSLB.R2 | ecosystem: Host-associated > Plants > Phyllosphere > Unclassified | place: USA...
CGCAACCAAAGCCTTGCCCGGCAAGGCTTTGGCTATACAAAAATCAACCGCAGCGCACGCCGCTGACCATACCTTTCTCATCGATTTCGATGTTCAGGCGTTCACCGATGAACTCCATGGTCACCGGTTGGTTGGGTTTGAGCACGCGCACATCGGTGGCGCCGGCATCTTCCTTGGCCTGGTTCAGCATGGACTCGGCGTAAGGCTGGCCGACCAGGCCCTGTACCTGGCTGGCGTCGCAGGCGCCCGGTGGCGGCGTGGCTTCAGCGGGGGCGGCGGCTGCCTGTGCGGCCTGCTGGGATTCGTTCAGCGCCTCATCCTGTTCTTCCGGGGCTGGCTTGGTGCAGGCGCTGAGCGCCAGCAGCAGGGTAGCGGTGGCAATCAGGGCGGCGGGGCGGCGCAGGGCGCGCGGCGTCGACGGGAATTGCATCGGAACTCCAAGGTGTTGATGGTCGGTCCAAGCATATAGCCAAGTGAAGGCATTGTTGACGCTGCGTCGCAACGGGCGACGCGATACTTGCCGACCGCAGCAGCAAGGGGAGGTCCGCGATGGCCGCACATAGCGCAGCCGGGTTGCGCCACAGTAGTGACGATGAACCGGGCCTACGCCGCATCCGTAGCGGACGCGGTTTCCGTTATGTGGATGCACGCGGGCATGCGGTAAAGGCGGCGACCACGCTGCAGCGCATTCGCGCGCTGGCAATTCCGCCGGCCTATACCCAGGTATGGATCTGTGCCCAGGCCAACGGTCACCTGCAGGCCAGCGGCCGTGATGCGCGTGGGCGCAAGCAGTACCGCTATCACCCGGACTGGGTGCGCATGCGCAGCGACGACAAGTTCGATCGCATCGTCGCCTTCGGCAAGGCCTTGCCGGGCCTGCGCCGACAGGTGCGGACCGACCTGAAACTGCCCGGCCTGCCGCGCGAGAAGGTGATCGCTATCGTGGTGGCGGTGATGGGCCGTACCTTGGGACGGGTTGGCAACGATGCCTACGCCCGCAGCAACCGCTCCTACGGGCTGACCACCCTGCGCAACCAGCACCTGCAGATACGGGGTGGCCGCGCCCAACTGCGCTTCAACGGCAAATCAGGGCAGCTGCAGGCCCTGCAGATCGATGACCCGCAGCTCGCCAGGCTGGTACAGCGTTGCCAGCAATTGCCAGGACAGTTGCTGTTCCAATACCGCGACGATACTGGCCGATTGCGGCCAGTGGACTCGGCCGATGTCAACGACTACCTGCGCCAGGCCACCGGCGATGCTTTCAGCGCCAAGGATTTCCGCACCTGGGGTGGCACGCTGGTGGCGCTGCGTGAACTGGCGCAGCTGCCGTTGCCGGACCACGGCGGCGAGCAGGCACTGAATGCCTTGCAGAACCAGGTGATCGCCGCGGTGGCGGCGATGCTGGGCAATACCCCGGCGGTATGTCGCAAGGCCTATATCGACCCCTGTGTGTTCGATGGCTGGCGCCAGGGCCAGTTGCTGCGACTGCGAGCGTTGCGCGGGCCACGGCAATGGGAGGCGGCGGCATTGCGCTTCCTGCGTGCTGCCCACCGCAGTGGCACGGGGTTCAGCCGCAGCGGATAGCGGTGATGTTGTTGGTGCGGCCTACCTCGATGGTCAGCCGCTCACCACCACCCGATGCCGGTGGCACTGTGCTCGCGGCGGGAGCCTCGGGTTGATTGCGCCCACGCACCACATTCACCTGCAGGCTATCGCTGTCGACACGGGCGCGCTCGACGGTGTCGGGCGCTGCGGCCAGGCCAACCGCACCACGCACCATGTCGGTATGGCATTGGCCGGAGACAATGCCGTCGATGGGCTGGATGCTGCTCACCCGTGCAGTGCTGCAGGCAGAAAGCATCAGGGCGGTGGCGGATACGGCAAGCAGACGGTACATGGCAGGCTCCGGTGACAGTGGCGTGGATGGCAGCATCACCGCTGCATTGTTTGCAGTAGATGAAATACACATCCTGTCCACGCGCATTTCACCGACGTCGGTGCTGCCCCTGCGCACACTGCAGGCTCCACCTGATAGCGAAAGGAGCACCGCAATGGCTACCTGCGACGTCTGTGGCAACAACTACGCCAATAGCTTCACCGTCACCCAGGGCAAGATTACCGGCACGTTTGATTCGTTCGAGTGTGCGATCCACGCGCTGGCACCGCGCTGTGCGCATTGCCAATGCGCGGTGATCGGCCATGGCGTGGAGGCAAACGGCGCCACCTATTGCTGCGAGCACTGCGCGCGCCATGCCGCTGGATGAGCGGGAGGGGAACGTCATGGCAACCAGGAAGAAGACGCCGGCAGTCAGCAAGGCTGCACCACGAAAGGCCGCCGCCAAGAAGGCCGCCGCACCGTCCGTCGACAGCGCTGCGCAGCGCACGGCAAGTCGTCAGCGCCGCTTGCAGGAGGACCTGCAGCAGCAGGAGAAACTGCGCAGCGCCACGCCCGAGCATCACGCTAGCGTGCAGGCCGGCGCCCGCCGCCAACCCAGCAAGCTGCCTGCGCAGCAGCTGGCCAAGCCGGGCAATGAACATGATCTGCGACTGGCCCCGCGCTATCTGGCCCCGGGCTACAAGGGCAGCGGCAAACTGAAAGGCATGCGCGCCATCATCACCGGAGGCGACTCCGGCATCGGCCGGGCGGTGGCGGTGTTGTTCGCCCGCGAAGGCGCCGATGTCGCGGTGCTGTACCTGAGCGAGCATGAGGATGCCAAGGTCACCTGTGGGCATATCGAGCAGGAAGGCCAGCGCAGCCTGGCGCTCAGCGGTGACGTGCGCGATCCGGCGTTCTGCGACCACGCGGTGCAGCAGGTGGCCAAGGCGTTTGGTGGTATCGACATCCTGGTCAACAACGCGGCCTTCCAGCTGCACTGCCATCACCTGGAGGATCTGAGTGATGAACACCTGCAGGAAACCCTGCAGACCAATATCGCCGGCTACATCCACATGGCGCGGGCGGCGCTGCTGCACATGGGCGAGGGCGCCAGCATCATCAACACCGGCTCGGAGACCGGTCTGTTCGGTAGCAGATCGTTGATCGATTACGCAGCGACCAAGGGCGCGATCCATGCATTCACCAAGTCCCTGGCCAGCCAGTTGCTGCCGCGCGGCATCCGCGTCAACTGCGTCGCGCCGGGGCCGGTATGGACACCGCTGAACCCCGCCGACAAGGTGGCTGAAGACGTGGCCGAGTTCGGCAAGGACAGTGACATGGGACGCCCGGCGCAGCCGGAGGAAGTGTCGCCGGCGTATGTGTTCCTGGCTTCCCCGATTACTGCCAGCTATATCAGCGGCGCGATCCTGCCGGTGATGGGCGGCCCGCGCGGTTGACGGTCGGCTCAAGCCCCGTCCCCGCCGGTTCTGCTCGTTGGCTGCGTAAGGGGAGGGGCCACAGCCCCCTCCCTTGCGCAACGCGCAGGGGGTGAAGAAGGCCTGCTTGCGCGCCATTGGCGCGCGACCTGATGAACGACCGAAGGCTATGCCTTCGGGCCGGGCGGGTCGGGGAGGGGTGCTCTTCGCGGGAACGTTGATCCACGAGCCCAAGCAACGACCAAAGCCACCCCCTCCCAACCTCCCCCTTGGCTGCGCCAAAGGGGAGGGGCCAAAGCTCCCTCCCTTGCGCTACGCGCAGGGGAGGGTTGGGGAGGGGTGCTCTTCGCAGGAACGTTGATCGACGAGCCCAAGCAACAGCCAAAGCCACCCCCTCCCAACCTCCCCCTTGGCTGCGCCAAAGGGGAGGGGCTACAGCTCCCTCCCTTGCGCAACGCGCAGGGGAGGGTTGGGGAGGGGTGCTCTTTGCAGGAACGTCGATCCACGAGCGCAAGCAACGGCCAAAACCACCCCCTCCCAACCTCCCCCTTGGCTGCGCCAAAGGGGAGGGGCCAAAGCTCCCTCCCTTGCGCAACGCGCAAGGGAGAGGGCGATGCGGTGCATTCCTCGCCGATAATCCACCCAGCAATCGACGCAGGAAGATCCGATGTCACAGCAGGAAAGCTGTCGTGTTCTGGTGTTGGGCGGTTACGGTCATTTCGGCGCACGCATCGTGCGCGCACTTGCGATTACACCGGGCATCAAAGTCATAGCCGCTGGGCGCAAACCAGCGCAGGCCGCAGCCAATCTGCCCGGTGTGGATCTGGCGACCATCGAGTTGTGCCGGCTGGATACCGCCGCCGCTGATTTCGAGGTACAGCTTGCGTATACGCGAGCAGCCTTGGTCATCCATACCGCAGGGCCGTTCCAAGGGCAGGGCTACGATGTGGCACAGGCCTGCCTGCGTGCGGGCATGCACTACATCGATCTGGCCGACGGCCGCGACTTTGTCGCCGACTTCCCGCAGCAGTTGCAGGCCCTGGCCGAACAGACGCAACGCAGTGCGATCAGCGGCGCCAGCACCTTGCCGGCGCTGTCCAGCGCGGTGGTGGATGCACTCGCCCCGCAGTTCGATCAGCTGCACAGCATCGACATGGTGATTGCACCCGCACAGGCCACGCCGCTGGGCATGGCCACCGTGCGTGCGGTGCTGTCGTATTGCGGCAAGCCGTTCGAGTGCTGGCTGGATGGCCGCTGGCAGACGGTGATCGGCTGGGCCGATCCGCAGCCGGTGCGCTTCGCCCGCATCGGTCCGCGCCTGGCTTCGCCCTGTGATGTGCCGGACCACACGCTGCTGGTGCAGCGCTATCCGGGCGTGGCGACCGTGCGCTTCCGCGCGGCGCTGGAGTTGCCGTTCCTGTCGCGCTGCCTGGCTGCGATGGCCTGGCTTCGGCGCATGGGCCTGCCATTGCCGATGGAAGCGCTGGCCGGCGTATTTGCCCGCGCTGGTCGCTGGTTCGATCGCTTCGGTACCGATCTTGGCGGCATGCGCATCACCCTGCGTGGCCAACGCGGCGGCCTGCAGCACACTGTGCATTGGGATCTCACTGCTCCAATGCTGCACGGTCCGGAGATTCCGACCTTCGCGGCCGTGCTGCTGGCACGCCGTTTCGCCCGCGGCGAAGTGTTGCCGATCGGCGCCCATGCCTGTCTTGGGCTGTTGACGCTGGCCGAGTTCGAGAGCGAGTTCGCGCGCTGGCAGATCGACAGCGCCGTCAGCTGAATCATTCAGCCCGGCAGCGGTCGGGGTGCCATCCGGGCTATTGACTACAAATGTAGGCATATCTACCGTGACGACAAATGTAGTCACGGAGACGGCCATGCGCCGCAAAACCATCGGGGACCAGGAACTGGCCCTGCTGCAGTACATCGGAGAGAACGAACCCACCAGCGTCGGCGAGGTTGCCGCACGCTTCGGTGAGGCCCGCGGACTGGCCCGCTCCACCGTGCTGACGATGATGGAGCGCCTGCGCAACAAGGGCTACCTGCAGCGCGAGCAGGACGAGGGCGTGTACCGCTACTGCACCACGGCCGAGCAGCAGGACGTGGTCAACGGCGCGGTCGGCAGCTTCGTCGAGAAGACCCTGCAGGGCTCGATCTCGCCGTTCGTGGCGTGGATGTCGGAGAAGGCCGAGGTCAGCGACAACGAACTGGCCGAACTGGAAGCACTGGTCAGCAAGCTGCAATCGCAGCGCCGGGAGGACTGAGCCATGTCGATGACGCTTGAGTTGTTGGGCAGCCGCCTGTTGGCGACCAGCGTGCAGACCGCGCTGTTGGCTGGGCTGGTGTGGCTGCTGTGCCGATATGTGCGACGGCTGCCGGCCAGCACCCAGTGCGCGCTGTGGTGGCTGGTGGCGGTGCAGGCGGTGGTTGGCCTGTTCTGGGTGTCACCGCTGGAGTTGCCGCTGCTGCCTGCGGTCGACGCTGCACCGGTGGTGGCACAGGCTGCCGCAACCGCTGCGCCGGTGACTACCGCACCGCTCATCGTGATGCAGCCCTTGCCGGTGGACAGCAACTGGTCATGGAGCCTGGTGCTGATGGCGTTGTGGGCCGCCGGTGTATTGGTGATGGCCTTGCGCACCGCGCTGGCGTATCGCGCCAGCCGTGCCCTGCTGCGTGCCGCACAGCCCTGCCACGACCACAAGCTCAACGCCGCACTCGCGCTGGCCGCCGATGCGCATGGCCTGCACCGCGCACCGTGCCTGATGCTCAGCACTGCGATCGACTCGCCGCAGCTGATTGGACCGTGGCGTCCGGTACTGCTGTTGCCGGCACGTGGCCTGCAGCGCATGGGCGACGACCAGCTGGACATGGCCTTGACCCATGAGCTGGTGCATCTGCAACGCCACGACCTGTGGCTGGGATTGGTGCCTGCGCTCGCCCAGCACCTGTTCTTCTTCCATCCGGTGGTGCACCTGGCCGCCCGCGAATACGGCATTGCCCGCGAAGCCGCGGTGGATGCCGCGGTGGTCGCCGGTGACCGCCACTGCCGCCAACACTACGGGCGCCTGCTGCTGCAGCTGGGCGTCGCTCCCCGGCCCGGTGCTGGTCTGGCCAGCGCGTCGCCGACCTTCCTCAGCCTCAAGCGGAGATTGCTCATGTTGCAGGACACTTCTTCCTTCCCGCGCGTCGGTGCGGCCCTGATCATCGCTGCCGTCGCGCTGGTCGGCGTAGCACCGCTGCGGTTGGTGGCGATGCCGGTACCGCCTGCGCCACCCGCACCGCCTGCTCCTGTGGCCGCGCCCGTCGCGCCGGTTGCGCCAACTGCACCGGTTACCCGCTCGGCGACACGTACGGTAGTTGCCGGCACTGCGGTACCTGCTGCACCGCCTGCGCCGCCAGCACCACCGGCATTGGTCGTGCCACCCGCACCGCCGGCGGCCCCGCCAGCCCCCGCTGCACCACTTCGCACGCAAGGCGTTATCCACCTTTCCAGCAACCAGAACGCCGATGGTTATGTGCTGATCAGGGGCAACCACAACGTCATGAATGGCAGCGTCGCCGACCTGCGCGAAGCCAAGCAACTGGACGATGGCAAGGGCGTGCTGCTGGTACGCCGTGATGGCAAGCGCTATGTGGTGCGTGATGCGGCAACCTTGTCGCGCTTTGAGCAGCTACATGCCGAGACCGTGCGTCTGGCTGATGCGCAGGGTCGGCTGGGTGACCGGCAGGGAGCGTTGGGTGACCGCCAGGGGCAGATCGGTGAGCGCATGGGCGAGATCGGCGCACGGATTGGTGAGCTGGCGAGTGAGCAGGCGCAGCTGGCATTGAGTTCGGGTGAACGTACCGGCGCACAACGCCGCGCGTCTGAAGAGGCACGGCGCAAGCTTGATCAGGCCCGCGAAGAAATGCAGAACCCGGCGATGCGTGCGGAGATGGAAAGCCTGGCCGCACAGCAGGTGGCCTTGGGCAAGCAGCAGGCGGAGCTGGGCAGGCAGCAGGCAGCGGCCAGTGCCAGGGCCAATCGTGATGCGGAGCAGCTGATTCGCGAAGCGATCAGCAGTGGAGTCGCGCAGCCGCTTGGTGGGTGATGTTTGAGGGTGGTGGCGGTGCAGCTGCGAAGCAGAGCAAGAGCGGAGCAAAAGCACCCCTCCCCAACCCTCCCCTGCGCTTCGCGCAAGGGAGGGGGCCGAGCTTTACTCCCTCCCTTTGGCGCAGCCAAGGGGAGGGCTGGGGAGGGGTAGGCTCTTGAAGTGGAGCGAGAAGAGCAACTGAAATTCAGCGCTCAGCTTCCAACGCCAACTCCGCCCGCTCATCTGCTTCCGCCTGCACCAAGCGCAGGAACAGCTGCGCCAGCGTCACCACATCCTGATGGTTATGCTCACCAACACGGCGCAGGTTGCGCGCGCTGCCACCGCGCAGGTAGCTCAGCCACGCCGCAGGTGCTTCCGAACCCGGCAGGTCATCCTCGCGTGCGATCAGCAGCAACTGCCGTTCGATGGTCGCCAGCCGGCAGTTCTCCCAGGTACCGCGATAGCGGCGGCGGGTGGGGAACAGCAGGTCCACGTGATCCAATGCCGAAATCGGATCACCGCGCCGCGCCAACCGGTAACGCGTCTTCAACAACGGCGCGTCATAGCAGCGGCCGTTGTAACTGGACAGCACGGTCGTTGGGGCCAGCCAGCTGGCGAACAGCTCCAGCATCGCGCTCTCCGCACCCATCGTCGACATCAGCAGCTGGCGCACGCGCAGGCCTTCGCCGCGCGCTGCATCGTGATGCCAGTCGGCGGCACCGATCATGAAGGCACGGGTACCGGTGCCGCCGGCCAGGCCGGTGGTTTCGGTGTCGAAGAACAGCAGATCCTGCGGTGCGACGGATTCTTCAGGACGTTTGCTGAAAGCCAACGACAGCGCTTGCGTTGGAATTGCCTGCGGGATGAAGGCTTCGATCAGGTGCAGGCCAGGTGCAATCTCGGTGCCGGGTAGATCACGATCCACCGGGCCACGTTCGACCGGTTGTGCAGGAGCGATGGCACGGTTGCGCGTCGCCAACAAGCGCCGCAATGCAGCGCCGTCCTGCGGGGCCGCGGGTTTGTGCTGGATCTGATCGACCCAGCCGAACACCGAAGATTCCGTCTTCGGCTTTTGTGGGAGCGGCGTCAGCCGCGAAGCCACTGCTGTATCCGAAGCCGGAGAAGAAACCGATGCATCCGGAGCAACCGGCAATGCTGCAGGGTCCCCCATCGCTGGCTTCGCGGCTGACGCCGCTCCCACAAAAGCCATGGGCGCTGCGGGCTCCACAGGCGCTGCCGTTGCCAGCCCCGCTTGCTTACGCAGGGCCTTCAGTTTGTCTAGGCTGATGCTCATGGCAGCAGGTCGAGCGCCTCATCGGCGGCAACCGCCTGCACCTGGTCGCAACGCTCGGCGGACAGCAGCGACAGCACCTTCAAGGCCAGCGAACGCGGCGTCTCGCCCTTGTCCTCTTCCTGTGCCGCCAGCACCGGGCCCACGCAGGCGGGGCAGCCGGCATTGCAGTCGCAGCGCTCCACCAGCTCCAGGGCGCGCTGCACCAGCTCGCCCTGGCGCTGCCATAGCGGCTCGCTCAGGCCCACGCCGCCGGGGAAGTTGTCGTACAGGTATACCGTCGGCACGAAGCTCTGCATCAGCTCCACCGCGCCTTCGCCGGCTTCGTTGCCGCGCAGCTGGCCACGGCCGGTCTGGTCGGCTACCGCAAACCAGGCACCGTCACCATTGCCCACCGCCTTCTGCAGGTCGCGGGCGTCGGCCATCACCGCCACGGTGGCGACGATGTGCAGCGCATAGGCGGCACCGAGGAAACCATCCAGCGCGTCCTGCTTCTGCGCGAAGCTGCGCAGCAGCGTGGCCTGCGGCAGCTGCCACCAGACGGCGGTGGTATGCAGTTCCTGGTCGGGCAGGTTGACCGGGCCGTAGCCGATGTTCTCATGCGTGTAATAGCGGATCTTCTTGTAACCGGCCACGCGCCGCACCACATGCACTTCGCCGTGGTGTGAATCGCCACGGCCGGCGCCGTTGCCATCAAAGCGGTCCAGTACTTTCAGCTTGGTGTAGTCGATGCTGTCGGTGTAGTAGTCGACGTGCGTGCGGGTCACGTAGGCCTTGCGGCCGTCCCAGTCCAGCCGCTCCACTTGATACGGCGTGCTCTGCACCATGTGGATGGCGCCTTCGTACAAGGTCAGTGCAGCGGCGGAATAGTCGACCTCGGCGATGATCTGCTGCTTGCCGTCGCTGCGGTCCACCACCACGAAGTTGCCATCGGCCACCGCGCGCAGGCTCACCGCATTGGCGGGATAGCTGTCGGCAATCCATTCCCAGCGGTCGCCTTCCTGATGCACTACTTCGGTCTCGGCCAGCGCCTGCAGGAATACCAGCGGATCGATCGGCCCGAACGGCTCGCCTGCGAGGAACGGCAGCTCGAAGGCGGCGCAGCGGATGTGATCGAACAGGATAAGCGGCTGGTCCGGCGAGATGCGTGCGTGCTCGGGCGTGGCATTGGCGAAGAAATCCGGATGCCGCACCACGTACTGGTCCAGCGGCTGGCTGCTGGCCACCATCACGCCGAGTGCGGCCTGCTGGCGGCGGCCGGCGCGGCCGAAGCGCTGCCACGTCGCCGCGACGCTGCCGGGGTAGCCGTTGAGGATGACCACGTCGAGTGCACCGATATCCACGCCCAGCTCCAAGGCCGAGGTGCTGACGATGCCATCGATGTTGCCGGCGCGCATCGCCCGCTCCACCTCGCGGCGCTCGGTCGGCAGGTAACCACCGCGGTAGGCGCGGATGCGCGCCGGCTTGCGCGGGTCGTTATCGAAGATGTCCTTCAGGTACTTGGTCAGCACCTCCACCATCAAACGCGTCTGCGCGAACACCAGCGTCTTCAAGCCGCTCTTGATCGCGATGCGGGCAATGCGGTTGGCCTGGGAACGCGCCGAGGCGCGCAGGCCAAGATCCGGGTTGATGACCGGTGGGTTCCACAGCAGCACGTGCTTGGGCCCCGTCGGTGCGCCAGACTCGGTGATCGCATGCACCTTCTCTTCCACCAGCGCCTCGGCATGCGCATGGGGGTTGCCGATGGTGGCCGAGCACAGGATGAACTGCGGTTGCACGCCATAGAACGCACAGATGCGCTTGAGCCGGCGCAGCACATTGGTGACGTGGCTGCCGAATACGCCGCGATAGGTGTGGATCTCGTCGATCACCACATAGCGCAGGTTCTCGAAGAACTGCGCCCACTTGGTGTGGTGCGGCAGGATGGCCTGGTGCAGCATGTCGGGGTTGCTGACCACGATATCGCCGTGCAGGCGGATCGCCTGGCGCGCATCGCCGGGGGTGTCGCCATCGAAGGTGAAGGCCTTGACCCCGAGGTCGCCGGCGCGGTTCAGCTCCAGCAGTTCGGCCACCTGGTCCTGCGCCAGCGCCTTGGTCGGGAACAGGTAGAGCGCCTTGGCATTGCCCTGCATCGCTGCGCTGACCACCGGCAAGGTGTAGCACAGCGATTTGCCGGAGGCGGTGGGGGTGACGATGGCGACATGCTCGCCGCGCTGGCTGGCATTCCAGGCCTCGGCCTGGTGTGAATACAGCTGCTCGATGCCGCGTGCTTTCAGCGCGGCTTTCAGTGCCTCGGGCACGTCATCGGGGATGGGGGCATAGCTGCCTTCGCGGCCCGGAAGGGTGAAACTGCCGGTCACCCGGTCCTTGTAGCGCCGCGCCAGGCGCTGGCCGAGCAGCGAGCCGTCACGCGAGGGCAGGCCATCGGTGGTTGCCAGCGCCCGTTCGCTGGCTTCGGTGCGGGGAGCGAGGGAAAACGCCATGCACGGACTGCCGATCAAAGAGCCTTATGGAAGCATATCGCCGTCTCAATGGCTGAGACGGCGATATGCCGAAGCGAACGGCATGTCTGCGCAGTACGCCGCTCTCCAGGTCAGGGTCCTTCCCGGCGAAGCTCAGAACATCTGTTGCTGCCCGGGGGGCGGGCGCTTGCGCATATCCTCGGCCAAGGCCGTACGCCGCCGCCTGGCGTCGCGTATGCCAATGAACAGCCGTGGCAGTTGGCTGCCAAGCAGGGCCAAGGTGAGCAGAAGCAGCAAAGTGCCGCCGATGGCGGAGGGCGTTTTGCTGGGGTCGCCGTCCAGCGCCGACAGTTCCACACGCAGGCCGTTGCCGGTTTGGGACACTCCTATGACGCGGGCATTGATCTGGAATGGTGACTCCGTGCCCAGCAGCTGCTGGGTGCGCTGCCATTGCTCCAGCAAACCGTTCGCGCCGTGGTGGTCGCCGCTTCCGTAGTCGCCACCGCTATCAGCATCCTCGGCAGAAGGATCTGCAACGCGTTCATCCATTGCCAGCGTCACCCCATCCTCGCCCTGAGCCAGGATCTGCGCTGTCTGCCTGGACAGCGCGTGGGCAATGTCGGCGGAGGCGAAATCGCGGGTAAGCCCGCGGATGTTCTCGACGTCAGCGATGTTCAGTTCGATGCTGTTGAAGGCAGGTGGAAAATCCCCCAGCTTGCGCAGTTCCTGCGCCAGCGCCGGCCAGTCCGTCAGCAACCTGCTGCCGTTCTCATCATGGACTTCGAGCTGCAGCGCTTGTGCCAGCGAGCTCTTCAATGCATCACATTCGGCGGATGCGGTGGCGCAAACGGTCTCCAGCAGAGCCACCAGGTCATGCAGCCCACTGACTTCCAGCACCGACGGGGATGCGCCGAACGGATAGTTGCCCGTGCCAGCCATCATCGCGGTGAGCATCGCCTGTGAACTGGACCTGCGTGTCTGCAGGTAATTGCCCGAGTACAACGCCATGAGCGCTGGATCCAGTTGGAGCGAGCCCGCCTTGACGGGCTTGCCGCCCCAGCGGATCTGCAGGCAATCGGCGCCGGCAATCATTTCGCCGGAGTCGTCGCGGTGCGATGCGGGTGCACAGAACCCCGTACCGGAGAGCTGCAGCGTATCGCCGCGCGATGGCGGATTCTTCAGCAGCGATTGCGCGCTTGCATCCTCGCGCACCTTGCCGGGCATGATCGCGGCAATGCTGGTTTTCAGCTTCGGGATGACGCCATCATTTCCCGCCAGCGACAGCATCAGCGCAAACCCGCCCACCAAGCTCAGCAATAGCGGTGTGCGCCAGCGGGCTTCAGGGAAGCGTCGCTGTTCGTCTTCCAATGACCAGCCGTTGCCGAGCCCGAGGACTCGGCCACTGTCGCGGTCAACCTCGATTTCGACCGATTCGCCGGAAGTGACGCGGCCGCTGTTGCGCCAATGAGCGGGCAGGTGCAGCTTCAGGCTGTCGCCGAGAAGTGCATGGGTGTTGACCACGGCGGCGTTGCCGGCAGCGCGCTGGGTGAACATCAACAGCGGGCCGCGGGCGCGATCAACCTGGCGTCGTGGGAGGGCATCCGCGCGCGGGCGTCGCAGCGCCAGCAGGATGCCGACAAGCACGCAGCCCAACCCGCCAAGGATGAACATCGTCTGCGCAATCCTGCCCAACGGGCACGCGCCAAGCCACAGCAGGATCGCCGCTGCCAACCAGGCCAAGGCCAGCGCTTTCTTCCAGCGTTGCTGCAGGCGCAGCTGCGCTTCGACCGCGGTCTCGGTGCGCTGATGCAACCATTCAACCGAATCAGCAGTCGGCGTGGTTGGGGCAGCCGGCGCAACGCTTCCGGGAGCACGCTCGGATCGCGCGGGTGCGGCGTCTGTTGCGGCGGCGGTGGCTGGCGTACCTGCTACCGCACGCTGGCGGCCGCCCACCACATCGAAGCCGTTCAATGTGACGACGATGGCGATATCGCCGGAAATCACCACTTCCGCGTCGTTTTCGGCGCCCACAAACGCCGGGGCGTCGTAGGGCATCAGCACGGTCACGTCATTGATGGTGTCGTGCAGGGTGGTGCCACTGTTGATGCTCACGCCATGCTGGCGGTACGGCCCTGTCAGGCGGCGGACCTCGGGCTGGAACAGCAAATTCTCCGTGACCTTCAGCGGCTCCAGGGCTGCGATTTCCGGTTCCGTCAGCGGGCGTGTGACCGGCGTCCTGCGTAATACCTGCAAGGCATCATGGTTGGCCGAGCGCCGTGACTGGTAGATCAGATAGCTGACCAGGGCGAAACCCAGCAGCAACAGTTTCACGACGATATAGAAGCTCATGAATGCAACCTCTGCGCGGTTGCCCCATTTGAGCGCGCATACGCGCCTGCCATCCTGGCCATCGTTCCTCCTATGAACTGATCGGCGAAATCCGTTTGTGTGCTGCAGTCAGTGACCGTCGCCAGGCACTGCACCGATGAATGTGAATGGACATCATGGGTGCCCAGCCACCTGCCACGAAATTTGAAGGTGGCGTCGGTAATATCGTGTGGCTCGGGCGTTCATGATAGGACGGGTAGGTGATGTGGCGATACAGGACGATGCTGGTAGTGCTGGGGGCCCTGGCATGCTTCCACGCGCAGGCCCAACAAGTGCCGGTAGCACCGCCTGCGGAAACCACCGCTGCGCCTGAAGCGACCCTGCCGACGGATCAGGATGCGCAACTGCCTGCAGGGCAGGACAACGTCACCACCCTGGGTGAGGTGCGCGCGATCAAGCCCGAGGACGACGAGCCGCTGGATCTGTACCGCTTCAAGAACCCGGTACAGGCCGCGCCCAACCGTTTCAGCAAGAACTGGAGCGAGCCACCCACGCCGGAGCAGGTGGGCATGAGTGGAGGCTACCTGATGATGGGTATCGGCTATGGCCTGATGAAGGCTGGGCAAGGCTTGAACAAGCTCACCGGCGGCCCTGACCAGATCCAGTCGGCCATCGCCCGGCCGCCGCCGGAGCTGACCGAGCAGGAGCGACAGCGAGCCGCCGAGTACTGTGCGATCAACGGCTGTACGGCGCCCGAGCGCTGAGCACAGGGCGTTCCGGCCAGGGCATTGGCGGGGCAGGGGAGCCGCGCCAATCCGAGCGATATTGGCCGGATCGGATTAAAGTAGCGCCCATGAACAATCAACAGATTCCCGGCGGCCTGCTCATTGCCATCGAAGGCATTGATGGCGCCGGCAAGACCACGCTCGCCCACACCCTGGCCCAGCACCTGCGCGCTGCAGGCGCACAGGTGGTGCTGGGCAAGGAGCCGACCAATGGCCCGTGGGGCACCCGTCTGCGTGCTACCGCTGCCACCGGCCGGTTGAGCCCGGAGCAGGAGGTCGAATACCTGCTGCATGACCGTCGCCAACATGTGGAAGAAGTGATCGCCCCCGCGCTGGCGCGTGGCGAGATCGTCATCCTCGACCGCTATTTCCCGTCGATGGTTGCCTACCAGGGCGCCGCCGGCCTGCCGCTGGACGAGATGCTGCAGGCCAACGATTTCGCGCCGCGCCCGAACCTGTTGCTGTTGCTGGACCTGCAGCCGGAGCAGGGGCTGGAGCGTATCCGCGCCCGTGGCGACAAGCCCAATCACTTCGAAACCGCACAGAACCTGGAACGTTGCCGGCTGATCTTCCAGCAGCTGGAGCTGCCCAACAAGCAGATCATCGATGCCAGCCAGAACGAAGCCGAAGTGCTGGCTGATGCGCATGCGGCGATTGTCGCGGCCTTGGCGCTGCGCGTGGGTGACCACGGCGCGCAGCTGCTGCAGAACGTGCAGGGTTTGGAGCTGTAGAAAGCAGCCGTAGCTGGCAGCGCCCGCATCCCACGTTGTGGGAGCGGCGTCAGCCGCGAAGCTGAGGCTGTTGAAGCGCAGGTAGCGTGTGCCATCTGATGATGTACGTGCTTCGCGGCTGACGCCGCTCCCACAAACAGTGAAAGCCTCTGGCTTGTCGCTACTGGCATCCAACAAGCACATGACTTCTTCGCCTCGACGCCCACGTGCCAAGCCCATTGCTGCACCGGCACAGCCGCTCCTGCATCCCCGCAACCGTCACCAGGGCCGCTATGACCTGGTGCGGTTGGTCGCGGCAAACCCTGCATTGCGTGCGCATCTGATCCGTACCCCGGCCGGCACCGACAGCATCGATTTCAGCAATCCAGCCGCCGTGCGTGAACTCAACCGCGCGCTGCTTGCCAGCGACTACGGCATCCAGCAGTGGGATATTCCGGATGGCTATCTCTGCCCGCCGGTGCCGGGTCGGGTGGATTACCTGCACGGCTTGGCGGATCTGCTGGCTGCAGACAACAACGGTGTGATCCCACGCGGCCCCGGCGTGCGCGTGTTGGACGTCGGCGTCGGCGCCAACTGCATCTACCCACTGCTTGGGCAGGCCGAATTCGGCTGGCGCTTCCTCGGCAGCGATATCGATGCGGAGGCGTTGCAGGCCGCCAATGCCAATGTGCAGGCCAATGGCCTCGGCCAGATCATTGAAGTGCGCCAGCAGCATGCGCGTGGCAACCTGTTCGCCGGCCTGCTGCAGGCCGAAGAGCGCTTCCACCTGACACTGTGCAACCCGCCGTTCCATGCCTCGGCCAAGGAGGCGGCACAGGGCAGCCAGCGCAAGCTGCGCAATCTGGGCACCGCGCAGGCAGGCAGCCGCAAGGCGCCTGCGCTGAACTTCGGTGGCCAGGCCAACGAACTGTGGTGCACCGGTGGTGAGGCCTCATTCCTGCGGCGGATGATCCGCGAGAGCGTGGATATCCAGCACCAGGTGCTGTGGTTCAGCTCGCTGGTGGCCAAGAGCGAGCATTTGCCCGATATCCACAAGCAGTTGGCCAAGGTTGGCGCGGGCGAGGTGCGTGAAGTAGCGATGGCGCAGGGCAACAAGCAGAGCCGGTTTGTTGCCTGGAGCTTCCATGGCGAGGCGGCGCGCAAGGCCTGGATGCAGGCAACGCAGGCTTGAATCGTCAGGCCGTAGACCGGGTAAGCGCGGCGCACCCGGGAAGCAGGGAACACAACGTCCGTCCGATCACGCGCCAACAGCCCCGGGTGCGCTGCGCTCACCCGGGCTACAGGGGCCGATCAGGTTCTTCTCAGGGGCATGGCGCCCGGGCTTCAAACCGGCTTCAAGCCGACACGCCGGCCAGTACCGCGTACATCACCACGAAGGTGACCAGGAAGAAATAGATGAAGCCGATGAAGCTGTAGCGCAGCAGCGTCAGGATCGGGTTGCCGCCGTATACGCGCTGCTGCATCCAGAACAGGTAAATCGGCACCGACAACCACAACAGTGCGTACAGCCAACCACAGAGCGTGCTGATCGCTGCGCTGCCGATCGCACCACTGATACCGGCGATGAGGAAGGTGCTCAGCAACACCAGCATCAACCAGCAGTGGCTGTACAAGGCCACTACCAGGTGCTCGAGGTAGCCCATCTGCCGCTGCCGGATATAGGCGACGCGCAGCACCAGCGCGAAGATCGGCATCAGGAAGAACAGCGCACCGGGCAGCGAGGTCAGGATGGCCTGGACATACAGGTCGGTCTTGTTGCCCATGCGCTCGACATTGGCCTGGCCATTGGCCAGGCGGCGATTGAGCCAGTTGCTGACGAACTTCGGCCAGCCCTCCAGCACGATGGGGTTGGTCTCGGCGTCCCAAGGCTTGCCGTTGACCGGGACATTGATGAAGACGGCCTTCTTCTCGGCCCTGACGCGGTCCGCTGCGTCGTTGGCGCGCGCCAGCGCCGAGTCGGTAGCGCTGCGTGCGGAAGGCGCTGCCTGCGCTTCAAGCTCGGCGCGGCGTTGCGCCGCCGACGTGTTGACCGCGGCCATGGCCACGGCGAATGCCGCGGCGGCGGCGGGCGTCGCTTTCTGCTGCTGCTCCAGCTGCGCAACCTGTGCTGCCCGCGTGGCTTCCACCTCGGCCACGGTTTGCGCCTTGGCATAGGCCTGATCGGCGTTGTTGCCGGTGCCGAAATCGTCGCTATGCAGGGTCAGCTTGCCGACGAAGAAGGTGAACAGGGTGAGGATCACGAACAGCCGCAGCGGCTGCACATAGCCGACGCGCTGGCCCTTGAGGAAGTTGACGGCAATCCGGCCCGGCACCAGCAGGTCACGCAGGGTGCGGAAAATGCGACCGTCCAGGTGCCAGAACGATTCGAACACCTCTTCGACCGCATGCCCGAAGTTCTTCAGTGGGTTATGCGCTGACTGCCCGCAGCCATGGCAGTAGTGGCCCTGCAGCGGCGTGCGGCAGTTCTCGCAGGCACCGTGCTCGGAAGTGGAATGCACGACTTCGGTCTGGCTCATGGGCTGGCGGGGCGGGCAACGGTCGGAAGCCGCATACGATAACGGGGTTTTCCGGCTTCGTTCAGTATCCGTTACAAAAAACACCCGCCGAAGTAGAGCCCCTCTCCCGTTTACGGGGGAGGGGTTGGGGTGGGGGAGGCTCCTCGCTCGTAGACCCCAAAGCCCAAGCCCCCAAGCCTCAACCGCCCCGCACCTTCCGATGCCACAGCGCATTGACGATCACCCAGCGCCCGTCAAACCGTCCCATCTGCAGGTGATCGATGAACCACGGGCTCTCCAGCCGCACCGTGGCGATGTCCTCGTCCACCTGCAGCACGGTCACCGAGCGCTGCCATTGCTCGCGCGGCGTCTTCAGCGCGCCCTCTCGGGTGAAGCGGATCAGCTCATCCGAACTCATCCGGCCCAGGCCCAGGGTTTCATTGGGATTGGCAACCACATTGCGCTTGGCCAGGTCCGGATGCAGCGCCCGCGTCACCCGTGCGACATCGCCTTCCAGCTGACCGTCCATATAGTCGTAAGCAGTGGCCTCGATGGCCTGCAGGGTGGCTGCATCGGGTGGCGCCGCGACGGCGTTGCCGGCAAAGCAGAGCATTCCCACAACAAACACGCGTAGTGCAGCTGACAGCATGGCCGGCTCCTGATGGGTGGTGGCTGGGGAATCGTGGCAGTTGCGGGTGGAGATGCAATGGGCTGGAGGTCATCAAGGTGAAGATCAAAAGCTACCCCTCCCCAACCCTCCCCTTCGCCTCCGGCGAAAGGGAGGGGGCGGAAGGTTGCGCTGCTCTGCTCCTC
>Ga0308158_10002318_pt1 | contig 18269 bp, 13 predicted proteins | sample PhyBR2_FD_201038 | JGI IMG/M metagenome (GOLD analysis project Ga0308158, IMG submission 201038) | Phyllosphere microbial communities from UC Gill Tract Community Farm, Albany, California, United States - DLSLB.R2 | ecosystem: Host-associated > Plants > Phyllosphere > Unclassified | place: USA...
TCGACCGCAAGGGCAGCATCATCGCCACCGGTCAGAAGGAGCACGAGCAGATCCTGCCGCAGGCCGGCTGGGTCGAGCACGACGCCGCCGAGATCTGGGCCAACGTCCAGGAGGTCATCGGCCTCGCACTCACCCGCGCGCACCTGACCCGCCACGACATCGCCGCGGTCGGCATCACGAACCAGCGCGAGACCGCGGTGGTCTGGGACAAGACCACCGGCAAGCCGGTCTACAACGCGATCGTCTGGCAGGACACCCGCACGCAGCCGATCGTCGACCGTCTCGCGGCCGACGGTGGCGTGGAGCGGTTCAAGCAGATCGTCGGCCTGCCGCTGGCGACCTACTTCTCGGGCACGAAGATCGCCTGGATCCTGGAGAACGTCGAGGGTGCGCGCGCCAAGGCCGAAGCCGGCGACCTGCTCTTCGGCACCACGGACAGCTGGGTGCTCTGGAACCTCACGGGCGGGGTGAATGGAGGCGTGCACGCGACCGACGTCACCAACGCCTCGCGCACCATGTTCATGGATCTCGAGACGCTGCAGTGGCGCGACGACATCCTCGAGGCGTTCGGCGTGCCGCGTTCGATGATGCCGTCGATCCGCTCGTCCTCCGAGGTCTACGGTGCGGCGGAGGGGTCCTCGCTGCTGCGCGAGACTCCGATCGCGGGCATCCTCGGCGACCAGCAGGCTGCCACCTTCGGCCAGGCGGCGTTCAACACCGGCGAGAGCAAGAACACCTACGGCACGGGCTGCTTCCTGATCTTCAACACGGGCGAGGAGATCGTCCACTCGAAGAACGGGCTGCTCACCACCGTCGGCTACAAGCTCGGCGACGGACCGACGCACTACGCGCTCGAGGGCTCGATCGCGGTCACCGGATCCCTCATCCAGTGGCTGCGCGACCAGCTCGGCATCATCGACTCGGCTCCGCAGGTGGAGGAGCTGGCCCGGCAGGTCGACGACAACGGCGGCGTGTACATCGTGCCGGCGTTCTCGGGTCTGTTCGCGCCGTACTGGCGCTCGGACGCCCGCGGTGCGATCGTGGGCCTGACCCGCTACGCGAACAAGAACCACATCGCGCGTGCCGCCCTGGAGGCCGTGGCCTTCCAGACCCGCGACGTGCTGGACGCGGTCAACGCGGACGCCGGGGTGGACCTCACCGAGCTCAAGGTGGACGGCGGCATGGTCGCGAACGACGCGCTCATGCAGTTCCAGGCGGACGTGCTGGGCGTGCCCGTGGTGCGTCCGGTCGTCGCGGAGACCACCGCGCTCGGCGCCGCCTACGCGGCGGGGCTCGCGGTCGGATTCTGGAACGGCCTGGACGACCTGTCCGCCAACTGGCAGGAGGACAAGCGCTGGGAGCCGAGCATGGAGGATGCCGAGCGCGACCGCCAGCTGCGGCTGTGGCGCAAGGCCGTCACGAAGTCGATGGACTGGGTCGACGACGACGTGAAGTGACCTGAGCAGACGAGAGCGGGCCCGGAGGAGCAATCCTCCGGGCCCGCTCTTCGCGTCTCATCTGCGAGCGGGACGTGGTCAGTTCTTGCCGAAGAGCTTCTGGATCTCGGCCAGGTCCGTCTCGCTCGGCGCCGGCTGGCCGCCCAGGCCGAAGCCGGATCCGGTTCCGGACGGAGCGGTGCTGAGCCCGGCGTTCTCGGCGGCGCGCTTGGCGGGGTTGCCCGAGCGGGATCCGGATCCCTTGCCCTTCTTGCCCCGCTTGGCAGAGGCGCCGGGGCGGCCCATGCCGGGCACCGGCCCCATGCCCGGGATGTTCGGCGTGCCGCCGCGGGCGACGGTCTTCATCATCTTCGCGGCCTGATCGAACCGCTGCACGAGCTGGTTCACGTCGGTCACGGTCATGCCGGAACCGCGTGCGATGCGCAGGCGCCGCGAACCGTTGAGCACCTTGGGGTTGCGGCGCTCGCCCGGGGTCATCGAGCGGATGATGGCCTCGGTGCGGTCGATCTCGCGCTCGTCGAAGTCCTCGAGCTGCTGCTTCATCTGGCCCATGCCCGGAAGCATCCCGAGCATCTTCTTCATCGAGCCCATCTTCTTGAGCTGCTGCATCTGATCGAGGAAGTCCTCGAGCGTGAAGGCGTCGGTGGCGAGCTTCTCGGCCATTTTCATGGCCTCGGCCTCGTCGAAGGCCGACTGCGCCTGCTCGATGAGCGTCAGGATGTCGCCGAGATCGAGGATCCGGCTCGCCATGCGGTCGGGGTGGAACGGCTCGAGGTCGTCGAGGCCCTCTCCCGTGGACGCGAACATGATGGGGCGGCCCGTGATCGAGGCGACGGACAGCGCCGCGCCACCGCGCGCATCGCCGTCGAGCTTGGAGAGCACGACACCCGTGAAGTCCACGCCGTCCTGGAACGCCTTGGCCGTGTTGACCGCATCCTGGCCGATCATCGCGTCGATGACGAACAGCACCTCGTCGGGGTTCACGGCCGCGCGGATGTCGGCCGCCTGCTTCATCAGCTCCGCGTCGACGCCGAGGCGGCCCGCGGTGTCGATGATGACGATGTCGTGCTGCTGGCGTCGAGCATGCTCGACGCCGTCGCGGGAGACGCGCACCGGGTCGCCGACGCCGTTGCCGGGCTCCGGGGCGTAGATCGTCGCGCCTGCCTGCTCGGCGACGACGGTGAGCTGCGTCACGGCGTTCGGGCGCTGCAGGTCAGCGGCGACCAGCAGCGGCGTGTGTCCCTCGCTCTGCAGCTGCTTGGCGAGCTTGCCTGCGAAGGTCGTCTTTCCGGATCCCTGCAGACCGGCGAGCATGATGACCGTCGGCGGGTTCTTCGCGAACTCGAGACGCCGCTGCTCGCCGCCGAGGATCGCGACGAGCTCCTCGTTCACGATCTGCACCACCTGCTGTGCAGGGTTCAGCGCCTTGTTGACCTCATCGCCGAGGGCGCGCTCGCGCACCTTCGCGGTGAAGTCCTTGACGACGGGCAGCGCGACGTCGGCGTCGAGCAGGGCGCGCCGGATCTCGCGGACGGTGCCATCGACGTCGGCGGCGGACAGCTTGCCCTTCGTGCGCAGGTTGCGGAAGGTCTCGGTGAGCCGATCGGAGAGCGTGCCAAATGTAGCCATGGTGCTCAAGATTCTACGCGAGCGGATGCCCGGATCGTGGCGCGTCAGCCCCAGTGCAGATCGGTGATGCGCGGCAACGCGTGCTGCAGCTGTGCGAGCGGTGACCCATGGCCCGCACCGCCCTCGGCCCAGACGCGCAGCGACGACAGCACGACGACCGCATACGCGGCGCCGAGCACATCGGCGCGGATCCGCTCGACACCCGCACCGCGCGCGGCCTCCGCCAGCGCGGAGGCGAGCCTGCCCTGGCGCAGCGCCGATTCGCGCTGCAGCTCCTCCGCGAGCCCCATGGCCTGGGCGTTGCCGAACGCGAGCGCCAGCGGATCCGGCTCCAGACCCTGCAGGATCGCGGCGAGCACCGCTTCGATCCGGCCCGAGTCGGCTCCTGCCTCCGGCTCGGCGAGCGCCGCCACGGCCCTGTCCAGGCGCTCGTCGAAGCCCGACCAGAGCACATCGCTCTTGGAGGAGAAGTAGTTGAAGAAGCTGGACCTGCTCACTCCGGCCCGTTGCGCGATGCCGGCGATCGAGGTGCCCTCGTACCCGAATTCCAGGAACAGCTCGCAGGCCGCCTCGGCGATCGTCTCGCGCGAGGAGACCCGGGGGCGGCCGACGCCGCGGGCTGGGGTGGTCACCACGACACCGTATCGCGACGCGCGCATCCGTCGATCCACCCCTATTATTGAACTGCATTCAACAACTCGATCAGAAGGATCGGCCATGCTCGATATCCAGACGGTGGGCCTCGCCCCCGAGTTCGTGCCCTACCTCGTCGGCTGGGATCTGCAGCGCCAGGTCCACGCGGAGGTCGTGGCGGGCAGTCGCCCTGACACGCTGCTGCTCCTCGAGCACGAGGCGGTCTACACCGCCGGTAAGCGCACCGAGCCGCAGGAGCGCCCGCAGGACGGCACCCCCGTCGTCGACGTCGATCGTGGCGGCAAGATCACCTGGCACGGCCCCGGCCAGCTCGTGGGCTACCCGATCGTGCGCCTGCCCGAGCCCATGGACGTGGTCGCCCACGTCCGTCGGCTGGAGCGCCTGCTCATCGAGGTGCTGCGCCCGCTGGGCGTGGACGGCTACCAGGTCGACGGCCGCAGCGGCGTGTGGGTGCGCCGGCCCCTCAGCGAGGACAAGGTGGCCGCGATCGGCGTGCGGGTGCAGCAGGGCGTGACCATGCACGGCTTCGCGATCAACTGCGACAACACCCTCGCCGGCTTCCGGGGCATCATCCCGTGCGGCATCACCGACGCCGGCGTCACCACGGTGAGCGAGGTGATCGGTGCGGTGATCTCGCCGTCCGACATCGTGGCCGGCGTGATCAACGCCTTCACCGAGGAGTATGCGTCGGCCGAGTACACCGGGGTCCCGGCATGAGCGCCGCGCCCGAAGGCCGCAAGCTCCTGCGCCTGGAGATCCGCAACGCCGAGACGCCGATCGAGCGCAAGCCCGAGTGGATCAAGACCAAGGCGAAGATGGGACCGGAGTACAAGGCCCTGCATTCGCTCGTCAAGGACGAGGGTCTGCACACGGTGTGCCAGGAGGCCGGCTGCCCCAACATCTTCGAATGCTGGGAGGACAAGGAGGCCACGTTCCTCATCGGCGGCTCGCAGTGCACGCGCCGCTGCGACTTCTGCCAGATCGACACCGGCAAGCCCGCCGATTACGACACCGACGAGCCCCGCCGCGTCGCCGAGAGCGTCCAGCAGATGGGCCTGCGCTACGCCACCGTCACGAGCGTGGCCCGCGACGACCTGCCCGACACCGGGGCATGGCTGAACGCCGAGACGGTGCGCAAGATCCATGAGCTCAACCCGAACACCGGTGTCGAGCTGCTCGCGAACGAGCACAATGCGGATCCGGCCTTCCTGGGCCAGATCTTCGACGCGCGTCCCGAGGTGTTCGCGCACAACGTGGAGACGGTGCCGCGCATCTTCAAGCGGATCCGCCCCGCCTTCCAGTACGAGCGTTCGCTCAACGTCATCACGCAGGGGCACGAGGCGGGACTCATCACGAAGTCGAACCTGATCCTCGGCATGGGCGAGGAGCCGGAGGAGGTCGTGCAGGCGCTGCAGGACCTGCACGACGCCGGCTGCGACATCATCACGATCACGCAATACCTGCGTCCCACCCCCCGCCACCTTCCGGTGTCGCGCTGGGTGAAGCCCGACGAGTTCGTCGCGTTCAAGGAGGAGGCCGAGCGGATCGGGTTCCTCGGGGTGCTGGCGGGGCCGCTGGTGCGCTCCTCGTATCGCGCCGGCCGACTCTGGGCTCAGTCCATGATCTCCAAGGGCCGCGAGATCCCGCCGCACCTGGCGCACATCGCCGCCAGCGCCGACCTGGGCTTCGCGCAGGCCGTCTAGACGCGGATCGCCGGACGGGCCCTTCGTCTCGCTCCGCTCGCTCAGGGACCGATCACCACCGCAGCGGTTCCTGAGCGAGGAGCGCAGCGACGAGACGAAGGACGCTCAGCGAATCGGCGGGATGCTGCTCAGTCCGCGCTCATCACCGAGAGCACCGAGCCGTCGGATCCGAAGTTCACCAGCAGCACGTCGTCATCGCCGTCGGGATCGAGGGCGTATTCGAGCACCGCGAACGGTTCACTGCCGCCATGCTCGTCCACGAGCAGCGTCATGCTCATCAGCTGCATCGAGCGGATGATGTCGACGGCGGCGTCGCCGCTCACGTCGACGAGGTACTCGGTCAGCTCGTCGCCGTACTCCTCCTGCTGCTGCAGGATGTACTCGGTCACTTCGCTGGTGCGGTCGTCCACCTCGGAGAGCATCCCGCGGCGTGCCTTGGCGTCGATGGCTTCGAGACCCGACACGAACGCAGCCGCGATGTCGAGAGACTCTCGGGACACGTCCTCCTGGTCGGGGGCGGTCAGGTCCACGGTGAGGGCATGGTCGCCGAACTCCACCGTCTCGGACCAGAAGATCGATCCGTCCGGTCCCGAGGACAGCAGTCCGAAGAAGTCGTGTTCGATCGCCATAGAGCTATAAAACCAGCCTTGCGCGTGGGGCGGTAGTCCGCCGCGGGTGTGCCGTGCTCCGGTTCAGCATGCTCGCCGAATCACGAGCCGACCAGTGCCTGCACGAACACGTGCGGGGTGAAGCCGGTGAGGTCGTCGATGCCCTCGCCCTGACCGAGGAGCTTCACCGGAATGCCGGTGCGCTCCTGCACGGCGAGCACGAATCCGCCCTTCGCGGAGCCGTCGAGCTTGGTGAGCACGAGGCCCGTGACGCCCGCGTGCTCGAGGAACGCCTCCGCCTGCAGGACGCCGTTCTGGCCCGTGGTCGCGTCCAGCACGAGCAGCACCTCGCTGATCGGCGCCTGCTTCTCCACGACGCGACGGATCTTGGACAGCTCGTCCATCAGCCCGCCCTTGGTGTGCAGGCGCCCGGCGGTGTCGATGATCACGATCTCCGTGCCCTCGCGCTTGGCATACTCGACGGTCTGGAACGCGACGGACGCGGGATCCTGACCCTGCTGCTGCGGACGCACGATCGCGGCGCCGGCGCGCTGCGCCCAGGTGGCCAGCTGCTCGACCGCGGCGGCGCGGAAGGTGTCGGCGGCGCCCACGACGACCGAGCGCTGGTAGCCGCGCAGGAACTTCGTGAACTTGCCGATCGTCGTGGTCTTGCCCACGCCGTTCACACCGACGACGAGCACCACGGCCGGGCGCTCGGTGAGCTTCAGGGTGGTGTCGAACTTCGCGAAATGCTCCTCGAGCGTCTCCCGCAGCATCCGCTGCAGATCCTTCGGATCCGTCGTGCGGTACTTCTCGACCTTGGCGCGCAGCTCGTCGACCAGGCGCTCGGTGATGTCCGGACCGAAGTCGGCGGTCAGCAGGGCCGTCTCGAGGTCATCCCAGGTGTCCTCGTCGATGGTGGGCTTGACGAACATGCCGCGCAGCGCGCGACCGAGGGACCAGGACTTCTCCGCCATGCCATCAGCCTACGGTGGCGAGCCGGGCGGATCCGGCGTGTTCGCCGACGGCGCGCGCCGACGAGCCCGTTCAGACCGACGCAGCCGCCCGGTCTCCGACGCGCTGTCCGACGACCGCGGACACGCCGTCCTGGCGCATCGAGACGCCGTAGAGCGCGTCGGCGATCTCCATGGTGCGCTTCTGGTGCGTGATCACGAGCAGCTGCGAACTGGCGCGGAGCTGCTCGAACACAGTCAGCAGCCGGCCGAGGTTCGCATCGTCGAGCGCCGCCTCGACCTCGTCCAGGATGTAGAACGGGCTGGGCCTGGCCTTGAAGATCGCGACGAGCAGGGCGACGGCCGCGAGCGACCGCTCTCCACCGGAGAGCAGCGACAGCCGCTCGATCTTCTTGCCGACAGGGCGCACCGCGACCTCGATGCCGGTGTTCAGCAGGTCATCGGGATTCGTCAGCGAGATGCTGCCCGCGCCGCCCGGGAACAGCAGCGGGAAGACCTCGCCGAACGCCTGCCGCGTGTCCTCGAACGCGGACGCGAAGATCGTCTGCATCCGCTCGTCGAGCTCCGTGATGATCGTGAGCAGATCCTGCCGGGTCCTGGTGAGATCGCCGAGCTGCTCGGTGAGGAATGCGTGCCGCTGCTCGAGCGCGGCGAACTCCTCGAGAGCGAGCGGGTTCACGCGGCCGAGCTGGGCGAGCTTGCGCTCCGCCTCCTGCAGTCGTCGCTGCTGGATGCGCCGGTCGAAGGGGATGCCGGAGGACGCGTGCTCCGCGGGTGCCTCGGCGGCCTCCGACTCGCCGTGCTCCTCCTCGGGCTCGGTCGCGGTCAGGGTGACGTCTCGCGGAACCAGCTGGTCCGGGCCGTATTCCGCGACGAGGATGTCCTCATCGAGGGCGAGCTCGGACTGCACGCGTTCGAGCAGGCTGCTGAGGTGCAGCTTCTTCTCGTGGATCTGCAGTTCGAGCCCGTGCACGCTCTCGGTGAGACCTGCGAGACGTTCACGGATGGACGAGTCCTGCCGGCGCAGGTCGACGAGCTCCTCGTTCTGCGCGGATCGCGCGGCTTCGGCCGCCGCCAGCGCCAGACGCGCCTCCGCGACCGAGCGATCGAGGGAGTCCAGGATCCGCGGCAGCTGGGCGGCCACTCCCGAGGCCGTCTCGCGTTGCGCCCGCCGGATCACGGCGCGGCGCGCAGCTTCTGCGGCCGCCTCCCGCTCGCGCTCCCGCTGGCGTTCGAGCGAGGCGACCCTCGCCTGGGCGGCACGCACGCGCTCGCGCATCGTCTCGACCCCGAGGCGGGCCTCCACCTCGGCCTCGCGCGCCGCGTCGAGTGCTTCCAGCAGACCGTCGCGCGCCGAGGCGTCGAGCACCGGGCGTGGAGTGGCCTCCGCATCCGCCAATGCGTTCTTCGCCGCGTCCGCGTCGGCCTCGGCGTCCGCGACGGCCGACTGCGCCTGTGCGAGGCCCGATTCGAGGCGCTCGCACTCTGCGATCGCCGATTCGTGCTGCACGGTCACGCGGTTCACCTGCTCGGTGTGCGCAGCCAGCGCGGCATCGTGCTCGCGCAGGGTGCGTAGCGCATCCCGGGATACCCGCCGCGCGGTCTCGAGCGCCTCGGTCGCATCCTCGCGCGCCTCGCGCAGCGAGTCCACGACGACGTGCACCTCGTCGAGGCGGTCGATGGCCGCATCCCGCTCGGCGACGAGCTCGAGGCGGGAGCGCTCCCCACCGGATCCGGTGTGCAGCGTGTGCGCCGTGATCACCTCGCCGGAACGGGTGACGATCGTCAGGGGCACCGTCGTGGAGGCGAGGGCGGCCGTATGCGCGGCCCAAGCGGAGGCCAGGTCGTCGACGACGACGACGTGCGAGAGGATGCCGAGGATACCGGCCGGAGCCGTGACGACCTGGGCGGCCGGCGTCGCCCCGGCGATCCCCGCGTCGGCGACGGACGCGGCCGCACCTCCGGCGATCACGATGTCGTAGGAACCGGCCGTCTCGTCGTCACCCGCAAGAGCGAACGCGGCCGCCGCATCGTCCACGAGCACGCCCTCGACGAGGGGCCCCAGGACCGCGGCGATCGCCGCCTCGAACCCGGGCTTTACCTGCACGGCGTCGCCGACGAGCCCCCGCACACCGGGGATCCCGGCCGCGATGATCTCCGCCGCACCTCCCGTCACCGCGATGGCGCTGCCGAGAGCGGCGGCCTTGGCCGTGAGCGCCTCGGACTCGCGCTCGGCGGCGTGCAGCCGTTCGCGCAGCTCGCCCAGCTCCGTCTCCGCGGCGACGGCCCGGGCCTGCGCCCGCTCATACGCCTCCGCGTGCTCGGCGGCGGTGCCCTCAGGGGCCTCACCGTCCTCGATCCGCTCGCGCGCCTCCGCGGCCTCGCGACGGCGGGCATGCGCGGCCTCGAGCGCGTTCTCCTGACGCAGTACCGCGCCGCGGACGGCGGCCAGCGTGGATGCGGCGGCCTCCGCCTGCCCGCGCAGGGTGGTGAGGCGCATGTCGTGTGCGGAGACCAGGGCGCTCTGCTCGGCGATGTCGACGTCGAGCGCGTCCAGCTCGGCCCGGGCGTTCGCGACCTCGCGCGTCGCCTCGTGCGCGGCGTCCTGTGCGCGGCCGATCCCCGAGGCGATCTCCTCGACCTCGTCCTTCGCCTCGTCGATGGTGGCCTGCGTGACGGTGACCGCGGAGACCGCGGCATCGTCGTCATCGGAGCCCAGCAGGGCGAGCCTCTGATTGGCGAGCGTGAACAGCGCGCGCATGCGCTCCTGCACCTGCTCCAGCCCGAACGTCACCCGCCTCGCCTCATCGACCGCTGCCGAGTTCTGCAAGGCTTCGAGCCGGGTGATCTCGGACCGCACACGGTCGCCCTGCTCGCTCAGCACCACGCGCTCGGCGTGCCGCTCGTGCTCGTTGCGGGTGTGGTCGGCGAGCGCCGTGCGCAGAGCCACCACGTCGTCGGCGAAGATCCGCGCTTTCGCATCGCGCACCACGGCGGCGATGGTCTGCGCCTCGCGGGCGATCTCGGCCTGACGTCCGAGCGGCTTCAGCTGGCGCCGGATCTCCCCCGCCAGGTCGCTGAGGCGCGTGAGGTTGGTCTCCATCGCATCCAGCTTGCGGAGCGTCTTCTCCTTGCGGCGGCGGTGTTTGAGGATCCCCGCGGCCTCCTCGATGAATCCGCGCCGGTCCTCGGGCGACGCCTGCAGCACGGTGTCCAGCCGGCCCTGTCCGACGATGACGTGCATCTCGCGGCCGAGGCCGGAGTCGCTGAGCAGCTCCTGCACGTCGAGCAGCCGGCAGCCCTCGCCGTTGATCGCGTACTCGCTCGACCCGTTGCGGAACAGCGTGCGGCTGATCGTCACCTCGGCGTACTCGATCGGCAGCGCGCCGTCGCTGTTGTCGATCGTCAGTTGCACCTCGGCTCGACCGAGCGGTCCGCGCGTCGACGTCCCGGCGAAGATGACGTCCTCCATCTTGCCGCCGCGCAGGGTCTTGGCCCCCTGTTCCCCCATCACCCAGGCGAGCGCATCGACGACATTCGACTTGCCGGATCCGTTCGGTCCGACGATGCAGGTGACGCCCGGTTCGAAGGCGAAGGTCGTCGGCTGAGCGAAGGACTTGAACCCCTTGAGGGTCAGGCTCTTCAGGTGCATGGGCACGCTCGGCGGTCGGCGGAGTTCACGGCGTCTACGCTATCGCGGCCCTTCCGCGGGGATGTGCGGGAAACGCCCGAGGTCCAGGGTTTTCTGAGAACCGGCTTGACGTCAGCTGTGAACCTTCGCTAGCGTTGCAGGTCCTGAGCCGAGAGAGGAGGTTGCCGACATGATGACTCGCACTGATATCACCCCAATCCGAGGGATCGATGCGTCCCCGGCGACTTCCGCCGGCTTCTGCGTGCGCTTCGCCGCATAGCGGTCGCATTCTCCTCCGTCCCGGCCTGAGGCCGGCCTGACGCCTCGCGCGTCTGCGATCCGATCCGCGACCTTCGCGTCGATCACCGATCGCCTGCCCGATCCGGACACCGCGTCCAGGATCCGTCCCACACCCGTGCCTCGTCATGGCGTCCTACCGGGCGACCGTGCCCTGGAACGAACCACCTTCGGGCACGACCAACGAAAGCGAACCACCGTGAACACCGCATTGCACGCTTCGCCTCCCACCGAGTCGACGCACAGCGCTCGCCCCGAGCGTGAACTGTCCATCCAGCTCCCCCGCGAGGAGGAGCTGCGCAACCTGTCGCTCGCCCAGCGAGTGGCCCTGCGCGTCGCCCTGCACCTCATCGTGCGCACGCGGCGCGTGGCGCAGGATCGAGCCCACGCCGCCCTGGCCGAGGCCCGCCGTCTCCGAGTGCTCGAGGAGTACGAGCTCAGCCGGCAGGCACACACCAGCGTCCGGCAGGTGCTCTGATGATCGGCGCCCGGACGGAAGGCGAGATCGTCTCCCTCACCGCAGGTGCGGCCCTGCATCCGCTCGTGCTCCCCGAACGGGCGGATGCGGGGTCCCCCGGCCCTCTCCGCGACTACGCCGACGTGCGCAATCGCTGCCTCGAAGCAGCGTCCGGCCGCGACGACGACAGCTTCACCCCGGACGAGCTGCTTCCGCTCCTCACGACGGATGCCTATACGCACCGGCGTCAGTGGCGGATCCTCGTCGGGGAGCGCACGATCGGCGTGGCGTTCCTCAACATCTCCCGCGATGGCGACGGCGACACCGCCATGACCGCGATCAGTGTCCTGCCCGAGGCGCAGGGACGCGGCATCGCCACGGCTGCGGCCGCACACCTGGAGCAGCTCGCCCGGGCCGAGGGTGCGCGCACGCTGCAGGTCTGGACCGAGCACCTGCCGTCCGACGAGCCGGCGCTGGTTCCGCCCACGGGCTTCGGCAGTGTGCCGCGCGATCACGCCGCGCGCTTCCTGCTCGCACAGGGGTGGACTCTGGAGCAGGTGGACCGCGTCAGCGAATACCACTGGGGCGAGGACGAGCACCTTCCTGCACTGCGGGACGCGGCGCAGGAAGCCGCATCCGGATATCGGGTGGTGCAGTGGCTGCTGCCGACGCCCGAGGAGCGGCTCGGCGGTTACGCGTGGATGAAGTCCCGCATGTCGACCGATGCCCCGGACGCCGCCATGGACTCACCCGAGGAGAGCTGGGACCCCGAGCGGGTCCGCGAGCACGACACGCGCTGGGCGGACATGGGCCACACCGTGCAGGTGACCGCCGCGGAGCACATCGCGAGCGGCGAGCTCTGCGCGTACAACGAGCTCTCCCTGAAGGGGCCGGACGACAGCGTCACGCAGCAGAACGACACGCTCGTCCTCGCTGCGCACCGCGGCCACCGGCTGGGACTGCTCGTCAAGACGGCGGGCCTGCTCGCCTGGCACGAGCGCTATCCGCGGTCGGCGCGCGTCATCACCTACAACGCCGAGGAGAACCGCCCCATGCTGTCCATCAACGAACAGCTCGGTTTCGTGCCGATCGGATACGGCGGTGCGTGGAAGAAGGTGCTGGACTGATCGAGCAGGATCACCGTCGCGGGACGAGGATCATCCCGGAGGATGACGCTCCGCTTGAATCCTCACTCCCGCGACCGACGATCCGCGCGGCGGCGCCGACCAGGCTGGAGGCATGAGCACAGCAGTCATCGAAGCACACGGTCTGAGCAAGTCGTTCGGATCCACCCGCGCCCTCGCCGGAGTCGACCTCGGGATCTCCCCCGGTGAATCCGTCGCGATCATGGGCGCGTCCGGATCCGGTAAGACGACGCTGCTGCATGTGCTCGCCGGGATCACCAAGCCCCATGCAGGACGTGTGATGTTCACGCCGCCGGCGGGCGGATCGATCGAGGTGAGCGCTCTGGGTGAGACCGCGCGGTCCCGACTGCGCCGCGAGTCGTTCGGATTCGTGTTCCAGCAGGGCCTGTTGATGCCGGAACTGACGGCGGTGGAGAACGTGGCGCTGGCCGCGATGATCACCGGGGTTCCTCGGGCGGAGGCGACGCAGCGTGCCGCGGGCTGGCTCGCGGCACTGGGCCTGCAGGGAATGGAGGATCGTCGGATCGGCGAGCTGTCGGGCGGGCAGGCGCAGCGCGTCGCGATCGCCCGCGCGCAGGTCACCGGTGCCAGCGTCGTGTTCGCGGACGAGCCCACCGGCGCGCTGGATTCGGGGACGTCGTCGGAGGTCATGGACGCGCTGCTCTGGTCCACCACCGGCCAGGGTCGCACCCTCGTGGTCGTGACGCACGACCCGCAGGTCGCCGCTCGCTGCTCGCGCACGGTCGCCGTCCGCGACGGCCGGGTGCTGGGCTCGTCGGTGGCGGCATGAACGCCGCGACCCTGCGATTGCTGCTGCGCCCCGCTCCGGGTTCGACCGGGGTCGTGGTGATCCCCGCCGTCGCCTTCGCCGTGGTGTCCGCTCTCGTGCTGACGGTCGTGGGCGGGGCTCAGGCGTTCTGGTCATGGACCGACCAGGAGGCTCTGATCTACCAGGTGCTGGCGGCGGTCGCCCTCGTGCTGCTGGTGCTTCCGCTCGCCGCGCTCGGCGGTGCCGCCGCCCGGCTCTCGGCCCGGCGTCGTGACGAACGCCTGTCCACGTTGCGTCTGCTCGGCGTGACCGGGTTCGGTGTGGGCGTCGTCGCGGTGGTGGAGTCGACGCTGGTGGCAGTGGTCGGGGTGCTCGGCGGCGTGCTGCTGGCGTTCGGTCTCGCGCCGCTCGTGGGTCTCATCCCGTTCCGCGGCGAACCCCTGGGCTCTGCAGTGCTGCTGGCCCCGTGGATGATGGCCGCCATCGCGGCAGGCACCGTGCTGCTGGCCACGATCAGCGCGGTGATCGGGCTGCGCCGCGTGGTGATCTCGCCGCTCGGCGTGCGCACCAGGAGCACGCCCCCGACGCCGCACTGGGTGCGCGCCGTCATCGCGATCGCCGCGGTGGCCGCCGGATTCGCCGCCGGCTGGGTGGTGCCCGGGATCGGCGGTGCGATCGCCGTGATCACCGGTCTCGTCGCGATCTTCGGCGTGGGTCTGCTGGTGCTGAACCTGATCGGGCCGTGGGTGCTGAAGATCGGCGCTCGGATGCAGCTCCGCCGCGCCAAGACGCCGGCCCGGCTGCTCGCGGCGCGCATCGTGCTGGACGATGCGAAAGGCACCTGGCGTCAGGTGAGCGGCGTGGCCATGTCCAGCTTCATGGCCGTGTTCGCGGGCACCGGCGTCGCCCTCATGAACGTGATGAGCTCGAGCGACCCCTCGGCGCAGGATCTGGCCCTCCTCACTGACATGCGCACCGGCCTCATCATCACGCTCGTGGCGTCGTTCCTCATGGTCGGCTGCTCGGTCGCCGTGACGCAGGCGTCGGACATCATCGATCAGCGCGACCTGCACCGCAGCCTGCACTACCTCGGTGTGCCGGGAGGAACTGTGGACGCCGCACGGCGGCGCGCGGTGATGTCGCCGCTGCTGATCACGGCGCTGGGCTCGGCGCTCTGCGCGGCGGTGCTGATCTTCCCCCTGCTCGGGATCGCCCTGATCACGGCGCCGCTGTCGCTGGTGACGATCGCGGCGGTGCTGACCGCCGGAATCGCCCTGGTCTGGATGGCGACGCGGTTGACCCGTCCGCTGCTGATGCGCGCCTTCGCGGGCTGACGGCACCCCGCATGGCACAGAATGGATCCGTCCTGTCATCGTCCCGAGGAGCACCGCATGAGCACCATCGTCGATTTCGTGAACGTGTCGACCGCCGGGCTGGAGGCCTCGCCGGTGGCGGAGGCGCTGGCGGGACTGCGCGCCAACGAGGCGCGGTACATCACCAACAAGTACGGCTCCCCTTTCACCGTGAGCACGCCGGACGAGGACCCGGAGACCCTGCAGTGGGTGACCGACATCCTGCGCGAGGAGCGCGGGATCGTGATCGCGAGCCCGCCGCTGGAGGTGAGCGGGTTCGAGGCGGACGGCATCCGCTTCGGCTACGTCTTCTACGCCTCCGGGCTGGCGATCAACGTGATGTACACGATCGCGGACGGCGGCAAGCGCGCGGTGGGCTTCAAGCTCTCCCTCGGGATGGAGATCCCCGAAGAGCTCTCGGCCTTCAAGTTCGCCCGCCAGCGGTCGAAGCTCGCCGGCGAGATCCGCGGTTCCTATTTCGTGATCAAGGGTGAGCACTAGGCCGTCGAAGCCTCGTGGTTCTTCGTCGCCCACAACCGTCGCAGTGGTGACGTGAACGGGTCGTGGCGAGCCATTTGACGCGGTTGGGTTCCCTCCGACTAAGTGCCGGCTTCGGAAAGCGCCACGTCGAGGGCACGACGAATCCGCTCAGGCTCCGAGTCTCCTGTCGTTGACAGTCGAAGTAGGGAGATGCGCTGTCCGTTGAGTATCTCGTTTTTGAGTCGATCCCTTCGCAGCTGCTCGGGTTTGTCATCGTGAAACGCGAACCCATCGACCTCAATGGCAAGTACCGGCTGTTTGGTCACAAGGTTGTAGATCATGAGATCAAGTGATGCCCGATGTTGGACATACGAGACTTGGTCGACAGTCAAAGAGTCGAGATTCGGGATGAGAGTGCGGAGCAGCACCTGCTGCGTCACTGCGAGACCGTGGTATGCCGATTCAGCAAGAACCTCGCTCACCACCGTCCACGCGATGTTCTCCGACGGATAGTTGCTGGGCCCACGTACCCGAGCCGAGAGTTCGCGTAGCTTGTGCGAGCGACGCTGGTAGAGCAGATCGAAGATGGAGATGACCTCGCTCTCGGGCAGCTCGCGAAAGAGATTTTGGTATCTGATGTAGCCGACGAGATCCCGAATGTGACGACTCGCCGGCAACAGCTGGCTATCGATGACGAGAACAAACTTCTTCATGGCGCGTGACACCGCGACATTTATGAGTCGGGGATCATCGACAAAACGGAGGCCCTGTTGTCCCCGCCAAGTCTCGTCCAAGACTGTAGTCATCACGATCGCAGGCTTCTCACGCCCCTGGTAGCGGTGAACTGTGTCGGCCTCGATCTCTGAGAGTTCCTCGATCAGCGCGTCAACCGCCTCGTTGGCCTGTTTCCGATAGGGCGTGGTGAGTCCGATCTGATCCGGGGTGAACTCACGGGAGAGCTGCGGGATCACCTCACTCCGAATCACCTCAATCTCACGCCGATTGACCTTTCCGCCCTGCCGGAACTGCCGCATGTGATTCCCCGGCACCGTCGGGTGCAGCTCCATGGCGCCGTCTAGGGGAGGCACCGAGAAAGGGATCAACTCCCCACCATAGAATTTCTGGTTGCAGAATCCGATGATCGCGGGGTCGCATCTGTAGTGCTCACGCAGCACTGTTCTAGGCAGTGATTTGCCGTAGAGCGTATGGAACGACGAGAGCACGTTCTGGGCGACGTAATCGACGCCGGACGAAGGCGCCGGGCCCGCCTGTGCAGCCGCGAGCTGATTCGGCAGATGCGGTAACTGCTTCAGGTCTCCGACAACAATCACACGACGACACGATGCGAGAGCCAGTGCCGCGGTCGGCAAGTCAAGTTGTGAGGCTTCATCGACAATCAAGTAGTCGAGTAGTCGGCCGCTGTCGAGGCTGCCCCGTAAGGAGTGGCATGTACTGAGGATCACGGGATAGTCGTCGAGGAACTCGTTCATCCATCGGCGGTAAGTGCCCGGGTCGTACTGGATTGACGGACGCGCCGAATATCGTTCGCGCAGCGCCGTCCGTAGATGCGCGATCGACAATTTTCGATGCAACTCGAGGAGACCATGCAGATCGTTCCCGAGGAGCCGCTCGTCGAGCCGCTGAATATCGCGTTCGAGCTCTTCGATCTTCCGGTCGTAATACGCCCTGTACAACTGCAGAATCACCTCCGTTCGGCTGATATCGAGATTGCGCATCGCTCCGTACCGGATCAGCCAGCGGATGCGTCTAAGCCATCGACCCAGCCGGCTCTGCTCTTCGGGCAGCGTGGTCTCGGCGAGGAATTCGAGAATGCGCTCCGAAGTGCGTTCCAGCACGAGAAGACCACCGCGCTCCGGGAGCTGATCTGCGTCGATAAACTTGAGGAAGTGCCTTCGCTCGAGCTTCATCGCTCCCAGGAGGCCTCGTAGTCGCTGCAGTTCTCGCTCATCGTGCTGGTGTCTGTCGAGTCGCTGACCGACCTCTTGCAGGCGATCCGGATCGGAGGCAACTTCAGTGCCGCTACGTAGAGTCTCGAGCTCACCCTCCCGTCTCGCTTGATCAGCGAAGAACGCTAGCCGCTTCTCACGCCTTCCGAGACCAGCCAGGACGTATCCGAAGCCCGCGTCGATCATCTTGTCGCGCACGTTGTCCACCGCGGCGTTGTTGAACGACACCACGCCTACGGAGCGGCCCGGGGCCGCGATCAGTGTGCTGATCAGATTGAGAACGGTCTGCGTCTTGCCTGTGCCCGGTGGACCCTCAATGACCGAGATCGGAAATCGAAGTGCCGTCTTCACAGCCTCGCGTTGGCTGAGGTTCGAGAAGAACGGGAAGATCGGCACGAGGTCCGGATCCAGGTCCTCCGATATCTCTGACCCGTTGAGATAGTGTGCGAGGACGCTCTCCGGATGTACTCCGTCGAGATTCGCGAACGCACGTCGGAGAGGGTCCGGCCCACCCGGACCATCAGGCAGACGCGCGACGATGCGCCGCCAGTACGCGAGCACGGCAGCACCCGCGGGCGTCTTGGCCGCGTCCTTGAGAAACCGCACATGTTCCGCCGGATACGAATAGGTGCGCTCCTCCTGTTGTCTCAGCGCAAACAGGCGAATGCGATCGCCATCGGGCCCGCGGAAGAGCAAGGCCTCCTTCACATCCGCCCATCGAGTGCCGTCGACCTCCACCCATGTGTCGTCTCCCAACGCGATCTGGGCGGGCGCGTGCAGTACGACTGCGCGGGCGGGTGAATAGCTGTAGTCCGTTTCCGGCCTTTTGGCAAAGACCACGTGGAGCCGCTCCCCCTCCCAGAACCAACTTTCGGCCTGCCGGGTCTTGTCCTCGAATGGCTCAACGACCGTAGGTCGGATCAGCAGCATCTCATGTCTGGGATCGATCACGGCACCCCCCGGTAGCCCCAACGCTAATGCCAGGCTAGCGGTCGTCCGGACAGGCTACGTCAGCGTCGTCGCTGGCACCGCGGGCAGAAGTGGCTGGAGCGGTTCATGAACGCATCACGGCGGATCGGGCCGCCGCACCGCGGACACGGCAAGCCCGTGCGGCCGTAGGCGTTCAGAGCATGTGCGAAGTAGCCG
>Ga0308158_10002320_pt1 | contig 18253 bp, 14 predicted proteins | sample PhyBR2_FD_201038 | JGI IMG/M metagenome (GOLD analysis project Ga0308158, IMG submission 201038) | Phyllosphere microbial communities from UC Gill Tract Community Farm, Albany, California, United States - DLSLB.R2 | ecosystem: Host-associated > Plants > Phyllosphere > Unclassified | place: USA...
AAATTGACGACACGTTCGATTCTTGCGTATACGCTGGATCAAATCATGCGTCTGATGCATCCGTTCATGCCGTTCATCACGGAAGAGATTTGGCAACACTTGCCGCACGAAGGCGAAACGGTCACACGTGCTGCCTGGCCGACACGCAACGATTCACTGGACTTCCCAAAAGCTGTTCCGGCGTTCGAGGCGGTTCAGAACGTCATCCGTTCAGTCCGAAACATCCGTGCTGAAGTCAACGCACCGATGTCGAAACAAATCCAGTTGATGATTGCAACAAGTGACGATCAAGTTCAGCACGATTTAGAGACAAACGTCTCGTACTTGAAAAAGTTCACGAATGCCTCGGAATTGCTCGTCGAACGGAATATGCCAGCACCGGAAAAAGCGATGAGTGCCATCGTGACGGGAGCCGAATTGTTCATTCCACTGGCTGATTTGATCAACATCGAAGAAGAAATCGCACGTCTGAACAAAGAACTGGTGAAATATACAAAAGAAGTCGAACGGGTCGAGAAGAAACTCAACAACCCGGGCTTCGTCGGGAAAGCTCCGGCACACGTCATTGAAGAAGAACAGGCAAAAGCACAAGACTATAAAGAGAAACGGGCGGCAGTCGAAGTCCGGATCAGCGAACTCGCAAAATAATCTTAACAGTGGCTCAAGTTTTCTTGAGTCACTTTTTTTAAAGGAGTGAACCAAGCGTGAGAACACGAGAAGATGTGCTCGAATGGTTATCGGCGTTACTGGCATTTGGCATCAAACCGGGGTTGAGCCGGATGAACGCGGTACTGGCGGAACTTGCAATTGATCCGGATGCGATTCCGACGATTCATGTTGCGGGAACAAACGGCAAAGGATCAACGGTCGCTTTTTTGCGGGAGATGGGTGTAGCGGAAGGATTGCAAATCGGAACCTTTACGTCACCGTATATCATTCAGTTCGAGGAACGAATCATGTTGAACGGTGTACCGATCAGTGAAGCGGATCTGGTTGAGGCGGCTAATGTGGTTCAAGCAGCAATCCTGAAATTAGAACCGGTAATCGGGGCAGTGACGGAATTTGAAGCCCTGACGGCACTCGCCTTTTATCATTTTCAACAGATTCGTCCTGATTTCGTCATTTATGAAGTCGGACTGGGCGGTCTGTATGATTCGACGAATGTCCTGAAGCAACCGAAAGCCGCCATTATTACTTCGATCGGTCACGATCATCAGGCGATTCTCGGAGATACGCTCCAAGAGATTGCTTTACAGAAGTTCGGGATCATTAAACAAGGTACACGAGTCATTGCGGGAAAACTGCAGGAAGAATTAACGGTGCCTTTGATGGCCTATTGTGGCGATCGGCAGGCGAGCCTGTCCTGGAGTCAGGAAGTCATCCGGCATTACCGGCTGAGTGAGACCGGCACATGGGCGACCTATGAAGGGATTCCCGAGACACGTCTAGGGCTGGAAGGGATCCATCAAGTCCACAATGCGGCGAACGCTGTCGTCTGTGCGAAACAACTCGGCTGGTCGAAGACCTCTATCCGGCGCGGACTGCGGAATGCGACGCATCCGGGACGGTTTGAGATCATCTCCCGCAAGCCGCGGATTATTTTGGACGGTGCCCATAATCCGGAAGGGGTGACGGCACTGGTTGAACGACTGAAGGAAGAGTCAAAACCGGTTCTCGTCCTGTGTTCGATTTTACGGGACAAGGACCGCGAAGCAATGCTCAGGCAGTTGCAGGAAGTGACGCCGAATATCTACGAAACGACGTTTGATTTTCCACGGGCGCGGTCGCTTGAAGAATTGAAGATGGACGGAGCGAATGCGATGGAACTCAACCGTTTTTTCAAGGAAGTGGATACGACGGAAAAGACGCTCATCGTCACGGGATCGCTCTATTTCATCAGCACGGTTCGCACATTACTAAAGGCGCAGTCTTTTACAAAAAAGGGGAAACGCTGAAAGTCCTTGTATACTAATGGTGGGGTAATATAGTCCTAGATTGCATGATCTTAAGACGAGGAGACGATGGAGATGAAACGTTGGGTACGTCTGTTTTTAGTCAGCTTATTGATATTTACTAGTATTACGTATATACAACCACCATATACAAAGGCAGCAACTGGAGAGAAGTTTAAGATATTAGAAATCCGGGATGCCTGGTCAGCAACAAATCGCATCGATCCGAATACTGTCATCACATCGATGTTGACGGGATTGGATACAACTAAATATGAAATTAAGATGATGACCGTTAAGGAACTGAATGCCTCCCGTTTTCCACTTGACGGAGCATTTGATGCGATTGTCTTTGATTCGTCTGCATTTTCGGGTACAGATCGTTATTCGATGACGATTTCGGATACGAAAAAAAATCATAATACAAATAAAATTGAAAATGATATTACGAAGTTAAAAGCGAACGAAATTAAAAATGCATACATCAAAAAAGGATTACCAGTCTTTTTGCATCAAGATGTTTTAGCACAAACATCTAGCAATTTTAATTTGATTTTTAAAGATGTACCTGTCTATACCGACATGGCGACGATCATTACAAAATTAAAAGCACAGAAAATCGTTCGTCCTCGTCTTGAGCGGGCTTCTGCGCAACAACAGGGAACAGTTTTGACAGACGTTGATAAAAGTACGACGGCTGTTCCAAACGTACCGATTGATTTTACCTATACGACCAGTGTTGAAAATACGAACCAACTAGCGCAACTCTTCATTGATTTTGACAGCAATGATCAATTTGAGGAGTCGGAAAAAGTGGATGAAAAGCCTGCTGGAAAAACAGGTACGCTGAGCTATAATTTTAATGCTCCGAGCTATACCGGTCCACGAAACTGGATGATACGCATTTCCAGTAGTGACGGGTTGACAGATTATAAAACCGGTAGTTTTTTGATGAAAGATCAGATTGCGGAAGCGAAAATTCTTCAAGTGACTCGGAGTGGAACGACTGGATCCATCAATGGATTTATGAATACTGGAACGTTACTGAAGCAGGATGGATTTTATGACTTTAATGTCGAAGTCATTACTGCAGACACATTTAATCAAACGTATTCGACTAAGAATTTAAATACGGCTTACGATATGTTGATTTTTGGTTTTCAAGATTCTTATGGTGCCGCATCTTTGAGTGACGCTGCATCGAACGCGATCCTTGGGTTTACGAACACGGGCCAAGGATTGATGTTGTCTCACGACACGATTTTCCGTCCGAATCAATCAGCGATTCCCGAGCTGTTCTGGGAAAAGAAGTTTGCTGATTTAGCAGGACAAAAGAATTTTACGAATATGGGCTATGCGGCGCCGCGTACATCGGGACAAGCAGTTAAGCAAAACGATGGCGTCATGACAACTTACCCCTTCACCTTAGGAAGTAATGTCTTAATTGCAACGACCCACAACCAATACTTTGGACTGGACTTGGAACAACCTGATTTAATTCCATGGTATAACATTCGCGAAAATAGTGTTGCCGCCTCGAACCAAGATAGCGGTCGAACAGTTGGCGACGCAAGAAATCATTATTATATGTATACAAAAGGAAATATCACCTATTCGGGTGCTGGACATACTTCGACATTCAGTCAACAGCAAGAAAAAGAACTGTTTTCAAATACAATGTACCGCGCTTTTATTGGAGCAAACCATAAGCCGCTCATTAAAAATATCTTGCCGGATAATCAAGCCGGTTATTTAAGTAATGAGCCACTTACAATTTCGTATAAAGTGAATGATTATGATTTACGGGATCGCCAATTAAAAACACGTATTTATATCGATAACGAAAAGGTATTTGAGAACGATAAATTGAAAAATAATTCCTTTGTCAGTCAGACGTTTAACGGTAAATTGGCGGGGAAAACGTCAGCCGTGATTCGGATTGAAGCCGAGGACCAGCGTGGAGCGAAGACGGTTGAAACACGAACGATTCAAATCGTTCAGCCCTCTGCTTCATCGCCGTTCATCTTATCACGTTCCATCGATCCGGCTACAATCCCGCAAGGTGAAACAGCTGACATCAGCTACACTGTCAAAACAAGTCCAATGCTCCAAAAAGATGCGATTGGAAATAATGGGTATATCATGGGGCAATTCTCTGTCACGATGGAGAACATCCTTTTTAGTGAAAATTTCCCCACAAATGTTGATGTCATTTCAGCGACCGGACTCGGTAACGTTAAAATTGTGGATCAAAAATTGACTGGAGATATTCCGGATATTGAATATGATGAAGCAATCGAAGGTGTCCATAAAGGCTTATGGATTGCACAGCCGTCTGAACTCACCTTTACAGTGAAAGTTCGGGCGAAAGACAGCGCTGGTACTCATTTATTTGATAAAAAAGACAATACAGTCAGTTCGACCAAAACGATTTATCGCGATAAAAAGAATGGAAAAGACAAATCGTCATCGGTGTCCAATGATACACAAGCTTTCCCGACGATAGGGTATGCTTTATCAAAACCTTTTGCAACAGAAGTGAAGATTCCGTCAGTCCGAATCGATCTCAATACACCGTCTTATAAAGTTTTGCCGGAAATCAGTCCGGTAGGCAGTCAATACGGAACGTTGAAGTGGTCGATTGCAGACACGGACATTGCAACCATCAACCAAGAGGGAATCATTGTGCCGAAAAAAATCGGCACGACGGATATTAAATTGATTGTCCCTGTTGCAAATGGCAAAGAATTGGTCGCAACCTCTAAATTGACCATCAATGATGTATTTGGCGGACTGATTGTCCGTGACGTTCCGAATGTGTTGTACGTGGGACAAACGAAGGCAATGACCGGGGATGCCATCATGTTATCTGGAACGGATGCACCGATCAAATGGATAGTGACGAATCCTGGATCGGTTGAATCGAAAGGAAAAGAAACGGATACGTTGACTTTAACGGGTGTCAAACCCGGTATGCTGACTGTACAGGCGGTCGTACCAGCTACAGCAGGCGCAACGACCTACTTGGCGCAATCACAAGTTTATACGATTGAAGTCAAGGTTCCGGAACTAACTGTGAATCCAAGCAACTTGGAACTATGGGCGGGAACGACTCAAAATGTGACCGCAACGTTTTCGCCGGATATCCGCTTACCGTTTGTTCTTTCTAAAATCAGTGATGCCATTGAATTGACTGCAACCGGTACCGGATATACCGTCAAAGGATTGACCGGGACTCCAAACGGTCCAGTCGATGCGGTATTACAACTAAGTGACTTCCCGGATACCCGTGCTGTAACAAGAATCAATGTGCGTGAAAATCCATTGACGTTGACGGCAAATGATTTGACGATGACGTTACAAGATGATCAAAAACGCCCGCTTCTCAATTGGTTGCCCGTTACGACGACAGAACGTTTCTATCGTCTCGAAGTCATGCAAGGAAAAGAATACGTCAAGACGGATGCGACTGCTCAGACGCTAAAGGCTCTTCGTCCGGGTGTTGCCCGAATCAAAGTGACTGCCTTAAAAGAAGACAAGAGTGTTTTTGAAGTATTGAAAGACGGGGAAAAAGAGAAGCAACCGTTGACGACAACCTTTAAAGTCACGATTTCATCTGACGGATCAACAGGAGAAAGTGATACGGATGTGTATTAAAGAGGAGCAAGCGACGTGACACGAAAAAAAATCATGCTCGTCGTTCTCCTGTTCTTAGTTGGAATTGGAGGAACGACCTATCTGTTAATTGATTATCGAAATCAACAAACGTTTGAAGAGAGCCTAAAGGCGAGTGATGCCACTAAGTTGCAACAGGCTGTAGCGACGGTTGATTTATCAACAAAAGAACGAAACCGATACATTCGGAAATTTCAAGAAACGCTTGAGTATGAAAAAGCACTTGTTTTGTTAGACCGGACAAGTGCCAAAAATCAACAAAATTGGTTTTATGTCGCTCAGTTTGCCCCGACCGATATCGTCAAACAATGGTTAGCGGCGGGCGCTTCGATGAAACAAGTAAATAAGAACAAACAAAATGTTTTGCATGTCGCAACAAGTATCAATCGTTCTGTTGATGCTTATGATTTACTCGTCAAACAAGCTTCAAAAAGTCAGCTGAATCAATTGGATCGATTTGGTCATACACCGCTTTATTATGCGACAGTCGATCAAAATCAAGAAGCGATGGAGTTGCTACTCGCAGCAGGCGCTGTTCCAGACAAAGGAACAGATCCACCGATTTATGAGACCGTTAAACAAAATCGGACCGACTTATACCAATTGTTAAAAACGAGTGGGGCCTCAGCAAACACGAAACAAGTTAAAAAAATAGCAAACAACTACGGGACAGAATCATTTAAGTAACAAAAAACACGACATCCTCATAAAAAGGATGCCGTGTTTTTGTATGTCATGGAAGGCGTTTAGGTGTTTCAACATATAATTGAACGGCTCGGCTGAGCGGAAGCATTGCCGTCGGGTTTTGAAGAACACTGGCGTCATAGGTCAGACGAAGGCGGGATTTTTCAGCGTCCGCGGATTGCTTGGCTTTCATCAAGGTCTCGAGTGCTGTTACATCTTGCGGGAAGTTGTTTTCCGGTAAATCCAGCGTTCCACGGTAGGCATTGACTTCGAGAATACCTTTCGTAAAGATTCCGCCTTGCAGGTTCATCGTAGAACCGACCGAATAAATTCGATTCAAGGCAGGATCATCACTGTATAAAAAAGCACTCATATCAGGTTTGGTTGTTTGTGGTGTTGAAAACTTATTCACACGATTAATCGTCAGGCTTCCTTTACTGAGAAGAATCAACGTATTTTGATTCGACGAACTGGCGATTCCTTGGATATTTGCATCATCGAGTCGACTCGAGCCCGTCGAAAATATCGTCGTCGCAAAGCTGACATTTCCTCGAATCAATAGATTACCGAGAACAATCATCGGGCGTTTGATTTCAAGTGGTTGATTCACCGGATTTAAAGAGGAAATGGTTAAGTTTCCATCAATGATGAGGGGTTCCATGGAGGCTTTAACGATATCATCAGTGATTGTCACTGTATTGTTTTCTGTTGGTGCCGGACGAATCAACTGTTTGTCTGTACTGAGTTCATTCAAAAAAGGTCCCGTTAAGACAGCTTGTTTAATAGGTTGAGTCCGCAAATATCCGGGCAATGTCGCAAGTGGTGTTGTACTTGGAATATTTAAAAAATCATTCAAGGCAAATTCAAAATCGAAAGGCACCAGTGCTTCTTTCGTTGCGATCAGGTCTGTCTTGACGGTCGGATCGAATACACTCGTATCACAAGATAAGAAGTCACGACAGCTCAATAAAGGCTGATCCTTTGGCTGGAAGACTTTGACTTGACCATCAATATAGGCACGGGCTGTTTTATCCGTGTAGGAGCCGGTTGCGCCATTGTAGATGAAGTTTGGTGACGCGGATACTTGTAACGGTTGCCGGGAGAAGACATTTCCTTGAATCCGCGGGGCACCGTTTAAAATGACTTGATTATCAGAGCCTAGAATGTAATATAAGAAACTTGGAATAGCGGACAAATAGACACGTTGCGCATACTTTTTCCGGACCGTCGGCTGATCGCCTTTTGTTTCTTCAACCTGTGCCGTCAAATCGAAGGCTTTGACGCGGACATTTGATGCGGCTTCATTTAATGTCACTTTGACGTTCGGTGCTGCAGTCGCAAGCTTTAAAATGATTTGATTGGTCGGGTCATTAAATAACTCCTTCGACGAACTCGTCGGACTGGTTCCGGCTGTCGTCGCGACGATTTGCTGTAAAGCAGCAATCGCTTGTTTCAATTCATTTTGTGTCGCTGATTCTACTTCGATATTCGTCCCACGAATTTCTGTCAGTCGTGTGGATTGGAGACTGATGCCAATCGTCGCGACAGCCAAAACGGATAGCACCGTTAATGTTACTAATACAAATAATAAAGTATAACCTTCTTCGGATTTTCGCATGGGTCATCCTTTCTCTCTTAAAAGCCAATCGTGCTTGTGAGGGTTTGTGTTTCTTCTTGATCGACGGACTGAATCGTTAAGGTGATCGTTAAGATACCGTGGACCACATAGACACCGGGGTAATCACCTGTCGTAATCGTGACCGTTTCCGGACGGGACAGGGTAAACGTTTTTTGCATGCTCGTCTGCTCATTGATGTTTTCGAGCGGACTCTTATAAATCAAGGTCGTTTGTTCTGTCTGTTTATCGTCGAATCTATACGTAACGGGCTCGACCACATCTTCTTGATTCGCGTTATACGGGACGAAACCAGCCGACCGTTCAAGTAAGCCGGTTGCTTGACTGAGACTGGGTAACGTTTTTTTGTAGAATGCGAGTTCATTTGCTTGGTCGATTCGAATGGCATCAAACCCTGTGATTTCATTTAATATCAAACCAACCGAACTGTCTGCTTCGCTCCGCAATTCACTGATGATACCGGTCGCTTGAAAACTTTTTGTACCGGAGATGAATACTGTCAAAATGACGGCACTGAAAATAGCAGCGATGACGATGGCGACAAGCAACTCGACAAGCGAAAAGCCATCATTTCGTTGAGGGAAAACTTTGATTAAGCGTCGCATTGGTGATCGATCCTTTCAAAGACGTAATCGGCTCCGGTTGTCCATCCGGATAGACATAAATATACAAATCAAGCAGATTTGGATCGTTTTCACCGTTAATCTTATGGGGCGTGACACTGAACTTTACATCAAACGGTAGATTATTTATTTCAGCATCGTTGAAGATTGAGTCACAAATAGCCGATACACCACATGACGGCGTGTTCGGCGTCGGTATTTCAAAAGAACCATTCTGATAAATCGTTTGTTGTGCTTGTTCCTTCAAATCTTCAAAAACAAAGGGACCGGATTCTGTCTCGATAGCTTCCCGCTCGATATAGGAGGCGGCATTCTTTGCTAAATAATTGGCAAACGTCAATTCGGTACTGTCCCTTGACGCTGCGAGGGACTGGGAAAAGATACTGATTAACGATACAGAAATAATCGATAAAATCGTAATACTGACTAATACTTCAATTAATGAAAAACCAGCTTGCTTGTTTGGCACGGATTCACCTCATGTCTAAATCAATAGGATTTCTGGACTGAAAATTAAAAAAAGGTATGTATTCACACGTAGAGAAAGTATTTGTCAGGTAGGACTTATGTTTCATCATAATATTCATTATAATGGAAATACTAGACACCTGAAATGGTTATTTCATACGGAAAGGAAACAGATGATGATAAATTTCAAACGTTTTGCTGTCCATACGTTGCTGTTAGTCGCGTTAATTGCTCTAATCTATGTTCCTTCATTTGCCTTGATTTCTTTTACAGGCAAAGCAACAGTCATCGAAAACTTTTCTGATACCGCCCGAATCGGTTCCGTTCCAGTCAGCGGACTGACACGAAAAGAAGCAAAACCGAAAGTGCAGGAAGCCGTCACGTCCTGGTCTAAAAAAACACCATTGACCGTTGGAACAGGAGAAGAGACATTACCGATTCCGACCGAACTGGTGACATTTAAGGTCGAAGAATCCATCAAACAAGCTTCTTTGAAAAAAGGCGGATCTTTAAAGGTAACTGTCAATCAAACTGCAATGGAAGCCTATCTTGCCTCACAACCGATTACATATACAGAAGAACAGGTGAAGACGTTTAACACCTGGTTGATTAAAACAAGTAAAAAGCTGGAAGAAGGAAACTTTGACCCGGCTGAAACAGCAGCAGCGATTGATCCGGCAGGAGAAGTCGTCTCGAGTGTCACGTTTACGACACGTTCTGCAGCAGAAGAACAGATGATTGACGGAATGGCTCAAGTCGACATCAAAGCCGGCCAATTGATGAATGTTAAGACGTACGGCATGGATCCAGTAGCTGCCTCCTTTATTGGCAGTAAATTGTATGAACTATTCGCGAAAACACCATTTGAGATTGTCGAACGGATGCCGCATAAGGAATTACCGGACGACATCACACTTGGTTATGATGTCAAGATTGATGAGAAAACTGATTTTGCCGTTCGAAACACTCAAGCGGTTAATTACCAAGTCGTCGCGACGAAGAACGGGAGTGATGTCACGCTGGAATTACGCGGGACACCGTTCAAAGAAACGGTCACGGCCGTACTCGAAGCGGAAAAAACAATTCCGTACCGGACGATTACACGGTATTCTGCGACGCTGTCTGCAGGAACAAGCAGTGATACGCAGTCGGGGATTGAAGGAAAGTCGATTGAATTGTATCGTGTCACGAAATCCAATCAAGGAGAAGTCAAACGACTACTGGCCCTTGATTTTTATGCGGCGACACCAGCCATTGTGACGAAGAGCAGTCAAGAAGAGTTACCGCCTGTCGTCACACCACCGGCAGAAGGACCGTCAACCGACTCGACGGACGAGACGACGAATGATGAAACAACCAATGACTCGACAGATAACTCAACAACTGACTCAACGGATGGAACAACAGACGGAACGACGACACCAGAAGAACCTGTAACACCGGATCAACCGACGGTACCGGACGCTCCGGATACGCCAACGACAGGAGACCCGGCATCTCCGGTCGAAGATGATTCGACGGAAGGCGCTGTTGGCTGATCTTGCCAAAAAGAAAAGAGGATGAATATGAACTGGACGGACTTAGCAATTGAACTTGGTATCATCATCGGTCTAGCGACCATCATTTGTGGTTTGATGTTTGCGATTCAAATCCCTTTTGTCACGACTACGGCAGCAAAAGTGATTCTGTCCTTGACGGCGCTCGTCCTGGTCACTTCCCTCTATTTAATCGTCAAGTTTGACTGGATTTCGAATCCTTTCGTAATTGCCGGTTACGTTGTATCGATTCTCGTTGTGACGGCAATCACGAGTGTCGTGGATGAAAGAAAGCAGAAACTGACACCACTGGACGAGGAAGAAACATGGCACGCGGAAGGATGACAACGTAAATGGCAATGAAACGAAAACGACTAGGTGAAATGCTGTTAGAAGAGAGTGTGGTGACGGAAGCGCAAATTGAAGAGGCGCTATCCGTCAAACGGACATCTGAAAAACTGGGGGATACGTTATTACGACTTGGTCACTTGACGGAACAACAGTTGATTGAAGCATTACATCATCAATTAAAAATTCCTGTCATTCAACTGTATAATTATCCGGTCGATGTGGCGGTAACGAAATTGATTTCAAAGGAACTGGCACAACGACATACGCTTGTGCCGGTTTACCGCGAGGGGAATCGGCTGTTCATCGCGATGGCAGACCCGATGGACCTAATTGCGATTGATGACTTGCGACTTCAAACAGGATTAATGATTGAGGTAGGCCTTGCGACACGCGATGAAATCCGACGGACAATTTTAAAGTATTACGATATCGATTCGTCCCTGAGAGAACTACTCGAGTCAGACGAGATGACGATTTCGGATACATCACGTGATACGGTTACACGTGAAGATGCTCCAATCATCCGTCTGGTCAATCAAATACTCGAGAACGGAATTTCCCAGCGGGCATCCGATATTCATATGGATCCACAAGAAACGTCACTTTCGATCCGGATCCGGATTGATGGTGAATTACGTACAGAAAACAATTATCCGAAACAGATTCAAAATATTTTAACGACCCGTATCAAAGTCATGAGTGAACTGGATATTACGGAAACTCGCTTACCACAGGATGGACGCATTAAATTCCTACATAATGGGGTTGCCTATGATTTCCGGGTCTCGACATTACCAACCGTCTACGGCGAAAAAGTCGTCATTCGGATTCTCGACAGTTCGAACTCGAACATCTCGATCGCAAAAATCGGATTCAGTGAACGGAACGAACAACAATTTCGTGAGATGCTCAAACGGCCAAACGGAATTATCTTAATCACGGGACCAACCGGATCAGGAAAGTCATCGACCTTGTATGCGGCTTTAAATGAATTAAATGATGAAACACGTAATATCATTACGGTTGAAGATCCGGTCGAATACCAAGTGGACGGCATCAATCAGGTCCAGGTCAACTCGAAAATCGGTCTGACGTTTGCCAGCGGACTCCGCTCGATTCTCAGGCAGGATCCAAACGTCGTCATGGTCGGGGAAATTCGTGACATCGAGACAGCCGAGATTTCGATCCGGGCTTCATTAACCGGTCACCTCGTCCTGTCGACGTTACACACGAATTCAGCCGTCAGCTCGATTACCCGATTGATTGATATGGGAGTTGAGCCGTTCCTTGTGGCCGCTTCGGTCACCGGACTGATCGCCCAGCGGCTTGTCCGGCGGGTTTGCCGTGACTGCGGGGAAGTTCAGCCGTTATCGAAGCGCGAAGAAGAGTTGTTTGCTCAAGAAGGTATCACGGCGACGACCGTCATGCGTGGACGAGGCTGTTCCTCTTGTAATATGACAGGTTATCGTGGACGTCTGGCGATTCAGGAAGTCGTCGTGGTGGATGAGAGCTTACGACGGATGATTATGAATCAATCAACGGAGAGTGAAATCACGATGTATGTCAGATCACAAGGACAACGGTTATTGTTGGCGGACGGTTTAGCCAAAGTCGCGCAAGGTATCACGACGACGGAAGAAATTCTACGGACGGTGATTTCCGAATGAGTACGATGGAGCGCGCCCAAATTGAAGATATCTTACGATCGTCGAAAGAAAAAGAAGCATCCGATGTCCATCTGACGGCCGGTTCACCGCCGGTCTTTCGCATCAACGGCACCTTGACACCGTTCGGTACAGAAAAGATGAAACCGGTCATAATCGAAGGGTTCGTCCGCTCCCTTATTACCGAGGAAATGTTTTTACAGTTAAAACAGGACCGGGATATCGATTTTTCATTTGGTGTGACAGGAGTGGCACGCTACCGCGTCAATTGTTTTTATCAACGCGGGGCGTTGTCGATGGCCTTTCGGACGATTCCGACTGAAGTACCGACACTCGATCAATTGTCATTGCCGCCGGTCTTAAAACGTTTCCTGACGAAGCCGCACGGCTTGATTCTCGTGACCGGTCCGACGGGTTCCGGGAAATCGACGACACTGGCAGCGATGATCAATGAAATCAACCAGACGATGTATAAGCGGATCATCACGCTCGAAGATCCGATCGAATATTTACATAGTCATCAGAAAAGTCTGATTGACCAGCGGGAAATCGGTATCGATGCCCCGCGTTTTGCGACCGGCTTACGGTCCGCCCTTCGCCAGGATCCAGATGTCATCCTGCTAGGTGAGATGCGGGATCTTGAAACAATTTCAACAGCGGTGACGGCAGCAGAGACTGGTCATTTAGTTTTTGCGACTGTCCATACGTCGACGGCGGCATCGACGGTCAGTCGGATCATCGACGTCTTTCCATCCGAGCAACAAGACCAGATTCGGGCTCAACTCGCGAACGTTCTAGCCGGTGTCGTCTCACAACGGCTGATGCCACGAACGGATGGAACCGGTCGTGTCGCAGCACTTGAAATCATGGTTGATACACCCGCTGTCTCAAACTTAATCCGGACCGGGAAAGAATATCAGATCCAATCGGTCTTACAGACAGGGAAGCAATACGGCATGCAGACGATGCAGATGGCATTACAAGACTTAGTGAGTCGAGGTTTGATTCCAGCATCAGCCGCGACACCTTACATATCGGGGTGAACCAATGACAGTCTTCAAATATGAAGGTCGTACGATGACCGGTAAACGTAAAAAAGGAAAAATTACGGCACTTACGAAACGGGAAGCGGCGGAACGCTTACGGACGGATCAAATTGCCGTGACGTTACTTGAGAAGCAAGAGTCCAAAGGCTTAAATACGGAAATCACATTTTTGACTGCCAAACCGAAAATCGAGCATCTTGTCATGTATGCCCGGCAGTTCGCGACACTCGTCCGGTCCGGTGTCTCAATTGTCAAAGCGACGGAAATCTTACGGAAACAGACGGAATCAAAGCCGCTGGAACGGGCGCTGGTCGAAGTCGAGGATGACTTGCGAAGCGGGATTCAATTTTCGCAAGCGATTGAAAAACATCCGCGTGTCTTTGATACCTTTTTCGTCAGTATGGCAATGGCAGGTGAGGCAAGCGGGAACCTGGAAGAAGCGCTCGATAACATCGTGACCCAGCTCCAAAAACAGTATGAAATCAAACGGAAAGTCATCTCGGCGTTGATTTATCCGGCGGTCGTCTCAATTGTTGCCATTGGTGTTGTTGTCTTTTTGATGCTGAACGTCGTTCCGACGTTCGCCTCGATTTTTGACCAGCTCGGCAGTGAGTTGCCGTTGATTACGAAAATCGTCGTCGCCGTATCCGACTTTTTTGTCGCCTATTGGTGGGTCTTACTCTTGATTGTGTTTGGTTTACTCGGATTACTGTACTTTAACTTAAAAAATGAGCGGCAACGGGTTGTCTTCGACCGTTTACTGTTGATGATTCCTGTGTTCGGTCCGTTGATTCAAAAGTCACAAATTGCGTTAATGACCCGCGGACTGGCTGTCTTATTGAATGCATCGGTTCCGATTCTTACATCGCTTGACATTACGGAACGCATCGTCACGAACCGGGTCATCCGTAAAGGAATTGCCGCTGCCAACGAAGCGATGTCACGGGGGATTCCGATGCACGAACCGTTGGCAAAAAACAAATATTTTCCACCTCTTGTCACGCAAATGATTGCGATTGGGGAAGAATCGGGACGACTCGACTCAATGTTGACGGAAGTCGCCGATTTTTACGAAACGGAAGTTGAGACGACGACCGACCGCTTGAAGTCAATCATCGAGCCGTTATTGATTGTCCTACTCGCGGTTATCGTCGGTGTGATTGTCATCGCTGTCGTTGTTCCAATGTTCAAAATCTATTCCGATATTCAAGCGAGTTGACAACTGCAAAAACATTTACCTGATGTAGAAAAAATCCATTTTCTACAAAAAATATGGTGCTACTATAATAGTATCGATTTGGATAGTATGACCTATACGTCAGGAGCAGTAAAAAAGTACTAGGGAGGAATAATAAACATGTTAGAACGTCTGAAAGAGATTTGGCTCGATGCCAAACAAATGCGTGACGAGCGCGGCTTGACATTGATCGAGTTACTCGTTGTTGTCGTTATTTTAGGAATCATTGCAGCAATCGCTGTCGTCGCCATCGGCGGATTGATTGAAAACTCACGTAAGGATGCGGTTGTATCCGATGCGAAACAATTGGTAGCAGCGGCAAAACTGTATACGTCTTCAAACCCGATTCAACCAGGTGAGTCAGTTAAATTAGGTATTAAAGACAATAATGATGACATCGTAGCAAAAGCAGCAGCTGGAGCTGCACCACGTGAAGATTCACTTGGAAAATACATTGATTCAATGAAAGATGCTTTAAACTCAGATAAACCTTATAAAGATTCGTACGTAGTTGTTACTGAGGATAATGGTACTTACACGTATGAAGTAACATTAGCAAGTCAGTCTACTAATTATACGTACTTCTCAAAAAAATCACCGGATGAACTAAAACGTGCTGGAGTAGTTGAAAAATAAAATGAAAGCCCCCATCTCGGGGGTTTTTTTCTGAACTTTTTTAAGGAGGGAACTGTATGATGACAGTCGTCTTTACCATTTACTTTTTCCTGACTGGGATGCTCGTGACATCCTTTACGAACGTCGTCGGTTTACGGGTCCCGGTCGGGAAATCAATCGTCCGTCCGCGCTCGCATTGTCCGAACTGTGGGCATGTCCTTGGTCCGCTTGAGCTGACTCCAGTCATCGGGTATTTGGTATTGCGTGGGAAATGCCGGACGTGTCAGTTGCCGATTTCGATCAAGTATCCGGCACTTGAACTGCTTGGTGGTATTATGTACGCCTATGCCTTTTATCAATTCGGTTGGTCGATGCAATTCGTCCTGTCGATTTTGTTGACGAGCCTGCTCAGTATTCTCGTCATGTCGGACCTTGCCTACATGTTGATTCCGAACAAAATCTTATTATTCTTTTTACCGATTAGTCTGATTGTTCGCTACCTTTCTCCCCTCGAGAACTGGTATAATCCAATTATTGGCGGATTCGTCGGATTCTTTCTATTGTTCGTGATCTTTCTTGCGTCACGACAAGGGATGGGAGCAGGGGACGTCAAGTTGTTTGGTGTGCTCGGGATTTTTTTAGGTCCGTTACACGTCGTCATCGCCTTGTTCGTTTCCGCCTTCGTCGGATCGATTGTCGGACTGGGTTTACTCGGCTTAAAACGCGTTGAACGAAAACAACCGATTCCGTTTGTCCCCTCGATTGCCGTAGGCACGTTACTGACATATTATTTCGCGGACGATTGGGTGAAGCTTTATCTCGATCTGTTCCTCTAGGAAAGGAAGAATATACATATGGCGCAAGCTCGGCGCAGAGGTACATATATTTACTTTAATTTCACAGATGTCGGGATTTTTGGAGCGGTCGTCAAAAAGGGGGTCATTAAGCGGCGGGGAGTCGTTTCCTTACCTCCGGGAACCCTTCAGGGGGGATGGCTCCAACCGGAAGCATCGCTCGATATGATTTTTGACAGCTTACTTGCGAAGTTGAAGGTTCCCCGCGGTTCGCAAGCGGTCTTGGCGATTGACGGATCACTCGTCCTGGCACGGAAACTTGAAATTCCGGAGACCGTCGAAACTAATCAGATTCGCGGTTATTTGTTCATGGAACTGGGACACAGTATCGTCTTACCGTTTGAAGAACCTTATTTTGATTACACGTTGCTCGAAGAAGACGGTAAACGGGAAATCATGTTGTATGCAGCACCAAACGAAGCGTTAAAACAATACATGGAACTGTTTCGGAAAAAACATATCCGCCTCGTGGCAGCGGAACCGCAACCACTGGCGACATTTTTTGGTCTCGATTCGCTGTATGAAGTCGAAGCCGACAGCAATCTATTGATTTGGAATGTCAATGCGACGAATCATCAGTTGATCATCATCGAAGACAAAGTCCCGCGTCTGATTCGTTCGGTCGATACGTTTGTCGCGAATGTCTGGGAAGTCGATGTCATCGAGGACCGGTTGCATTACCGCTATCAATCAGATGATGCCAACGTCGAATTCATCCTGGAAGAGATGTTACTGGAATTTTCACGTGTGCTTGATTTCTATCGTTTTTCGTTAGCGCGTGACGGGCGGGAAATCAGCCGTGTCATGCTGACGGGAGATTTTCCGTTTCAAGAGGAACTGGTGCGCCGGTTCGAAACGAACTTTGACGTCCGGTTGGAACAAGTTCCGGATGTACTCGATGTAGCGGGGCAGCCGATTCCAAAAGCTTACTTACCCCTCGTCGGTTTAGCGACAGTCCATAAAGACCGGATTAATTTATTGCCGGACAGTGATGTCGCACCAAAGTTTCCGTTGATTGCCTCGCTGATCCTGCTGCTACTCGGCGGGGTGGCAGGCGGATATCTGTACTGGCAGACCGATCAATTTGCTGACCGGCTCGAGACGGCAAATAATCAGATCCAAATCGTCCGGACGTTGCAATCGGAATCGGCTCAGTCGGCCAAACAAGAAGTTGCGCAGCTCAAGCAAACCGTCGACGGACTGGAAGCGACACCACGTCCGGCTGTGCCGGCTTTGGAACGGATTACGCGGTATCTGCCGGAACGCGGCTATATTCTCCAGTTTGCCTATGGAGCCGATCATCTTGTGACGATGAATGCCCAGTTTGAGACGTTAGATGAGTTAAACGGTTTTTACCGTCAATTGTTGACGGATACGGCCTTTACCGGAGTGACGTTAACGAATGTCACGACGAAAACGATGAATGAAGAAGCGGAAGTCGTCACATCGACGACGATCGATCCGACGACCGGCGAAGAGATTCCGACGACGACCATTACGCCGACGGACGAGACGGAGACGGAAGAACCCCGCTATATCGGGCAATTTGGTCTGACGGTTGTCCCGGCGGAAGTCATCAAAGGGGAAACGAACCAGGCGGATCCCGATGCGCCGAAGGAAGATGCAACGACGGATGCCGTGGTCGACCCGGGAGCGGATGCGACGGAAACGGTGGAACCACCGACGACCGGCACAGAAGCGGACGAACCGGTTTCGACTGAAGTAGAGGAGGTGGAAGAAAATTGAAACGATACAGTGGTCTCATTCTTCTTGCCTTGACGATTGTCTTGATTGTCGGGGGGCTCGGCTACTTCGGTTATACGACGTACACGACGTATCAGGAATTACAGCAAACCGAAGCAACGCTTGAACGGGAACAGATGGCGCTTGAAGCGGCAAAAGCGAATGAACAG
>Ga0308158_10002323_pt1 | contig 18241 bp, 15 predicted proteins | sample PhyBR2_FD_201038 | JGI IMG/M metagenome (GOLD analysis project Ga0308158, IMG submission 201038) | Phyllosphere microbial communities from UC Gill Tract Community Farm, Albany, California, United States - DLSLB.R2 | ecosystem: Host-associated > Plants > Phyllosphere > Unclassified | place: USA...
TGGTGGCGATGGCGAAGTCTTCTTCGCCGAACACCTCGGACAAAAGGTCGAGCACATCCCCGGCCAGCACTTCTGTCGTCGTCACATAGAGGCGGATTTCACTCAAGGTCGGTCTTTCCCGTTACAACGCGCCGTCGATCCACGGCGGCGGCGGCGTGTCGTATCCCGCAACGCCGGTCAGCAATCTTCGTTGGAATGCAGGTAGTCTAAAAAGCACCGGCACCGCAAGGTTCCGGATCGAAATAGCCAGTCGATTGCGCATCGCAATCAGCCTTGTCAGCTGCCGCGTCTGCTTCAGCACGGTCTTCACCGCCGGCAGCCGCAGCCGGCTGTACTCGCTCTCGCGCCCCTCTGAGATCAGATAGGCGAGCCAGCAGGCATCCTCGACCCCGAGATTCATGCCGCGCGCGCCTGCTGGCGAATGGATATGCGCGGCATCGCCGGCCAGAAACACATTGCCCTTGGCCATCTCCTCGACATGCCGAAAATGAATGCGAAACTCCGAGGCCCAGAGACGCTCCGCCACCGGCCCGGGATGGACGATCTTCGTCTCGAAATCCGGCAGCGTCGAAATGAACCGCAGCACATCGCGCTCGACCGGGATCCTGCCGATCATCCCGGGATCGACCAGTTGCATCTCGATGAAATGCGGGTCTATCTCCTTCTTGTAGCGAAAGTCGGCGAGATAGAAGCTGCTCTCCAGCGCCTCGCCCGGAAAGCCGATGCCGACAGCCTTGCGCACCACCGAATGCGCGCCATCCGCCCCGATGACGATATCGAACGTGGCGGTCTCGACCGTCCCGTCAGGCTTGCGCAGCGTGACGACAGGCTTGGTATCGCCGGATACTCTCTCGATGGCGGTCTGCCATTCGGGATCGACCTCGTAATCATCGAGCTTGCTCAAGAGCAGTCGTTCGGTATGACCTTGCGCCAGCGCATAAATGGCGCTGAAGCGCCCCGGCAGCTTCGTCGTGTCGACCGTCGCCAGGCGGTGCCCCTCTGAGGTCGCGCGAAACTGCGCGATCTGCTGCGCCTCCTGCAGGATGGCATCCGTCACCCGCGATGGACCAAGCAGCGTCAGCGTCCGCGCATTGACGCCGAGAGCCCTGCTTTCGGCAAGCGGAACGGGACCGACATCATTGTCGACGACACGCGGCCGAAAGCCGCGTCGGGCGAGTTCGAGGGCAACGGTAAGACCGGTCGTGCCGGCGCCTGCAATCAGAATGCTGCGATGCCCCGGCGCCATGATCTCATCCCTTGTTGGCGAGGTTCTCCAGCTTTTTTACCGCCGTATCGGGATTTTCGCCATAGGCGATCGTTCCAGCGAAACGCCCTTGGGAATCGAGCAGGAACACCGAGGCCGTGTGATCCATGGTGTAGTCGCCATTGGGGTTATCTTCGTCGACAGGCACCTTCTTGGCGTAGACGCGGTAACCCTTGATCACGTCCGCCACCTTGTCCGGCGCGCCCGAAATGCCGACGATCCGCTTGGAGACATTCGACACATACTGGTTCATCACATCGGGCGTATCGCGCTCGGGATCGACGCTGACGAAATAGGCATGCAGCTTGTCGCCATTGGGATCGACCTGCTTCAGCCAGCCATCCAGCTCGAACAGCGTCGTCGGGCAGACCTCGGGGCAATGGGTGAAGCCGAAGAACACCGCCGACGGCTTGCCGCGAAACGCCTGCTCGGTGATCGGCTTGCCATCCTGGGCCACAAGCGTGAACGGCACGCCGAACGGACCATCGGAGGCCACTTCCTTGGTCTGCGTCACGTTCAAGGTCAGCCATCCCAGGATACCGGCCATCAGGAACACGGCAACCCACACGGCGATACGCACTGTTTTCATCGATAATTTCCTCGCCCGGGAAAGCAATCCCGTCCCCTTGCCTGATATCGCGTCGCCGGCGGCCGCGCAATTCAACAAGACGTTTTTCGAGCCGTGATGAATTGCCTCACCCCATGCTGAGTGCAATCGCAGACCGGCCGTTTATCGTTAGCAAATACTTAAAAAATCATTGGCATATTTAGCCCCGGATAGGACGCTCGCCGTTCGACTGACATGATGTCCGGCTGGAGCTTGATCCCGCATATCCGCTTGCTGGCGAATGAGAACATGACCGCGCTCATCGCGGGAGGGGACAAGTCTTCACATGACAGACATGACAGTGCGTAAGAGCCTTTCCGTCAGCCAGAGGCTCGGAACGCTCGCCGGCGCGGCATTGATCGGTTTCGGCGCGATGATGGGCATCGGATGGTATGAAAACATCACGGTGCGCAAGGCGCTCGATCGGGCCAACGAAATCCAGGCAAGCGTCGACTACATCAACGAGATGCGCACCGCCAACCTCACCCTCATTCTGGCCGCGATGGACACCATCGTCGATCGCGACAGCAAGGTGGTCACGGCGGAACGCCTGAAGCTGATGAACGATTCGATCGCCCAGCTCTCAAGCGGCTCCAGCCAGATGCGCCTGCTCGCCGACGAAATGAACGCCACCAGCCTCGTCTCGAATTACGACGGCGATGTCGCCGCCCTCAAGCAGAGCATCCTCGGCGACCTCAGGAATGCCGTCGAGACAGGTGCTCCGCCAGCCGCCTTCGACCAGCTGGACGACGCCATAGATAGCGGCGGCGACAAGCTGACGACAACGCTTGACAAGCTGGCGCTGGATGGCGGCGCGATCGCCAAGAAACGCATCGAGCAGGCAAACGTCATTTCCCAGAACGCCGTCTACATCCAGATCGGCCTCGGCATCATCGCCATGCTCTGCATGGCCGGCCTCCAATACATCCACGGCGGCTCGATCCGCCGCGGCATCGAGAGCGTTCGCGCCAGCATGCAGCGGATCACCAATGGCGATCTCGACAGCCCCGTCCCCGCCACCCAACGTGGCGACGAGATCGGCGACATGGCCCGCGCCGCCGAAGGCTTCCGCCAGGCGGCGATCGACAAGCGCGCGTTGGAGCAGCGCAGCGAAAGCGAACGCCAGCAATCGGACACTGAGCGCCGCAGCCGCGACGCCGCCAAGCTCGCCGACACCGAAGCGCTCAGCACCGCCGTCACAGCGCTCGGCCAGGGCCTGAAGCGCCTTGCCGCCGGCGATGTGACCGCGACGATCGTAAACGCCTTCAAGCCGGAGCTGGAGGGCCTGCGCGCCGACTTCAACCAGACCACCGCGACGCTGCGCCAGACGATGACCGAGATCACCCGCAACGGCACATCGATCCAGGCCAATGGCCGGCAGATGCGCTCGGCAGCAGACGACCTCGCCAAGCGCACCGAGCAGCAGGCAGCCTCGCTGGAGCAGACATCGGCCGCACTCGACCAGATCACCACCACGGTGCGCAACGCCACCAACCGTGCCGAGAGCGTCGGCCAGATGGTAGCCCACACACGTGAGAACACCGCCAAATCCGACATCGTCGTCAACGACGCGATGGCGGCGATGGAGCGCATCGAGACCGCCTCTCGTGAGATCGGCCAGATCATCAACGTCATCGACGAGATCGCTTTCCAGACCAATCTGCTGGCGCTGAACGCAGGCGTCGAGGCGGCGCGTGCCGGCGAAGCCGGCAAGGGATTCGCGGTCGTGGCTCAGGAAGTGCGCGAACTCGCCGTGCGCGCCGCCAACGCCGCCAAGGACATCAAGACGCTGATCGGCAAATCCGGCGCCGAAGTGAAGACCGGCGGCGAGCTGGTGACGGCGGCGGGACAGGCTTTGCGCGAAATCGGCGAAGATGTTTCGCGGATCGACGAACATGTTAAATCAATCGTAACCTCTGCACGCGAACAATCGGTAGGACTGAACGAGATCAATACAGCCATCAGCCAGATGGACCAGGTCACGCAGAAAAACGCGGCCATGGTGGAAGAGACGAACGCGGCAAGCCATACGCTTGCCACCGACGCCGACCACCTGATCCAGCTGATCGGCACGTTCAATATCGGCGAGGGCATGAATGCCCGTCACACGCCGCGGGAAGCATCAGCAGCCTCGCATCCGAAATCATCTCCCGCCCGAGCCCTCATCGGCAAGGTCGCGGGCGCATTCAGCGGCGGCAGCGCCGCACGAGCCATGGCCGCTCCGGCCGGAGACAACTGGGAAGAATTTTGATCATGAATAGCACTGTCATCAACCAGACCGGTTCTCATTTGGAGATCGTGTCCTTCCATCTCGGCGAGCAGGAATTCTGCATCGACATCATGGCGATCCGCGAAATCCGCGGCTGGGCGCCGGTCACCCCGATGCCGCACACGCCGCCCTACGTTCTCGGCCTGATCAATCTGCGCGGCGCCGTCATCCCCGTCATCGACATGGCCTGCCGCCTCGGCATGAAGATGACCGAGCCTTCCGAGCGCTCCGCCATCATCGTCACCGACATCGCCGGCAAGCTGGTCGGCCTGCTGGTCGAGCAGGTCTCCGACATGATGACCATCAAGAGCGAAGACCTGCAGCCTGCTCCGGAAATCATTCCGGAAGAACAGCGCGCCTTCTGCCGCGGCATCGTGGCCCTGGAAAAGACCATGGTCTGCTTCCTCAACCTCGACACAGTCATCGCCGACGAACTGGCCCGCGAAGCCGCGTAAGCCTGATCGAGCACCTCGACACGAAACAGCCCGCGACGGCATCCGTCGCGGGCTGTTTTCATTTCAACCGGCAGCCAGCCTGAGCCTAGCCCGAGATCTCGACGGAGAAAGCAAAGCGCGCGGTCTTGCCCGCTTCGAGCGTCTGGCTGTAGGGCCGCTCGGCAAGCGCCTTGGAGCCGCCGTTCTCGGCCGCCATGCCATGCCAGGGCTCGATGCAGATGAAGGGCGCGCCGGGCTTCTGCCAGAGCGCCAGATTGGGCAGGTTCTCGAAGCTGAAATGCAGGGTCGGTCCGCCCTCGGCGCTATAGCGCAACCCCTCGCCGGCTCCCTCAGGAAAGACCATCGCGTCTTCATCGAACATGCTGTGATCGAGCACCAGCCGGCCGTCCTTGAATGGCGACGGATGCTTGGCGAACGACAAGAGCCCGCCGGAGAGGCGGATGAGCGCGGGCTCGGCGCCATTGTCGAGCGTGATCACATGATCGCTTCCCTCGGCACCCGGCAGCGGCCAGACGAAGGCGGAGTGAAAGCCGAGCCCGAAGGGCATCGGTCGCGTGTCGCGATTGCTCACCTCTGCGGCAACCGTCAGCCTGCGCCCCTCAAGGCTGTGCTCGACCGCCAGCACGAAATCGAAAGGATAGATCGCTTTGGTCGCCTCCGACGCCGCAAGTTCGTAGCGGCACATCGTATCGCTGGACGCAGCCAGCGCGAACTCGGCGCGGCGGGCAAAGCCATGCTGGTTCATCGGATAGCTCTTGCCCTCGATCTCGACCGCATCATCAGGCGCCTTGCCGACGATCGGAAACAGGATCGGCGACCGCCCGCTCCAGAAGGCTGCATCGCCGTTCCACAGCAGCGAACGGCCATCGCTGGTATCGAGCGCCTGCATCTCGGCACCCAGCGACGACACGTCGACGCTCAGAAACTCGTTTGCTATCCGGGTGGTCTCAGGCATCGTCAGTCCTCTTCCATATGATCTCCGGCGCGGACCTTATCCGCGCCGCATGACGATTGCCATATCGCACGAGACGACAAGAGCGGGCTTCACCGAAAGTTGCGCGTCCTATTGCGGCTTGCCGTTCTTCCAGGTCACCGTCTGCCCGTAGAGCGACACGGTGGAGATCGCCATCTTCGCCGATCCGTTGGTGAGCTCGCGCGAATGCGCCAGATAGATCAGCGTGTCGTTCTGCTTGTCGTAGATGCGGGTGACGACGAGCTTCTTCCACACCAGCGAGATGCCCGACTTGAACACCTCGTCGCCGCCCTTCGACAGGTCGATATCACCGATCTCGATCGGCCCGGTCTGATGGCAGGAAATGGCGCTGTTCGAAGGATCCTCGAACCAGTTGCCGTTCTTGACGCGATCGATCACGCTGCGGTCGAAATAGCTGACATGGCAGGTGACGCCCTTCACCTCGGGGTCGGCCACCGCATCGACGAGGATATCATTGCCGATCCAGTCGACCCCCACCTTGCCGACGACATCCGCGGACGCGGCACCTGCGGACACACCAGCCAGAACGGCTGCGGAAAGGACGAGATTGCGAAGTCTGGACATGGCGATATTCCCTCAGCGGCGCTTCAATGTTGCGCAAGCTAAGATAGGCGGGGCCTGCCGCATGGCAAGAAACCCCATACCCATGAATCGAGCCCATGACGAGAGACACGCCACGCCGGCTTCACCGCCAGCAGGAGGCCCGCGCAGCTAGCCCTTGCGGCAGGTACAGGGCTCGTAGCCGCGCGACGTCAGCCGCCCCGGCTTCATGCCGATGAATTCGGGGATAGCATGCACCGCCGCAGCCCCCACATGCCGCGCCATGGCAATCGCCGCCTGCGCGCACACGGCTGCATCCTCGGCGGCATTGTGGTGCACGAAACGCAGGCCGAGATGCTCGGCCAGGATATTCAGCCGATGCGACAGAAAATGCGGCCAGATCCGCTGTGACATCTTCAGGCTGCAGAGATAGGTGAGCTCGGGATAGGCCTGCCGGTAGCCATCGAGACAGGCACGCCAGACGCTGAAATCGAAGGAAGCGTTATGCGCGATCATCGTCGCCCCCCTGAAGTCATCGATGAACTCGTCCATCACTTCAGGGAACTCCGGCGCGTCCTCGACATGTTCAGGCCGGATGCCGTGGATGGCGATGTTCATGCCGGAAAACCGCATCTCCCGCGGCCGTATCAGCCGCTCCTCCACCCTGGTCACCACCCCATCCTCGATCCAGGCAAGCCCGACCGAACAGGCACTGCCGCGCTGCTCGTTGGCGGTTTCGAAATCGATGGCGATGGTTTTCAAGGGGATGTCCGATTCTCTGGTATCTCCCAGACATACCGGCAGCCGGCCGGCGAGGCAAATACCCGGATGAGTTGACAAAGGTAACGACATATCGCAACCTCGCGCCATGATCGCCAGCGCAACCATGATGACCCTTCATATCACCACGCCCCATCAAGGGTGCGCGGGTGCTGTGCTGTGTTGAACGCATAGCGATCATCCCGAGAACCCTGCCGAGGCGAGCAGGGTTTTGGGAACCGGCTCTCCTCGTATCAACAAAGGAGAGCCAGAATGCCCAGAGATCCTGAAAATCCGCAGCCTAATAAAGCCGCACCGGCGGGAGACATCCGCGTGCGCGCCCTGCTTTCATCGGACGCCGAAGCAATCGCCGAGTTGACGAACCTTCCCGGTTTTCGCGCCGGCACGCTGCGTCTGCCCTACCCATCGGTGACCGAGGTCCGCAAGCGCGCGGAGAACCCCTCGCCCGACGCGCTGAATCTCGTCGTGACGCTCGACGATAGGATCGTCGCCACCGGAGGTCTCAACCGTTTTTCCGGACGCCGACAGCACGTCGCGAGCATCGGCATGGGCGTGCATGATGATTTCGTCGGCCGCGGTTTCGGCAGAAGGCTGCTGGCGGCGATGGTCGAGGCGGCGGATGACTGGCTCGACATCAAGCGCCTTGAGCTCACCGTCTACACCGACAACGAACCCGCCATCGCGCTCTACCGAAAATTCGGCTTCGAGCAGGAAGGGCTGCTGAAATCCTTCGGATACCGCGCCGGCGAGTATGTCGACGCCTATGCCATGGGGCGCTTGCGATGAGGGTACGGTGGTCGGCAATCAACCGATCACCGTCTATCAAACGCCTGATACCTCACCCACCAATCAACGCCAGCCACTCATCCTCATCCATCGTCTGGACGCCGAGTTCTTTTGCCTTGTCGAGCTTCGATCCGGCGCCGGGGCCGGCGACCAGGATGTCGGTTTTCTTCGAGACCGAGCCGGCGACCTTGGCGCCGAGGCTTTCGGCGCGGGCCTTCGCCTCGTCGCGGGTGAATTTCTCCAGGCTGCCGGTGAAGACGACGGTCTTGCCGGCGACGGGGCTGTCGGAGGCGGCGATCTGCTCGGCGGCCTCGGGCGTCACCTCGTCCAGCAGGCGGCCGACGACATCGAGATTGCGCGGCTCCTTGTAGAACTCGACGATGGCGCGGGCGACGATCTCGCCGATGCCCTCGACATTGTTCAGGTCCTGCCAGGCGTCACCACTAAGTGACGAGGCCTCTTTCATCGCGGTCTCGAAAGCCTCGTAGGTGCCGTAGTGGCGGGCGAGCAGCTTGGCGGTGGTCTCGCCGACATGGCGGATGCCGAGCGCATAGATGAAGCGGTTGAGCGCGATCGAGCGGCGCTCGTCGATGGCGTCGAACAGCTTCTTGACGCTCACCTTGCCGAAGCCGTCGATATTCTCGAGCTTGGTGAGCGTCGACGCCTCCTGCCGCTTCTTCAGCGTGAAGATATCCGGCGCCGTGCGGATCTTCAGCGCCTCGTCCTCGCTCTCGAAGAAGAAATCGACCTGCTTGGTCCCAAAACCCTCGATGTCGAAGGCGTTGCGCGAAACGAAATGCTTCAGGTGCTCGGTCGCCTGCGCGCGGCAGACGAAGCCGCCGGTGCAGCGGGTGACGGAATCGAGCTTGCCGGTCTTCTCGTTGCGCTCCCTAACCGCATGCGACCCGCAAACCGGACACGTTTTCGGAAACACATAGGCCTCAGCCCCCGCCGGCCGCTTCTCCATCACCACGTCGAGCACCTGCGGAATGACGTCGCCCGCCCGCTGCACGATGACGGTATCGCCGATGCGGATATCGTGATCGTCCTCGCGGATGCGCTCGCCGGAATTGCCGATGCCCTTGATGTAATCCTCGTTGTGCAGCGTCGCATTGGTGACGACGACGCCGCCGACGGTAACCGGCATCAGCCGCGCCACCGGCGTCAGCGCGCCGGTGCGGCCGACCTGGATGTCGATGTTTTCGACAGTCGTGAATGCCTGCTCGGCCGGGAACTTGTGGGCGGTCGCCCAGCGCGGGCTGCGCGAGCGGAAGCCAAGGCGCTGCTGCAGGTCGAGCCGGTCGACCTTGTAGACGACGCCATCGATATCGTAGTCGAGATCCGGCCGCTGAAGACCGATCTCGCGGTAATGGCCGAGAATGTCCTCGACCGAGGACAGCCTCTTCATCAACGGATTGATGGGAAAACCCCATTTGCCGAAGGTCTCGACCATGCCCATCTGCGTATCCGATGGCATCTCGGAGATCTCGCCCCAGGCATAGGCGAAGAAGCGCAGCTTGCGGCTCTCCGTCACCTTGGCGTCGAGCTGGCGCAGCGACCCCGCCGCCGTGTTGCGCGGGTTGACATAGGTCTGCTTGCCCTCGGCCTCCATCTGCGCGTTGAGCGCCAAGAAGTCGCTCTTGGCCATATAGACCTCGCCGCGCACCTCGACGATATCGGGCGCGTCCGCAGGCAGCGTGTTCGGGATCTGCTTGATGGTCTTCACGTTCGCCGTGACGTTCTCGCCCGTCGTGCCGTCGCCGCGGGTTGCGGCACTCACCAGCTTGCGGTTCTCGTAGCGGATCGACATCGACAGGCCGTCGATCTTCGGCTCGGCGGTAAACGCGATGGAGCCGTCGGGCAGCTGCCCGAGGAAGCGATAGACCGAGCCGATGAAATCCTGCACGTCCTCGTCGGAAAACGTGTTGTCGAGTGACAGCATCGGCCGCGAATGGGTGATCGGCGCGAAGGTCGGCAGCGGTGCGGCGCCGACCCGGCGCGACGGGCTGTCGTCGCGGATGAGTTCGGGAAAGCGCTGCTCGATCGCATCATTGCGCCGCTTCAGCGCATCGTATTCGGCATCCGAAATCGCCGGCTGGTCCTTGCCATGATAGAGCTCGTCATTGCTGGCGATCTCGGCCGCCAGAAAGGCAAGCTCTGCGGCGGCCTGTTCTTCGCTCAGGGTTTCGACGGGCGTTTGATTGGCGGCGGACATGGCGGAGCTCCTGTGAGGAGTCGTTTTCTAGAGCAATTCTCGCCGAGGAAAAAGCGCCGCTTTCTGGTTGTCAGCAACTGGTTGCAGATCAGTCCAATGATTAACTGGAGGGACCGTCACTGCCGACGCTCTCGCCCGCGACCTACTCGCCCGCCGTCAACAACCGCTTGGCGGCCGCCCTCGCCTCTTCCGTTACCGAAGCGCCGGCCAGCATGCGGGCGATTTCCTCGGTGCGGTCGTGCGGCTCCATCGTCGCCACGCGGGTGGCGATCTTTTCGGATCCCTCGGAAGCCGGCCCCTTGGAGATCAAAAGATGCGTCGCAGCCCGTGCGGCCACCTGCGGCGCGTGGGTGACGGACAGCACCTGCACCTTCGCCGACAGCCGCTTCAGCCGCTGGCCGATCGCATCGGCGACAGCGCCACCGACGCCTGTGTCGATTTCGTCGAAAACCAGCGTCGGCGCCGAGCCGCGATCGGCAAGCGCCACCTTGAGCGCCAGCAAAAAGCGCGAGAGCTCGCCGCCGGATGCGACTTTCATGATCGAGCCGGGGCGCGTGCCCGGGTTGGTCTGGACGTGGAATTCGACGACGTCGATGCCCTCGGCCGCGGCCTCTTCAGGGTTGGAAGCAATCTCCACCATGAAGCGGGCGCGCTCGAGCTTCAGCGCCGGAAGCTCCGCCATGACGGCGCCAGCAAGCGCTTCGCCGGCCTGTTGACGCTTGGCCGAGACCACCTGCGCGGCAGCCTCATAGGCGACCTTCGCGACGCCGACCTCAGCCTCGAGCTTGGCAAGCTTCTCCTCGCCGGCGTCGAGATCGGCCAGATCATTGCTCATGCGGATCGCGAGCGCCGGCAGCTCGGTGACCGGCACCGAATATTTGCGCGAGGCGCCGCGCAGCGCGAAAAGCCGCTCCTCGACGCGCTCGAGTTCCTTGGGATCATATTCAGTCTTGCGAAGTGCGGCTTCGACTTCCATCTGCGCGTTGGACAGCTGGTCAAGCGCCGCATCAAGCAGCGCCACGGTGTCCTCGAGCAGGCCCGGCGCTTCATGGCTCTTGCGCTCCAGCCGGCGCACCAGCGAGGCGATATGGGGCACGGGCGAGGCATTGCCGTTGAGGAATTCGGAGGCTTCCGCGATATCGCCGGCGATCCGCTCGGCCTTCATCATCTTCTGGCGGCGTTCGGCGAGCTCGTCCTCTTCGCCGTCCTGTGGCGCCAGCTTGTCGAGTTCTTCGACGGACGAGCGAATGTAATCCGCCTCGCGGGCAGCCGCCTCGACCTTCTCGCGGTGCTTCTTCAGCGTGCGCTCGGTGTCGCGCCAGACGCGATAGAGCTGCGAGACGCCAGCCACCTCGTCGGCGATGCCAGCGAAGGCGTCGAGCAGGATACGGTGGGCGTGGGTATCGACCAGAGCGCGGTCGTCATGCTGTCCGTGGATCTCGACCAGCATCTGGCCGGCCTGGCGCATCAGCTGCACGCTGATCGGCTGATCGTTGACATAGGCCTTGGTGCGGCCATCGGCGCTCTGCACGCGACGGAAGATCAGGTCGCCGTCATCGTCGATGCCGTTGTCGCGTAGCAGCACGCGCGCCCGGTGGTCGGGGCCGACGTCGAAAACGGCCGTCACCTGCCCCTTGTCCTCGCCGTGGCGGACCAGACTGCCATCGCCGCGCCCGCCAAGGGCGAGCGACAGGCTGTCGAGCAGGATGGATTTGCCGGCGCCGGTCTCCCCCGTCAGAACGGAGAGACCCGCCTCGAAGGCAAGATCCAGCCGCTCGATCAGGACGATATCGCGGATCGAAAGCTGGATCAGCATCGGCTTTAGGTACCGAGGAGTTTCTTGCCAGCTCGCGAAATCCACGAGCCCTGATTTTCACGCGGCTCGGCGCCGTTGTTCTTCAAGAGCTTGTAGGAATCCGCGTACCACTGGCTGTCGGGGTAGTTGTGGCCGAGAACGGCGGCTGCTGTCTGTGCTTCCTCGACGATACCCATCGCGTAATAGGCTTCGACCAGACGCGCGAGCGCCTCTTCGACCTGGTTCGTGTTCGGGTACTTTTCGACGACGATGCGGAAGCGCGAGATGGCGGCAAGGTATTCCTTGCGCTCCATGTAGTAGCGGCCGATCTGCATTTCCTTGCCGGCGAGCTGGTCGCGGGCAAAGCGGATCTTCGCCTGCGCGTCGTCGACATATTCGGAATCTGGATAGTTGTCGATCACGGCCTGCATGGCCTCGACGGTTCTGGACGCAGCGCGCTGGTCCTGCGTCACGTCGACGATCTGCTTGGAATAGGTAAGACCGATCAGATACTGCACATAGGCGGCATCCTTGGACTTCGGATACTGCGCCATGTAGCGGTTGCCCGAGGCCAGCGCTTCGTCGAGGCGGCCCTGGCGGTATTTCACGAAGGTGCTCATCACCAGACCCTTGCGGGCCCATTCCGAGAACGGATTTTCGCGGTCGATCGAATCGAACTTGCGCGCGGCTTCCGCCATGTTGCCGGCCTTCATGTTGGCCAGACCCTGATTGTAGAGAACATCAGGCGGATCGCTCTGCAGGCCGAGCTTGGTAATATCGATATCGGGGTCCGATTGGCATCCGGAAATCAAGGCACCTGCGCTCAGCACCAGGAGCGATGCGAACAAAGCACGCGCTGTCTTCATCATACTTTCAGACCCTGCATAACCCATCGGAACATCCCAAGAGCCGCCATCCCTCAACGGCAGCCACGCCTCGCTGGCGTTTCTAGCCACAAATGCATGGCCAGAGCAACGCATTGATGATGCATTAACGCATTTTTGTGGCGACCCCGCCCATAATCGTCTGTTTTGTCCGGATAATTCTCGATTATGCCCAGCTAAATATCTGCCGCGAAAGGTCTATCGGGAATCACACTTGGCTGTTGCACATAAAGAAACCGCCTCCCGAAGGAGGCGGCCCTGGCCTAAAGAATGCGATGGAGGTCAAGCCGACCAGGGAGCAAATTCAGGAGCGTTGACGCGGATGAAATCGCGCGGGGCAACACGCTGGCGCGGTGCCGAGGTCTCGACCACTTCATAGGCGGTCGGATCGCTGAGCAGCGCCTTCAGCGCATTGGCGTTCATCTTGTGGCCGCCGCGATAGGAGCGGTAGCAGCCGATGAAGGGAGCGCCGGCAAGCGAAAGGTCGCCGACGGCGTCGAGCGTCTTGTGACGCACGAATTCGTCCTTGGCGTAGCGCAGGCCTTCCACGTTGATGACGGTGTGATCGTCGGAGATGACGACCGAGTTTTCCAGCGAAGAGCCGAGCGCGTGGCCCGAGGCCCAGAGACGTTCGACGTCACGCATGAAGCCGAAGGTGCGGGCGCGCGACAGTTCAGACTTGAAGGTGGCGGCGGTCATGTCGCCTTCCCACTTCTGGCGGCCGATCAGCGGCGTGTCGAAATCGATCTCGACTTCGAAGCGCATGCCGTCATAGGGGCGAAACTCGCTCCAGGAGCCGCCATGCTCGATACGAACCGGCTTGGTGATGCGGATGTAGCGGCGCTTGACGCCCAGCGATACCAGACCCACCTGCTCGATGGCATCGATGAACGGCATCGAGCTGCCATCCATGATCGGCATTTCGGCGCCGTCGACTTCGATGACGACGTTGTCGAGGCCAAGCGCGTAGACGGCGGCCATCACATGTTCGACCGTCGCGACTGAGCGCGCCGGAGAAAAGCCGAGAACAGTGCACAGGTCGGTATTGCCGACCTGCGAGGAAACAGCGCGAAGCTCGGTGACTTCGCCGTTGTCATGCATGCGATTGAATACGACACCAGTGTCGGCTTCAGCGGGGTTGAAGGTAATCGAAACGTCGGCACCAGAATGAACGCCGATACCCGAAAGAGTGACCGGACGCGATACCGTCGTTTGAAAACCCAACATGCCAATAACCATTAATCTTGCCTTTATTATCCCTGGCGATCCGCTACGACCCGTATGCCGAAACTCATCCGCCAAGGCTTATTCTCTCCATCGCAGTGCTGCGTCAAGGCGCACGTAGACGGTTTGTCAGCCCATACATACGTGTGCCCGCTCCGCAATCCAAATCACTGTTTCTTTCGCATTGTTACGAAAGCATGCATCTGAAATCACAAGGCAATCAGGCGCAAATCGGAGTGCCTGATACAACAATGCCCGGGAGCGAACTCCCGGGCTGTTGCGTGGCGATTCTGCGTGTCTTTATCAGTTCGACTGGCGGCGAAGGAAGGCCGGAATTTCGAGCTGATCGTCTTCCTGCATCATGCGGGCCTGCGGTACGGCACGGCCCTGATCATCCAGGTTTCCGCGACGCGGAGCATAGAGGCTTGCTTCCGGAGACAGCGGGCGGCGCTGCTGCGAGGACGCTGCCGGAGCCGACGTCATCTCGGGCGCGACTTCCTCTTCGCGGCGACCAAGCGAGTTGGTGATCCGCTTCAGGAGACCCATCGGACCGCGCTCTTCATGCGCATGCGACACCGGTGCCGGCTGCGAACGATGATCGATCTCGGCCTGAACAACCGGCGGGAAATCCTCGACCTTCGGCATGCGGACCGGCTGCTGCTGCATGACAGGAGCAGGCTGCTGCATGACCGGCGCCGGCTGATGCATCACAGGCTGCGGAGCCGGCTGCTGCATCACGGGTGCCTGCTGCTGGACCGGAGCCGGACGGATGACCGGTGCGGCTTCCGGAGCTGCGAAGATCTTGCTCGCCGGGCGGAAGGTTTCCTGCGGAGCAGGCTGCTGGTGAACCGGGGCAGCCGCGCGCGGAGCGTGGATGTCGAGTTCGCGTTCCATTTCGGCTTCGGCCATGCGGATGGTCTGCGCGATCTGGTCGGCCTTCGGTGCCTGCTGCATGACAGGGGCAGGCTGGACTGCGGCCGGAGCCGGAGCAACGGCCGCCGAAGGACGGATAATCGGCTTCTGGACCGGCTGGAAGGTCTTGCCGGCGTCCTGGTTCATCGCACGGTCGATGCCGGTGGCGACGACGGAAACGCGGATGATGCCTTCAAGCGATTCGTCGAAGGTCGCGCCGAGGATGATGTTCGCATCCGGATCGACTTCTTCGCGGATACGGGTAGCAGCTTCGTCGACTTCGAAGAGGGTGAGGTCGCGACCGCCGGTGATGGAGATCAGCAGGCCCTGTGCGCCCTTCATCGAGGTTTCGTCGAGCAGCGGGTTTGCGATCGCGGCTTCCGCAGCCTGCATCGCGCGGCCCTGGCCGGAAGCCTCGCCGGTACCCATCATCGCGCGGCCCATTTCGCGCATGACCGAACGAACGTCGGCGAAGTCGAGGTTGATGAGACCTTCCTTCACCATCAGGTCGGTGATGCAGGCAACGCCCGAGTAGAGAACCTGGTCGGCCATCGCGAATGCGTCGGCGAAGGTCGTCTTGTCGTTTGCGATACGGAACAGGTTCTGGTTCGGAATGACGATCAGCGTGTCGACCGACTTCTGCAGTTCCTGGATGCCCGCTTCGGCCAGACGCATGCGGCGGCCGCCTTCGAAGTGGAACGGCTTGGTCACGACGCCAACCGTCAGGATGCCCTTGTTGCGGGCAGCCTGGGCAACGACCGGAGCCGCACCGGTGCCGGTGCCGCCGCCCATGCCGGCGGTGACGAAGCACATGTGGGTGCCGTTCAGGTGATCGACGATTTCGTCGATGCATTCTTCAGCAGCTGCACGGCCGACTTCCGGCTGCGAACCCGCGCCGAGACCTTCGGTGACGCTGGCGCCGAGCTGGATGATGCGCTCTGCCTTGGTCATCGTCAGTGCCTGGGCATCCGTGTTGGCAACGACGAAGTCGACGCCCTGGAGACCAGCGGAGATCATGTTGTTGACAGCGTTGCCACCGCCACCGCCGACGCCGAACACGGTGATGCGCGGCTTCAGCTCAGTGATATCTGGCGTATGCAGCTTGATAGTCATGGTACCCGTTCCTTCTCTTTATGGCCGCATCGCCACGCCGGCCAATTCACTCAATTTCTAGAAGCTTTCCTTCAGCCACTGGCCCATCCGGGCGAAGCGGCTGCTATTTCCGCCAAGCGACATGAGCAGACCGCTCTGTGACGCATGTGTTTCCTGGTCCGCAACCTGCGGATAGATCATCAGGCCGACCGCCGTCGAAAAGGCCGGACCCTTGGCAGCGGTCGGGAGACCCGAGACGCCCATCGGGCGGCCGATACGGACGTTGCGGGCAAGGATCTTGCGGGCAACGTCGGCAAGGCCGGTCAGCTGGCTTGCGCCGCCTGTCAGCACGACGCGCTTGCCGACGATCGGGCTGAAGCCCGAGCGCTGGATGCGGTCGCGAATGAGTTCCATCGTCTCCTCGATGCGGGCGCTGACGATCCGCGACACCAGTGCGCGCGGCACCTGCGTCGGCAGATCGCGATCGTCCTCGCCGATCGGCGGGATCGAGATCAGCTCGCGCTCATCGGAAGAGTTCCCCATGGCCGAGGCATGAACCACCTTCAGACGCTCGGCGTCCTCGATGCGGGTCGACAGGCCACGAGCCAGATCGGTTGTGACGTGATGACCGCCGAGACCGACGGCATCCGTGTGCACCAGCTTACCTTCGGCAAAAACCGAGATCGTCGTCGTGCCGCCGCCCATGTCGATGGCAGCACATCCGAGTTCGACTTCGTCGTCGACCAAGGCAGCAAGACCGGAGGCGTAAGGCGTCGCGACGATGCCTTCGACGGACAGATGCGCGCGGTTGACGCTGAGCTCGAGGTTCTTCAGAGCCGTGCGCTCTGCGGTCACGACATGCATGTCGACGCCGAGAACGTCACCGTACATCGACAACGGGTCGCGAATGCCGCGCTCGACGTCGAGCGAGAAACCGGTGGCCAGCGAGTGCAGCACGGCGCGATCCTGGCGCAGCGACTGCTGGCAGGCTGCCGCCAGAACCTTCTTCAGATCGTTCAGTTCGACTTCCTGGCCGCCGAGATCGATGGTGGCGGTGTAGATGTCGCTGGTGAGGCGTCCGGCCGTCAGGTTGACGATCAGGCTCTCGACGGTAAGGCCGGCCATGCGCTCGGCGGCATCGACCGCCAGGCGGATGACGCTTTCCAGCGCATCGAGATCCGAGATCGCGCCGGTCTTGATACCGCGCGAACGCTGATGGCCGATGCCGATGATTTCGATGTTATGCGTGCGACCGGGGAGGATCTGGCTCTCCTCGCGCGGCGTCAGCCGGCCGATCATGCAGACGACTTTCGTCGAACCGATGTCGAGCACGGAAACGACGTGCGACCGCTTGGACGAAAGCGGCTTCAGGCGCGGCAATCCAAAATGGGACGAACCGAACAAGCTCATATATTCTGCCCCGCCTTCTTCAAATCCTTGGTGCGCTGATCGAGAACAAGCTGACGGCGCTCCATGGCTTCAGGCGTCAGTTGGATGGCCATACGGTCGGAGAGGCGAAGGTCGACGGCCGCGATATCGCGATCGAGAAGCGCCTGCTCGCCGTTGAATTTCGAAAGGCGCGCCAGCGCCTGGTCAACATCGTCTTCCGGCAGCTTGACGACGACGCCGTTATCCATGTGCAGATCCCAGCGACGACCGGAGACCCAGACATAGGCTTTCACGCGCGCCTTGATATCGGGCCACTTGGAGAACTCGTCTGCGAGCGAAGCGGCAGCCACTTCGGCGCCGCGACCAACGACCAGCGGAAGCTGCGAAAACTTGTTGTCGCGAAGCGGTGCAATGACCGCGCCACCCTTCTCGACCAGCGAGAGCTCGGCGCCATGCTGCCAGATCGCGTAGGCTTCGCGCTCCTTCAGCTTCACCTCGATCGTCTTCGGATAGACCTTGCGGACCTCGACGCTTTCGACCCAGGGGAGCTTCGCGATCTTCTGACGCGCCGCATCCACATCGAGCGCCACGAGCGAGGTCGTGCCGTCGAGACCGATCAGCTGAAGGATATCGATTTCGGAGGTCTCGGAGTTGCCGGATACCTTCACGTCCTCGACAGCAAAGCCGGCAGCGGCCGTCGTCGCCTGGGCAACGACTTCCGTGTGACCACCCAGAGACATGCCGTAGAGGCCCGTCGCGGCGAAGAACGCCAGCGCCGACACCGTACCCGTATGGGCAGGAATATAGATGCGGCCGCTACCGAGGCTCACAAGAAAGCGGACGACGCGACGCAGAGGCCGCGGCAGCACGATGCGCCCATCGCCTTCAGCATAGGAAGGCTCGGCTTGATGGCTTGGGCGCCCCATCCTTTTGACCGTTACCGAGAACAAGAAGCGTCCTCCACCATCCAACGAAGAAATTCACCAAACGAGTAGCCGGCATGACCGGCCATTTCGGGCACAAGCGAGGTTGGAG